>Ga0302276_10000283_pt1 | contig 47419 bp, 37 predicted proteins | sample III_Bog_N2_3_FD_198768 | JGI IMG/M metagenome (GOLD analysis project Ga0302276, IMG submission 198768) | Peat permafrost microbial communities from Stordalen Mire near Abisko, Sweden - III_Bog_N2_3 | ecosystem: Environmental > Terrestrial > Soil > Wetlands > Peat | place: Sweden: Abisko...
GGGCCGGCTGGCGCGGCTTTCGCCGAGGGCCGGGCCGGCGCGCCGCGGCGCGGGCTGGCGCCGGGCTGGTTCCGGGCCGGACGCCGGGGTTCAGGCACGAAATCGGCCTCGCGCAGGGTGGCCGGGGCGGCGAGGCTGGGCACGAAGCTCCGGGCCTTGCCCTTGCCGTCCTGGGCCGTGGCCTCCACCACCCAGCCGGAGACCCGGCGCAGATCCTCGTCCACGCCGGTGATCTCCACCTTCACCCGGTCGCCGATGGACAGCACCACGTTGGCGCCCTGGCCCACGGCCTTGGTGCGGTTGGCGTCCACGGTGAAGCTGCCGCCCAGGGCACCCAGGGGCACGCCCACTTCCAGGAAGGGCGCGTCCAGGCGGATGAAGGCCACCTTCAGGGAAAAGCCCTGGATCCGACCGTCGAACCGGTGTCCGAGCTTGGTCTTCATGATCAGGCAGGTCTTCCAGCGGTCGTTCTCGCGCTCGGCCTCGGTGGCGGTCTGCTCCAGATCGCTGCAGCTCTTGGCCAGCACCGCCAGGCGGCTGGGCAGGGTGTCCGGGACCTTTTCGCCGTGCAGCGCCTGGCGCAGCAGGCGGTGGACGATGAGGTCGGGGTAGCGGCGGATGGGGCTGGTGAAGTGCAGGTAGTCGTCCAGGGCCAGGCCCGAGTGGCCGATGTTGTCGGCGCTGTACTCGGCGCGCTTGAGGCTGCGCACCAGCAGGGTGTTGAGCATGGCCTCCAGAGGGCCGCCGCGGATCTTGTCCAGCAGCGCGTTGAGCACGTCCGGGGTGGGCTGGTCGTAGAGGCGCAGCAGCCCGAAGGCGCTGGCCACCTCCTTGAAGGCCTCCAGCTTCAAGGGGTCGGGGCTGTCGTGGATCCGGTAGATGGTGGGCCGCTTGCGGCGGGTGAAGTAGCGGGCCACGGCCTCGTTGGCCAGCAGCATGAACTCCTCGATCATCCGGTGGGCGTCGTGGTGGGCATAGCGGCGGGCGTCCACGGGGCGGCCCTCGGCGTCGAAGAGGAACTCGGTCTCTTCGCTGTCCAGGTTCAGGGCGCCGCGGCCCAGGCGGATCCGGGTGAGGCTGCGCGATACCCGCAGGGCCTCGTCCAGCAGGGTGCACAGCTCCGGGCCCAGCTCCTGGCGCAGGGGCTTGGCGCCGTCCAGGCAGGCTTCCTTGACCTGGTCGTAGGTGAGGCGCTTGCGGGAGCGGATCACCGATTCGCTGAGGCGGGTCTCCAGAACCTCCAGGTCCCGGGACAGGGTGATCCAGGCGGTCATGGTGAGCCGGTCCACCCCTTCGCGCAGACTGCACAGTTCGCCTGACAGCCGCTCGGGCAGCATGGGGATGCACTGGTCGGGGAAGTACACCGAGGTGCCGCGCAGCTGGGCTTCCTGGTCCAGGGGCCCGCCCTCGGTCACGTAGTGGCTCACATCGGCGATGTGCACGCCCAGCAGCCAGCCGCCGCCCTCCTCGGGGGGCAGCGCCTCCAGGCTGATGGCGTCGTCGAAGTCCTTGGCGGTGGGGGGATCCACCGTGACCGTGGCCAGCTGGCGCAGGTCCTCCCGGCCCTGGATCCAGGCCTCGGGGATGGCGGTGGGGAAGGGGGCCAGCTCGTCCATGACCGCGGCCGGGAACTCGGTGCGCAGGTTGTACAGGGCGGCGGTGAGCTTGTTCTCGATCTTCAGGTCGGTGAGCCGGCCCAGGCGGGCCAGCACCACGCCGCGGATCTGCTGGGCCTGGGGGTCCGGGTCCAGCTGGATGCTCACCAGGTCGCCGTCCTGGGCCAGGTCCGAGGCCGGGACGCTGACGATCTGGCTGAGCCGGGGCTCCAGGGGCACCGCGCTCCAGCCCCAGGCCTGCTGCTGCAGGTGGGCCGGGATGGGGTTGGGGTTCCGGGCCAGGACCTTGGCCACCCGGGCCTTGGGCCGGCCGTCGTAGGTCAGGCCGGTGAGCTCCGCCACCACCCGGTCGCCGTGGATGGCGCCGTGGCCTTCCCGCCAGTCCACCAGCAGGTCCAGGCCCAGGCGCCTGGGCCGGCCCTGGGGATCCTGGGCGCTCACCGGCCGCAGGAAGCCGCCGGTGCCTTCCGGATGGCCCAGGAAGATGGCCTCGAAGGTCTCCGACAGGTGGAATTGCGGGTCGGGCGGCGGCTGTGGGCCGGCAGAACGCTGGGATTGCACCGGCCGCGGAGGCCGGCCCGGCCCCGCGCCCGGGCGGGGGTGCGGGGAAAAGCCATGGGGGCGCTGGGCGGGGAGCTGCTTTCTTCGAACCATAGCCTAAAGCCTAGCTGGGTTTGGCCGTGGCCGGGGATTAAACGCCGGGCCCGGTACAGGACCGTTCGTGCGGCGGGCGGGGTTGGCTACTATGGGGGGATGCGCATGGTCCTGCTCCGCCTGTCCGCCCTGGGCGATATCCTTCGGGTGCTGCCCGCCTGGGCCAACCTGCGGGCGGCCTTTCCCGAGGCGACGTTCCAGGCGGTGGTGGAGGACCGCCACGCGTTCCTGCTGGCGCCGCTGCCCTGGCTGGAGCCCGTGGTGGTGGCGCGCGGCCGCCTGGACACGCCCTGGGGCGCCGTGGCCGAACTGCGGCGCACCGCCCAGGTCCTGCGCGGGGCCGAGGTCTCCCTGGACTTCCACGGCATCCTGAAATCGGCGCTGCCGCCCCGCCTGGCGGAAATCCCCGAGCGCTGGGGCGACGGGCATGCCCGGGAAGGGGCGCAGCTGTTGCAGACCCATCCGTTGCCGTTCCGCCCGGTGACCCGCTACGACCAGGCGCTGGGACTGGCCGAGGCCTTCGGCCGCAGCCGCGGCCTGGACGGCATGCACGGTCTGGGGCGGTTCCATCCGGCCCTCCGGGAGGTGCCGCTGCCGGATCCGGGGCCGGTATGGGGGCCTGGCGCGGCGCCCCGGGTGGTGCTGGTGCCCGGGGCATCGCGCCGGGGGGCGATCAAGCGCTGGCCGCTGCGCCACTGGCTGACCCTGGCGGCGCTGCTGAAGCCGCGCTGCCAGCTGCGCTGGTCTTTGGGCCCCGAGGAGGACGAGCTGCGCGCCTGGCTGCCCCAGTCCACCGGGGTGCCGGCCCTGCCCCGGGCCGGGCTGTGGACCCTGGCCGCGGCCCTGCGCCAGGCCGACCGCGTCATCGCGCCGGACACGGGCCTGCTGCACCTGGCGGTGCTGCTGGGCGTGCCGGCCCTGGGCCTGTACGGCGGCTCGGATCCCCTGGTGGCCGGACTGCCCGAGGGCGCCGGGAAGATCCTGCGCACCGGGATCGAGTGTTCCCCCTGCCGGGAACGGCTGTGCCAGCGCCGCACCTGTCTGGAGGAGCTGGCTCCGGAGACCGTGGCCGCGGCGCTGTAGGCGCCCTCAGTCGATGGCCAGCCCGCGGATCTCCCGCGCGCCCGGCAGGTCTGGCAGGGCGATGGGCGGTTCGCCCAGGTGCGGATTGGCCCACAGGGTCAGGCCAGACTGCCCGGTGCCTTGACCGGTGCTCCGGGCGCGGCGGTTGTCCGAGTCCCCGGCTTCCGGGGTGAAGGCGGCCCCCACCATCCAGTTGCCATCCGGGGCCAGGGCCAGGATCCGCAGGGCGTCGGGCACGCCGCTCAGGGTCCGCTGCGGCGCCTGATCGTAGTGGCCGTGGAACTGGCTTTCGCCGAACACCAGGACCTCCCGTGGGGCCTCGGCGCTGCTGGCGGTGCCGGCCAGCACATACAGCTCGTGGCGGTGCGCGTCGAAGCCCAGGGATCCGTAGGTGAAGCGGTCCTTGAGCCGGGTGCCGGGGCCCGTGAGGAACTGGACCGGCTGGTCCCGGCTGTTGACCGGCAGTTCGCCTTTGCCTCCCCGACTGTGCCCCTGGCGCAGGCGTGGCCCGCGCACGGAGCTGCCATCGCCCGGGTCCACCGGCTCGCCATCGCCGAACAGGGCGAAGAACCGGCCGCCGGGCACCGCCGCCAGCCCGACCCCGGTCCGGTCGGTCCCGTCCTTGCCGCGGACGGCGTGGCCTTCGGCAGTCAGGGAGGAACCGGGGCGGATCTTGCTGACCTGGGGCACGTGCCAGACGCTGGGATTCCGGCCATCCCGGTCCTGCTCCACCACATACAACAGGTTGTGGCCGGATTCCAGGCTGGCCGGCCCGAATCCGCGGCCGCCTTCGCCGTCCTTGCCGGAGCCCAACCGGAACCAGGTGAGATCGGCCTTGCGCAGCGGCTTCGGGCCTTTCTGGGCGCTGGCCCGGGCGATGGCGTAGACCGTGCCCTGGGTGGACACCAGGTACAGCCGGTCGGTGGCGCCATCCACCACCAGGCCGCCCCAGGCCAGGCGCAGATCGTCGAACTGGCCGCTCTTGATCTGGCGGTCGGCGGGGGGCAGTGCCTTGTGCTCCCGGGCGGCCCGCTGGAGCCCGTCCAGATCGTCCCAGGCCAGCACGGTCCTGGAAGCCGCATCGAACACGTACAGGGTATCGCCCCGTCGGCCGCCGCATCCCGCCAGGAGCGCCAGGGCCAGGGGCGCCAGCAGGCCGAGCGGCCACTTGCGGGCGAGGGTGGAGCGGATGGCGGGGTTGGGCACGGTGCCTCCTGCGTTGGGCCCCGGTCCGGTTGCCGGTGCTCGCACTTTAGTATAATGTATTTATAGCGTGAGGGGTTCCCTGGGCCGCCCAAGGCCATCAGCGCAGCCACTTCCGCAGCGGATCCAGCACCAGCGTGATCAGCCGCTGGCGGCGCAGGGTGAACCGGGCGTTCATGAGCATGCCGGAGCGCAGAGGGACCCCGGCTTTGGCCACCGCCCGGGTATCGGTGAGCCGCAGTTCCACCCGGAAGGCCGGGAGGTTCGGGAACGGGTTGTCGCCCAGGGCCTCATGGATCTCGAAGGCCGAGGCCAGATCGTCGCTGACGCGCTCGATCCGGGCCTGGACGGTCCCGTATTCGGCGTAGGGCAGCTGATCCAGTTCGAGCCGGACCTCGTCTCCCGGGCGAACGAAGGCGCGGTCCTTTTCCTCGAGAAAGGCGATCACGTCCAGCGGGGTCTCCTGGGGCAGCAGCTTGCACAGCGCCTGGCCGGCCTTGACCACCTCCCCGGGCTTGACCAGCATCGCCTCCACCATTCCGTCCTCCGGGGCGGCGAGCACGGTCTGGCCAAGCATGAACGCCAGCGCCTCGACCCGGATCTCCGCGTTCTGGATGGTCTGGCGCCGCTGCCACAGGCTGTCCTGGTGGCCGTTCTCCAATGCGGCCGTTTCCTGGAACACCAGCTCCAGGGACTGTTCGGACTGGCCGAGCTGGCGCTGGGCCTGGGCCAGGGCCTCCCGGGCCTCGTCCACCTTGGCTGGGCTCAGTACGCCTTCCCGCTCCAGGATCAGGCTGCGTTGGAGATTCAGGTGCATGAGGCCGATGGAATGCCGCTGGCTTTGGCTCTGCTCCCCGAGCCGGGCGATCCGGGCGGCCAGCCTGCGGATCTGCTCGGCGTGGCTTTGGTCCTGCCGCGCGGTCGTGACCTTGAAGTGGCGCCGGACCGACTCCAGCTGGCGCCTGGCCTCCACCAGCTGGGCCTGGACCGGCGGGGCCTCGATCCGGACCAGCACGGCGCCCGCCTGGACCTGCTGGCCGGATCGCGCGTCGACCTGACCGACGGTGCCGTCCAGCTTGGCGATGAGCACCCGGATGCCCGCGCGGGGCCGCAGGATCCCCCGGGCCCGCCCGTTCACCTCCACCCGGCCGAAGATGGCGGCCAGGAGGGCGGTGCCGATCCCGGAAAGGAACACCAGCAGCAGCGCCCAGGTCCAGGGCGGAGACACCCGGACCAGGCCCCGCCCTTCCTCGCTCTGCAGGTGATGCTGCAGGGCCTCCTGGCGGAAGAGCTCCGGCCGGTTCGCGTCCATGGTTCTCCTGCGGGTCCGCCGCGAGCGGTCGAGGCTAGGAAGTGAATGCGGTCGTTGCTGGATGGGTTCCCACGACGGGTAGCACTTGACCACCCTGAAAACACTCTATTTGCCCCTCGGGGCGAGCGGCATTGCGCCCGAGGCTGACGACCCTAGGCCCGGCGCCAGCTGACCGTGCCGTCCTTGCGATCCTCCAGGATGACGCCCATGGCCTTGAGCTGGTCCCGGACCTGGTCGGCCCGGGCCCAGTCGCGGGCCGCCTTGGCCTGCCGGCGCTGCTCGATCAGGGCGGTCACCGTGGCGTCGGCCTGCAGTTCCTCGTGGGGCCAGCAGCCGAAGATGGCGTCGGTCTCGTCCAGGAAGCCCAGCACCGCGTCCCGCTCGGCCCGGGTCAGGGCGATGCGGTCGTCCTGGGCGTTCAGGTCGGTGATGGCGGTGAACAGGGCCGCCAGGGCCTCGGGGGTGTTAAGGTCGTCGGCCATGGCGGTCCAGAAGGCCTCCCGGGCCGCGGCCAGCCGCGCCAGGGGGTCGATGGCCTCCTTCCAGGCGCCCTGGCCGGTGCTGCCGTCCTCCTCCATGCGCTTGCGGAACACCCGGATGCGCTTGAGGGCCTGCTCCGAGGCGTGGAGGCTGTCGAAGGAGAAGTTCAGCACCTTGCGGTAGTGGTTGCTCTGGATGGTGAAGCGGAAGGCCTTGGGATCGAAGCCCTTGGCCGCCAGGTCCCGGAGGGTGTAGAAGTTGCCCAGGCTCTTGGACATCTTTTCCCCGTCCACCAGCAGGAACTCGCCGTGGACCCAGCTGTTGACCCAGGTGTGGCCGAGGCAGCCCTCGGACTGGGCGATCTCGTTCTCGTGGTGGGGGAACACCAGGTCCACCCCGCCGCTGTGGATATCGATGCGCTCGCCCAGCAGCTCCATGCCCATGGCCGAGCATTCGATGTGCCAGCCCGGCCGGCCGTGTCCCCATGGGCTGTCCCACCAGGGTTCGCCGGGCTTGGTGGCCTTCCACAGCACGAAATCCTGCATGGAGTCGCGCTCGTACTCATCGGCGTCCACCGACGCGCCGGCCTTCATGCCCTGCCGGTCCAGCCGCGCCAGGCGCCCGTACTGGGGCAGGCCGGCGATGCGGTAGTAGACGCTGCCGTCCCGGGGATAGGCCAGGCCGCGCCGCTCCAGTTCCTGGATCAGGCTGATCATGCCCGGGATGCACTCGGTGGCCCGGGGCGTGTAGGTGGGCGGCAGGATGGCCAGGGCGGCCAGGTCCTCCAGGAAGGCGGCGGTGAAGCGGGTGGTGAGCGCGGCCATGGCCTGGTGGCGCGCTTCGTTGCCGGCCGTGGCCGGGACATCCTTTTGCGAATCGCGGATGATCTTGTCTTCCACGTCGGTGATGTTCATGCAGTGCCGCACCTTGTAGCCGGCGGCCAGGAAGGTGCGCTTCATCAGGTCCTGGAACAGGTAGGTCTTCAGGTTGCCGATGTGGGCGAAGTTGTATACGGTGGGTCCGCAGGTGTACATGGAAATCTCGCCCGGAACCAGGGGGACCACCGGGTCCACCGTGCGGGTGAGGGTGTTGTGCAGGGAGATGGGGCGCAGGGGGCTCATCCATAAAGCTAAGCACCAAATGCCGGTCCCCGCTACAGGGCGCTCCGCACCAGCTCCAGCATGGGCTCGGGCAGGGTGCGGTGCCGGCCGTCGGGACCCACGACCAGGTGAAGGGTTTCCCCCTCCGCCAGCCGGGTGGCGTCCCGGAGCACCTCGTAGCCGAACACCACCTTGCGGTGGCTGGCCGACTTGACCCAGGTGCGGACGGTCAGCAGTTCGTCGTAGCGGGCCGGGGCCCGGTACTTCACCTGCAGTTCGCCCACGGCCATGAATACGCCCTGGGCCTCCCATTCGCTGTAGCCCTGGCCCAGGCTGCGCAGCAGGTCCGAGCGGCCCAGCTCCATCCAGACCGGGTAGACCGCGTGGTGGACGATGCCCATGGCGTCGGTCTCGGCGTAGCGGACCCGGAGGGTGGTGGTGCTGGTGGCTGGCATGGGTTTCCGTTCAAAAGGCCATGGTGAACCCTTTATCCTGACTCGGCAACGGGGTGCCGGCCGCTGGCCCGCCGTTGCCGGTTTTCTCCAGGAATCCTGGCGGCTTTTGCTGCACGCGTGGGCGATCGACAGTAAGCTGGGGCGGAGCGGCCCCCGGCCCCTCGTTGGAGTTCCCCATGAAAACGTTCGTTACGCTCATGCTGGCCGCCAGCTCGCTGATGTCCCTGACGGCCACCGCCGGCGAAGTCCACTGGGAGACCAGCCTGCCCGCGGCCCAGGCCCGGGCCCAGAAGGAAGGCAAGCCGATCTTCATGGATGTCTGGACCGACTGGTGCGGCTGGTGTACCAAGCTCCGGACCAGCACCTTCCCCACCCCCGAGGCCCAGGCCGCCCTGGCCGGCGTGGTGCCCCTGAGCCTGCGCACCCAGGATCTGCAGGGCAAGTCCACGGACGAGTTCGGGGTCCAGACCAAGTACAAGGTGGAGGCGTACCCCATGCTGATCATGCTCAACGCCGATGGCACCGAGCGGGCCCGCAACGCCGGCTACCTGCCGCCCACCCAGTTCGCCGCCTGGGTGCGCCAGCACGCCAAGTAGTCCCCCGCTGTCCCAAGGAGTCGCCATGCGCCTGTCCGCAGCCCCGTTGATGCTCGTCCTGGCCCTGGGGCTTGCCCCGGAGGCCCTGGCCTATGGGCCGGGCGGCCAGGGCCGCTGGTTCGCCGATATCCATGCGCAGGGGGCCTCCCTGTCCGGGCACCTCCAGGGGACCTCCGGCGGCAACCCGTTCAACGTGGACCTCAAGGACGATCTGGGCCTGGAGCGTTCGGGCTACAAGCCCGGGTTCAGTCTGGAGTACCAGGGGCCGCGGTTCGGCCTGGAGCTGTCCCGGGACCGACAGGACTACACCGGCGACACCCATCTGAGCCGCACGATCACCGTGAACGGCACCACCTACGCGGCCAGCACCCGGGTGCTCTCCAGCCTCAAGACCACCAGCACCACCTTCAACTGGACCATCCGGGCGCTGGCCGGCCCCCAGGCCTGGCTGGGCGTGGATCTGGGTGTCCGGTCCACCGAACTGGACTTCGCCACCTCGGGCAGCCTGGCCTCGACGACCACCGCGGCCGGCTACCGGACCACCCTGCCGATGCCCCAGGTGGGGCCCGCGGCGGGCTTCACCGCCCTGGACGGGGCGCTGGTGGGCCGGGCTTTCGTCCACTTCCTCGCCTACAAGGGCGCCAGCTATACCCACCCCGGGGCGGACCTGCGCTACTTCCCCATCTCCTGGCTGGGCATCCGGGCCTTCTACGACGGCGAGCGGTTCCGGGTCCCCAAGGGCTCCCTCAAGGACGATATGGATCTGTCCCTGGATCTGGGCGGGGCCGGCCTGGGGGTGGTGGCGCGGTTCTAGAACCGGTAGCTGAAGCTGCCTTCCAGGGTGGCCAGGGTGACCCTGTCGTAGCTGCCGGCGGTGTAGCGCAGGGCCACCCCCATGTGCTCGCCGAAATCGTAGCCGGCGCCCAGCGACCCCCCCAGCTTGAATTTGGTCTTTTCCTTGAAGAGGTTGGAGGGGGCGTTGGCGGCCGGGGAGGTGGGGACCTCGGTGCGGAACTCGAAGCGGGCGGCAAACAGTCCGGCCAGCACGTAGAAGCCGTCCGGCCCGGCCGGGCTGAGCCGGCGCTGCAGATCCGCGCCCACCGCCACGCTGTCCGCGGCCAGGGTGCGGGTGTTGGGCAGCGCGTAGGCGCCGACGCTGGCCACGGAAGCCCTCGCGGTCTCCGGATAGCGAAGGTAGTCCGCGCGGGTCTGGAGCAGCAGGCTCGGCCCCACCTCCCGGTCGGCGAACAGCCCCAGGCCCACGCCGGAACTCGGCTCGATGAGCTTGAAGTCCTGCACGGGCTTGGCCCCCAGGATCCGGAAACCGAAGCGCAAGGGCTCCGGGCCCTCCCCTTCGGCGGCCCCCAGCAGCGGGCCTGACGCGCTCGCCAGGGCGAGGAAGGACCAGCCGAGACAGCGGAGGAGAAAAGGCATGGGCGGCTCCATGGGAGAGGTGATATTTACAGCTTATAAATTAGGCGCGTTCGCTTGGCGCGCAATCCCCCCCATGGCCTTCGCGGCCTCAAAGATCGCGGACCCCTCCCCCGGGGTTGCGGGGCAGCCGCTGGCGGAAGCCCTCCAGCTCGTCTTCCCGGGCCCCCTGGCTGGGCCTGGAGGGCGGCTCCCGGGGCGGGGCGGGCGGCGGGACCCGGTCCGGCAGCAGGCTTTGGAGATCATGGACCGCCTCGGTCCGGTCCGGCTGCTCCAGCAGCAAACGCTCAAGCATGCTGCAGGCCTGGTCCGGGTGGGCCAGGGCCACCTGGGCCCGGGCCGCCATGAGCAGAGCGGGGGCCCGCCAGGCCGGAAGCGGCTGGCGGCAGCCCTGGCCGGTGAGGGGGGCCAGCATGGCCAGGGCCTCCCCGGGCGCTCCGGTGCGCAGCAGGATCTGGGCGGCCAGGAGGCGCTGATCGGGGGTGTCGCCCCGGGGCAGGCGGCGCCGGGCGGTGGCCAGATCGCCCTGTGCCAGGGCCCGCTGGGCCAGCCAGGCCTGGACGCCGGGGGGCACCGGCAGAGCGGCCCGTCCGGGCCGGGCCGGCGCCAGGGCCAGGGCCAGGCCCAGGAGCGGGCGCCAGGTGCGCATGGGCTTGCCGGACGCCGTGAGCCACAGGGCCAGGCCCAGCAACGCCAGCCAGGCGCCCGCCTCGGGATGGGCCGGGATCCGGGAGCGGGATGCGGGCAGGGGCGCCCGGCCCTGGGCCAGGCGCTGCAACCAGGGGCCGGGGTCCGCCACGGGGAGCAGCCGACCGCCGGTGGCCTGGGCCAGTTCGGCCAGGAAGTCCGGCCGGGCCGTGCTGGTCGCGGGCGCCCCGGAGGCCGGGGCGCCAGCCGCGTCCGGCACCGGCTGGCTGCGGGGCTGGCCCAGTACGATGGCGTACAAGGGCAGCTGGGCCGCCCGCAGGGCGGCGACGGCCCGGCGCAGGGCCGCCGGGCGATCCTCCACGGTCTCTTCGCCGTCGCTGAGCAGGAGCAGGATGGCCGGCTCCTCCGGCTCCACCCGGCTGGCGGCCTGGGCCAGGCTCAGTCCGAAGGCGCTACCGGGGGAGCCGATGGCGCCGGGCTGCACCACCTGGAGGGCGTCCCGGAGCAGGCCCAGATCCTCCCCGGGTGGCAGCAGGGGGACGGCGTCACCGGTGAGCAGGTCGAGGCTGAAGCGCAGGCCGGGATTGGGCCCGGCCCACAACCGGTCCAGGAGCGCCTGGGCCGCCTGCCAGCGGCTGGCACCGCCGCCGGCGTCCTGGGCCCGCATGGAGCGGCTGGCGTCGAGCACCACGTGGACGGTGAGGCGCGGGGCCTCGGGCGCCCCCCAGCGGGGCTCCGCCAGTCCCACGGCGAGTCCCGCCAGCAGCAGGGCCAGGCCAAGACCCTGGCGCAGGGGATGCTGACCAGTGGCCCGGACGCCGAATCCGGGCGCCCGCTGGGCCCGGAAGCCCAGGGCCAGGACCGCCAGGGCCAGGACCGCGCCAGCCGCCAGCCAAAGCGGCTGGGACCAGGCCAGGCCGGGGCCGGCCATGGGCCCCGGCCCCCCGGTCCTGGCGCTCCATCCGCTCCATCCGCCCCATCCGCCCCATCCGCTCCAGAGGCTCATGGGACCTCCAGCCAGGGTGGCCGTGGCCGACCGCGCTTGCGGGCCAAGTCCAGGGCCAGGGGCAGGGCCAGCAGGCCGGCCGCCATGAGCAGCCAAGGGGCCAGGGGACGTCCTTCTCGGGGTGGGTCCACCGGCAGGGTGCTGGTCTCCAGGTGGTCGACGGCGGCCAGGCCCCGGGCCAGGCCGGCCGGGTCGTCGGCGGCGAACGCCACGCCGCCGGTGAGCTCGGCGATGCGCTGCAGGGTGGCGGGATCGGTGGCCACCTTCAGCCAGGCGAAGCCGCCCCCGTCCAGGGGGTACAGGCTTTCCCGGGCCCCGCCCAGGGTCACGGCGTAGATCCGGATTCCCTGCCGTCGGGCCTCGGCAGCGGCCTCCATGGGCAGCACCCGGCCCCGGTTCTGGGCGCCGTCGGTGAGCAGCAGGATGACCCGGCTCCGGGCCGGACTGTCCTGCAGGCGGCGCACCGCGGTCATGAGCGCGCTGCCGATGGCGGTGCCGTCGTCCGGGCTTTCGATCCGCAGGTGCTCCAGGACGGTCCACAGCCGGGCATGGTCGGCGGTGAGTGGGCTGAGGGTGACGGGATGGGCGCTGAACACCACCAGGGCGAAGCGGTCGTAGGGGCGCAGGGCGATGAAGCGCCGGATCAGCCGGCGGGCGGCGTTCCAGCGGCTTTCCTGGCCGTCGTCCAGGGCCTTCATGGAACTGGAGCCGTCCAGTACCAGGGCGAAGTCCACCACCGGGGCGGCGCCCGGCACCAGGGTGCGCGCTTCCGGACCGGCCGCCGCCAGCACCAGCAGGGCCATGACCAGGACCGGCAGCAGGGCGGCCCAGGCGCGGGACCAGGCGCCGGGCGGCCGGGACCCGGGGATGCCCCAGCGATAGTGGCCGCGCAGGGTGGCCCAGGCCCCCGGGACCAGGAGCAGCAGCAGCCAGGGCTGGCGGAAGGCGGGGCTCATGGGTGCGCCTTGCCGGGCCCGGACCGCGCCCCGCCCGATCCGGGCCCCAGGGCGGCCAGGAGGGTCGGGAAGGGCGTCCAATCCCGGTCCGGACCCGGGCCGCCGAACCGGGCCGTGTCCAGGCTGTGGATCCAGGCGGCCCATGACTCCAGGCCGCGCGCCCGGCAGTCGTCGGGGCTCCAGCCCAGGGCCTCGGGGCCGAACTGGGCGGCCAGGAGCCGGCGCCCCGCGGTGTGGGCCGCGTCCAGGGTGGCCCGATCGTCTGATGGGGGTGGCCAGTGCCGCTGGAAGCCGCGCCGGGCGGCTCGGCGGGCCCGATCCGGGGCGGCGCGCCGCAGGCGGACGGCCAGGAAGCAGGCCAGGAGGACCAGGGGCAGCAGCAGCGGCAGGCTCCAGGCCCAGGGGCAGGGCAGCGGCGGCAGCCGGTCCAGGGCGCCGCCGCCCACGCCCATCCAGGGCGCGCCGGTGGCCACGGTGCGGGGCACCCGCAGGCGCAGCTCCGGGGTGGGCCGGCCGTCGCCCAGATCCAGGGGCGGCACCACCACCAGGCCAGGGGCCAGGGGCTGCACGGTGATGCGCCAGCCGCGGCCGTCGCCCAGGGGCTCCACCGCGCGCACCGGCAGGGGGCCGAGCCGATCGCCGGGCCGGGGTGGGGGCGGCAGGCCGGGATCCGCCTGGCGCAGCTCCAGGGTGCCAAGCCGGCCCAGGGCCAGTTCGGCGGGGGCGGACCAGACCATCCCCGCGGCCGGTCCGGACCGGCGCGGACGCGGCAAAGCGGCCACGGCTGCCTGCCGAGCGGCGATCCCTGCTGGCGAAGCGGCCACGCCTGCCAGCGGTGCGGCTATTCCGGCCGTTAAAGCGGTCAAACGTGACAGTCGAGCGGAAACCTGTGCCGGCCGAGCGGCCACGCCCGTCGGCCGAGCGGCCACACCTGCCGGCGGGACGGCCGAGGCGGTCACGCGCCCCGCCCCCTGAGCCACAGGCCCAGGCGGGTGACCGGATCCTCCATGATGTTCCAGGTCTGTTGTTCAACGGTGGCGGGCAAGCCAGGCGCCGGCCAGTTGGGCCGATGCCGGAGGCGCGGCTGTTCCGGGCGGAACCAGACCACCCGGTGCCGGGCGGCGATGGGCCGGATCAGTTCGCCCAGGCCCTGGAGGCCGGCGCCGTTGCTGAGCAGCCACAGCCGGTGGCCGCGCCCGCGTTCGCCCCAGTGGCCCAGGGCCTGCTGCCAGGAGGCCGGGGTGGGTTCGGCCGGATGCAGGCCGGCCAGGGTCTCCAGCAGGCGCAGACCCGCCACCCGGCCGCGCCGGGGAGCGATGCGCAGGGGCGGAGTGTCCGCGTCCCCGGGCACCAGCAGGCCCAGGCGGTCCTGGCCGACGCAGGCGGCGGCGTGGGCCGCGGCGCAGAGTTCCATGGCCCAGCGCAGGGGGCTCACCGGATCGCCCAGGAACATGGAGGGGGAGGGGTCCACCACCAGCCACAGGATCAGCTCATGGCTGGATTCGAAGCACTTGACGATGGGCTCCCCGGTGCGGGCGGTGAGCGGCCAGTTGATGGCGCGGGGGTCGTCGCCGGGCACGTAGGGCCGGTTCTCCACGAACATGAGCCCGGCGCCCCGGGTCCGGCTGGGGTGCCGGCCCTCGGTGCCGCCCCGCAGGGGCTGGCGCAGGCGCAGCTGCAGCCGGCGGAGCCGGGCCAGGAAACGCTGCCATCCGGGAGGTGCGGTCATGGAAATCCTTGGGGACCATCCTAGCAAGGGGGAACTGCCTGCTCGCTACGCTCGCGAAGTTCCCCATCCAAGGGCGCATGTGCCCTTGGATATCTATGGACCATGAAGCCCCACCCGGGGGGGCCCTCAGGCCATGTGCTCCCGGGGCGCTGCCTCCACTCGTTCAGTGGGCGAAGCCGTCAGGCAGCCATCCCTGCCAGACAAAGGGTGTCGGCGCTTAGATCGGCTCCCGTGGGCCATTCGACGAAGTAGCCACCGTTGCGGACCTGAAGGAACAGATTGATATCCTTGAGGTCCTCAAAAGCCCCGGTGTTCAGCAGCGGTTTCACATCATAGATTCGCCGTGAACCATCCGCGAAGGTCACATCCAGGGTCCAGTCCCTGCTTGCCACGATTTGGGTGATGGTTCGCATTATTCGAGCCCCTTGATCCGGAAGATCTTCTCACCAACGACGGCAAGATCCCAATCCGCAATGAGTTCATCCTTGTGGATCTCGATCCAGGCCACCACCAGCTTCTGCTTCGCAGGAGGCAGCACGCCCTCCAGGTGGGCACCATCCAGAATCGAGAACACGGCCACCTGTCCTTGGTATTCGGCATGGACATGGGGAAGGTGATGCTGCTCGCTGTCCCGGAAAAACATCCGGATGATGATCCCGTAGAACATGGAAATGATGGGCACGGAACCTCCCTGTGCCAATGATAGGCCAATCCCGAACGGGGCGGCTGGGGGGAGCATGAAGGGCAAAGGTGTTAGATACGCTCGTGCGGAACTTGGGCTATCCCCAGTCCCGGCGCCGGCCGGGCCGGGAATCCCGGGATCTGGCCGGCGCCTTGTCCTTGCGGGTGACCTAGTCCAGCAGGCGGGCCGTGTCGCCGGCGGTGACCGGGCCGTGCACCTGGCCGTCGACCATGAGCACCGGCGCCAGGCTGCAGGACCGGCTCCGTCTTCATGGTACGCGTCCGGGTCCGGGATGCCAGTCCTGGCGTAGGACTATTTCCGCCGAAGCTTCTACCAGCGGGACCGGACCCGATACTCCAGGGCGGCGGCGCCCCCGGCCGGCACCGGCACCTGGAAGGTCACCCGCTCCGAGCTTTCCCGGGTGAAGGGCAGGCTGGACTGGACCATCTCCCAGTCGCCGGCCAGGGCCTCCTGCACGGTGACCGTCACCGGCTCGGTCTTGGCGTTGGCCAGTTCCACCCGGTAGGCGGTCTCGATGACGTTGGGGTACTGGCCCTGGGGGCCCAGGCTGCGGAAGTCGGTCTGGCGGCGCCGGGCGGTCACGTCGAAGGCGCTGCCCAGCCGGAGCCGGACCTTCTGGTTGCGGGGGGTATGGTCCACGCTGTCCTCGCCCACGAACTGGGGCCGTCCCTGGCTGTCCTGCTGGTAGACCCGCACCACGCCCCGGGGCAGGGGCATGCCCAGGTGGGCTTCTGGCTTGTTGTCGAACTCCAGGAACACGCCCACCTTCTGCCGGTCGCCCAGGTCCGGGAAGCGGCCCCGGTAGTAGCTGCCGTCCCCCTGCAGCAGGTAGTCCTTGCGCACCGGCACCGCGGCGGCGCTGAGCAGGGCCACCTGCTTGGTCTGGTTCTCCTGGAGGGTGGTGGGCCGCGCCAGGGTGTACAGGTGGTAGTCGAGCAGGCCTTCCTCCTTCATGTCCGGCGCACGGTTGCCCGCCTCGCCCTTGGCGCGGAAGGCGAGCATCGGCCGGGCGGCGGGGACCACCCGGTGCACGTCCCCGGCCACCAGCTGCAGGGTGGCGTCGGGGTAGGCGGCGCCGCTCTGGTTGGTGAGGGTGACCCAGCCGCTCAGATCCAGGGTCCGGGCGTCGGGGGCCAGGCTGGCCACGTAATCCGCCTGCCAGCTCAGCCCGCCGGTCAGATAGGTGAGCTCCAGCCGCTGGGGGCGGTCGCCGTCCGCATGCAGCTCCACCACCAGGGTGGGCCGGGCCCGGAGGGTGCCGGGCAGGCGCGGGAAGACGATGCGGCCGGGGAAGGCGGTCTCGATCCGGTCCGGCAGCTGGAGCACCACCCCGCCGCTGGTGGCCAGCACCAGGGCCTCCTCGCGCAGTTCCCGGGTGCCGGGGCCGTCGGGGTTGGGCCGGGAGGTCACCAGCACGACCTGCTGGCCCACGTACTTCTCCAGCAGCTTCTGGGGGGTGAGCAGATCGAAGTCGAAGTTCTGCTCGGTCACCCGGAAGCTCGCGGAATCGGTCAGGTCGCGCAGCAGCGCCGTCTCCGGGCGGATCTGGGCGGCCACCTCCTGGAAGGCCAGCCGGCTGTCGCCCCGGGGCAGCCGCAGCTGCCGCTGGTCCCGGACCAGGGCCAGGTCGTTGCTGTAGATGGTCACGGCCAGGGCCTGCTGGTCGCGCTGGGTGGTGACCGTTTCGGGGACGGGCTGGGCGGCGGGCAGCTGGGACGCGGCCGGCAGGAGCAGGGGCAGGACGGTGAAGGCGAAGACCAGGGGGCGCATGGCGGATCCTGTGGCGGCGGAAGCTGGGGCCAGGATGCGCCGGAACGGGATGGAGCGCCAGCCCGCTACCGCAGCGTGATCAGCGTCGCCCCGGCCCCGCCCTGGCTCTGGGGGGCATCCTCCACCCGGGCGATGCCCGGATGGCCCTTGAGCGCCTCCCGCACCGCCGCCTTGAGCCGGCCGGTGCCGTGGCCGTGCACCACCCGGATGAACTTCTGCCCGGCGCCGATGGAGGCCTCCACGAACCGGTGGATCTCCAGGTCCACGTCGTCCGAGGCCCGGCCGATGAGGTTGATCTCCGATTCCAGGGCCACCGCGTCGGCCCGCACCCGCACCGCGCCCCGGGCCGGAGCCACCCGGTCGCCGCGTCCGCCCAGATCGCCGCGGAACAGGGGCTCCAGCTCGCCGGCCCGGGCCTCCAGGCTGCGGCCCTGGGGGTTCTGGAGCATCACCCGGTCGCCCTTGATGGCGGTGATCCGGCCCTCCACGCCCAGGCCCCGGTGCCGGGCGAAACCGCCCACCCGCAGCTCCGGCAGGTCCGTGGCCGGCCGGCGCGGGGCGGCGGCGGCGCCCAGTTCGGCCCGGGCAATCTGATCCATGGTCCGGATCCGCTCCCGGGCCTCGTTGCCCACCCGGTCCGCCTGGGCCGCCTCGGCCAGGCCGGCCTTCTGCTTTTCCTTCAGTTCCTTCACCAGCCGCCGGCTTTCGTGGTCCAGGAAATCAAGCACCCGCTGGATCTTGTCATGGGAGTCGCGCTGGAACTGGTCCTGCTGGGTGCGCAGGGCCTCCTCCCGCCGGGCCAGGATCTCCCGGTCCTTCTCCAGCAGGGCGGCCCGCTGCTCCAGCGCCTCGGCCTCGGCCATGACCCGCAGGCGGTCGGCCTCCAGCTGGCGCAGGAACTCGCGCCAGTCCTGTTCGCGCTGGCCCAGCACCTTCTCGGCGTGCTCCAGGATGAACGCCGGCAGGCCCAGCTTGGCGGCGATGGTCAGGGCCCGGCTCTGGCCGGGCATGCCCACCAGCAGGCGGTAGGTGGGAGCCAGCCGCTCCTCGTCGAACTGCACCGAGGCGTTCTGGAACCTCGGGTGGCGCAGGGCCCACTGGCTGATCTCGCCCAGATGGGTGGAGCACAGCACCCAGCAGTGCCGGCGGGACAGGGCCTGGAGCAGGGCGATGCCCAGGGCGGCGCCCTCCTTGGGGTCGGTGCCGGTGCCCAGCTCGTCCAGGAGCACCAGTCCGCCGGGCCGGGCCTGGGCGATGATCTGCTTCAGGTGCAGGATCTGGCTGGAGAAGGTGGACAGGCTGCCCACCAGGGTCTGGTGATCGCCGATGTTCGCATGCAGGGTGGCCAGTTCCGGCACCTCGGTGCCGGGCCGGGCGGGGATGGCGCAGCCGGACCGGGCCAGGGCGGTGAGCAGGCCCACGGTCTTGAGCACCACGGTCTTGCCGCCGGTGTTGGAGCCGGAGATGACCACTCCCGGGCGTTCCCGGTCCAGTTCCAGGGTGAGCGCCACGGCCTCGTGGGCCAGGGGCTCCAGCTCCAGGGCGGCCCGCACCCCGGGCAGCAGCAGGGGATGCCGGGCCTCCAGCAGGTGCAGCCGGTCCTGGCCCAGATCGGGCAGGATGCCGTCGCAGAGGGCCGCCCAGCGCAGCAGGGCCAGGGCCTCGTCGGCGTCGGCCTGGAACCGGTGCCAGCGCTCGAAGTCGAACCGGCGGGCGCGCAGGCCTTCCAGCAGGTCGCGCAGGAAGGCGTGCACCGCCTGGGTGTACTCCTGGTCGGCCTCCACGTAGTCGTTGTTCAGCTGCACCGCCTCGAACGGCTCCAGGAACACCGTGGCGCCGCTGCCGGAGCGTTCCAGCACCAGCCCCGGCACCATGGAGCGGCGCTCCACCCGCACCGGCAGGCACTGGCGGCCGTTGCGCTCCACCACGTTGGCTTCCTGGAACGCTTCGGGGTAGTCGCGGAGGATCTTCTGCAGCCGGGTCTGCACGGCCTGGAAGCAGCGGGTGCGGGCCCGGTACAGTCCGGCCAGGGCGGGCACCTTCATGGGGTCCAGCTGGCCGTCCTCGGTGAAGCTGCGCGTGAGCTGCTCGGCCAGGGGCATGGGGTCGGGCAGCAGCTCGGCGGTCACCTGCAGCCGGTCGATGCCCAGTTCGGTGCCGGCCGGGGCGGGCACCGCCTCGGGCCAGACCAGGACCCGGATTCCGCGCAGCAGCAGGGCGCAGGCCCGGAGTCCCTCGCGCAGCTGGCGCCAGTGCTCCGGCTGGGGCCAGCCGGCCGGGTTCAGCAGCTCCTCCAGCGCCTCGTCGAAGGGCACCACCGGCAGGGCGGCCGGGTCAGACTGCCAGAGCGGGCCCAGCTCCAGCTGGCGCAGCCGGCGCAGGCCGCGCAGCCCGTCCCAGGGGGACATCCGGGCCAGGGCGGCCCGGGCCAGGCGCGTGCGCGCGCCCCGGGCCACCAGGCCGGTGAGGGTGGGAAACTCGATGGCTTCCAGTTCGGGGGTGGGGGGCTGGGCGGGTTCCATGGGGGCAGCAAAAAGGCCCGCTTGGGCGGGCCTTCCTATCGTAGTCCGATCGGCTGGATCAGCCCATCAGTCGGCGTTCCTGGGCGAGGCGTTTGAGGGTCTTCTTCCGGGCGGCGAGCATCTTGCGCTTCCGCTTGGCGCTGGGCTTCTCATAGTGCTGACGCTTCTTGAGTTCGCTAAGGATTCCAGACTTCTCGCACTTCCGCTTGAAACGGCGGAGCGCATTTTCGAAAGTCTCGTCTTCTTTGATTTTGACCAGTGGCATAGGTAGACACCTCCTCTCGCCGTAGATTCGCCCGGGAACCGCGGAAGCGGAACCAGGACCGTCAACCAGACTACCCTGCCGAGGCAGATAGTGCCAGCAGGGATTCCCGAAGGCGCCGCTTTCGGCGATACAATCCGGTATTCCCCGGGGCAATATGCCGAATCTCGTGCTTCTCATCGTGGATGGAGAGTCCCTCCACTCTTGCGCTCCACTGCTGGCCATGGCCGAGCAGGGCTGGGAGCTGCAGTGGACCGACAGCCCGGGGCTGATGCGGCGGCTGACCGAGGGCTCTAGCCCGGATGTGTGCCTGTTCGATCCGGCGGTCCTGAGCCCCCGGGGGCTGCTGGGCCTGAAGGTGCTCCGGGAGCGGCACCCCAGCCTGCCGCTGGCCTCCCTGGGCCGGGCCGAAGAAGATCCCGCCTGGTTCGACCCGATGGTGTTCGATCCGCCCATGCGCCGGCTGGCGCGCCTGGGGATCGAGGCCTGGCCCCGGATCCTGATGGGCCTGGGCGGCCAGGTCCCGCCCACGGGGGCCGGAGCCGATGCGGCCGTGCAGACCGGCGCTTTCCCGGTCGCGCCTGCGCTCGTTCGGGCCACCGCGCCCCTTGCGCGTGCAACCGCTTCCTTGCCTGTTCCCGCCCCCGCCCCCGCCTTCGCTTCCAGCCCCGTTCCCGTGCCGACGGCGGCCTCGGCTCCGGGGAGCGCGGCCAAGTTCAGCGCGGAGGACCTGTTCGGCGACATTCTCAGCGATCTGGAGGGGCAGTCCGGAATGACGTCCGCCTGGATCCCGGCACCCGAACCCGTATGGACGTCTGGGGCGTCGGCGCCGGAAGCTGATCGGACGCCTGTGCCTCCGGCACCCGGGTCCGCCTGGACGCCTGGGCCGCCGGAAGCCGGCGCCGCGCCGCAGGCCGAACCGGTGCTGGAGCCGTTCGGGAACTACGAACTGCTGGAGAAGGTGGCGGTGGGCGGCATGGCCGAGCTGTTCAAGGCCCGCGAGCGGGGGGGAGCCGAGGCCGGCCGGATCGTCGCCATCAAGCGCATCCTGCCGCACCTGTCCGACAACGACGAGTTCGTCCGGATGTTCATCGAGGAGGCCAAGCTGGCCGCCCAGCTGGACCATCCGAACATCGTCCAGATCTACGATATGGGCAAGGCCGGTGGATCGTTCTACATCGCCATGGCGTTCATCGACGGCCGGGATCTGCGCGCCCTGATGCGCAAGATCCGGGAGTACCGCCTGCCCATGCCCGAGCCCCTGGCCGCCGCTGTGGTCATGCAGGTGGCCGCGGCCCTGGACTACGCGCACCGCAAACGCGCGGTGGACGACCAGGAGCTGCAGCTGGTGCACCGGGACATCAGCCCCCAGAACATCCTCATCTCCTATGGCGGCGCGGTGAAGCTGGCGGATTTCGGCATCGCCAAGGCGGCCAACCAGGGCACCAACACCCAGGCGGGGGCGCTCAAGGGCAAGCTGCTCTACATGAGCCCCGAGCAGGCCCTGGGCGAGCCGCTGGACCACCGGTCCGACCTCTATTCCCTGGGCCTGGTGCTGGCCGAACTGCTCACCGGGGAGCGCTGCTTCCAGGCCGATTCGGAGCTGGGCGTCCTGGAAAAGGTGCGCATGGGCAAGGTGGTGGACGTGCGCGCGGCCAATCCGGCCATGTCCAAGGCCATGGGCAGCATTCTGGACCGGCTGCTGGTGAAGGACCTGGACCGCCGCTACGGATCGGCCCGCCAGCTGGAGCGGGACCTGAAGGCCCTGCTGGCCCGCCAGGGAGGGGAACCCACCGGCGCCGATCTGGCGGACTACGTGAACGCCCTGCTCAAGGGCACCCGGGAGGAGCTGGAGCATATGCTCGCCAGCCGGTTCGCGATCAGCGTGCCGCCGGCCGAGGCCTCCGCCGCGGCCCGGGCGACCGCCGGTCCCGGGGCGGGGCAGGACGAGGAGGCCACCCTGGCCGGCGTGGGGCCCCGCCGGGAGGCGCCACGCGCGCCCCGGCCGGCCCCGGTCCTGCCGCCCCCGGCGGTCCTGCCCGTATCCCGCCGGACCGGCCCCCGGCGCTGGCTTCTGGTGCTCCTCGCCCTGGTCCTGCTGGGGCTCCTGGGCGCGCTGGGCGCATGGCGGCTGTGGGGGGGATAGTTCGGGACAGCAGCGGCGGGATGGCGGTATGATTGGGCCATTCACCCCTTCGTCCTGGCCGTTTGACCGCCTCATTCCTGGAGTACCCATGGATCTCAACCAAGATCAGCAGAGCTTCTATCGGCAAGCGCGGGAACGCTGCCGGGCGGACGTGGCCCAGATGAACGAGACCATCCTGCTGGAATGGCAGCGGCTGAACGACGAGATCAAGCGGGTGCAGGAGCTGATCCAGACCCTGGAGACCCGCAAGCAGACCGTGGGCCAGATCTATGCCTCCTCCAGCGAAATGCTCGGGATGGAATCGGATCTTGACGTGTCTCCGGCCATCAAGGATGGTAGTGAGGACACTGCCGAGGAACTGGGCGTCGGGGAGATCGATCTGTAGCTGCCGTATTTGCCTTCTGTCGCACACGGCCTCCCGGACGGACCAGAGCACTCAGGCACGCATAGACCGCTGACATGCTGACCGTTTGAGGAATTCCGATGGGTTTGATGGCTTCGCTGATGATGGGGCTGGGCCGCTGTGCCCTGCGCCTGCGCTACCGCATCCGGGTCCAGGGTCTGGAGCCGGTGGCCGTTCGCGGCACCCGGGGCATCCTGTTCCTGCCCAACCACCCGGCGCTCATCGATCCGGTGATCGTCATCAGCGAGCTGTACCACGCCTTCAAGCCGGCCTCCCTGGCCGACCGGGACCGGATCTCCGGGCCGGTGACCGGCTGGATCGCGCACCGCTTCGGCGCGCTGGCCATGCCCGATCTGGGCCGGTACGGGGAGGCGAGCCGGGGCGAGGTGGAGCGGGCCATCCAGGACTGCGCCCGGCTGCTGCAGGCGGGCGGCAACCTGGTGCTGTATCCGGGCGGCCACCTGGCCTCCAGCCAGCTGGAACAGCTGGGCGGCAACAGTGCCGTGGAGACCATCCTGAAGCTGGCGCCCGAGACCCGGGTGGTGCTGGTCCGGACCCGGGGACTGTGGGGGAGCCGGTTCAGCCGGGCCCAGGGCCGCCCCGATTTCGGCAAGGTGCTGATCGGCGAGCTGTGGGACCTGGCGGCCAACTTCCTGTTCTTCTCCCCCCGGCGGGCGGTGTCGGTGGAGCTGGGCGAGCCGGCCGACCTGCCCCGGGAGGCCGGCCGCGCGGTGCTGAACCGGGCCCTGGAGGCCTACTACAACGAGACCGCCGAGCCGGCCCTGCATGTGCCTTACACCCTGTGGGAAGGCGGCGGCCGGCGTACCCTGCCCGAACCGCCCCAGGCGCAGCTGGCCGGGGATCCCAGCGAGGTGCCGGCGGCCATCCGCGAGCAGGTGGCGGAGCAGCTGGAGCGCATGGTCGGCCGCGCCGATCTGGGGGATGCCGCGGAACTGGCCCGGGATCTGGGCATGGACAGCCTCATGCGGCTGGAGCTGCAGTTCTGGATCGAGCAGGAGTTCGGCCATCCGGTGAGCGATCCGGAGTCCCTGCGCTGCGTGGGGGATGTGCTGCTGGCCGCCTGCGGCCGGTCGGTGGATCCCGGCGGGGCCCCGCTCAAGCCGGTGCCGTCCGCATGGTTCCTGCCGTCCGGTCTGCCGGTCCAGATTCCGGCCGGGACCAGCCTTCAGGAGGTCTTCCTGGCCCAGGCCAAGCGCCGGCCGGGCCGGGTGGCGATCGCCGACCAGCTGAGCGGCGCGCGCAGCTACCGCGACCTGATCACCTCCATCTTCGCTCTGAAGCCGGTCATCCAGGACCTGGAGGGTCCGTACGTGGGGATCATGCTGCCGGCCTCGGTGGGCGCGGCCACCCTGTACCTGGCGGTGCTGTTCGCCGGCAAGATCCCGGTCATGGTCAACTGGAGCACCGGCCTCAAGAACATGGTGCACGGGCTGGACCTGCTGGGGGTGAAGCGGGTGCTCACCTCCCAGAAGGTGGTGGCGCGGATCCAGGCCCAGGGCATGGACCTGTCGGCCCTGCAGGACCGGCTGCTGCCGCTGGAACAGGTGGCGGGATCCATCTCCAAGGCCGCCAAGCTCGTGGCCCTGGCCCGGAGCTGGTGCTCCTGGCGCAGCCTGCGCCGCCAGGCGGTGCCGGCCAGCGCCACGGCGGTGGTGCTGTTCACCAGCGGCAGCGAGAACCTGCCCAAGGCGGTGCCGCTCAGCCACGAGAACCTGCTCACCAACCTGCGCGACCTGGTGGCGGAGTACCGCTTCCTGGACGATGAGCGGATCCTGGGCATGCTTCCGCCGTTCCATTCCTTCGGCCTGACCTGCACCATGGTGCTGCCGCTCTGCTCGGGCATGAAGGCGGTCTACTATCCGGTGCCCACCGACGGCGGGGTGCTGGCCCGGCACATCGAAAGCTACCAGGCCACGGTGCTGGTGGGCACGCCCACCTTCCTGAACAGCATCGTCCGTGCCGCCAAGGATCCGGAACTCCGCTCCCTGCGCTTCGTCATCACCGGCGCCGAGAAGTGCCCGGACGCCCTGTTCGCCACCACCGCCATCCGCTGGCCGGCCATGCGCATCCTGGAGGGCTACGGCATCACCGAATGCTCGCCGGTGGTGAGCGGGGTGCGGGAGCAGTTGCCCAGGCACGGTTCCGTGGGCAGGCCGCTGCCTTCGGTCTGCTACGCCGTGGTGGAACTGGAGCGCCCGCAGCGGGTGCCCCTGGGCCAGGCGGGCATGCTGCTGGTGCGCGGTCCCAGCGTGTTCGGCGGCTACCTGGAGACGGTCGGCGAGCAGCCGTTCGTGGATTTCGAAGGGGCGACGTGGTACCGCACCGGCGATCTGGTGCGGGAGGACGCCCAGGGCTACCTGACCTTTGCCGGCCGGCTGAAGCGGTTCGTGAAGATGGGCGGCGAAATGGTCAGCCTGCCGGCGGTGGAGGAGGCGCTGCTGGCGCGCTTCGGCCGTCCGGACGACACGGCGGTGCCCCTGGCCGTGGAGGCCATGGAGACCGAATCGCGGGTGGACCTGGTGCTGTTCACCACCCGGCCCATCGCCCGGGAGGAGGCCAACGCCGCCATCCGCGAAGCCGGGTTCAGTCCCATCCACAATGTGCGCCTGGTGCGCCACCTGGAGGCGATCCCCCTGCTGGGCACCGGCAAGACCGACTACCGGGCGCTCAAGGCTCTGTTCGCGCCGGTGCCGCAGGGCTGAGCGGATCGTCCGGGGTGGATTCCCGGGGGCCGAGCATGGTGGCCGGCGGGAACCAGGCGTCCCAGGCGGCCAGGTGCCGGGCCACGAACTCCCGCAGCCAGGACCAGCCGCGTCGGCCGGGGCCGTTGCCGCCGGTGACGGCCGGCACCCCGTAGGCGTCCAGGCCCAGGTGGCGGGCCAGGAACAGCGCCCGGGCCAGATGGAAGTCCGAGGTGACGATGATCACCCGGGTGACGCCGAACACCGCCTGGGCCCGCTTCAGGCTGTCGTAGGTGCGCCGGCCGCCGAAATCGCTGACCACCCGTTCCGGCGGCACCCCGTGCTTCATGAGCCACTTGCGCATGGCCTTGGGTTCGTTGTAGTTGGCCGCGCGGTTGTCGCCGGAGACCAGGAACCAGCCGCCCTTGCCCTCCTGGAACAGCTGCAGGCCGATCTCCAGGCGCGATTCCAGCACGCGGGTGGGTTCCCGGTCGGGCAGCACGCCGGCCCCCAGGATCAGCACCGGCACGTGGTCCACCGGCAGGGTGGCGGTGGTGAAGCTGCGATTCCGGGCGGCCATGGGAAATTTCAGGAAGATCCAGCCCAGATCCAAGGTGATAATCAGGAGACAACCCAGCCACAGCGCGGGCCGGGACGCCTTCCAAAGAGTAACTCGGGCAGATAATCGCATCTGGGATAGGATAGACCCTTACCCTGTCTCGGGTTCAACGTGAGTGAGAATTAATGATTAATTATATCACCCATCTTCTGCCCCGAACCTGCCCCGGGCCGCGCCTGCGCGCCGGCCGGGCGAAGCGCTGGGGCCTGCTGGCCGCAGCCCTGGCGACCCTGACCGGCACCGGCTGCTACCGGGCCACCGGGATCCAGCGGAACGCGGTGGTCGCCGAAACCATCCCCGAGACCGGCGGCGACTCGGTGCTGGGGCTCAAGGCCAAGGCCGGGGCGGGGGATCTGTACCTGGGCAACGACTTCGTGCAGGTGGCCATCGACAGCACGGTGTACGGGGACAGCACCCGCACGCCCCTGGCCGGGGCCCATTCGGGCGGCAGCATCGTCGACGCCGGCTTCCTGGCCCTGGACGGCAGCTACAACCGGGTGTCCATCCCCAGCACGGTCATGAACCGGTTCACCCCGGTGGTGAACCAGGATCCGGACCTGCCGGTGGTGTTCAGCAGCTACCAGACCAGCAATGACGGCGGCACCGCCACCCTCACCATGACCGGGGCGGTGCTGGACACCCTGGGCAAGCTGGGCAGCAAAGGCCAACTGCTGCCCAACGTCACGGTGACCCACACCCTGTCCCTGGCCCAGCTGGACCACTTCATCAAGATGACCACGGTGGTGACCAACAACGGCTCCAGCAGCCTAGCCATCCGCACCGTGGGCGACTGCCTGGTGCAGCAGGCGGGTGGCGGCGGCTACCACTTCAACGTGCCCGCCAACTACAAAGTGGACGGCACCCTGCTGGTGCCCTTCGCCAGCAACTCCACCCCTGCCGGGCAGCCCAAGGACACCACCACCCAGTGGGGCGTGCAGATCCCGGGCTCCAGCTCCCCGTTCACCGCCAACAACCTGGATGCCGTGAACGCCAGCGTGCAGGCGTCCATGGTCGGGCTCATGAGCAACGAACCCGGCGCCGACTGCGTGGACGACCACGCCAGCCTGGGCATCCTGCCCATCGACGCGGACCAGCTGCTGGTGGCGGCCGATCCCCAGGACCTGCTGACGGTCAAGAACAACCTCCGGCCTTCGGTGCCCACCCATCTGGCGGTGGGCTGCCTGCCCGCGTCCAGCCTCGCCGCCGGCGCCAGCCTCACCTTCAACCGCCGGCTCTACATCGTCGGCGGCCGCAGCGCGGACACCAGCGTGGTGGGCGGCCAGAACCCCAGCGCCCCCTACCCCGACCAAACCAACGGGCTGTTCAATACCATGGACTGGGACCGCTACACCGACACCAACATCCCCGGCCGCACGGTGATCCAGGACACCGGCCTGCTCACCTTCACGCTGGATGCCTCGTCCCAGCGGCAGGGGCCGCTGCCCACCGAGGTGCGCATCGAGCGCAACCTGAACGCGACCCTGCCCGGCGACAGCGTCACCAGCGCCAACTGGCAGGTGCAGCGGGTGGAGTGGCTGGAGCCCAACGAGAACCTGCTCAGCACCACCGGCCTGGCCCCGTCCACCCTGACCGTGCGGCTGCCCCTGGGCGTCTACCGCATGACGCTCACCAGCCAGTCCGCCCAGCAGGTGCGCACCACCTTCGAAAGCAACAGCTACACCGAGTGGGTCGACCTGCCCAGCGCCATCTGGATCCAGAAGGACCGCACCTTCGCGGTGAGCGCCGCGGACGTGCTGTGTCCGGACGGCCTGACCGACACCGGCGTCCCCAACCAGGTCGGCGCGGTCACCGTCACGCCCTACCAGGTGCACTACTTCACCACCCGGGAAAACAACGCGACCGTCGGCAGCCTGCAGCCGATGCGCATGACCTTCGTGGGGACCGGCTCCACATCGAACCCGGTCATGCGGCGCATGCGCACCCTGGCCAGCTACTGGGACCCGAACACCAATCTCCCCCAGGTGGCCACGGGCAACATCGCCGGCCAGTACCAGTTCCGGGCCAACAACGAGATGTTCGGCACCGGCTTCACCAAGCTGCTGCCCAGCACTTTCGCCTGGCTGCCCAACGGCGACTACACGGTGTACGCCAGCCGGGGCCCCCTGGAACCGCTGCAGAGCATGCCGGTGCAGGTCTACGTGGGCCAGACCAGCACCAGCCACGTGTTCACGGTCACCAACCATGGCGTGCCCGCCGGCTGGAACAGCTTCGATCTGCCCGGGGCCTCCCAGGCCACCACCGGCGGCGCCCTGCCCGGCGAGCTGTTCGCCTCGGCTCTGGCCAACGGGATCCAGGTGGTGGGCAGCGCCGAGCAGGACAAGCAGGTGAACGCCCTGAACCTCTACAACGACTTCATCGCGGAGTTCGGCTCCAACACCATTTCCAGCTACAACCGGCCGGCCAGCCTCAGCTACGTGAACCGCCCCGTCACCTGCCCCTACGGGCTGGAGCCCTTCGTGGTGGGCGGCCGCAGTTCCACCCTGAGCGCCCCGAACTTCGGTCCCGTCACCGCCCTGTTCACCCCCACCGCCACCAACGCGCCCCTGGGCGGGGCCCTGGACAGCACCGGCTGGACCCTTTCGGACTTCATCAGCCAGGCCCAGGGCAACTACACCATCGTGCGCCGGCCCTGGGGTCCGGATGGCTTGTTTACCCAGCTGGGTGAACCCGTCTCCGGCGGGGTCTTTGCCACCTGGTGGAGCGGCACGGGCAACATGACCTTCGGCGGCGTGACCAATGGCAGCTTCGACGCCATCGAGCTGTTGCGCGGGGAAGGCCTGCCCGTGGACCCCTCCAGCACCAGCTACGGTTCTGACCTCGGCCTCTGGTGGCAGGAGGTCCAGAAGGTGCGCAAATCCTGGTTCCATTTGCTGAACTTCCAGTCCCCGACTTTCTTTACCAAGGCCCTGGGGTTGTCCGCCGCCAACAACACGGTCGATACCCCCGTGGGCCTGGCTCGCACCTACCTGAAGGCCGTGCCCAGCATCGAGACGGATCTCAGCAGCGTGCTGTCCGCCCTGCAGTCCGGCGCGGCGGTGGCCTCCACCGGCCCCTTCCTGGACGTGAGCATCGCCGGGGTCGGCCCCGGCGGCACGGTACCGGGTCCGGTCGCCAATGTCACCCTCACCGTGAACCTCTACCAGCCAGACTGGATGCCTCCCGTGGATGAACTTCGGGTCGTGGTGAACGGGAGCGATGAGCTGTTCTTCAGCAAGCCCATCCACAACGGTAACCTGGTGCCAACCGGCACCGACTCCCGGCTCTACAGCGGCACATTCACCGTACCCATGCCCACCACTACGGGCTTCGATGCCTGGGTGGTGGTGGAGGCCCAAGTGCCCATCACAACCAGCGGTGTCTACCCGCCCGACGGGACTTACGCGGCTTGGAACCAGATCATGCGCGGCATCTACCCCATCGCCATCACCAACCCGATCTTCGTGAGCGTCACGGGCAATGCCACCTTCATTCCCTCCAAGTCCCTCCAGCCCATCCAGCCTTGATGCCGGCCCTGCTGGTTTCCGCCCCGCCCCATGCCCGCGCCCATGACTGAGTGGCTCCCCGAACGCCTGCCTGAAGACATCGAGGCGGAACGGGCACTGCTGGCCACCTGCTGCGCGGCGGGGGCCGAGCTGGCCGCCACCGAGATCGTGTTCTCCCTGACCGACGAGGACTTCGTCCACCCGGGACACCGCTCGGTGTTCCGGGCCCTGCGCTCCCTCATCGAGGCGCAGATCGAGGTCAACTCGCTCACCCTCAAGGACGCCCTGGACCAGGCCGGGGATCTGGCCCGGGTGGGCGGCTACACCGGGCTGGTGGAGTTGCTCAGCGCCGAGGAGGTGGGCCGGCCGCAGGTGCTGGGCGATCTGCTGGTGCGCAAGCGCAAGCTGCGCCAGCTGATCCGCCTGGGCGCCCAGCTGGTTCGCCAGGCGGCCGACGAAGAGGCCCCGCCCGACACCCTGGTGGAGCAGGCCGCCGTGGACCTGTTCCGGCTGGCCCAGGGCCAGCAGCGCAAGGGCCTGGAGCACATCGGCGATGTGGCCCGGGACGCCATGGAGGCCCTGCTGGACCGCCTGGAGGGCAGGGGCTCCACCGGCCTCAAGGTCGGCTTCACCCGCCTGGACGCCATCACCCAGGGCTTCCAGCCCGGCAACCTGATCATCCTGGCGGCCCGGCCCGGCATCGGCAAGACCGCCCTGGCCCTGAACTGGCTGCTGCGCTCGGCCATGTACCACAACGCCCACGCCGCCTTCTTCTCCCTGGAAATGTCCAAGGAGGAGGTGTTCAACCGCCTGCTTTCCGCCCACAGCAGCATCAACATGAAGGAAGTGGCGGCCGGCACCTTCGACGAAGAGATCCAGGGCCGGCTGCTGCGCTCGCGGGACGCGCTGCTGGAGATGCCCATCTACATCAACGACCAAGCCGGCATCACGGTGCGGGAGATCACCGCCATGGTGGACCGCCACCTGTCCCAGGCCAACCACAAGCTGGACCTGGTGATCGTCGACTACCTGCAGCTCATGACCAGCCCGGAATCGTCCCGGGCCGCCAAGCAGAGCGAGGCCGTGCGCATCGGCGAGATCAGCCGCGGCTTCAAGCTGCTGGCCAAGGACCACGGGATCCCGGTGGTGGTGCTCAGCCAGCTGAACCGCGAAGTGGAGCACCGCCAGGGTGGCAAACCGCAGCTGTCCGATCTGCGCGATTCCGGCGCCATCGAGCAGGATGCCGATATGGTCATGTTCATCCACCGGAAGATGAAGCCGCTGATGGAAGGCGAGGAGGAGGACCGGAGCGCCGAGCTGCTGCTGGCCAAGCACCGGAACGGCCCCACCGGGGCCGTGGCCCTCTACTTCGAAGGGGAGTACGCCCGCTACCGCGAGATGGAGCGCACGACAGATTCTGATCTGGGTTGACCTGACCGTGCCTCCGGACGTCCCGCCCGCCCTGCTGCCGCTCGCCGCCAAGGTGACGGTGCTGCGCGGGGTGGGGCCGGCCTACCAGGAGGCCCTGGCCGCGGCCGGGATCGAGTCCCTGCGCGATCTGCTGTGGGCGCTGCCGCACCGCTATGTGGACCGGGGCAGCCTGCAACCCATCGGCTCACTGGGCATGACCGGCGGACTGGGCGAGCGGGAGATCGTGACCGTGCTGGGCACGGTCCAGGCGGTGCGCCAGACCACCTCCCCGGTCAAGCGCATGACCATCACCGAGGCGCTGCTGGGGGACGATACCGGCACCCTGCGGCTGATCTGGTTCAACCAGCCGCACCTGGTCCGGGTGCTGCGGACCGGGGACCGGCTGCTGGCCTTCGGGCCCCTGGCCCTGGGCCGCAATGGCCCGGAGCTGCGGGCGCCGGCCCTGGAGCTGCTGGGCCGGGGCGGGGCGGAGGAGGACCTGTGGGTGCGCCGCTACCTGCCCCTGTACCGCAAGCTGGGCCCGGTGCTGGGCCGGACCCGGCAGCGGCTGGTGCAGGACGCCCTGGCCCGGGCGGCGGCGCCCGACGAGTGGCTGCCGGCGGAACTGGCCCGCGGCGTGCCCACGACCCTGGCCGCCCTGCGCCTGCTGCACCAGCCCCCGGACGACAGCGATCCGGCCGCCCTGGAGGCCCACGCCACCCCCGCCCACCACCGCCTGGCCAGCGAGGAGCTGTTCGCCTTCGCCCTGGGGGTGACCCTGCGCCGTGCTGGCCGCCTGGCCCGGCGCGGCCAGGCGGTGCCGACGCCGCCCGAACTGCGCGAGCAGCTCAAGGACTACCTGCCGTTCCGGCTCACCGCCGCCCAGCGCAAGGCCTTCCGGGAGATCGTGGCCGATCTCACTTCCGGCCGGGTGATGCACCGCCTGCTGCAGGGGGACGTGGGCAGCGGCAAGACCCTGGTGGCCTTCCTGGCCATGGCCATGGTCGCCGAGACCGGGGGCCAGGCGGCCCTGCTGGTGCCCACCGAGGTCCTGGCCCGGCAGCACGCCGCCACCATCACCCGCCTGCTCAAGGCCGCCGGCGGCCGCATGCAGCTGCTGCTGGGCCCCATGAAGGCCGCCGAAAAGCGCCAGGCTCTGGCCCGGATCGCCTCCGGCGAGGCCGGCTACATCGTCGGCACCCACGCCCTGTTCCAGGAGGCGGTGGCCTTCCAGCGGCTGCAGCTGGTGGTGGTGGACGAGCAGCACCGGTTCGGGGTGCGCCAGCGGGAGGCCATCAAGCAGAAAGGGGTGGACCCGCACTGGCTGGTGATGAGCGCCACCCCCATCCCGCGCTCCCTGGCCCTGGCCCTGTTCGGCGATCTGGAACAGTCGGTGCTGGACGAACTGCCGCCGGGGCGCCAGCCCATCACCACCAGGCTGCTGGCCCCGGAGGACGCCGAGCGCGGCTGGGAGCTGGTGGCACGGGAACTGCGGGCCGGCCACCAGGCCTTCGTGGTGAGCCCGGCCATCGACCCCCAGGACGAGGCCAAGGTGCCGCTGCGGGATATCCAGGCCATGGAGGCGCTGCTCCGGGCCGTGTTCCCGGAGGTGCCCCTGGCGGTGGTGCACGGCCGGCTCAAGGCCGACGCCATGGCCGAGCGCATGGAGGCGTTCGTGTCCGGCCGGGTGCGCATCCTGCTGGCCACCACCGTCATCGAGGTGGGGGTGGACGTGCCCAACGCCACCATCATGGTGGTGGACCACGCCGAGCGGTTCGGGCTCAGCCAGCTGCACCAGCTGCGCGGCCGGGTCGGCCGGGGCGAGGCGCCCAGCCACTTCGTGATGCTGTCCAGCAGCGAGACCGACCGCCTGCGGGTGCTGGTGGCCACCCAGGACGGCTTCCGCATCGCCCAGAAGGACCTGGAGCTGCGTGGGCCGGGGGAGTTCTTCGGGACCCGCCAGGCCGGCCTGCCGCAGTTCCAGGCGGCGGACCTGGTGCGCGACCGGCAGCTCCTGGCCCAGTGCCGGGAGGCCGCGGAACGGGCCATGCAGCGCGGGCTCAGCGAGCCGCAGCTGCACTGGCTGCGCCAGGAGCAGGCCCGGCTCAAGCTGGCGGAGATCTCCTAGATCGGTCCGGTTCCCCCCAGGCGCCCTGTTCGCTCCCGGTCAGTCGCGTTCGCGACTGCCGTGAGCGGAAGGAAGCTGCCCCATGCAGCGGATGGGTTCCACCTTCGGGAGGAATCGGAGGCGACCGGTTTTGGGTATCGGTTTGGCTCGACAGGCGGCGACTTCACGGATCCGGAAAGCCGGATCATGAGGTGGACACACAAATGCCGGTCAACCTTCGGCGAAGCCATCCGTTCTGCTGGATCGCGTTCAGCGATCCAACAGAACGAAATCGGGCGAAAGGAAGGGACCCGGACCTTGGTCAGGCTCCTAGCCGTCTGCCCGCACATCCACCCGGTTGTCATAGAAGGTGCTGCCGCCGCCCTGGTCGGTGAGCCGCTGGGAGGTCAGGGCGTTGACGGTGCGGTCGCCGGGGGCGAAGCGGATCCAGGCGACCCCTTCGGCCACCACCACGGCCCGGGGCACCCGGCCGGTGACGCCCAGGAAGAAGCGCACGTCGCCCAGCTCGTTGTGCACCCGCACCGGCTGCCCGTCGACCAGCCCGCGTTCCCCGGCGTCCAGCGGGTTCATGAGCAGGCGGACCGGGCCGGCCTGGGCGCGCAGGGCGTCCCGCTCCTGGAAGGAGGAGTTGAGGCTGAACAGGGCCGGGGCGGTCATGAGCGAAAAGGGCAGGGCGCCGGTGTCGGCGTGCCGGGGCCGGTAGCCGGGCAGGGGCGGGTCCAGGGCCGGGTTCAGCAGCTCGATGCGCCCGGACGGGGTCTGGTAGCGGGTGGGATCGGGCGGGGCCAGGGCGACCGGCAGTCCGGCGTCCAGGGCGGCCCGATCCAGGCCCGCCCGCAGGGGGCTGGGAGTGTCCAGCAACAGGTCCACCAGCTGGTCGGCGCTTTGCCGGAACTGCTGCTCGGGGAAGCCCATGGCCTCGGCCAGGGCCTGGAACACGGTCCAGTTGGAGCGGCTTTGGCCCACCGGCGGGATGACCGGGTGGGCACGCTGCAGCACATAGCTGCCGCCGGCCTTGTACAGATCGCTGTGCTCCAGGGAGGAGGTGGCCGGCAGCACCAGGTCGGCATAGCGGGCGGTGTCGGTGAGGAACCGCTCGTGCACCACGGTGAACAGATCGCTGCGGGCCAGGCCGCGCAGCACGGCGTTCTGGTCCGGGTTCGCCACCGCCGGGTTGGCGTTGTAGACGTAGAGGCTGAGGATCCGCGGCCGGTCCAGGTGCTCCAGGGCGTGGCCCAGCCGGTTCATGTTCACCGTGCGGGTGGGGCCGGGCTGGAAGTCCTCCCGGGTCAGCAGCGCGGTGTCCAGTCCGCCGGCGCCGGACACTCCGGCGAAGGCCCCGCCTCCCGGACGGGCATAGGCGCCGACGATGGCCGGCAGACAGGCGATGGCGCGCACGTTCATGGCGCCGTTGCCGTAGCGGGACAGGCCGCTGCCCAGGAACAGGAACGGCGCCCGGGCCCGGCCGAAGCCCAGGGCCAGGGCCTCCAGCTCCGCCACCGGCAGGCCGGTGAGGGCCGCCACCCGCTCCGGGGGGAAGTCCGGCAGCACCCGCGCCGCCAGCTCCGGGAAGCCCTGGGTCTGGCTGGCCAGGAAGGCGCTGTCCTGCAGCCCCTCGCGCACCAGCAGGTGCATGATCCCCAGGGCCAGGGCGCCGTCGCTGCCCGGGCGGACGACGAAGGTCCGGTCCACGGCCGCCGCCGTGGCCGTGGCGTAGGTGTCGATCAGCCAGATCCGTGCCCCGGCCTGGCGGGCCTCGCGCATGCGCTGGAAGCCGTGCAGGTTGGTGGCCAGGGCGTTGCAGCCCCAGAGCAGCACCAGATCGCTGTGCCGCACCGTGTCCGGGGCCACGGCGGGGGTGGCGCCCATGACCGCGCTCCAGCCCGCGTCCTTGGCCGGGGAGCAGATGGTCTGGTCCAGCCGGGACGCCCCCAGCCGGTGGAACAGGGCGTGCCCGGCCTTGCGCTGCACCAGGCCCATGGTGCCGCCGGCGGAGTAGGGCAGGATGGCCTGGCCGCCATCCGACTGGAGGATCGCCTGCCAGCGCTCGGCGATGCGCTGGATCGCCTCGTCCCAGGGGATGGGGACGAAGTCGCCGCTGCCCTTGGGGCCCCGGGCCAGCAGGGGCGTGGTGAGCCGCAGCGGCGAGTGCACGGTCTGCTCGTAGCGGCGCATCTTCGGGCACAGGGTGCCCCGGCTGTGCGGGTGCAGGGGATCGCCCTGGACGGCCACGGCGTGGCCGTCGGCCACGGTCACCCGCAGTCCGCAGGCGTCGGGGCAGTCGTAGGGGCAGGCGCTGCGGAGCTCGGGTGCGGTCACGCCTCCACCCCCTGGCGGAACGCCTCCAGCGCCGCCGGGAACGGCCCCAGGGCCCGCTCGAAGATGCCCAGCGAGTAGGCGATGGTGAGCCCGTAGTTGGTGATGGGCACCCCGGCCTCGCGGCAGCGGTGGATCCGGGCCAGCATCTCGCGCCGGTTGCCGACGCAGTTGCCGCAGTGCACCACCAGCCGGTACGGGGCCAGGGCGGCCGGGTCGGCGGGGAAGTCCCGGCCCTGGACGTGGCTGAAGGTCAGCTGGGCGCCCACGTACTGGGTGAGCCAGCGGGGGATCTTCACCCGGCCGATATCCTCGCCCACCGGGTGGTGGCTGCAGGCCTCGGCCACCAGGACCTGGTCGCCGCCGTGCAGCCGCTCGATGCCCAGGGTGCCGCGCACCTGCTCGGCCAGGTTGCCCTGGAACCGGCTCATGAGGATGGAGAAGGAGGTCATGGGCACGCCGCGGGGCACGTCGGCGGCCACCTTGAGGAAGGCCTGGGAATCGGTCACCACCAGCGCCGGCGGCCGCTTGAGCCGGTCCAGGGCGCGGGCCAGCTCGCGCTCCTGCACCACCATGGCCATGGCCTCGCCGTCCAGCAGATCGCGGATGGCCATGACCTGGGGCAGGATCAGCCGGCCCTTGGGGGCCTCCTTGTCGATGGGCACCACCAGGATCGCCAGTTCGCCCGGAGGCACCAGATCGGCCACCAGCCGGCGGTGGTCGAAGAAGTCGGCCGGGGCCAGGGCCAGCAGGGCCTCGCGCAGGGCCGGCAGGCCGGTGCCCTCCAGGGCGCTGACCGCCACCTGGGGCACATCCAGGTCCTTGGGGGCGGGCAGGGCCAGGTCGGCCTTGTTGCGCACCACCAGGACCGGCACCTGGCGCGCCCGCAGCTGCGCCAGCAGGCCGGCCTCGAAGGGCCCCCAGGCGCCCTCGCCGGTGACGATCACGCCCAGGTCCACCCGGTCCAGCACCGCCCGGGTGCGGGCCATGCGCAGTTCGCCCAGGGCGCCTTCGTCGTCCACCCCGGCGGTGTCCACGAACAGCACCGGACCCAGGGGCAGCAGCTCCATGGGCTTTTCCACCGGATCGGTGGTGGTGCCGGCCTGGGCGGACACGATGCTCACCTGCTGGCGGGTGATGGCGTTGAGCAGGGAGGACTTGCCCACGTTGCGCCGGCCGAACAGGCCAATGTGCAGGCGCAGGGACTTGGGGGCGGGCGGCATTGCGGTCATGGGCGGGGTTTCCTCCATCCGAGCCGGCCCACGGCTTCGGGACTGGTGAGCTCGTCGAACTGGGCGGCGGTGAGCAGGCCCGAAGCCACGGCGGTGGCCTTCAGGCCCTGGCCGGTGCGCCGGGCCTCGGCGGCCAGGGCCCCGGCCCGTTCGTAGCCCAGCAGGGGCAGCAGGGCGGTGGCGGCGGCGGTGCCGTTCTCCACCTGGGCGCGCAGCCGGGCCGGGTCGGCCTCCAGGCCCGCCACGCAGTGGCGGCGCAGGATATCGCAGGCCCGGGCCAGCAGGTCCAGGCTTTCCAGCAGGGCGTGGGCCACCAGGGGCATGAAGGCGTTCAGTTCCAGGGAGCCCATGGCCGCGGCCCAGGTGATGGCCTGGTCGTGGCCGATGGCCAGGATGGCGGCCTGGGTGACGGCCTCGGGGATCACCGGGTTGACCTTGCCGGGCATGATCGAGCTTCCGGCCTGGCGCGGCGGCAGCCGCAGCTCGCCCAGCCCGGCCTCGGGGCCGCTGGACAGCAGGCGCAGGTCCGAAGCGATCTTGATGAGGCTGGTGGCCAGGGTCTTGAGCAGGCCGGAGACCTCCACGAACGGGTCCAGGTTCTGGGTGGCCTCCACCAGGTTCTCGGCCCGGGCCAGGCCCAGCCCGGTGATCTCCCGCAGCTCCTCCACCACCTGGAAGATGTAGGCGGTGGGGGCGGCCAGGCCGGTGCCGATGGCGGTGCCGCCCAGGTTCACCACCCGCAGCCGCTCCTCGCTCTTGGCCAGGCGCCAGCGGTCCCGGTTCAGGGCCTCGGCGTAGGCGCCCATGCTCCGGCCCAGGGTGGTGAGCACCGCGTCCTGGCCTTCGGTGCGGGCCACCTTCACCAGGTGGGCCATGGCCTTTTCCTGGACCTGGAAGGCCTCCTGCAGGGCCAGCACCTGGCGCTCCAGTTCGCGCAGGCCCAGGATGGCGGCGATGCGCAGGGCGGTGGGGTAGGTGTCGTTGGTGCTCTGGTGCAGGTTCAGGTCGTCCAGGGGCGAGACCCGCTGGTACTCGCCCCGGGGCCGGCCCAGCAGTTCCAGGGCCCGGTTGGCCAGCACCTCGTTGACGTTCATGTTGGTGGAGGTGCCAGCGCCGCCCTGGAGGGCGTCCACCACCACGTCGGCGGCCAGGGTCCCGTCCAGCAGTTCCCGACAGGCCCGCTCCATGGCGTCGGCCTTGGCCGGGTCCGGAAAGCAGCCCAGGCCCCGGTTGCAGCGCAGGGCCGCCAGCTTCACCGCGCCGAAAGCCCGGGCCAGGGCGGGATGCCCGGGCCGGCCCAGCAGCGGGAAGTTCTCCAGGGCCCGGGCGGTGTGGATCCCATGCCGGGCCGCGGCCGGCACCGCTAGGCGGCCCAGGGCGTCCTGCTCCAGGCGATCGGGCGGGTCGGGCTGGGCGGGCGGGAGGGGGGTGGCCATGGCTCCCATTATGGCCGCCGGAGCCGCGGTCTCCGGGACGAAAGTCAGCCGCCGGACCGGTCCCAGCCGCTGGGACAAAAGTCACAACCGCGCCGATCAAACAGCCGAGGAATTAGGCTAAGTGGTTAACTGGTTAGGACAAAGCATCGTCAATTTCCCGTCTGCGCCATGGTTTCTGGGAGAATTGGAATGTCCGACCACCGCATCAAGGAACACCCGATCCTGGCCGCGCCGCCCGAGGCGAGCGTGGCCTTCTCCTGGCAGGGCCAGCCGTTCCGGGCGCGGGTGGGCGAAACCATCGCCTCGGCGCTGTTCGCCAACGGCATCCGGGTGTTCGGCCACCACGCCAGGGACGGGGCGCCTCAGGGCATCTTCTGCGCCAACGGCCAGTGCGCCCAGTGCTCGGTCCTCGCCGACGGGCTGGCGGTGAAAGCGTGCGTGGCGCCGGTGACGGAAGGCATGGCGGTGGCGCCCATGGAGGGCCGGCCGGCCCTGCCCGAGGTGGCCGAGGGCGCCGGCGCCGCCGCGCGCTTCCGGGAGATCGAAACGGTGGACGTGGAGTGCCTGGTCCTGGGCGGCGGTCCGGCCGGGCTGTCCGCGGCCAGCGAACTGGCCAAGGCCGGAGTCGGGGTGATCCTGGTGGACGACAAGGCGGCCCTGGGCGGCAAGCTGGTCCTGCAGACCCACAAGTTCTTCGGCTCCATCGAGGCCTGCCACGCCGGCAGCCGCGGCCTGGACATCGGCGCCCGGCTGGAAAAGGCGCTGCGCGCCTACGAGCACGTGCGGATCTGGAACCGCAGCAACGCCCTGGCGGTGTTCTCCGACCGCAAGGTGGGCGTCCTCCGGGATGGCCACTACGTGCTGGTGCGGCCCCAGGCGCTGCTGGTGGCCACCGGCGCCCGGGAGCGCTCGCTGGTGTTCCAGGGCAACACCCTGCCGGGGGTATACGGGGCCGGGGCCTTCCAGACCCTGGTGAACCGGGACATGGTGCGTCCAGCCGAACGGCTGTTCATCGTCGGCGGCGGCAACGTGGGCCTGATCGCCGGCTACCACGCGCTGCAGGCGGGGATCCAGGTGGTGGGCCTCTGCGAGGCGCTGCCCGAGTGCGGCGGCTACAAGGTGCACCGGGACAAGCTGGCCCGCATGGGGGTGCCCATCCACACCGGGCACACGGTGCTGTCCGCCAACGGCGCCGAGCAGGTGGAATCGGTGACCATCGCCAGGCTGGACGCGGCCTGGAAGCCGATTGCCGGCAGCGAGCGCACCTTCCCCTGCGACACGGTCCTGGTGGCGGTGGGGCTGGAGCCGGTGAACGAGTTCCTGGGCAAGGCCAAGGGCTTCGGGCTGCCGGTGTTCGCCGCCGGCGACGCCGAGGAGATCGCCGAGGCCAGCGCGGCCATGTTCACCGGCCGGATCCGCGGCCTGGAGATCGCCCGCAGCCTGGGCCGGGACGTGGGCGAGGTGCCGACCGCATGGCATCGCACCGCGGCGGTGCTCAAGTCCCGCCCCGGGGCTACCATCACCGAGGAGATCCCGGAAACCGAGCAGGGCGTGTTCCCGGTGTTCCACTGCTCCCAGGAGATCCCCTGCAACCCCTGCACCAGCATCTGTCCCCAGGGCTCCATCCAGATCGAGGGCAGCGACATCCTCGGGGTGCCCACCTTCAACGAGAAGGCCTGCATCGCCTGCGAGCAGTGCGTGGCCATCTGCCCCGGCCTGGCGGTGACCCTGGTGGACTACCGCCGGCAGTCGAGCGGAACGAGCGGAACGAGCGGACCGGGCGAAGGGGGCGAGGCGCTGGTGACCCTCCCCTACGAGTTCCCGGGCCACAGCCTGGAGGCCGGGCAGACCGTGACCGTGCTGGACACCCTGGGCCAGGTGCTGGGCAACGTGCCGGTGGTGAAGACCCGGGCGCCCAGGTTCGCCGACCACGCGGTGCTGGTGAAGGTCCGGGCGCCCCTGGCCATCGCCAAGCAGATTGCCGGGATCCGGGTCCAGCAGCCCTGGGTGGGCGAGGCCCTGGCCGAGCCGGTGCGCCGGCTGGAGGATGACGAGATCGTGTGCCGCTGCGAGCGGGTGACCGCCGGCGAGGTGCGCCGGCAGATCCGGGCCGGGGTGCGGGACCTGAACGCGCTCAAGGCCGCCACCCGCGCCGGCATGGGCGCCTGCGGCGGCAAGACCTGTCCCAGCCTGATCCTGCGCCTGTTCCGGGAGGAGGGGGTGCCGTTGGCCGAGGTCACGGAACTCACCCAGCGTCCGGTCTTCATGGAGGTGCCCATGGGCGCCTTCGCCGGGCTGGTCACGGGCAGCGAGCCGCCGCCCGATGTGGCCCGGAGCCACGCCGTCGGCGCCTTCCAGGGAGGTCTGTGATGTCCAGCACGGTCTATGACGCCATCGTGATCGGCGCCGGCAGCGTCGGCATGCCCTCGGCCATGGCGCTGGCGGAGCAGGGGCTCAAGGTGCTTTGCCTGGACGCCTTCGCCTCGGGCGGACAGGGCAGCAACAAGTGCGCCCTGGGCGGCATCCGCGCCACCCACTCGGCCCCGGCCAAGATCCGGCTCTGCCTGGACAGCCTGGCGCTGTTCTCCTCCTGGGAAGCCGCCCACGGCGACAGCCTGGAGTGGTACCAGGGCGGCTACGCGTTCGTGGCGTACCGGCCCGAGGATGAGCGGATGCTCAAGGAACTGCTGGTGGTGCAGAAGGCTGCCGGCCTGAACATCGGCTGGCTGGAGCCGGAGGCGCTGCTGCGGGTGGCGCCCGGGCTGCTGCGGGACGGGCTGCTGGGCGGGACCTACTCGCCGGAGGATGGCTCGGCCTCGCCCATGCGCAGCAACCTGGCCTTCCAGCGGCGGGCGGTGGCACTGGGGGTGGATTTCCGCTTCAACGAGCGGGTCACCAGCATCATGCGGCGCAAGGGCAAGGTGGTGGGGGTGCGCACCGACAAGGGCGGCTTCGCCACCGGCTGCGTGATCAACGCCGCCGGCGCCTGGGCCCGGTCGGTGGCCCAGCTGGGCGGGCTGGACGCGCCGGTGGCGCCGGACTGCCACGAGGGCGGGATCACCGAGCCGGTGGCGCCGTTCCTGGATCCCATGGTGGTGGACATCCGCCCGGCCCCGGGTTCGGCCAATTTCTACTTCTACCAGCACCGGCCCGGGCAGGTGATCTTCTGCTACACGCCCAGCCCGGCCATCGTCGGTTCGGACCGGCGCGAGACCTCGGCCTTCCTGCCGCAGATCGCCCGGCGCATGGTGGAGCTCATGCCCAAGCTCGGCAACCTGAAGGTGCGCCGCACCTGGCGCGGGCTCTACCCCATGACTCCGGACGGCTCGCCCATCGTCGGCCGCTCCCCGGAGCTGGAGGGCTACATCGACGCCATCGGCATGTGCGGCCAGGGCTACATGCTCGGGCCCGGGGTGGGCGCCCTGGTGGCCCGGATCGCCACCGGCGCGTTCCGGGACGGCGACGACGCCATCCTGCGGGAGCTGAGCCCGAGCCGGGCCTTCGGCGGGGGCGAGGCGCTGGGGTAGACCATGTCAGGGTACGGGTCCCTCCATTTCGCCCTGGTCGTTGTCTCTGAACGCATTCGCGTTCAGAGACAACGGAGGGAATCCGCAGAAGGGCGGGGGCTGTGTTCCACCCCCGGGCGAACGTTTTTGGGGAGTCCCCACCGGCTTCGCAAGCAGATCGTGGCGCCGGTGTTCGGGCAGATCAAACAGGCCATGGGGTTCCAAGCCTCCGAGACGCCTGATTGAGCCGGAATCCCGGAGGTGGACACACAAATGCCGGTTACCCTTCGGCGAAGCAATCCGTTCTGTTGGATCGCGGTCCGCGATCCAGCAGAACGAACAAGGGCGAAATGTAGGGACCCGGACCTTAACGCTAGAGGCCGGCCGGGTCCGCCGCCGCCGGCAACTGCTCCACCTTGTGGTACAGGGCCAGGAAGCTGGCGCTGACCCAGATGCTCACCAGGCTCGCGGCGAAGTCCACCACCCAGACCAGCGGGTGGGTGAGCCGGGCCCAGGGCCCGGCGTCCGGGACGAAATGGTCCAGCAGCAGGTCCATGCCGTAGGTGGAGGCCAGGTAGACCATGGCGATGGCGGAGCCCACCAGCAGCACCCGCGGCCAGGCGTGGATCATCATCTGCAGGCTGTTCCGGGCGGCCTGGAGCAGGGATTCGCCGCGCAGGAGCACCCGCAGCGGCACCCAGCCGAACATCATCAGCACCATCAATCCCGGCAGCACCAGCAGCACCAGCCCCAGCCCGGCGGCCAGGGACAGCAGCACCTTGGCCCCGAAGGCCCGCAGCCAGCGCTCCTCGAAGTGATGCTTCCAGGCGTCCGGAAGGTTGAGCGGATGCTGCGCGGACTGGGCGTCCAGGGCGATCATCAGGCGGGGGATGAAGTACAGTTCCAGCGGGACCAGGCCGGCGAAGGTCACCAGCTGCTCTACTGTTTGATCGTCCGGCAGGCCCGCCCGCAGCTGGATCCAGGCCGCTAAAGCGAACAGCAACGTGCCCAGGGCGGCGATGCCCAGGACGGCGAGGGGCCGACTGGCCAGGAAACGGGTGCCTTCACGGAGGCAGGCGAGATCGGATTTGGGAGAGGTCGTCATTCTATGAGAGTAGCGCGCTATGATCTTCCACATGAGTCATCTGGCCCCATGCCTTCTCGTGGCGAGTCCTTTGCTCCTGGACCCGAACTTCCTCCACACGGTGATCCTCCTGGTGGAGCATGACGCCAATGGCGCCATGGGCGTCATCCTCAACCGCCCGCTGCCGGTGACCCTGGCGCAGATCTGCGAGGAAAGCCGGCTGCCCTTCAGCGGCGATCCGGACGCCACCGCCTGGCGCGGCGGACCGGTGGACCCCCAGCGCGGCATCGTCCTGGTGCGCGGCGGCCTGCCCTCGGTGGACGACACCGTGCTGGACTTCACCGACTTCATCAGCTACCGCAAGGACCTGCTGGAATCCCTGCTGCTGGAGCCCTCGGCCCGGTTCCGGCTGTTCCTGGGCTACGCCGGCTGGGGCGAGGGCCAGCTGGACGGTGAACTGGCCCAGGGCGGCTGGGCCCGGCTGCCGCTGGACCCGGAATGGCTGATGAGCAGCGAACCGTCCGAGCTTTGGAACCGGGCCATCAAGAGCATCTCCGACTAGACGGCCTAGTCATCGTGCGTGTCCCAGACTTTCGCCCCGTTCGCTACGGCAGTTGGCTTCGCGAACAGCCGTAGCGTAAAGCAGGCTAAAGGGCGGGTGTGGCCTGTGCTTCGCCCAACGTCGGAGGCCATACGAAACCTTGGAATAGCGAGGCGGTTGGCAACGTCCATACCGCCTCCGGAAACAAATCGGCTTTCCAGTGAATTGGGACACCAGGAATTGAGACACCAGGAATTGGGACACCAGGAATTGGGATACCGGCGAGGGTTCAAAACCGGGATCCCGTCACGGCGGTTGCGAAGCAACCGACCGGGACGACTCTGACGCAAGTCTGGGACACGTGCGATTACGTGGCCGCGCTGCTAGGCGATGGCCTTGGCCGCATCGCTGGCCAGGCGGTCCACCCGCTCGTTTTCCGGATGGCCGTGGTGGCCCTTCACCCAGTGGGCCTCCACCCGGTGGGTCTTGAGCTGGGCGTCCAGGGCCTGCCACAGCTCCTGGTTGATCACCGGCTGGCCGTCGGCCTTGCGCCAGCCCTTGCGTTTCCAGCCGGCCAGCCAGGTCTGGATGCCCTTCACCACGTACTGGCTGTCGGAGTAGAGCGCCACGTCGCAGGGCCGGGCCAGGACACCCAGGCCCTCGATGGCGGCCCGCAGCTCCATGCGGTTGTTGGTGGTGCCCGGCTCGGCGCCGCTGGCCTCCTTTTCCCGGGGGCCTTCGGCGGTGTGCACCCGGAGCAGGTAGCCCCAGCCGCCCGGGCCTGGATTGCCCAGGCAGGCGCCATCACAGTAGAGCTCCACTCGGGTGCGGGGGAAGTTGGCGGTTGTCATGCGATCCTCGAATGGGCCAGACTAACATACGGCCCTTGGGGGGATGCATGACCGCCGCGATCCTGGTCACCGAAGCGCCGCTGGACGCCGCCGCCCTCCGCCAGGCCGCGCTGGATCCCGGGGCCGGCGCCGTGCTGCTGTTCGAGGGCTGCGCCCGGGACCAGCACCAGGGGCGCCCGGTGGCGCAGCTGGCGTACGAAGCCTTCGTGCCCATGGCCGAGGCCGAACTGGCCCGGATCCGCGAGCAGGCCATGGCCCGCTTCGGCCTGCTCGGGTGCCTGGTGCACCACCGGCTGGGGCCGGTGCCGCTGCTGGAGGCGGCGGTACTGGTGGCCGTGGCCAGCCCGCACCGGGCGGAAGCGTTCGCGGCCGCCGCCTGGATCATGGACCGGATCAAGGCGCAGGTGCCCATCTGGAAGCGGGAACAGTACCGGGATGGCGAGCAGAGCTGGGTGGAGGGGGAGCAGCGCGCCTGAAACTGGCACGGCGTTGGCACTACCTGGGCCAGAGGTGCCCAAGTGGATCCCGCATACTACGTAGCTGCCGGCAGTCTGAAGGCCCGTTCCTTCCAGATGGACCTGGTGTCCAACAACCTGGCCAATGCCGCTACGGTCGGCTACAAGCCCGAGCAGAGCTTCTTTTCGGTGTTCAACAAGGCCAAGGACGCGGGCCGGGGCCTGGCCCTGTCCCCGTACGTGAACGACGGCACGGTCATGGCCCAGAGCGGCCTGGACTTCTCCCAGGGCAGCCAGAAGACCACCGGGCGATCCCTGGACCTGGCCATCGACGGCAACGCCTTCTTCATGGTCAAGACGCCCCAGGGCCTCCAGGCCACCCGGGACGGCCGGTTCCAGATGGGGAAGGACGGCCAGCTGCAGACCCTGGATGGGGCCGCGCTCATGGGCAACAATAACCTACCCATCATCGTCGACCCGACGGCCGGAGCCGTGACCGTGCTGCAGGACGGCAGCGTACAGCAGCCGGGCGGCCCTGGCCAGGCAGCCACCACCGTGGCCCAGATCGATCTGCGGGCCTTCGCCAATCCCGGCAGCCTGCGCCGCGCCGGGGCCAGCCGCTACGACACCTCCGGCACCCAGCCCGGCACCGCCACCGCCACGGTCACCCAGGGCGCGCTGGAGCAGAGCAGCGTGGATCTGCCCACCTGCATGATCGACATGATCCGGATCAACCGGCTGTTCGAGATGAGCATGAAAGTGGCTTCCACCATCACCAACGACATGGACGCCAAGAGCATCGGCGACATCGCCACCGGCCACTGAACCGTCCGGGCCCTGAACCGCCTGCCGGCCCGTTCCACCTGTTCCACTGTTCCACCCGTCCCAGCCGTTTTCGCCCTTCCAGGAGTTCGCCATGATGAGCGCCATGTGGTCCGCCGCCGCCGGCATGAATGTCCAGACCATGAACATGGATACCATTTCCAACAACCTTGCCAACGTCAACACCACCGGCTTCAAGGGCGGTCGCGCCGAGTTCCAGGACCTGCTGTACCAGAACATCAACACCGCCGGCTCCAGCACCTCCACCACCACCACCCAGCCCACCAGCATCCAGCTGGGCCACGGGGCCCGGCTGTCGGGCATGGTCAAGGACTTCAGCACCGGCAGCCTGCAGCAGACCAGCTCGCCCACCGACATGGCCATCCAGGGCTCCGGCTTCTTCCGGGTGCTCATGACCGACGGCACCTTCGCCTACACCCGGGACGGCTCCTTCTCCACGGACCAGAACGGCAACCTGGTGAACTCCAACGGCAACACCCTGGATCCGCAGATCACCCTGCCCCAGGACACCATGAGCGTGACGGTCGCCGCCGACGGCACGGTGAGCGTCACCCAGCAGGGCCAGACCACCCCCCAGCAGGTGGGCCAGATCACCCTGTCCAACTTCATCAACCCCAACGGTCTGGTGGACCTTGGGCACAACCTGTACCAGCCCAGCCTGGCCAGCGGCGACCCCATCGACGGGACCCCGGGTTCCACCGGGATGGGCACCATCGCCCAGTCCTCCCTGGAGATGTCCAACGTGGACATGGCCAGCGAGATGGTGAACATGATCGTGGGCCAGCGGGCCTACGAGGCGAATTCCAAGACCATCCAGACCGTTGACCAGATGCTCCAGCTGGTCAACAACCTGAAGCGCTGACCATGCGCGCCCTGTGCAGTCTTCTGCTGGTCGGATGCGGGCTGTGCGCCCAGGTGCCGGGCGCTCCGGCCGATCCGGCCCCGGTCCTGGACGCCGCCGCGGACGAGGTGGTCCTGCCGCCCCTGGAGCGGCTCCAGGTGGAGGCCCTGGCCTATGTCACCAGCCAGGCGGCATCCCTGCCCGGGCACTACGTGTTCCGGGTGCTGCGGCCCCCCGCGCTGCCGCGGATCGCCGGCGCCGGCCGGCTCAGCTTCGAGCCGGACCATCTGAGCCGGCGCGACCTGGCGGGCTACTTCTTCGCCACCTTCCGCATCTATTCGGACAACCGGCCCGCGGGGCTGGTGCGGGTGGATCTGGAGGGCCAGTGGACCGGCAAGCTGCTTCGGGTGGTGGCCCCGCTGGCGCGCAAGAGCACGCCTCAGCCGGACCAGGTGGAGCTGGTGGACTTCGAGGGCAACCCGCCCATCGGCGCCCTGGGCGCGCTGCCCGAGGGCTACCAGCTCCGGGCGCCGGTGGCGGCCGGCCATTTCCTGGTGCAGCAGGATCTGGAAGCGATCCCCGTGGTCATGGCCGGCGAGCCGGTGCGGGTGGAGCTGGTGAGCGGCGCCCTGGTCATCTCGGTGGACGCCGTGGCCCGCACCAGCGGCGCCCTGGGCGACCGGGTTAGGCTGGAACTGCCCACCTCGCACAAGAACGTGCAGGCACTGGTGATCGGCGCCGGCGAAGCCCGCGTACAGTGGGCAGGCGGCAATTAGCCCTGGTGAAAACGGGCCAAAGGACATACTCTGGAAGCTCGAACAGGAGCCCCCATGGCCCATGAACATGACCACAAGAATCCCGATCACCAGTGCGGCTGCGGCCCCGAGGATCCCTGCTGCGAAGAGCACGCTGACGAGATCGAGGTCGTCGAACTGGAAGACGAGAACGGCGAAAAGGAAGAGTTTGCCATCCTCGAGGAAGTGGATTTCGAAGACCGGCATTTCGCCATCATGGCGCCCCTGGCCGAAGTGCAGGCCTACTCCGAAAGCGGCGCCGAGGACGGCGAGAACGAGGACAACCTGACCATCGAGATCTTCGAGGTCAAGGGCGACGACTTCACCATGCTCGAGGACGAGGCGTTCGCCCAGCGGCTCCTGGCCCACCTGGACGAAGTCTCCGCCAAGCTCGAGGAAGAGGGCGAGTAGCAGCCCTTCCATCCAGACCGGCCATGCCGCGCGGGGGCGACCCGCGCGGCATGGTCCTTTTAATCCCCGGGTCAGGATGTACCTGTCATCCGGGCGGCCGCTTATGCCATCCTGGTGGCATGGTGATGGACTGCTTCAAGCTGTCAGGCCGAGTGTTATTCCTGTCCGAGGACCCTGCCGCGGTGCACCGGCAACTGCGGGGCGAGGATCTGTCCGTGGCGGAGGCCCTGCCGCTGCGCAATGGCGTCTCGGTGGACGAGATCGCCCCGGCCTGGGTGTGCTACTACTTCGGCCAGCGGCTGGAGGACTTCCCGTACTTAGGCTACCAGACCGGCGGGAACTTCCCGTTTCCGGAAGGCGCCGTGGCGCGCGGCGGCTTCCAGGTGGTGGTCTCCGGCGAGCGGCACGGCACCCAGGGGCCCCGGGAGGCCGCCCTGTTCGCCGAGTTCGCGGCCGGGATCCGGCTGGTGCTGGCCCGCAGCTTCGACGCCGCCTACCTGCAGCACTGCCACGCGCTCGGCCTGCTCACCAGCACCGATCTGGGCCTGCTGGAGCCCCTGCTCCGGGGCGAGGCCCTGCCCATCGAGCATTTCACCCGCGGCATGGATCCGCTCACCGCCGAGATCGTGCGCAACGGCGGCCTGTTCGGCTACACCAAGGCGCGCCTGGCCG
>Ga0302276_10000328_pt1 | contig 44163 bp, 39 predicted proteins | sample III_Bog_N2_3_FD_198768 | JGI IMG/M metagenome (GOLD analysis project Ga0302276, IMG submission 198768) | Peat permafrost microbial communities from Stordalen Mire near Abisko, Sweden - III_Bog_N2_3 | ecosystem: Environmental > Terrestrial > Soil > Wetlands > Peat | place: Sweden: Abisko...
AGTAGAAGTTTGACTTTTCAGGGAGTCCATCTTCGAATCTCCAATCGTGAGCCGCCAAGCACATGAGAGGAGGTCCGAGATGGACTCGTCGGAAAGTCTAAGCCACTCCCGCTGGGAGTGTAAGTACCACGTGGTGTTCATACCCAAGTGTCGGAGGAAGACGCTGTATGAGAAATTGAGGCCACACCTGGGCGAGGTTTTCAAAAAGTTGGCCGAGCAGAAAGAGAGCCGGATCGAAGAAGGGCACCTCATGGTCGACCACGTTCACATGCTGATCTCGATCCCGCCAAAATATGCGGTATCGCAGGTGATCGGCTTCATCAAGGGAAAGAGCGCGATTTGGCTCGCCCGGGTGTACGGTGAGCGGAAGCGCAACTTCGTCGGGGAACATTTCTGGGCTCGCGGCTACTTCGTATCGACTGTGGGGCGAGATGAGGAGGTCGTTCGTCAATACATCCAGAACCAGGAAAAGGAGGACGAGCGTTTGGAGCAGTTGTCGCTATTTCGCTGAGTAGGGCACCTTTAGGTGCCCCAGCAACCATTCGGGGTCGCGTTAGCGCCCCCGTCCAGCCGCTTTGAGCGGCTCACGTTTTTGAAAGCCCCCGGCTCTGCCGGGGGATGTTTTACGGTTATTGCCATCGGGGGCGATGGGGATGGCGAGCTTCCGGATGCCCGGCTTCATGGGCCAACTCACCTCGATCCATGCGTCGGGAGGCACCTGGATGAACTGCTCGGAGGTGAGGGCGGGAACCCTGCCATCCGGGCCCGGCAGCAGCCGCAGGCCACGGGACCAGGCCGTGGAGCTGACCTTCACCTTTGCCAGAAACGAAGGGATTCAGACCTCCGGCTGGAAGTCCACCACGCAGACCGCCTCCAGGTTGGGATCCAGGAAGTTCCGGCAGAAGGCCTGGTGCTCGGGATGCGGCAGGTAGGCGTCCCGGCCGGCCGCGTCGTGGAAGCTGACGATGAAGCAGTGGCTGAAGCCCCGGTCCAGGCCCTCGGGGCTGCTGTTGCGCCCCCACTCCAGGCCGGTGACGAAGGGCAGCCGGAGGGCGAAGGCCCGGAAGGCCTGTTCGATGGCCCGGACCGTGGCTTCGGGGGTGCCGGCCTTGAACTGGAACAGGACCACGTGACGGTAGCTGCCGGGATTGGGATACATGGGACTCCTTGGGGTTTGCGGGGATCTGTCGGGGATGATAGGCTGAGTAACCGGTTTCGTAAACCGGTTACTCTGGAGCCCGGATGCGCACCACCATCGCCGACATCGCCAAGGCGGCCGGCGTGTCCGAGGCCACGGTGTCCCGGGTGCTCAACGAGCGGACCCAGGGGGTGGGGCCCCAGACCCGCCTTCGGGTGAAAGAAGTCATGGCCCAGATGGATTTCGCCCCCTGCGGGGTGGCCCGCGGGCTGGCCACGGGCCGATCGCTGGCAGTGGGGCTGGTCATTCCCGATGTGGCCGATCCGTTCTTCCCGCTGCTCATCCGCGGCATCGAGGACGCCCTGCGGAAGCGGGGCTACGGCCTGTTCCTCTGTGATTCCAACCAGGACATCCGCAAGGAGGCCGAGCATGTGCGCATGCTCATGGAAAAGCGGGTGGACGGGGTGATCCTCAATTCCACCCTGTCCGACTGCGACTGCCATCTGGACCTGCTGGACCGGCGCTCGGTGCCCTACGTGCTTCTGGACCGCATCATCGAGGTTCGCCCCGGCGGGGCGGGGGTCTATGTGGACAACCGCAAGGGCGCGCGCATGGCCACGGATCTGCTGCTCCAGGGCGGGGCGCGGCGGCTGCTGTTCATCAACGGCCCGGAGGCCCTGTCCGTGTGCAAGCTGCGCTGGCTGGGGGTCCAGGACGCCTTCCAGGCCCGGGGCCTGGATCCGGCCCGGATCCGCTACCAGGCCGGGGACTACTCGGTGGCAAGCGGCGAGCAGGCCGCGGAGGCGCATCTGCAGACCCCGGATGGCCCGCCCTGCGACGCGGTGTTCGCGGCCAACGACCGCATGGCCATCGGCGCCATGCGCGCCCTCAAGCGGCATGGCCTGCGCATTCCGGAGCAGGTGGAGGTGGTGGGGTTCGACGATGTGGAACCTGGCCGGTTGGTTGATCCGCCGCTCAGTACCGTGGCCCAGCCCGCCTTCGAGATGGGCAAGAAGAGCGCCGAACTGCTTCTGGCGCTCATCGACGGCAAGAAACCGCGCAAGCGGATGATCGTGATGGAACCGGCCCTGGTGCTCCGCGGGAGCACCCGGCCCAGATGATCGCAACCCCACTACCAGGAGGCGCAACCGCCATGGACAACTTCGATTTCAGGAATCCCACCAAGATCATCTTCGGCCGCGGCACGGAGGCCCGGGTGGGCGCCGAGACCGCGCTGCACGCCCGCAAGGTCCTGCTGCACTTCGGCGGCCGCAGCGTGAAGGCCTCCGGCCTGCTGGACCGGGTCACCGCCTCGCTCCGGGCGGCCGGGGTGGAATGGGTGGAACTGGGCGGGGTGGTGCCGAACCCCCGCTTGAGCCTGGTGCACGAGGGCGTGGCCCTGTGCAAGGCGCACGGCCTGGGCCTGGTGCTGGCGGTGGGCGGCGGCAGCGTCATCGATTCGGCCAAGGCCATCGCCATGGGCGCGAAGACCGACCGGGACGTGTGGGACTTCTACCTGGGCAAGGCCGAGCCCCAGGCGGCCCTGCCGGTGGCCACGGTGCTGACCATCCCCGCGGCCGGCAGTGAATCCAGCACCGGCACGGTGATCACCAACGAGGAGGGCCTGCTCAAGCGGGCAGTGAACTCCGAGCTGATCTACCCGGTGTTCTCCATCCTCAACCCAGAACTGGCCTTCACCCTGCCTCCCTTCCAGATCGCCTGTGGCGCCGCGGATATCCTGGCCCACCTCATGGAGCGCTACTTCACCACGGTGACCGACGTGGCGTTCATGGACCGGATGCTGGAAGCCACCATGAAGACCATCATCGCCCAGGCGCCCCTGGTGCTGGCCAAGCCCACCGACTACGCGGCCTGGTCGGAGTTCATGTGGGCCGGCACCATCGCCCACAACAACCTGCTCAACACGGGCCGGGTGGGCGACTGGGCCTCCCATGACATCGAGCACGAGCTGAGCGGCATCTACGATGTGGCCCACGGCGCGGGCCTGGCCGTGGTGTTCCCGGCCTGGATGAAGTTCGCCATGCACCGCGACGTGGCGCGCTTCGCCCAGTGGGCGGTGCGGGTCTGGAACGTGGAGATGGACTACTTCCACCCGGAGACCACGGCCCGGGAGGGCATCCGCCGGATGGAGGCGTTCTTCCACAGCCTCGGCCTGGGCACCCGGCTGGCCGACCTGGGCATCGGCGGGGATCGCCTGGACGAGATGGCCGCCAAGGGCACCGACGGCAACCAGCGGACTGTGGGCAACTTCATCCGGCTGGACCAGCAGGCGGTGCGCCAGGTGCTGCAGCTGGCGGTCTAGTCCAGGCTGGCGATCAGCGGGCCGAGGCTGGCCGGGTCCACCGGCTTGGTCAGGTGGCGCTCGAAGCCGGCCTGGGCCGCCTGGGCCTTGGCCTCGGGGGTGCCGAAGCCGCTCAGCGCCACCAGGTGGGCGGTCGCCAGCCCTGGGCTGGTCCGCAGGCGACGGGCCACCTCGTAGCCGTCCACGGCCCCGGGCAGGCCCAGATCACATAGGACCACGTCGGGCCGGAGCCGGTCCGCGGCCGCCAGGGCGGACACGCCGTCGCCGGCCACCTCCGTGGTGTGGCCCAGCAGCCGCAGCAGCATCTGCAGGGTCAGGGCGCTGTCCTCCAGATCCTCGACGATGAGCACCCGGCGCGGCCGGAACGGTCGGATCGGCCGGGGCGCTGGCGCCGCCGGGGCGGGCCGGGCGATCTGCTCGGTGGCCGGCAGGGCCGGCAGCCGGAGGGTGATCTCGGTGCCGCGGCCCGGACCCTCGCTGTGCGCGGTGGCGGTGCCGCCGTGCAGGCCGGCCAGGTCGCGCACCAGGGCCAGGCCCAGGCCCAGCCCGCTGGGGGAACGGTCGAGGGTGCCCGGCTCCTGCACGAACGGCTCGAACACCGAGTCCAGCCGCCCGGGCCGGATCCCCTGGCCGTTGTCCCGGACCCGCACCTGGCACCAGCCGGGTTCCGCCGTTTCCACGGTCACCACCACCCGGCCACCGGGATCGGTGAACTTCATGGCGTTGTGCAGCAGGTTGCTCACCGCCTGGACGATGCGCGCCCGGTCCGCCTGGATGCGGATCGGCTCGGGGGCCTGGAGCGTCGCCAGGGCCAGGCCGCGCTCGGCCAGCACCGGACGGTAGTCGGCCAGCAGCCGGGCCACGGTCTCGCCCAGGTCCAGCGGCTCCGTCCGCAGCTGGATCTTGCCGCTGCGGATGCGGGACAGGTCCAGCAGGTCATCCAGCAGCCGGGACATGTGCGCCACCTGGCGCTCCACCATGGCGTACAGCTGTTCGGCCACGGCCGGGTCCTGGCCGCCCTGGCGCAGCAGGTGCACGGCGTTGCCGATGGGGGCCAGCGGGTTGCGCAGTTCATGGCCGAGCAGGGCCAGGAAGGCGTCCTTGCGGCGGGCCTCCTCCTGCAGGAGCTGCTCCAGGCGCTGGTGCTCGGCGCCGGCCGCGGCCTCGGTCCGGGCGCTGCGGTAGAGTCCGGCCAGGACGCTCATGAGCACGCCCAGGCTGGAGAACACCGCCAGTTCCAGGCGGTCCACCGGCGCGACCACCGCGAAGTGGCCGATGGGCGACAGCACCTGGAAGCTGAGCAGGGTGGCTGTCAGGCCGGTGGCCAGGAGCCCGGGGCCCAGTCCGGTCAGGGCGGCCACCGCCAGCATCGCCGGACAGAAGGCCAGGTAGGGGGTGACGGGGCCGAACCCGGCCGTGAACGCCAGGTGCGCCAGGAACGCCAGCCCCACCGCCGCGGGCGCGGCGCCGTAGCGCATGGCCAGATCGCGGAGCCGGGGGCGGGTCGGGGCGGGCAGCGCCACCAGGGCGTTCCGGTCGTCGCCGCTGGTACGCCCCTCCGCGCGCACCGCCAGGTACAGGTAGACGGTGCCCCAGGTCCGGGAGATGCGGGTGATCCACTGCAGGGGCGAGTCGGCCGTGGCGATCAGGATGGACCCGGCCAGGCCGGTGGCGATCAGTCCGAGGCCCAGGGCATACCAGGCCTGGAACGGGGAACGGGTGCGCAGCTGGGCCAGGTGCAGCCGGCGCGCCACCACCCCGAACAGCACCACGGTCGTCAGCACCACCACGCTGCGCACGGGCGAGCTGCCCTGGCCGGGCACATAGAACGCCGGCAGGTGCCCGGTGCAGGCGGCCCAGGCCAGCAGCGCCACCGCGGCCAGGCCGCCCCCGTAGGTCGCCGCCAGCCAGGTCCCGGTGTCCGCCGGGCGGACCCTTGGCCGGACGCTCAGGCTCAGTCCGGCCAGGTGGCAGCAGGCCGACAGCAGGTTGGCCGAGTTGTAGATGGCCCAGTTCTGACCCAGGCCGTGGGTGGCGCCCAGCGCGCCGCCCACCACGCCCAGGGCGTTCACCCACATGCCGCAGCCCAGCATGAGCACGCCGGGCTGGCCATTCCTGGCGAAGGCCCGGGCGGTGGGCAGGGCGATGCCCAGCACCGCCAGGATCGCCGGACCGTACGCGAGCAGCCAGAACAGGGGCGGGCAGGGCCAGACCTGGTGCCGGTTGGCGATCCATAAGCAGGCGATGACGATGGCCAGGCCCGGAATGGCTATCCCCGCCCTGCGGAAATAAGACACCGAGGCTTCTGGGGACGAACCGCTGCTGCCCTGGGCAGGCATGACTGCTCCGCTATGGGGTGATCATGAACAGCGTAGCAGGGGCGGGTCCGGGCGCGGCGATCAGGGCAGGTAGGCGCCCTGGGGCAGGCTCATGCCGCGGGTCTGGAACCGCTCCACCGGATCGGCCCGGTCCCGGGCCCGGAGGTGGTCCAGCAACTGGGACAGGTTCTCGCCGCTGGGCACCACCGGGACGCCCAGTTGCTGTTCCAGGGCGGCCAGGGTCATGTCGTCCAGGAACTGGGTGGCGGGGGTGGCGGCGCCGGAGGGCAGGGTGTACTGGCCGGTGGGTCCCACGTGCACCCGCAGGCTGGCGCTGGGCACCACCACCGCGTCCACCCAGGCGGGGTCGCCGCCGTGAGCCTGGCGGTCGGCGTGGGCGGCATAGGCCAGATCCTGTCCGCACAGCAGCCCGGCCACGGTGACGGTGGCGCCGAAGACGTTGTTGCGGGCGGCCACGGCCCTGAGCTTGCCGTCCGTGTCCCGGTTCAGCGCGGCCAGGGTGCGGTTCAGCACCGGGGCGAAGCTGGCGCCGGTGAGCACCAGCACCCGGCGGCCGCGGAAGCCCTGGGCCTTGGGCCGGCGCAGGAACCGCCGGCTGTGCTCCAGGAACTTGCGCACCAGCCCCACGCCGTTCTCCAGCTGGGCCCAGGACTGGGAATAGAAGCCCCGCCCGGGGACCTCCAGGCCGGCCCGGGTGAACCATTCGTCGGCCAGCAGCAGCCAGGGCTCGCCGCCGTTCTCCCGGGTGCAGCGGCGCACCTCGGGCATCCAGGCCTGGGCCCAGGTCCGGGCGTAGTCGGGCTCCACGTCCGGGATCTCCGGCAACCCCTGCCGGTGGGCGGTGAGCCCCACCGGCACGCAGGACAGGGACAGCACGCCGCCCTTGCCGGCCCAGGGCCCGGTGGTCTGGAAAGCGCGCCGCTCCCACAGCTCGCGCACGGTCTGGGCCCACACCTCGCCGTCGTTGAGTCCGGGGACCAGCACCACCTGGGTGTGCACATCCACGCCGCCCATGAGCAGCCGGTCGACCTTGCGCAGGATATCGCCCTCCCGGGGGTTGCCCACCAGCCGCACCCGCACCTGGGGATCGGTGGCGTGCACGCTCACGTGGATGGGCGACAGGCGCTCCCGGATCATGCGGTCCAGTTCCGCGTCGTCGCTGGAGGAGAGGGTGCTGAAATGGCCGTACAGGAAGGAGAGGCGGATGTCCTCGTCCTTGAGGTAGAGGGACTTGCGGAAGCCCTTGGGCATCTGCAGGACGAAGCAGAACACGCAGTTCTGGCGGCAGACCTTCACCTCGTCCTGGGCCAGGTCCACGCCGATCCCGTCCCCGCCGTTGGCCAGGGAGGCGCTGCCGGCAGTGCCGTCCGGGCGCTGGAAGCGCACCCGGGTCCGGTCCCGCTGGGTGATGAGGAACTGGTAGCTCAGCTGGTCCAGCACCGGCTCGCCGTTGATCTCCAGCAGGGTGTCCCCCGCCCGGATCCCGCCCCGGGAGGCCAGGCTGTCCGGCTCCACCGCTATGACCAGTACGCCCTTTTGCGCCATGCTGCTCCCGTAGCCGACCCGGGGCCGGACTCCCAGTCTGCCATGAAGTCGGGTCTGCCGGTCGCGGATCGGCAAGCCGGCCTATGCCCGGCCGGGTTGGCTTGTTTGCCCGTCAGCTATGTGTGAACCGGGCCCGGGCCTCGGCCAGCTTGGCCGCGCCGTAGGGGAACCAGCCGGGTTCGGTATCGCCCAGGCCGTCGTGGATCACCAGGCTCTTGTACTGGGTGAACAGGCGCAGCCCGACCGGGCCATGGCAGCGGTTCAGGCCGGACTGCTTGACCCCGCCGAAGGGCAGATCCCGGATCGTGTAGTTGACGATCACCTGGTTGATGTCCACTGAACCCGCCTGGAGCCGGTCGGCGATCCGCTGGGCCCGGGCCAGGTCGCTGGAAAACACATAGGCGTCCAGCCCGTACTCATTGTCGTTGGCCAGCTCGATGGCCTCCTCGTCGTCCATGACCATCTGGATGGGCAGGATCGGGCCGAAGGCCTCTTCCTTCATGATCCGCATGGAGTGGTCCACGTTGGACAGGACCGTGGGCGGCCAGTAGAAGCCCGCCTGGATGGCCGGGAATCCGCCGATCTCGAGCCGGGCGCCCTTGTCCAGGGCGTCGTGCAGCAGGCTGCGCAGGGTGGCGATGCTGCGGTCGTTGGCCAGCGGCCCCAGATCGGCCTCCGGATCGGTGCTGGGCCCCAGGCGCAGGGCCCGGGTGGCCGCCACCACCCGCTCGATGAAGGGCTTGGCGATGCCGGTGTGCACGTAGACCCGCTTCACCGCCGCGCAGACCTGGCCGTTGTTGCAGAACCGGCCGTACACCGCGGCCTGGGCGGCGCGCTCCACCGAGGCGTCCTCGCAGACCAGCATGGGGTCGCAGCCGCCCAGCTCCAGCAGGGCCGGACGCAGCAGCGGGGCCAGATCGGCCTGGAGCTTGCGGCCCACGGCGGTCGAGCCGGTGAACACCACGAAGTCCACCCCCTCGGCGGTGGCCAGCACCGTGCCGAGCCTGCCGGGGCCGTGCACCACCTGGGCCAGGCCCGGCCAGTCCTTGAAGGCGTCGTGGAACAGCCGCTCGATGGCCTCCCCCACCATGGGCACGGCGGAGGTGGGCTTGAGCAGCACGGCGTTGCCGGCCGCCAGGGCCGCCACCGTCGGAGACATGGCCAACTGGAACGGGAAGTTCCAGGGCGAGATCACCGCCACCACGCCCCGGGGGGTGGCCCGGATCAGGGCGCGCTGGTGCTCGTCCGGCCCGGGTCCGGTGGGCACCGGCTGGTCGGCCAGGTACTGGCCCGCATGGGCGATGTAGTCGTCCAGGTGCTCCAGCACCAGGGCCACGTCGAAGGTCAGGGCCTCCAGCAGGGGTTTGCCCATGCCGGTGGCGATGATGCCCGCCAGCTCCTCGGCCCGCGCGCGGATCAGTTCACGCAGGCCGCCCAGGACCCGGGACCGTTCCTCGAACGAGGCCCGGCTCCACACCGAGGCGGCCCGGCGGGCCCGGGCGATCAGCCCCGGGATCTGCCCTTCGGCGGTGCTGGCGACGCTGCCCAGTAGCTCGAAGGTGGCGGGATTGATGGCCTTGCTGGCCTGCTGCCGGTAGGTGGGCGGCTCCGCGCGGCGTTCGATCCGGGTGCGGGCGTTCAGGGCTCGGGTTTCCATGGGGGCTCCGGGGGCTGGGGTGCGGGGATGCGGAAGCATCGAAGGCCGGCGGGCAATCCACGTGCCAGCCTCCCGGGCCGGGGCCGGAGTCTCTGCCGTGGTGGACTCGGGCTGGGGCCCAGGCGGAGGCGGGGGGTCCCGGCTCGCGATCAGGATGATCGGCCGCGATCACTCTGATGGATCGAGCCGGGGGTTCGGCCGGTTGGGCAGCGGCACGCGGAAGATGTCGCATGGGTTGAATCCAGCATGAACCTGCCCGATGAAGGCACGCTCAGGATCCGGATCACGCCCGGAAGGCCTCCCCGGGGCCAAGAGGCCCCGGTGCAGGTGAAAACCGTCAAAATGCCCGTTGCCTTCTGGGAAAGCTTCCAGTCCAAGGCCGATGCCGAAGGTCTCACCCTCCATGCCGCCATGCGCAGTGCCTTGCTGGAATGGGCGGGGAGACATCAGGCTGGTTGATCGCTCCTGACTGGCCGGTTCGTCCCAGCTCAGTGCCCCTAGCCCGCCAGCTGCCGGGCCAGATCCCCCACCACGGCCTTGGCGTCCCCGAACAGCATGAAGGTCTTGTCCAGGTAGTACAGCCCGTTCTCGATCCCGGCGAACCCCGGGTTCTTGGAGCGCTTGATGGCGTAGACCGTGCGCGCCTTGTCCGCGTCGATGATGGGCATGCCGTAGATGGGGCTGCTCTTGTCGCTGCGGGCCGCCGGATTGACCACATCGTTGGCGCCGATGACCAGGGCCACGTCGGCCTGGGCCATATCGCCATTGATCTCGTCCATCTCCACCAGGTCGTCGTAGGGGATCTCCGCCTCGGCCAGCAGCACGTTCATGTGCCCGGGCATGCGCCCGGCCACCGGGTGGATGGCGAACTTCACGGTGACCCCGCGCTTCTTGAGCTGGTCGTACAGCTCCCGGACCCGGTGCTGGGCCTGGGCCACGGCCATGCCGTAGCCGGGCACGATCACCACCAGGCCGGCCTGGGCCATGAGCTGCGCCGCGCTTTCCGGGGTGTCGGCCTTGTAGGCGCTCGCCGCCTGGACGGTCCCGGCCGCCGGGGCCTGGCCGAAGGCGCCGAACAGCACATTGCTGAAGGACCGGTTCATGGCCTTGCACATGATGATCGACAGGATCAGGCCCGAGCTGCCGTCCAGGGCGCCGGCGGTGATCAGCAGCTTGTTGTTGAGCACGAAGCCCATGGCCACCGCAGACAAGCCGGCGTAGGCGTTCAGGATGGAGATCACCGTCGGCATGTCCGCCCCGCCGATGGGCAGGATCAGCAGCACCCCGAAGGCCAGCGACAGCACCACCACCAGCAGGAAGGCCGCGGGCGCCCAGCCGGCGAGGGGGTTCAGCACCAGGGCCACGCCCAGGGCCAGGGCCAGGGCGAACAGGCCCAGGTTGATGACGTTCTGCAGGGGATATGTGACCGGCCGCTGGGGCACCCAGGCGATCTCCTGGAGCTTGCCGGCCGCCAGGAGGGAGCCGGTGAAGGTCAGGAAGCCCAGCAGCACCTCCAGCACCAGGGCCACGACGATGGGCGCCGCCAGGGCCTCCGGATGGCCCTGGCCGTAGTAGAGCAGGAACTTGGCCGTGCCCACCAGCCCCGCGGCCAGACCGCCAAAGGCGTGCGACAGGGCGGTCCGCTGGGGCACCGCGGTGAGCGGCACCTGGGCCAGGGGGTAGCCCACCGCGGCCCCGGCCACGAAGGCGCCCAGGATCCACAGGTAGTGGGTGCCGCCGGTGCTGAGCACTCCCACCAGGGTGCCGGCCACGGCCAGGGTCATGGCCGCCACGCCGGAGAACACTCCCTTGCGCGCGCTTTCCGGATCGCTCATCCAGCGCAGGGACATGATGAACAGGCCGGTGGCCACCAGGTACAGGAGCTGGACCAGGGTATCGGCGCTCACTTGACCGCCCCCGGGCGCTTCTTGAACATCTTCAGCATCCGGTCGGTGATCAGGAAGCCGCTGACGATGTTGGTGGTGCTGCAGAAGATCGCCACCAGGCCCAGGGCGGTGACATAGACCGGGGCGTCCGGGCCGGCGGCGACGATCAGGGCGCCCACCACGGCGATGGCCGAAATGGCGTTGGTGAGGCTCATGAGCGGCGTGTGCAGCAGCCGGGAGACCCGCTGGATGGCCATGAGCCCGATGAAGGTGGCCAGCATGAACACGAACAGCGCACCCATGAGATCCAGGGTGCCGTGGCCGCCCGCGCCGCGGCCCTGCGAGCGGCCCGGATCATCCGGCCCACCCAGCAGGAGGGCCAGCGCCGGGCCCGGGGTTCCGTCCATTCCGTGGTTCGCTCGCAAGGGGGGCTCCTTTCCGGCCGCCAGGCCTGGAGGGCTGTAAGGGGGGCTGGGGGTGGGCTAGGACGCGAGCGCCGTGCGGGAGGGGCTGTGCAGCACCTGGCCGTCGCGGGTCACACAGCAGCCGGCCAGGATGGGGTCGTTCCAGTCCAGGGCCAGGGTGGCCTCGGTGGGATTCCAGAAGGCGGTGATCACGTTCAGCAGGTTCCGGGCGAACAGCATGCTGGCGTGGTAGGGAACGGTGGCCGGCAGGTTCAGGGGCGCCAGGATGCGCACATCGCCGACCGTGACACTGTCGCCCAGGCGGGACAGGGTGCAGTTGCCGCCGCCGTCGGCGCCCAGATCGACGATCACCGAGCCGGGCCGCATGGAACGGACGATGGCCTCGTCGATGAGCCGGGGCGCGGTCACGCCGCCGATGAGGGCGGTGGTGATGACCAGGTCCACCTGGGCGCAGTGCTCGGCCAGGAGCCTGGCCTGGCGGCCCTGGTCCTCCGCCGACAGGGCGGCGGCGTAGCCGCCCCCGGCCGAGGCCGCCGCGCCCAGCTGGATGCCGATGTACTTGCCGCCCACGGACTCGATCTGCTCCTGGACCTCGGGGCGCACATCGGTGGCGCTGACCGCGGCGCCCAGGCGCCGGGCGGTGGCGATGGCCTGGAGGCCCGCCACCCCGCAGCCGATGACGAACACCTTGGCCTGTAGGGTGGTGCCGGCGGCGGTCATGAGCATGGGGAAGTAGCGCGGCAGTTCCACCGCGCCCAGCAGGACCCCCTTGTAGCCCACCAGGTTGGCCTGGCTGGACAGGGTGTCCATGGCCTGGGCCCGGGTGATGCGCGGGATGCAGTCCGTGGACAGCACTGTCAGCCCACGCTCGGCCAGGCGCCGCACCGCGTCCAGGTTGCGGGTGGGGAACACCGAGGCCAGCAGCACCGCGTCCGGCCGCATCAGGTCCACCTCGTGGCTGCCGTCCGGCCGCGCCATGGGGGCGTTCACCTTGGTCACCAGGTCGGCCTCGCCCAGCAGCTGGGCCACCTCCGGGACGATGCGGGCGCCGGCCTCCAGGTAGGCCGCGTCCGGGTAGTGGGCCCGGGCGCCGGCACCCGCCTCCAGCGCCACCTGGGCGCCCATGCGGACCAGCTTCCTGCAGGCGTCAGGATCCAGGGCCACGCGCCGCTCATCCGGCCGGATCTCCAAGGGGACGGCAATCTTCACGGTTTCCTCCGGTGGTTGGAGATTCTAACGTCAATGATGAGTTTGTGCCTATTTTATCTGAATGGTTTAACGCATGGACAGGGATGTCTGGACAGTCGTGTCGTCGCCGCCTATGTTTCCTGGGCTGGCACTTGCCGCCGGCTCGTTGCTGCCTGGGAGGGGTCCGGATGGGGTTGGCCAGGTGCCGCTGGGAAGGCCTTCCCCGGATCGCGCTGTGCCTGCTGGTTCCGGCCCTGGGCGCGGCCCTGGCGCCGCCGGCGCGGGCGGACCATCCCCGGGAGGTGCGCCGGGCCCTGGACGGCCTCCGGGACGGCAACCTGCGCCGGGCGGAGCAGGCGTTCCTCAAGACCGCCGGGCGGCCCGGAGCCGATCAGCTGCTGGCCCAGTACGAACTGGGCAGCCTGCGTCAGATGGCAGGCCAGTTCCAGGCCAGCCTGGAGCTGTTCCGCAGCGCCGACGCGGTGGCCCGGGGCTATGAAGGCCGGGCGGTGCTGTCGGCGGGCGCGACGGGGCGCGGCGCCGGCGCCCTGCTGATCAACGACCGGGTCCAGCGCTACGAAGGCTCCGGTTGCGACAAGGTCCTGGCGCGCACGCTCAACAGCCTGAACTACCTGATGCTGGGAGACCTGGAGTCGGCCCGGGTGGAGCTGCGCAAGGCCGAGGAATACCAGCGCCTGGAGCGGGAGCGCAGCCGGCGCGAGGTGGCGGGCCCGGCGCGGGTGCGCCCGGACGATCCGGCCGTGGCCGCGGCCTATGGCCGGATGTTCGACTCGGTGCGCAACCTGCGCAATTCCGTGGAGAACGCCTTCACCTGCTACCTGACCGGCCAGGTCTTCCTGATGCGCGGCGAGGAGGGGCTGAACGATGCCATGGTGGCCATCCAGCGGGCCTATGAGCTGGCGCCCCAGGCCCCGGCGGTGCGGACCGCCTACCTGGAGATCGCCCGGCGCCAGGGCGGCCCCGCCTGGGACCTGGCCCAGGCCCGGCTGGGCCGGGACGGGGCGCCGGCGGGCCCCGGCGGCGCCCCGGCGGTCCCGGTGGGCGGAGCGCTGGTGGTCTGCTACCAGTCCGGCCTGGCGCCGGTCCCGGAGCAGGTGAAGCTGACCCTGCCGGTGGGGGAGCGGCTGTACAGCCTGGCTTTCCCCATCTACAACGGCCCCGGGCCGGCGCAGCCGCCGCTGGAGCTCCGGGCCGCCGCCGGCCGCGGCGCCGCCGACGTCTGGCGCACCGCCCCGGTGCTGGACACCCGCGCCCTGGCGGCCAAGGCCCTGCAGGAGCGGCTGCCGGGCATCCTCACCCGTGGCCTGCTGGGCGCCATCGCCAAGGGCGCCGTCCAGAAGGAAAGTGAGGATCGCTACGGCCCGGTGGCCGGATTCCTGACCGGGGTGGCGGGCTACGTGCTCACCTCCGCCGACCGCCGCGCCTGGCTCAGCCTGCCGGCCGAAATCCAGGTGGCCCAGGGCGAGCTGGCGCCAGGGCGGCAGACCGTGCAGCTGCGGGGCCCGGACTGGACCGGGGCGGTGGATCTGGACATCGCCCCGGGCAGCCGCACGTTCCTGCTGGTGCGCGCCTTTCCCGGCTACCGGCGGATCGACGCCCGGACCTTCCTGGCCGCCGTGTCGCCGCCGGCCAGGCCCGAACTGCCGACGGCCACGCCCGAACTGCCGCCGGCCGGCGCGCCCGGACTGGTGCCTGTCGCGCCCGGACTGGCGCCCGTCGCGCCCGGACTGGTGCCCGTCGCGCCCGGGCCGCCGCCCGTCGCGCCGCCGCCGGCCGCATCCGGACCGCCGGCGGTCCCGCCCGGGCCCACCGGCACTGACCCGGCTGCCCGTACTCCCGCAATTCTGCAATGATGGAGCCGTCGCGGGTCCTTCCCGCACACCTGCCTTCCGAGGACATGACCATGCACAAGCTGACCCTTCCCCTTCTGGCCCTGGCCGCCCTCGGACTGGGCTGTTCCGGGCCCGTCACCAGCTACGGCAACGCCCAGGCCACCGAGACCGTGAACGCCGACTTCGGCTCCACCGATCTGCAGATGATCGCCGACAAGATGGTGGCCAGCCTCATGGCCAGCAACCGGCTCCAGCCCGATCCCGCCGATCCGGGCAATCCGCCCCTGGTCTCGGTCACCCGGCTGCGCAACGAGACCTCCGAGCACATCGATACCAAGTCCATCACCGACAAGATCCGCACCGCCCTCATCAAGTCCGGCAAGGTGCGCTTCTCGGGGCTGGAGATGCAGGGCGAACTGGCCGACCAGTACAAGCTGCAGGGGATCATGGCCGACAGCGCCACCCAGAAGGCCGCCGGCAAGCAGATCGGCAGCAAGTACATCCTGAACGGCAGTATCTCCTCCATCGTCAAGCAGACTGGCAAGGTGAAGGACGTCTACTACAAGATCACCCTGCAGGCCACCGATATCGAATCCGCGGTGATCGTCTGGGCGGACGACGTCGAGATCCGCAAGGACAGCGTGCGCAGGCTGTTCGGGGCCTAGTCGGGCCGAGACTTGGAGGAGATGCCATGCTGCCCACCCTGTTCCTGCTGGTCCCCGTCCTGGCGGCCCCGGCCCCAAGGCCCAGCATCCAGCCCATCTGGATCTCGGTGCTGCCGACCCAGGCCGGCCGGGTCTACGGTCTGGGGGTGGCGCCGCTGGGCGCCCAGGGGGGGGACGCCGCCGGCCTGCGCCAGGCCACGGACAACGCCCGGACCGACGTGATCGCCCGGATGCGCGCCAACGTCAAGGGCGACACCCGGATCACCACCCGGAGCCAGGAAAGCCGCAGTAGCGGCGCCGCCGCCACCGGCAACCGCACCCAGGACACGGAGGTGGACACCCAGGTGCAGGCCCAGGCCAGCGAACTGCCGGGCCTGGTGGTGGAGGAGACCTACCTGGACCGGTCCGGGCAGACCGGCTACGCCCTGGCCTACCTGGACCTGGGCCTGGCCCAGGGGGAGCTGCGGACCCGGCTGGACGCCCTCCGCGCCGATCTGGACGTGGACCGCGGCGCCGGCGGGGTGCGTGGCAAGCTGGTGGCCGCCCAGGCGCTCACCAAGGCCCATGCGGAGGTGCTGAAGCTAGACGACCTGGCCGGGCTGCTCGGCGGCGGCGGCGGCGGCGATCCCGCCCTGCGGTCCGAAGTGCTCCGCACCCGGCAGGACCTGGAGCGGCGGATGGTGGCGGCGCGCGGCGCGCTCACCTTCGGCTTGGCCCCGGGCGCGGGGGCGGAGCCGGACCCGGACGTGGTGGCCGTGGTGCGCACCGCTGTGCTCAAGCAGGGCATGGGCTGGTCCGACCGGAACCCCCTGTTCACCATCGCCCTGCGGGTGCGCAGCGGGCACAACGGGGTGCTGGTGGGCCGTTCGGCCTGGTGGGACCACAAGCGCACGCCGGACTTCGTCATCGCCCAGGGCTCCCTGGGGCTCACCCTGGTGGACAGCACCGGCCAGGAGTACGAGTCCATGAGCATCACCGCCAAGGGGGTGGGGGTGACCGAATTCCAGGCCGACGACCTGCTGCTGGCCGACTACCGGGCCAAGCTGGGCAAGGCCGTGGCCGCTTGGTTGGCTGATCTCGCCAAGTGGTGAACGGCTTTTTGGACGGGGAGCCGGCGGATCGGGCATACTCTTCCCTTTGAGGACGGGCATGAGCATCGCGTGGGATCCATCGCTGGTCACCGGCAATCGACAGATCGACGACCAGCACGAGCAGATCTTTCGGATGTTCGAGGCGCTGCGCACGGCCATGGCCGAGGACGGCGGCCACGGGGAGGTGGGCCGCCTGCTGGGCACCCTGTCCCTGTACGTGGTGGCGCATTTCTGGCAGGAGGAGAGCCTCATGGTCCAGTACGGCTGCCCGGGGCTGGAGGGTCACCGGGCCGCGCACGCCCAGCTGCGGGACCAGGTGGACGGACTGGTGGACCGCTTCAACGCCGACAGCGGGCTCCCGCCCGCGGAGCTGTTGGGATTCATGGAAGACTGGCTGAGTGAGCATGTGCGCACCCAGGACCGGCCCATGGTGACCTTCGTGCTGGCCGCCCAGGAACAGGTCAGCTAGCCGCTTCGCCCGCTTGTCCCCCACCATCGGCCACCGCGCCCGATCAGGCTGCTTGCATGTGCGGTTGGGCGCTGAGCCCCTGCTCAGGCTAGACTGAAAGTTCCTGGATACAGATGGTTCGGATGGAGGGGGCAGCATGGTGCCGGAGAAAGTGCAGAAGGTGCTCAGCGCACATGGGCTCGAGGCCCTGGAGTTCGAACCGGGCAGCACCCCCACCGCCGAAATGGCCGCCCGGCGCCTGGGCGTGATCCCGGCCCGCATCGCCAAGTCGCTCCTGTTCAAGACCAAGGCCGGAGCCTATGTGCTGGTAGTCTGCCCCGGGGACAAGCGCATCCCGTCCGGGGTGCTGCGCCAGGTGATCGGCGCCAAGGTGTCCATGACCACGGCCGAGGAGACCGAGCGGGTCACCGGCTTCCGCCCCGGCGGCGTCTGCCCGTTCGCCCTGGAGGGCGTGGAGATCCTGCTGGACCGGGAACTGGGCGCGCACGAAAGCGTGTTCCCGGCGGCCGGCACCGACGCCACCGGCGTTCCCACCACCCTGGCGCAGCTGGCGCAGATCACCGGCGGCAAGGTGGTCGACTTCCTGCTGGAGGCCTGAGTCCATGACCGGAATCGGAACCGTGGTGAACGCCGCCACGATCATCGGCGGCACCACCCTCGGCCTGCTGTTCGGCAAGGTCATCCCGGAGCGGGTCCGCAGGATCGCCCTGTCGGCCCTCGGCCTTACCATCTTCCTGCTGGGCATGCAGATGGCGCTGGATCCCCGGGTCGATCCGGGCCGCGTGCACTACACTGGACCGTTGCCCTACCACACCAACCTGCTGGTGGTCATCGGCGGCATGGTGCTGGGCGGCATCATCGGCGAACTGCTGCGGCTGGAGGAGCGGCTGGACCAACTCGGTGGCTGGATCCAAGCCCGGGTGTCCGCCGGCTCCAGTCCGGAAGCCGGGCAGGGACACAACCTGGTGGAAGGGTTCGTCACCGCGACCCTCATGTTCTGCATCGGCGCCATGGCGGTGATCGGCCCCATCCAGGACGCCGTCGGCCAGCCCCACGTGCTGTACGTGAAGGCCATGCTGGACGGGATCTCCTCCCTGATGCTGGCCAGTACCCTGGGCATCGGGGTGGGCCTGTCGGTGCTGCCCCTGTGCCTGTACCAGGGCGGGATCACCCTCGCCGCCGGCAGTGTCGCCCCTCTGCTCACCCTGCCGGTGCTATCCACCCTCACCGCCACGGGCGGACTGCTCATCGCCGCCATCGGGATGGATCTGGCCGGGATCAAGCGCTTCCCGGTGGGCAACCTGCTGCCCGGGGTGTTCCTGGCCGCGGCCCTGGCCTATTTCCTGGGCTGAGCCGGGGCCCCTCGCCAGGGTCCTTCCGGTGCTACACTCGGTGCCGCGCGGCCGGCGTTCCCGCTCCCCGCGTCCCCTGCTCCAGGACGGCCCATGTCCGACCATCCGCACTGCTGCGATCACCCCCATTCCGAAGCCGCCGGCCCGGTTCCGGCCGCCGCCGGGGACGCCACGGCCAAGCCTGCAGGCGCCCGGCCGATGGCCGGGGCCGTGCGCTTCGCGGCCTGGTTTGCCGGCTTTTCCGGGCTGTACGCCATGAGTGCCGTCTGTCCGTTCTGCGGCCGGCCGGGTTGCCCCACGGGTGCCGCCAGTGCCGGGGTGGTGGGCCTGGCATTCGCCGCCCTGAGCCAGTGGGGGCGGAGCCTGCGCCTGGCCCTGGGCCGGGCCGCCCAGCGCCTGCGCGGCTGAGGGCCGGAACCCCGCCCGGCGCATTCGTCCGACTGCTTATCGAGCCGCCTGGTTGCAGGCGGGACAAGGACTGGCGCCGGGGGAACGCCATGGGGGCAATCCCAAAAGAATTATCCCGCCGCCGTGGGCCAGTCGGTAACCTTCACGGCCACCGTCGCCGTGACGGGCGGCGCCCCCGGCGCCACCCCCGTCACCACCTCCATCCAACTGACCGTTCAATGAGCCAGGATCCGACCATGCGCAAACCCCGCCCGCACCTCCTGTTCGCCCTCCTGGCCAGCGCCGGCCCATCTGCTGGTCGTGGGATTGGCGCTTCGCTAAATCTGGACGAATCTTTCCGGTTCGAAATCCTGTTCCATCCGCATCACGGCGATGACCCGCAGTTCCCGCCCGACCGTCCTGTAGATGATCCGGAAGGGGCGTACGCTGAGCAGTTCCTGATAGGTCTGTCCCAGCTCTGGAATGAATCGGGCCAGTTCAGGGAAGCGTGCCGCATGTTCGACAGCCTCCATGACCCGGCTGAAAAGCGTTCGGGCAGCCTCGGGGTTCTCGAAAGCGATGTAGGACAGCAGGGCGTCCAGATCCCGTTCGGCGGGATCGGCCCAGCGAATGCCAAGGGGGGTCAGGCCCATCGCTTCGCCATGCGCGCCTTCACGTCCGCATGGGCGCCAGCCTGTTCCTCGGTAAAGGCCTGTTCGCCCTTGGCGATGACCTCCAGCAGTTCCAGCCGATGGAGCATGCCTTTGTAGGTCGCCACATCCAGCATGACGGCGGCCTCCTTGCCGTGCTCCGTGATGAGCACGGGCACCCTGTCCAGGCGGAGCTGGTCGATGATCTCGGTGGCGTGACGCTTGATCTCGGTGACGGGCTTCAGGGCGGGCAACACGGCGGGCCTCCGGAACCCAGAATGATACTTTAGTGATACTTCGGCAAGGGGCATCGGACCAGGGACTGTGCCCCCACCGGCGAGTCCGCACGCCTTGTGGACCCGCTGCGGAAAGGCTGCGGGAACCCCTGTGGAAACCCGCCTGATCGCCATGCCCGCCGGGGCCGAAACGCGCCTGCTGCGTTTCGAGGGCAGGTCCAGGGACCGGAAAGCCATGGGGGGCCGCCCGCGTTAAACGAACAAGGAAAAGCCCCGAGACCTTGCGGCTCAGGGCTTTCTACTTGGTGGTCCCGACACGATTCGAACGTGCGACCCTCAGATTCGTAGTCTGATGCTCTATCCAGCTGAGCTACGGGACCGCGGTAGTCATCTAGCTTATCGCTGGTCGGCCGGGATGTCCAGCCGGAATTGCCGGGAGCGGACCGAGGGGGGCGGGGGGAACGGCGGGCGGGAAGGGCACTCGGGTCCGGAATGACCCGGGTGATAGGAAATTGATCGGTATTTTCAGTGACCGGGCATGAATCAATCAGGCATCACCCTGGGCTGGCCGCCAGCGGGGCTCCGGCGGGTCGAAACCGGGCGCCGGGACCGCGCGGAACCCGCGCGGGGCGCCTCCGGGACCGGGAACTGGAAATGAATCGGAGACTTGGGAAATCCTGGTTGATGGCATTCAATACCGGGGAGTAGACTGGAATACAATTAACTTTGATCGAAGTACCTGCTTTGATCATTCCCAGCGTCCATCCCCCCGTGTCCCCAAACGCCCATGGCCAACTCGGTCCGTGCCCTCCCCCTTCTGCGGTCCTGGTGGGATACGGGTCATTTCATGCTCAGGTTCCTGTCCAAGTGGGTCATACTGGGATGTTCCCTACCAGATCCGGCAAGCACTTGGAGAATCACAGAACCCCTTGAATCTGCTCCCCTGGAAGTCGAAAGCAAGAAAGCTGCAAAGGAAGTTCAATGAGCGAACTGACACGTAAGGAAGTTGTTTTCATCCTCAAATCGGGGAAGAGCTTCCAGCGTACCGATCTCAGTGGTCTCGACTTGAGGGGGTTCGACCTTTCCGGAGCAAACCTGTGCGAAGCCAACCTCGCCGGCACGGTGCTGAACCATGCCGTGCTGCGGGGGGCCGATCTGACCGGGGCGGATCTGCGCCTGGCCAACCTGGACGAGGCGGACATGGAGGGGGCCAACCTCAGTCGCGCCAAGCTCAAGGGAGCCAATCTCAGTGGGGCCAACCTCAGCGGAGCCAACCTGAGCGGCTTCGATGTGCAGCAATACGACCAGGCCACCATGCCGATCCTGCGCGGCACCAAGCTTTCCGGCGCCATCCTGGCCGGGGTCAACTTCAGCGGGGTGGACCTTAGCGGCAAGGACCTGCGGCAGGCCGATCTGAGCGGCGCCGATCTGCGCCAGACCATCCTCGGCGGGGCCAATCTGCAGGGCGCCAACCTGAGCAAATCCAGCCTGCTGGGCGCCACCCTCAGCGGCGCCAACCTGGTGGGGGCCAACCTGTCCTTCGCGGTGCTGGGCGGGGCCGCCCTGGTGCACGCCAACCTGACCGAGGCCGATCTTACCGATGCCGATCTGCACTGGGCCAACCTGGGCGAAGCCAGCCTGGATCACGCCAACCTGAGCCGGGCCAATCTGCGCGGCGCCAATCTGGGCGGGGCCAACCTCAGCGGCGCCAATCTGCGCTACCTGGACATCCTGCAGTACGACAAGAACGACATCCCGGACCTGACCGGCGCCAACATGAGCGGCGCCAACCTCAGCGGCACGAACCTCCGCGGGCTGAACCTGAACCAGAGCAACCTCAGCGGGGCCAACCTGTGTGGGGTTGTGCTCCGGCACGCCAGCCTGGAAGGGGCCATCCTCAACGACGCCGACATGAGTTCCGCCGATCTGAGCGGCACCAACCTCAGCGGCGCCCAGCTGGGCCGGGCCAACCTGAGTTCGGCCTTGCTGGCCGGCGCGCTGCTCATCGGCGCCGATCTGCACCAGGCCGATCTGGCCGGCGCCGATCTGCGGGAGATCAGCTTCGTGGGGGCCAACCTCACCGGCGCCAACCTCACCGGAGCCAGCCTCAGCGGCGCCATGCTGGACGGTTCGGTGCTGTGCGAAACGGTGCTGGTGGGCGCCAAGCTCATGCGGGTGAACCTGGCCGAGCGGGATCTCAGCCGGGCCGATCTGAGCGAATGCGATCTGAGCTCCGCCAACCTGGAGGGGGCCAACCTCACGGGTGTGCTGCTGGTGGGAGCCAATCTGGAAGACACCCAGCTGGGCGGGGCCAACCTTAGCGGCGCCGACCTGCACGGGGACGATCTGCGCACCGCCAACCTGTGCGGGGCCGATCTGAGCATGGCCAACCTCAGCACCGCGGACCTGCAGGGCGTGATCCTGAGCGCGAACCTGAACGGGGCCAACCTGAGCGGGGCCAATCTGCGGGGCGCGGAACTGGACCGGGCGGTGCTCACCGGCACCAACTTCAGCGGCGTGGACCTGAGCGGCTTCGATCTGCAGGGCGCCGACCTGACCAGCGCCATCCTGGACGGGGCCAAGCTCACCGGCGTGAACCTGCATGGCGCCATCCTGCGTTCCTGCCACGCCATCGGCGCCAATCTGAGCGGCGCCGACCTGAGCGAGGTGGACCTGGGCCTGGCCGATTTCTGCGGGGCCAACCTGTTCGGGGTGAACTTCGAGAAGGCGAACCTGGAAGGCGCCAAGCTGGCCTCCCTGCCCACCGAGTCCTGGGGCGAGTACCGCACCAACCTGAGCAACGCCAACCTCAGTGGGGCCAATCTCACCGGGGCCGATCTGTACCAGGCCAACCTCAACGAGGCCAACCTGCACAACGCCAACCTCTCCGGCGCCAGCATGATCTGGGCGGACCTGCGCGGGGTGGATCTGCGCGAGACGGCGCTGCGCGGCACCAACCTCAAGGGCGCCAACCTGGATGGGGCCAACCTCTGCGGGGCCGACCTGCGCGAAACGGTGCTCCGCGACGCCTACCTGGACGGGGCCAACCTCAGCGGCGCCAATCTGAGCGGCACCAACCTCACCAACGCCGACCTGCGCGACACCAACCTGATCGACGCCTCGATGGATGGTGCCAACCTCAACGGCGCCAACCTGAGCGGCGCCAATCTGGTGTGGACCAACCTGAGCGGGGCCAATCTGGTGCGGGCCAATCTCACCCGGGCCAAGCTGAGCGGCGCGCACCTGGGCGGCGCCGATCTGCGCGAGGCCGATCTCACCGACACCAATCTGGACGGGGCCAACCTGAGCGGCGCCAAGCGCTAGCAGCCGGCACGGACGCCTGGACCTACCAGGGCCTTGCGGTGCTAGCCGTTCATCCGGGTTCCCACGCGGCGCCCATCGTTCGGTTCCGTTCCTGGATCTCCGATCCAGGAACGGAACCGTTTTGTGCCCACATGGGCAAGGCTCGTTCCACCCCTGGTCAGCTGAAACGTGGACCTTGGCTTGGACCGGTACGCGACCTCCCCCCAAGACCGGTTCCATGCGAAGGTAGAACCCGCCCGCCGCAAGAGATCGTGTCCCCGCGCTCACGGCAGTCGCGCATGCGACTGACCGGGAGCAAACAGGGCGCTGGGCAGGGACCCGGACGACCTAGAGCTTGGTCTTGGAGTAGGCGTGCTCGCCGGCGGGCGGCAAGGGGGGCACCCCGTTGGCCATGTTGAAGACATGCCGGTCGGAGGGGCCGCTGTCGTCGTTGCGGCTGGCGGCCGCCGCGAAGGCGTTGGCCGCCATGACCGCGGCCGGCACGCTGGGCGGGGTGGGGAAGGGCACGAACGGCGCGTCCTTGTCGATCCGCTCGGGCTTTTCCGGCCTTTCGGCCTTTTCCGCCTTCTCGACCTTCTCCGTCTTCTCTATCCCCCGGCGGGCACAGTTGCCCTGCAGCGTGCCGCCCTCGTCCACCACCAGGGAGCCCACCTCCACGTCGCCCTCCACGTAGCCGGTGCCATGGATCTCGAGGCATTCCTTGATCTTGAAGGTGCCCTGGATGCGCCCGGTGACGATCAGGTGCTTGGCCTCGATGGTGCCCTTCACGTTGCCGGTGGGGGCGATGGTGACCTCCCCTTCGCTCTGGATGCTGCCTTCGACGCTGCCCTCGATGCGCAGGCTGTTCAGCCCGGCGTGGACCTCGCCCTTCCATAGGGTCCCCTTGCCGAGCAGCGTGTGGATCGCCTGGGACTGATCGGACCGTTGCTTGCTGCTGAACATGGGGAACTCCTGCTCTATCGTAGGGACGACAACCATTCACGCTGCAGGCGCATGTACGGCATGGGATTTACCGGACGGCCGTTGACGCGCACTTCGTAATGGAGATGGACACCCGTGGCGTTACCCGTCCTGCCCATGTCCCCCAGGATATCGCCTCTGGTGACCTTTTGTCCCACTTTGACCCGTACCCTGGCCATGTGCGCGTACAGCGTCTCCAGCTGGCTGGTGTGCACCAGCACCACGCCGTTGCCGTAGCGGTCCATGTCCCCCGCCTCCTTCACCACCCCGTCGGCGGTGGCCTGGATCGGCGTGTTCTCGGCGTTGCTGATATCGATCCCGCTATGGAAGCCCAGCAGCGCGTCGTCCGATTCATTCTTGCGGGCGAAGGGGTTCAGGCGGATGCCGAACGGCGAACTCAGGTAGCCGGCCGTGGGCGGGATGGAGGGGGTGTGGTTCCAGCGCTCGATGATGGGGGCCATGCGGGCCTGGATCTGCGTCGCCTCGAAACTGGTGCGCTCCAGGCCGCTGCGCAGCTTGTCCAGCTTCTGCGGGCTGGGGCTGGGGCTGGGGCCGGCCGGCAAGCTGGCGGCGGGCAGGGGGGGGATGGCCGGGTCGCTGTTCTTGAGGTTGAGGACCTTGAGCAGGTCGGACATCTGCTTGCGGAGCTGCTGGATCTGGCCGTCCAGGGCCTGGGCCTGGGCCAGGCTGTCCCGCAGCTGCCGCTGCTGGGTGTAGGTGTCGCGCTGGAGCTGGGTGAAGCTCATGATCTTCTTGGTGGCCCACAGGCCATAGGCCGAGCCGGTCATGGCCACCACCCAGATGGCCATGACGATGCCAGCCGTCCAGATCATGGTCCGCCGGGGCACCGACCAACGGAAGGTGCGGCTGGTAAAAACCATCATGACCGTGAAGAACCGCTCGGCGTCAGGGCGGCTCAAGCGCAGGCCGCGGCGTGCTAGGGGCTTTCTTGCCATAGTAGGTTTACCCTACGTGTGTTTGCCCGCACTGTCGAGATACTTTTCAACATGTTGAAAGATTCGGACTTAGCCTCGAATGGTGGGGTTCATGGCACCAGCCGAGCAACCACCCATTCCACCAGGTGGCCCGAAAAGAACAGCAGGCCCACCAGGCTGTTCAGGGTGAAAAAGGCGTGATCGATGCGGTCCAGACGGCCGCCACGCACCACCCACTGTTCCCGGGCCAGGATCCCGGCCACCAGCCCCCAGGCGAGCCACGGGAACAGATGGGCCTCCAGGGCCAGGTTGAACCCGGCCCAGGCGGCCAGGGCGACCAGGTGCAGGCCCCGGGACAGCCACAGGGCGGCGGGCACCCCCAGCCGGGCGGGCACCGAGTGCAGCCGGTGCTCCCGATCGAAGTCCAGATCCTGGAGCGCATACAGGATATCGAAGCCGGCGGTCCAGGCGAGTACACCAGCGGCCAGGTACCAGGCGGCCGGGTCCAGCCGTCCGTTCACGGCGATCCAGGCGCCCAGGGGCGCGCCGGCCAGGGCCAGACCCAGCACCGCGTGGCTGAGCAGGGTGAAGCGCTTGCAGTAGGAGTAGCCCAGGATCACCAGCAGGGCCAGGGGCACCAGCTTCCAGGGCAGCGGGCCCAGCTCGCCGGCCGCGAACGCGAACAGCACGATGGCCGCCCCCAGCAGCGCCATGGCGCCGCCGCGGCTCACCCGGCCCGCGGGCAGCGCCCGGTCCCGGGTGCGCGGGTTGGCCCCGTCCAGGTCCTGGTCCGCCAGTCGGTTGAAGGTCATCGCCGCGGTGCGCCCGGCGGCCATGGCCACCAGGATCCAGAAAAGCTTGGCCAGGGGCGGCAGCCCCCGGACTCCGGCCAGCGCGCCCAGCAGGGCGAACGGCAGGGCGAAGACGGTGTGCTCGAACTTGATCATGTCCAACAGCTCACGCAAGCCGCTAAAATAAGGCAACTTATCATTTTGAGCGATATTCATGCGAACTCTTTTCGAAAATCAAAAGAAAATGCTTGCTCCACATTGGACCAAGAACCCGGGAAAGGGACGTTTCAGGCGGGACTGTCCGGTGCGTCCACTTCCTCCATGATCGAACAAAATGGGGATCTTGTCTTTGCCCTCCGCCCGGGTAGCCATCCTTCATTTTGATTCGATCCAACGGGAACCGCATCGATTCGTGATCCTAATATATTGTTTTTAGGGATTTTACTCAGATGGCACCAACCGTGCATTCCACGGCTGGTGGAAACGTCCGTGGACCCTGAACAGCAGAATGGAGCAGGACCCAAATGTCTTTGCCAGGCAGTACCAACCCGCCTCACGCGGCGATCCGAAGGACGCCGGTGGAGCGCCATGCTCACAACACTGGTTGCGCTGGTTGAACCAGTCCGGAGGCGATGACCAAGATGTTGCGCCAAGAAGACACGGGGCCGGGAGGCCGGAATGGCGGGGGCAATCCCCGTGAGTTGCGCGAAGCCAACGCAGTTCTTGTCCTTGCGACCCTCCATGCCCAGACCATGGCTACCGCCTCTGAGCAAGCCGCAGCCCAGGTGCGGGAAGCGAACGAGAACCTTGTCGTGGCGACGGTCCATGCGCAAAGGATGACCGAACAAGCCGAGCAGGCCTTGGAGCAGCTGGCGTATCGGGCCAAGCTGGAAGCCCAGATCGTTGAGGCCCAGAAGCTGGAGACCCTCAGCGTGCTGGCCGGGGGGGTCGCCCACGATTTCAACAACCTGATCACGACCATCATGGGCTACACCGAAATGGGCCGCCTGGAGTTGGGAAAGGGCGGCAACCCAGCGCATTGCTTCGAGGCTATCGACAAGGCGACCAAGAAGGCCGGGGAACTCACCACCCAGCTGATGGCCTACGCCGGCCACGGGGAACGCAGGGTGGAGGAGGTGGATCTGGGCATCGTGGCCAAAGAAGTCGCCCACCTGCTCAGGGTATCCCTGCCGGTGAATGTGGCCCTCCGCTGCGATCTGGCGGACCGGGTCCCCTTCATCAAGGGCGATCCCACCCAGATCTTCCAGGTGGCGATGAATCTGCTCACCAATGCCTATGAGGCATGCCCGCCCCAAACTCCGGGCCAAATCATGCTCAGGACCTGCGCCCGGCAAGTCGACCTGGCCGACCTGGGGTCCGCCGGTTGGGTTCTGTCGCCAGCCCCGGGTCATTTTGCGACCCTGGAGGTGACCGACAACGGGGTTGGCATGACCTCCGGGATCCTGGCGCGGATTCTCGACCCCTTCTTCACGACCAAGCCGACCGGCCACGGTCTGGGACTGGCCGCCGTGACCGGCATCCTGCACAGCCACGGCGGCGGGCTCAGGGTGACCAGCGAGCCCAACCGCGGCTCCTCCTTCACGCTTTTCCTGCCGGCGATGACGGGGGCGAGGTCGCTGCCGGGCCTGGAGTCCACGCCCATATGGCGGGGTGAGGGGAAGCTGCTGATCGTGGAGGCGGAACCGGAGGTCCGGAGCCTGGCTCGACACCTTGCGGAGCGACTGGGACTGACTGTCATGGAGTCTAGCGATGGTCTGGAGGCGGTGGAGATCTTCCGCAGCCGCCATGGTGAGTTCGCCCTGGTGATCATGGCGCTCAGCCTGCCGGGGAAGGGCGGGGAGGCCACCTTCCGCGCCATGCAAGCCATCGACAGCCGGGTTCCGGTGGTGCTCAACAGTGCGTTCAACGTGACTGCGGCGATGCCTATCGAGGGTCTGGCGGGTCAGATCAAGACACCCTTCCGGGCCGCGGAATTCCAGAGCCTTCTGCGGCGCACCTTGGGCCCCCGGCTCAGGGGGGTTCCCAGCCTGGCCTGAATGCCGCTCCACCCTTCCGCCGCATGGAATGCCACGAGGTTGCCCGCCATGAATGAAAGAAGCCCCACCCGCCGAACGGGAGCGCCCAGGCGGAGGCTTGGGGCCGGGATCACGGTGCCGGCTTCGGCCAAGCCGGATGGGCAGGCCCTGACCGAGCGCGAAGCCGCTGTCCTGGCCAACGAAAAGGCTTGCGACTGTCGCCGGAAAGGCTTGGACCTGCGCGATGTCGCCATCGACCGACGCGAGCAAGCCATTGACCGGCGTGAAGTGGCCACTGAGCAACGTGAGCTGGCCCTGCTCCCCCAGGAAGGGGCCGCGAAGGCCACCGCGCGCGCCGTGGCCCAGATCCGCAGGGTGAACGAGCGCCTGGTCCTGACCACGGTGGCTGCCCAGACCCGGACCGAGGCCGCCGAACAGGCCACTGCGGTGATGACCCATGCGGCCCAGTACGATTCTCTCACCGGTCTACCGAACCGGGCTTTATTGGCAGACCGGTTGGAGCGTTCCATCGCCTTTGCCCAGCGTCAGGGCCACCGGGTTGCCCTGCTGTTTCTGGATCTGGACCACTTCAAGGAGGTCAACGATACCCTGGGCCATCCCGCAGGCGACCGGCTCCTGCAGTCCACCGCCAAGCGCCTTCAGGCTTGCGTTCGCCATACGGATACCGTTTGTCGCCAAGGCGGCGACGAATTCGTCATCCTGTTATCCGAGGTCGTGCAGGTGTCGGATGCACTCCTCACCGCAGGCAAGGTCATCGCGGCCATGACGAAGCCCCTTCGGATCAGCGGCCGCAGGATTTCCGTCACCGTGAGCATCGGCATCAGTTTCTATCCGGACGATGGTGGCGACGCCGACACGCTGGTGCGGGCTGCTGACAAGGCCATGTACCTGGCTAAACGTAATGGACGTAATGGCTTTCGGGTATCCACCGAGCCTCGGCCATCGGGAGAGCGAGGCACCAAGACGGGGAAATGAATCTACCTTTTGCTGCGGTGGATCCGAGCATTCCTGCTCGCGGTCGCCGCAGGCGTGGGCCGGGCTGCAAAGCTGCTCGGCGGGCGACGGTTCGGATCTCAACGGCAACCTCGCTGTCTATGCCCTGGCCGGCGGCGCGCCGGTCCGGGTCGCCACCTGCCGGCTGGCGCTGCCGGCGGCACCGGTGCCCAGCGCGGAGCCCAGCACGGCCGACTTCGCCGCGCTCACGGCTACCGGACAGCCAGCTGGCAAGGATCCGATCATCAGGAAAACTACTACAGCACCTCCTACGGGCTTCCGAGCAAGGTGTCCGGCTGGACCGTCACCCACGCCTCGGTGACCATCGTGATGAAGGACCGGGACACAGGAAACAAGACCCTGTTCAAGGACGGTTTCTGACAGGACCGGCGTGGCTTTCCCTGGCTGGACGCCCTCCGGGGTGGCGGTGTCCTGGCCATGGGGGCGGAACGCGCGAGCCCGGGCTTGCCATGGCAGGCCAGGCATGCAGAAGCGGAACCCGGCCCGGGCCCCCATTCGGCCCTCCCGGTAGGCGTCGTCCCGGTAACCGGGCGCCTTCAGGGCCCGGGTTGTGGCTCGCTCTGCCCCTTGGCCTGGCCCTTGACCCAGTAGCCGCTGGCCTTCATGGCTGCGGCCGGATGCCCGGCCACGTCGGTCATGTGGGCCGCCACCGCCTTGACCATGCGGGTTTCGCCGGCGATCCAGACGAACCCATCGCCCGGAGGGAGGGGCAGCCGCGCCAGGGCGGCCAGCAGCGGCGCCGGATCGTCCGCGGCCTCGGCGGGCCGGTGCACCCACAGGGCCTGGAGTTCGCCGGCGGTGGTGAAGCCCAGTTCGTGTTCCGGGCCCGGGACGGCGGCCAGACTGATGACCCGGATGCCTGCCGCCGTCTCCTCGATGCGCCGGCCCATGGCGGGCAGGGCGCATTCGTCGCCGATCAGCAGCCACCAGTCATAGTCCGGCGCGATGATCCTGGATTTCTTGGGCCCGCCCACGGTCAGCGGGGCGCCGGGCGCGGCCGACTGCGCCCACCGGGTGCCGGGCCCCTCCGGGTGCAGGGCGAATTCGAGGGTCAGCGTCCCTTCCACCGGATCGAAGCGGCGCACGGTGTAGTCCCGGCGCTCGGGGTCCCCGTCCGCGGCGGGGAAGAACGCCTTCACATGGTCGTCGGGGGCCAGGCTGATGAAGCCCGCCAGCGCCTCTCCCGCCAGGACGATGCGCAGCAGGCCCGGCGTGAGCCGGGTGGTGGACCGCACCCGCAGGTTCCGTTGGACGAGTTCGTGGCGGACGTACGTGGTTTCATGGGGCATGCGGGAACTCCCGGCACAGGGTCGGCCCCGGCCGGTCCGGGGCGGGCCCTCATTCTGGCACCGCGCCGGAGTCCTGCCCAAGAAAACCCGCCGCCGGGGCGGTGGCGGGTTCCCGTTGCGGATCAGAGGGTCTTGTGGCTGCCGTCGCACATGGGCGCGGTCTTGGTGTGCTTGCAGGCGCAGAACCACTTCTCGCCCGTGGTGTCGGCGGTGTAGGCCATGGGGGTGAAGGCCGTGCCGCGGTGGGAGCCGTCGCACATGGGCTGGCCCTTGCTGTTGCCGCAGGTACACCAGTGGTAGGTCTTGCCGGCCTCCACCTGGACCTTGATGGGGCTTTTCTGGGCGATGGTGGGTTGGGGTTCGGACATGCTGTCCTCCTGGGTGGTGGGTTGGAAAAAGGGGATGCGCTAGGTCGAAGCCCGGGACGGCCTGGCCGCGGGATCGGGCGGCTGGACCGATCTCCATCCCGGGCGGAAGGGCAGTCGGACACTCCTGTCCTGGCCGGGTTCCTCCTGAAGCACGGCCTCGACCTCGATTTCGAATTCCACCTGGGGCGCCACCAGGAACCGGGACGGGCCCAGGGCCTGGTTCCAGCGGACGCCCAGATCCCGCCGGTCCAGGGCGCCCTGGGCGGTGAAACTGGCCCGCTCGCGGCCCCATGGGTCGATGGTGCGGCCGGTGTTCTCCAGAAGGAAGGGCAGGGGATGCGGGACGCCCAGGGCCGTCAGTTCGCCGGTGATCCGCAGCTTGCCGCCCCGGGGGCGGCCGCTGACCCGGCCCCGGTAGGTGATCTCCGGGAAGCGGGCGGTATCCAGGAAGTCGGCCGACCGCAGATGGTTGTCCCGTTCCTCCAGCCCTGTGGTGATGCTGGTGGCGTCGATGAGGATATCGATGACGCTCGCCCGCAGGTCGCCCGTTTCATCGATCAGACGGCCGCTCCACCGGGAGAACTGGCCGCGGACCCGGGCCAGGCCCATGTGCCGGATGGCGAAGTAGATCCCCGAGTGTCCGCTATCGATTTCCCATCGTTCGACCGCCATGGTGGAGCGCTCCATGCGGGCGTTCCCGAGCGCCCGGTATCTTCCACGAGCAAGACCCGAGCCACTATTATAAGTATATTAATACTAAAATTTATACCAATTGTAATTAACGGATAATTATCGATTTGAGATTCCATTCCCATTCTGAACGAGCTGGGAGCCGGGCGCATCCCGGGCGAGGTCCAGGGGGTCCGTGGGATCCCCAGGCTCCTTGCGCGATCCCCAAGGACATCATCGGCTTTCCCTCCATTCAACCAGACCGCTGCCATCAGACGCTCGTGGGTCTGTCCGGGGGTGAGGACGAAGTCCAATGGATGGCCATGGGCATCCATGATCCTGTGGACCTGGGTCGACCCTCCTCCCTGGCAGCGTCCGAGCGCCTGCTGTCCTCGCCCTTGGTTGGACCCGCAGCATGCGGGTGGGCCCGGGCTTCGGATCCTCCCACATTGATCCGGAATTCTCGAAATGATAATAAATGTTTAAACATGTATATCGTTAAACGATGTAATTAATAAAGATATAATGTTGGCTCGACGGTTGCATTGAATGTTCCGTCCGGTTCTCCGGGCAACCGGCCCCCCAGCGAGGATCCGACCGGAAACCGAACGCACCAGGGCCGGCCCGTCCGGCCCAGTGCCCGAGCACCGCCCGCTTCCGGGCCAGGCGTGGAGCTTGGCCGCAACCTCCACCCAGCTTCCGTGAGGAAACCCCATGAACACGCATCGCACCTCCCTGCTCAACGGACTCCTGTTCCCTTTGGCCCTCGCCCTGGCCGTGCCGGCCGCCGCCGAGGCCCGGCGGGAACCCCACGCAGGCCCGGCCGAATCCGCCGCCCGCCAGGACTGGCGGCAGGCCGAAACCCGGCGCAAGTCGTCCGAGGGTCCGGCCGAATCCGCCGCCCGCCAGGACTGGCGACTGGCTGAAACCCGGCGCAAGTCGTCCGAGGGGCCGGCCGAATCCGCCGCCCGCCAGGACTGGCGGCTGGCCGAAACCCGGCGCGGGTCGTCCGACGGTCCGGCCGAACCTGCCTCCCGCCAGGGCCTGTGGGTGGTATCCGCCTCGTTGCAAAGCAGCCGCCGGGTGGCTTCCGAGCTCGCCCTGCAGTCGGCCCAGAGGCGCCTGGTCTGAGGCCCGGGGTGCGGGCAGGGGGTTGCTAGTCTGGCCGCACGGTGCGATCCGGATCCAGGGTCCACCGGGCGGACGGTTCGGCCTAGACTGGACCTGGCGGGGTGCCACGTCCTGATCGAAGCCCCGCTCCTTTGCACGAGGCCTGACCATGGAAGCTTCCGACCTGGACCTGAAAGAGCTGCTCCAGATCGACGCCGAGGCCGGCCTGATCCGCTTCTCCGGCCAGCGGGCGCTCCTGCTGGACGCGGTCGCGCTGGGCATCCTGCGCCGGGAGCTGATCCAGACCCTGGGCATGGCCGGCGCGCGGGGGGTCCTGACCCGGTTCGGCTACGCCCACGGCTGGCGCACGGCCGAGAGTGTCCGGGATCTGTTTCCGCACGGGGATCTGGCGGCTTGGCAGGAGGCCGGCGCTCGGCTGCATTCGCTGCAGGGCGTGGTGAAGGTGGACATCCCGGCCCCGGACCAGTACGCCGCGCTGTCGGTCATCGAGAACGTCTGGCACGATTCGTACGAGGCCGAACAGCACCTGCTGCACCTGGGCCAGGCGGAGGAGGCGGTCTGCTGGACCCTGTGCGGCTTCGCCAGCGGCTATCTGTCCTGCTGCCACGGTCGGGAGATCCTGTGCCTGGAGGACCGCTGCCAAGGCAAGGGCGATGCCGTATGCCACGTGGTGGGTCGGGCCCGGGAGGACTGGGGGGCGCAGGCGGCAGAGCAGCTGTCCTACTACCATTCCTCCTGCCTGAACGAGGCGCTGGTCCAGGTGACAGGCGAACTCAAACGGGTGGAACAGCAGCTCCTGACCCGGCGCCGGACGCTGCGCGGCGCGGCGGCCGAAGTGCCGGGCGGCGCGGTGCGCAGCCCGGCCATGCTGCAGACCCTGGACATGGCCCGGCGGGTGGCCAGGTCCGACGCCACCGTGCTCATCACCGGCGAAAGCGGGGTGGGCAAGGAGCGGATCGCCCGCCTGATCCACGACGAATCGGCGCGTCTGGCGGGGCCGTTCCTGGCCCTCAACTGCGGGGCGGTGCCCGAGCAGCTGCTGGAATCGGAGCTGTTCGGCCATGCCAAGGGCGCCTTCACCGGGGCCACCCAGGACCGGCTGGGCCTGTTCGAGGCCGCCCAGGGCGGCACCCTGCTGCTGGACGAGATCGGGGAGATTCCGCCGCCCATGCAGGTGAAGCTGCTCCGGGCCCTGCAGGAGAAGGAAGTGCGCCGGGTGGGCGAGAACCGCAGCCGGCCCTTCCAGGTGCGGGTGCTGGCGGCCACCAACCGGGATCTGGCCGCCGAGGTCCATGCCGCCCGGTTCCGCCAGGACCTCTACTACCGCCTGCACGTGATCGAGCTGAAGGTGCCGGCCCTGAGGGTGCGCCGGGAGGATATCCTCGATCTGGCGCGGCAGTTCCTGGGCGAGGCGGCGGCCCGGGCCGGCAGCCCGGTGACCGGCTTCACGCCCAGGGCCGCCCACCAGCTGCTCCGCTATGCCTGGCCGGGCAATGTGCGGGAGCTGGAAAACGCCATGGAGCGGGCGGTGGTCATGGCCCGGGGCAGCCGGGTCGATCTGGAGGACCTGCCCGACGAGCTCGGCCAGTCCCCGGCGGCGGTCCAGGCCCCCGGGGAGGTGCGTCCCCTGGAGCAGGTGGAGCGCGACCACATCCTCGCCGCGGTGAAGGCCAACCAGGGCAACAAGGTCAAGGCCGCGAGCCAGCTGGGGATCGGCGCCGCGACCCTGTACCGCAAGCTGGCCAAATACGGGGCCGGGGACCCGGTGGCCGGCTGAGGGTCCACCCGGGATCAGGGCTGGGGTGCGGCGGCCGTTCCGGGGACAATGGATCCGGCGGCCGCGTCCGGCGGCCCACCCACCGATCCAGCGAGGCACCCCGCATGCAAGCTGCCGAATCCGAGGCTCTCCGTCCGCCCAGCATCGCGGCGCCGTTCACAGCCCTGCTGCTCGGCGCCGTGGCCATGGGGGCCTCGCCCATCTTCGTGCGGCTGGCCGACGTGGGGCCGTTCACCAGCGCCTTCTGGCGCGTGACCCTGGCGCTGCCGGTGCTCTACGGCTGGATGCGCCTGAGCGAGCGGGGCCGGGCCGGAACGGTGCGCTGCTTCCCGCGCAGCACCCTGTGGGCGGGCGCCGCCTTCGCCGGCGACCTGTTCTTCTGGCACCTGTCCATCGTCACCACCACCGTGGCCAACGCCACCCTGTTCGCCACCACCGCGCCCATCTGGGTGGTGGTGTTCGGCTGGCTGCTTTTTCGCAAGCAGGCCGCCGCCGGCACCCTGGCCGGCCTGGGCCTGTGCCTGCTGGGCGGGGCGGCGCTGCTGGCCCAGAGTCTGCACGCGGGGGTCGGCACCGCCCGGGGCGATCTGTACGGGCTGGTGACGGGGGTGTTTTTCGGATTGTACTTCCTGGCGGTCCAGGCGGCCCGCAACCAGGGCAGCTCCGCCGCCCGGGTGACCTTCGAGGCCTCGGTGCTCACGGCCGCGGTGCTGCTGGTGGTGGCCCTGGGCCTGGAACACCAGCTGCTGCCCCAGTCCCTGCACGGGCTGCTGGCCCTGGTGGCCATGGCCTGGATCAGCCACGTGGGTGGGCAAGGGCTGCTGGCCGTGGCCCTGGGGCACCTGCCGGCCACCTTCTCGTCGCTGGTGATCTTCCTGGAAGCCATCGCGGCCGCCTTCATGGCCTGGATCCTGCTGGGTGAGCCGGTCTCGCTCATCCAGGCCGGCGGGGGCCTGGCCATCCTGGCGGGCATCTATGTGGCACGGCCGCGGTAAGCCGTCGCGCAACAGTAAGGAATCGATGGCGTGACAGGCCATAAAAATAGAATATCCCAGCGTCACCAAGCGTATGCTTGGGCTCCCAGTGGTCGGGGGGCGTGGCGTGGGCAGGCGTCCCCTGACTGCCCCATCAGGAGCACCTGCCATGGACGCCGCCACACCCGATCGAATCGCCTTCCTGGGCGGCTTTCCGCCGCGCCTGTGCGGCATCGCCACCTTCACCCACGATCTCTGCGAGGCGGTGGCCCAGGCCGCGCCGGGCTCGGACTGCTTCGCCGGCGCCATGAACGACCGTCCGGAGCGTTACAAATATCCGCCCCGGGTCCGCTACGAACTGGACCAGAAGGACCTGGATTCCTACCGGCGGGCGGCCGACTTCCTGAACTTCAGCAACACCCAGGTGCTGTGCCTGCAGCACGAGTTCGGCATCTACGGCGGTCCCGCCGGCAGCCATGTGCTGGCCCTGCTGCGCGAGCTGCGCATGCCGGTGGTGACCACCCTGCACACGGTGCTGCGCAACCCGGACGAGGTGCAGCGCCAGGTCATGGCGGAACTGATCCAGCGCAGCGACCGGCTGGTGGTCATGGCCCGCAAGGGCGCGGAGATCCTGGCCGAGACCTACGGCGTGTCCGGCTCGATGGTGGACATCATCCCCCACGGCATCCCGGACCTGCCGTTCATCCATTCCAGCTTCTACAAGGCGCAGTTCGGGGTGGAGGGCCGCCAGGTGCTGCTCACCTTCGGCCTGCTGGGCCCCGGCAAGGGCATCGAGTACGCCATCGAGGCGCTGCCGGAGATCATCCGGCACCACCCCAACGTGGTCTACCTGGTGCTGGGGGCCACCCACCCGCACCTGGTGGCCCGGGAGGGGGAAAGCTACCGACTGGGGCTGGAGCGGCTGGCCGAGGCGCGCGGGGTGAAGGACCACGTGATCTTCTACAACCGCTTCGTGTCCATGGAGGACCTCCAGGAGTTCATCGGCGCCTCGGACATCTACCTCACGCCCTACCTCAACGAGGCCCAGATCACCTCCGGGACCCTGGCCTACGTGTTCGGCGCCGGCAAGGCGGTGGTCTCCACCCCGTACTGGCACGCCCAGGAACTGCTGGCCGAGGACCGGGGCATCCTGGTGCCGTTCCGGGATGCCGGGGCCATCGCCCGGGCGGTCTGCGCCTACCTGGACGATCCGGTCCGCCTGCAGGCCACCCAGGCCAAGGCCTACCAGCTGGGCCGGACCATGCTGTGGCCGCGGGTGGCCGGGCAGTACCTGGACGCCTTCCAGCGGGCCCGCAAGGACCGGCAGGTGGTGCCCCGGGTGGCCTTCGCCCAGTGGACCCTGGGCAGCCGGCCCTACGACCTGCCGCCCCTGCGGCTGGACCACCTGGTGCGCATGACCGACGGCACCGGGATCCTGCAGCACGCCCAGTTCAATGTGCCGAACTTCGAGGAGGGCTACTGCACGGACGACAACGCCCGGGCCTATATCCTGTGCAATCTGCTGGACGAACTGGGCGGGCAGGCGCCATCGGCGGACATCGACCGCATGGCCACCCGCTATCTGGCCTTCCTGAGCCACGCCTTCAACCGCGAGCTGGGGCGGTTCCGCAACTTCATGACCCACGGCCGGGTCTGGCTGGAATCGGCGGGCAGCGAGGACAGCCACGCCCGGGCGCTCTGGGCGCTGGGCACCGGGGCCGCCCGGAGCCGCAACCAGGGCCACCGGAAACTGGCCCGGCAGCTGTTCCTGGGCGGACTGGGGGCGGTGGCCGGGTTCAACTCGCCCCGGCCCTGGGCGTTCACCCTGCTGGGCCTGCACGCGTTCCTCGGCGCCGACCCGGCCCAGGCGGAGGCCGTCGCCCTGCGCGAGACGCTGGTGCAGCGCCTGCTGGAGTTGTGGCAGACGGGCGCCAGCGCGACCTGGCCCTGGTTCGAGGACATCGCCAGCTACGACAACGCGCGGCTCAGCCAGGCCCTGCTGCTCTATGGCCGGGCCGTGGGTGACGCCCGGGCGCTGGAGGTGGGGCTGGAATCCCTGGGCTGGCTGGTCTCGGTGCAGCGGACCCAGCAGGGGCATTTCCGCCCCATCGGCAGCAACGGGTTCTACGTCCGGGACGGCGCCCGGGCCTATTTCGACCAGCAGCCGGTGGAGGCCCAGGCCATGGTTTCGGCCTGCCTGACGGCCTCCCGGGTCACCGGGGACCCCGGCTGGGCCGAGGAGGCCAAGCGCGCCTTCGAGTGGTTCCTGGGCCGCAACGACCTGGGGCTGCCCCTGTACGATTCGGGCAGCGGCGGTTGCGGGGACGGCCTGCATGAGGATCGGGTCAACGAGAACCAGGGGGCCGAGTCCACCCTGGCCTTCCATCTGGCCCTGGCGGAGATGAGCGCCGCCGACCACGGGCTGACGCCGGCCTTGCGCGACCTGAGGAGAACCCCATGACCGCCATACAACTGCAACGCCACGGACTGACCCTGGTCCGGGAAAACAGCCGGGTCATCCTGCGGCCGTTCATCCCCTCCAATCGCCAGATCACCACCATCCTGGGCCGGGCCCTGGCGCTCACCGAGGCCCTGGCCAAGGAGCGCCTGGAGGCCATGCTCGAGGAGTTCGACCACCGCCACTTCGACCTGGAAGCGGTGCTGCTGGCCAACTTCGAGCGGATCTCCGGCCAGGTGTTCACCGATCTGCCCCTGTCCCTGGCGCGGCGGATGCTCATCGGCGCGCTCTTCTCCGGGGAATATGCCCTGGAATCCGCCGCCCTGTTCAATCCGTCCATGGTGCCCCATCCCGACCAGACCGGGGTGCCGGAAGGCTGCCTGCGCTACGTGATGAGCCTGCGCGCCACCGGCGAAGGCCACATCTCCTCCATCGAGTTCCGCACCGGCCAGATCACCCCGTCCGGCGTCAGCCTGGATCCGGTCTCGGGCCGGGTCGCGCTGCCCCGGCTGGAGCCCAACCCCTGGTACCAGAAGCTGGCCTTCCTGCTCAAGCTGCACGAGATGGGTTTCAACAACCGCCATGCCGACAACGTGCTGGAGGTGCTGGGCAGCGACTTCAACCGCAGCGAACTGGACCAGAGTGTGGCACGGGTCCGCCGGGAGACGGTACCCCGGACCCAGGACCTGGACAACACCCTGCGCTGCGTCCGCTGGCTGGCGGACTCCAATTACGAGATGACGTTCGCCCCGGGCTACGATCTGGGCGACCGGGCCATCTTTCCCAACTCGGCCAATGAAAGCAACGGCATCGAGGACGCGCGCTTCGTCCGCTTCCAGGAACCGGACGGCTCAGTGCTGTACTACGCCACCTACACCGCCTTCAACGGCTACGCGATCCTGCCCCAGCTCATCGAGACCCAGGACTTCAACCACTTCCGGGTGCTGACCCTGAACGGTTCGGCGGTGCAGAACAAGGGCATGGCGCTGTTCCCCCGGCGCATTGACGGCAACTACGCGATGCTGTCGCGCCAGGACGAGGAGAACCTGTTCATCATGTTCTCGGACAATCCCCACTACTGGAGCGACCCCCGGACCCTGCTCCGGCCGGCGGAACTGTGGGAGGCGGTCAAGGTCGGCAACTGCGGGTCGCCCATGGAAACGGAAAGCGGCTGGCTGGTGCTCACCCACGGCGTGGGGCCCATGCGCAAGTATTGCATCGGCGCGGTCCTGCTGGACCTGGAAGACCCCACTCGGGTCATCGGCCGGCTGCGGGAACCCCTGATCCAGCCGGAGGGCAGCGGCCGGGAAGGCTATGTGCCCAATGTGGTCTACAGCTGCGGGGCGCTCATCCACGGCCGGCAGGTGATCATCCCCTACGCCATGAGTGACCAGGCCTCCAGCGTTGTGAGCGTGGATCTGGACGCCCTGCTGGCGGCGCTCCGGGACGGTCTCCGGGGCGCCTGACCCGGCCCGCCCGGCCCAGGCCAGGGCCTGGAGCCGGCTGGCCTGGGCGTCCAGGCCCCGGGCGGCCTCCCACTGGGCCCGCTGCCGCCAGAGCTGTGCGGCGGTGCGGCAGAGCTGGGGGGGCGGGGCCTGGCCCAGCTGGGGCCGCAGGCGCGCCAGGGCCTCGGCCAGGGTCGGCCGGGGATCCAGGCCCCGGGCCGCCTCCACCCGGGCCCTGAACGCCAGCACGTCGCCCAGGAAGTCCTGGCCCAGGAAGGTGGTGTGGCCGCCGTCGCGCAGGGCCTGGGCCAGGGTCGGCCGCGGATCGCCGCCCCGGCGGAAGGTGCCGACCGCCTGCTGCCAGAGCAGCAGCATGCGCTCCGCCCGCAGGGTCACCGGCAGGGGGGGCCGGCCCCGGCGCTCCAGGAAGGCCAGGGCGGCGGCCAGCACCGGACACGGATCCGTGCCCCGCTGGGCCTGACCGGCGGCCTTGAAGCCCTGGACCGCCACCCAGTCGTCCTGGAGATCGGGGTTGTCCGGGTCCAGGTCGAGGGCGTCGCCGCTGAAGGCCTGGAGCTCGGCCAGGAAGGGGAGGGACAGGCGCTGGCGGTCCTGCTGCAGCAGGGCCAGTCCACGCCCGGCCAGCAGGTAGGCGTGGCGGATGGGCTCGTCGCTGGGTTCGGCCTCCAGGAAGCGCTGGGCCACCGCCATGGCCTCCCGGAACCGGGCCTCGGCCAGCGGGCCGTCGCCGGTCCGGAAGGCCTCCCGGCCCAGGCAGGTGAGGCACAGGGACTGCAGGCCGGCGGCCTCCCAGGGGCGGGCCAGGAGGCCGAAGCGGGCCTGGCCGTAGGCCTTGCCGTAGTCGCCGCGCTGGAAGGAGGCCAGGGCGGCCAGGAAGTCGTCGGTCTCGGCGCCGCTTTCCCGGTGGATCAGGGCCTCGATCTGTGCGCCTGGACCGTCCGGCCCGGCGCTGCTGCGGGCCAGGCCGGTGGCGAAGCTGGCCTCGCGCTGGGCCCGGCGTTCCAGGCCCACCAGGGCCCGGGCCTGGAGGCCGGCCAGCCCGGGGCTCTGGCCGCCGAGCTTCCAGGCCAGGTCCAGATCCTGCCAGGCGCCGGGGAAGTCCCCCAGCAGAAGCCGGATCTGGCCCAGGGCCCGGTGGCCGGCGCCCTGGGCCTCCGGGCCCTGGGCCGGCAGATCGGACTGCAGCCGGGCCAGGCGGAACCGCAGATCCGCATAGGTCGGGCGCAGATCGTGCGGAGGCTGCATCCGTTCCAGGCTGAGCTCGCGTTCCAGGGCCTGGGCGGTGTCGCCGTAGACCTGCTCCCAGTGCACGCGGCGCCCGAGGGCCGCGGCGTGCCGGCGCTGGGCCAGGGCGGCGCCCGCCAGGAGCACGGCGGCGGCCAGGACCAGGACCAGGGTCCGCGCCCGGGGCCTGCGCCCGCGCTGCCACAGGCGCCCCAGGCGTCCGGCGGGATGGGCCAGGACCGGCAGGCCGGCCCGGAACCGGGCCAGGTCCTCCGCCAGGGCCGCGGCGGACGGGTAGCGCAGCGCCGGATCGGGCTCCAGGCACTTGCCCAGGATCCGGCGCAGGGCGGCCGGGATGGCCCGTCCGGTCGGAGGGGTGCCGGTCAGGGCGGTGCCATGCCGGCGCGGGGCAGTCCGGTCGGGCAGGTCCAGGCCGCCCCGCAGGGCGAACCGCAGCGTGCCGCCCAGGGCGAACACGTCCGTGGCCGGGCCCAGGGCGGCGCGCTCGCCCAGGCGCTGTTCGGGCGCCATGTAGGCGGGGGTGCCGTGGACCCACTGGGGAGCGGTGAGGGTGGCGTCCTCCGGCGCGATGGCCAGCCCGAAGTCGCACACATAGGGGATCCAGGCACCGTCCGAGCCGCGCTCCAGCAGGATGTTGGACGGCTTCAGGTCCCGGTGGATGAGGCGCAGGCGGTGGGCGGCGTGGACCGCGCCGGCCACCTGGATCAGGATCTGGACGCACGCGTCCACGCTCAGGTCGCCGGCGGCGTCGGCCAGGGTCGGGCCGCGCACCAGCTGCATGGCGATCCGGGGCGCCCCCTCGGAGCTGTCCACGTCATAGATCTGGCAGATGTTCGGGTGGTTCACCCGGCTCTGGGCCTGGGCTTCGCGCAGGAACCGGACCACGCTGTCCGGGTCCAGGCGGCGCAGGATCTTCAGGGCGACGGTGCGCTGCAGTACCGGATCCCAGGCCTCCCGGACTTCGCCCACGCCGCCCTGGCCCAGGAGCGGGCCCAGCACATAGCGTCCGGCCCGAGGGGTGGGCGTGTCGAGCCAGGGGGGGCGCAGGGGGGATCCGTCGGGGGGCATGGGGGACCTGGGGCGGGTGTCGAGGCATTATAAATTATTTTACAAAATTGCCCAGGGCTGGATTCGCCTTTCCGACGGATCACTTAGCATGGTGAGCGATGATGGCCATGTTTCAAATCTTAATATTTAATTAGTATGATAAGTTCATTTAGAAGAGATCAAGCGATGGCCCGGCGCAGCCTCGGCCAGGGCGGCCTCCAGGTCCGCAGTAAGCCGACCCAGCGGACGCAGGGCGCGGGCCGTCTGGAGCTGCTGCCAGGCCTGGTTCTGCAACGCGGCCCGGTCATCTTGGCTGGACTGGGCCGCCAGCAGCTCGGCCAGCCCCTTGAGGGCGTGGCCCCGGGCGGAACGCGGGTTGCCGGCCAGGGCCCGATCCGCCAGGTCCCGGCAGGCGGCGCGACTGGCAGGATGGTCCAGGCCGAAATCGCACGCATAGGGCACCCATACGCCGCCGTCCCGGCCGATATCTGTCGTCCGCTACCCTTCGGTCAGCGGTTCGGCGTACAGGCGTTCGATGCGCTGGGCGAAGGCCTGGTCCACGGCCCGGCGGCGGATCTTCAGGGACGGGGTGAGCAGGCCGCTGTCGGCGGTGAGCTCCCGGTCCAGCAGGAGGATCTTGCGGATGTGCTCGTACGGGGAGAACTGGGCGTTGACCCGGGCCACCCGGCGCATCATCTTGGCCAGCACCTCCGGCAGGGCCACCAGCTCCGCGTCGCTGGCGAAGGCCAGCCGCCTGTGCCGGGCCCAGCGGCGCAGCTCCGGGAAGTCCGGCACCAGGATGGCGGCGATGAAGTGCCGGCGCTCGCCGATGACCACGGCCTGCTCGATGAAGCGGTCGGCGCGCAGGGCGTTCTCCAGGGGCTGGGGCGCCACGTTCTTGCCGCCGGAGGTGACCAGGATCTCCTTCTTGCGGTCGGTGATGCGCAGCCGTCCCGCCGGGTCGGTGTCGCCGATGTCGCCGGTGTGGAAGTAGCCCTGGGCGTCGATGGCCTCCCGGGTGGCCTCGGGGTTCTCCCAGTAGCCCAGCATCACGTTGGGCCCCCGGCACAGGATCTCGCCGTCCTCCGCCAGGACCACGAAGGGCCGGCCGTCCCAGGTGTCCAGCACCGGCCGGCCCACGTAGCCCGGGCGCATCTGGCCCTGGGCGCAGAGGGCGATGATCGGGCTGGTCTCGGTGAGGCCGTAGCCCTCATAGATGGGGATTCCGGCGCCCCAGAAGAACTCCAGGATGGCGGGTTGGACCGGGGCGCCGCCGCAGGCGGCCAGCCGCACCCGGCCGCCGAACCGGGCCCGGACCCGGGCGAACACCAGGTGATCGCACAGGTGCCAGGCCAGGTTCAGCGGCCATCCGGGGCGCTGCTCGGCATAACGCCAGGCCGCCATGCGCCGGCCGATGCCCAGGGCCAGGTGGAACACCAGGCGGCTCGGGTAGCCGCTGGCGTGCACCTGCTCGCGCACCCGGGCGTAGATCTTTTCGTAGATCCGCGGCACCGCCAGCAGGATCTCCGGCCGGACCTCCTGGAGGTCCCGGGGCGCGGTCTGCAGGCTTTCCGCATAGTAGATGGCCACGCCCCCGTACAGCATCGTGAAGTGCCCGCAGGTGCGCTCGAAGATGTGCGACAGGGGCAGCAGGCTCAGGTAGCGCTCGCCCGGGGTGACCCGCAGGATGGCCAGCCCGGCCAGGACGCTGGCCACCAGGTTGCCGTGGCTGAGCATGGCGCCCTTGGGATCACCGGTGGTGCCGGAGGTATAGATGACGGTGGCCAGGTCCCCCGGGGTCCGCCGCAGGGCCTGGGTCCGCACCAGAGCCCGCACCTGGGGCTGCCGGGCCTCGGCGGCCGCGCCCGCGGCCAGCAGTTCGGCCCAGGCCAGCACCGGCCGCTCCGGGACGGCCGGCGACGCTCCCTCCATCAGCACCGCGGCCTCCAGGTGCGGCAGCTCCGGCCACAGCGCCAGGAGCTTGGCCAGTTGCTCCGGCGTGGAGCACAGCACCCAGCGGGCCCGGGCGTGCCGGAGGATGTAGGCGGTCTGGCCCGGGCTCAGGGTGGCGTAGATGGGCACCGACACGATCCCGGACAGGGCGCAGGCCAGGTCGGCCACGGCCCACTCTGGCCGGTTCTCGGCCAGGATGGCCAGGCGGTCGCCGGGCGCCAGCCCCCGATCTTCCAGGGCCAGTACCAGGCGTTCCACCTGGTCCCGCAGCTCCTGGTGGGAGATGGCCCGGAAGGCCCCGGCCACCCGGTGGGCCAGGGCGACCGGAAGCTGGTGCTCCAGGCTGGCGTAGAACAGTTCGGACAGGGTCGCGATCAAGAAAAGGCTCCAGAAGCGGAAGAACGGTGGCATCGTAGCAGGGAACCGAAAAGGGTCCACAGTGGAAAAAACCGGCGTATCGACGTCTCCCGATCCCCCCGCCGGGCTCACGGCGAGCGTCCAGGCATACCAGCTGGAGCAGCGGGCCCGGGGCGTCTCCCCGCACACGGCTCGGGCCCAGGACGGAGACCTGGGCAAGCTGCTGCAGCACGCCCTGGGCCACGCCTGGCCCGACTGGGAGGTGCGCCCCCGGACCCTGCGCGGGTTCGCCCTGGAGCTGGGCCAGCGGGGGCTGGACCCGGCCAGCCAGGCGCGGATCCTGTCCACGCTGCGCAGCTTCTACCGCTGGCTGTTCGAGACCCAGCGGATCCAGGCCAATCCCGCCTCCGGCCTGCGCAACCCCAAGCTGCCCCAACGTCTGCCGGTGTTCCTCACCGAAGGGGAGAGCAGCGCGCTGCTGGAGCTGCCCCGGCACGACTTCCTCACCGCCCGGCTGGGCTGCATGCTGGAGCTGCTGTACGCGGCCGGGCTCCGGGTCTCGGAACTGACCGGGCTGGACCTGCAGGACCTGCTCCTGGAGCAGCGCACCCTGCGGGTGCTGGGCAAGGGCCGCAAGGAGCGGCTGGTGCCCATCCATGAAAAGGCGGCGGCGGTGCTGGCGGAGTATCTGGCCTTCCGGCGGGCCTACCTGGCGGGAAAGGCGCTGCCGGCCACGCCGGCCCTGTTCCTGAACCAGCGGGGCGGGAGGCTCACGCCCACCAGCGTCCGCACCTTCCTGGCCGCGGCCATGGCCAGCGCCGCCCTGCGCACCGGCGTGAGCCCGCACGCCCTGCGCCACAGCTTCGCCACCCACCTGCTGGCCCATGGCATGGACCTGCGGGCCATCCAGGAACTGCTGGGCCACGCCAGCCTCAGCACCACCCAGCGCTACACCCACCTGGACCTGGAACAGCTGGCCCGGACCTACGAATCGGCCCATCCGCGGGCGCGCAAGACCTAGTGTAGGCCGCCAGAAATACATGTACCATCCAGGCCCAGTGCTTCCATCCGATGGTGGTCAGGCTTTCGTGTTGATGAGCCGCTTGATTCCGCCGTCCTTGAGCGGCCAGGCGTGGAAATTGAG
>Ga0302276_10000329_pt1 | contig 44152 bp, 46 predicted proteins | sample III_Bog_N2_3_FD_198768 | JGI IMG/M metagenome (GOLD analysis project Ga0302276, IMG submission 198768) | Peat permafrost microbial communities from Stordalen Mire near Abisko, Sweden - III_Bog_N2_3 | ecosystem: Environmental > Terrestrial > Soil > Wetlands > Peat | place: Sweden: Abisko...
CCTCCAGCCCAGCCAGCATGGTGAATCAGAAATGCACTGATTTGGGAATCCCAAATCGATTCAGGCTAATGACATCCCGCTTTAGGCTCGGACGCCTGAAACGGTGCTCGTCCCCTCCTTTCTCGGGGGCGGGACGAACCCAGTTCGCTGTTGGAAAAAAAAGCCTGGCGCGATCAGGCGGCGCGCCGCAGCCAGTCGCGCATCCGCTGCATCAGATTTCTGCGGCCGACAACAATTGTCATCGCCTGCTGATCGTGGGGTTGAGGCGCCGCTTCCGGCGCAGCGGCGTCGGCCGACGCCGCTAACGCCGCTGTCCCGAAATCCAGCGCACCGAGCCACGTTTCAGCGTCATCGACCTCGCTTGCGATCGTGGGGCGCTGATCCGGCGCGATCTCGGCCGATGACAATCCGGATGGCGGCGCCTCCGGTTCCGGCAATGGCGGCGAAGCCTGCGGCGTGGCGAGCCTCCGACTGCGGCGCTTGTCGACGGCGGACGGCCGGGCCTTGGGCCGCTGCTCCTGCTCGGCGAGCGCCGCTGCCTCCAGCGCCATCGGGCCGACATTGGCAAGGAACGCCTGCTCATGGCTGCGCGACAGGCGCTCGACGGCGGCCTCCAGCGGCAGCCAGTCGACGGCCCTTATATCGTCCATCAGCGCGTATGACGGCCCGCCGCTGGTCTGCATGCGCCAATAATGCACGACCTTGGAGCGGCCGCCGAACTCATAGACCAGCGTCCCCAGAAACTCGTGCACCGACACGTCATGCCCGGTCTCCTCCCGCACCTCGCGCTCGGCGGCCTGGCGCGGCGTTTCGCCGTCATCGAGCTTGCCCTTGGGAAGCGCCCATTCGTTGCGCTTGCGCAGCCGCACCACCGCGATCAGCGGCGTCGCTTCCCGCCGCAGCACGATACCCCCCGCCGCCAGCACCGGCACCCGCGCCATCCCACGCCTCGGCTTTGCAATTTCGAATCAGCTTTCGACCGCCGTTATATAATGCCGCGCGACCGCAAATCGAGATTGGCATCGGGAGTTTTCACGCAACCGGACAGGCCGGAGCGGCCGCTGCGGATTTTTTCCGCATCAAGGGCTGGCCGGCAAGGATCCGCGCCGATTCCACCACATTGTCGCAGAACTCGAAATCATCGGGCGCCAGCACGATGATGGTCGAGCCGTGTTCGAACCAGCCGAGTTCGTCCCCCTTGCGGACCCGGACGCCGCAAGCGAACACCGCCGGCCCCGGTGTCGCCGCATTGAGCATGAGATCGAGAAAATGCAGCCGGATGCTGGCCACCAGGATGGCGGCGACCGGCACCAGGGTCAGGACCTCGCCGCGCGCCAGCCGCGTTCGAATCACCGCGCGCTCGTTCTTGCAGAACAGCTTCTCGATTCGCTTCAGCGCGATCGGGTTGACGTTCCAGGTATCGCCGCTGATGAAACTGACCTGCTCGATCAGGCCGTCGCACGGCGCATGAAAGCGGTGATACATGCTCGAGGTCAGCCGCAGCGTGATGAAGCGTCCGTTGCGGTGGTCGTCGACCAGAGCGGGATCGCCGAGCAGATCGAGCAGCGAATAGGGTGCGCCCTTGACCTGAAACAGCTCGGTGTCGGCGATGGCACCGAATGCGCCGATGATGGCGTCGCAGGGACTGACCACGACCGCCGGATCGGGGTCGGGCGGACGCAGGCCGGGCTTGAGTTCGCGGGTGAAGCAGTCATGCAGGCTGGCAAAGCTCGACTTGCGCGCCTCGGACAGGTCGAGATCGGAAAACAGCCGCCAGCAGGCGATCGAGAGGTCGCGGATCAGCGGCTGCTCGATCTTGCTGAACCAGCCCATGAACCGGGTCAGCGCGGCCCGCGGAATCCGGTTGGTCAGGAGAAAATTCAGGTCTTCCTGTTGCGACAGGACGGCGATGAGGCCTCGCATTGTCATGATTCTGTCAGCAGGACTGTTTTACTTGACGGCATGGATTCGCCTTTTCTGATTCTCTCCGGCGCCGCGATTATCTGCACGGCCGCCGTCGCTCCCAAATTGCGGGCCAGGTGGGCGCTGTCGCGCGCCAAGCACCGCTCGTTGACCGGACATTCCAAGATGTCGCGCCGGGTCGCGCGGCTGATCCCGTTTTACGAATTCGACATCAGGCGTTTCTTTTGTTCCGACGGCGCCCCGCCGGAAGTCGCTGGCCGCCGCCAGGAGGGTTTCTTCCGGCTCGCCGCACTCTACCGGGAGCGCTTCGCCCGAAGCCGGCAGATGACGTCGGAGGCGGCCAGCCGCATCTCCGACCTGCAATTCACCCAGGCCTACCGGGTGCCGTTCCCTTACAGCCGCCTGGTGCGCGACAATCTCGGCGCCGGCAGCTTCATGCAGTCCGCGGCGGGCGTCACGCTGACCGATCTCGACGGCAACGTGTTCTACGACCTGACCGGCTCCTACGGCGTCAACATCTTCGGCAACGACTTCTACAAGGAGTGCATCGAGATCGGCGAGAAGCGCGCGCATGCGCTCGGGCCGGTGCTCGGCGCCTATCATCCGGCCGTCGCCGACAATGTCCGGCGGCTGTGTGAAATATCCGGCCTCGACGAGGTCTCGTTCCACATGTCGGGCACCGAGGCGGTGATGCAGGCGGTGCGGCTTGCGCGCTACCACACCGGCCGCTCGCATCTGGTCCGCTTCGCAGGCGCCTATCACGGCTGGTGGGGCGACGTGCAGCCCGGCGTCGGCAACCCGGTGTCGCCGCACGAAACCTACACGCTGGCCGAGATGTCGCAGCGCACGCTCGATGTGCTCAGGACCCGTCGCGACATCGCCTGCGTGCTGGTCAATCCGTTGCAGGCGCTGCATCCCAACGCCGGCGCGCCCGGCGATTCCTCGCTGGTCGACAGTTCGCGCGCCGGAAAATTCGATCGCGCCGCCTATGGCGCGTGGCTGAAGGCGCTGCGCGAGGTCTGCAGCGAGCGCGGCATCGTGCTGATCCTCGACGAGGTGTTCGTCGGCTTCCGGCTCGCCGCCGGCGGCGCCCAGCAATATTTCGGCGTGCGCGCCGACATGGTCACCTACGGCAAGAGCCTGGCCGGAGGCCTGCCGATCGGCGTGGTCTGCGGGCGCAGGCCGTTGATGCGCCGCTATCGCGACGACCGGCCCGCCGACATATGCTTTGCCCGCGGCACCTTCAATTCGCACCCTTACGTCATGACGGCGATGGATGAATTCCTCAGCCGGCTCGCCAGTCCCAACTTCCGGTCCATCTATGATGGCCTCGACGAAGTGTGGAACGGCCGGGCGCGGCACTTCAACGACACCATGAGCGCGAACGACCTGCCGGTCCGGGTCTCCAACCTGTCCTCGATCTGGATGGTGCAATACACCACACCGTCGCGCTACAACTGGATGCTGCAGTACTATCTGCGCGCCGAGGGGATCGCGTTGAGCTGGGTCGGCACCGGGCGGCTGATCTTCAGCCTGAACTACGGCGACGCCGATTTCGCCGAGGTGACCGCGCGCTTCGTCGCCGCTGCGGCGAAGATGAAGCAGGACGGCTGGTGGTGGCATTCGGCTTCGCTCACCGACAAGCGCATCCGCCGGCAGATCCTCAAGGAGATGATCGCCGGCGCCTTCTCGCGCTGAGGCCGGCCCTGCATCGCCCTCGCCAAGGCTTCGGCGGACTGCCATCGCTGTCTTTCCAGACGCCAGATCGCAAGAATATCGATGCCCGGGAGATCCGGCGCGAACTTCGCACCGCTGCCCGGGCATCATCAATGCTGGACTGATCCGGATGACGCGTTTCAGGCGTGCTGCTCTTCGAGGCCGTGCTCGATGATGTCGAGGCCGGGGTCGATCAGCTCGCCGCGCAGCAGATACAGCGGCGCCCGGTGATAGAGTTTGAAGTCGTTGAAAGGATCGGTCAGGATCTTGGTCATCCAGACCAGGCCGGTCTCGACGTCGCGGATGAAAAACAGCTGGATGGTGCGGAACATCAGGCCGCCGACGCCCACCGCCAGCCAGATCTTGGCGACCTGCCGCATGAAATCGGCCGGCGAAATCCAAGGATCGAACATGCCGAACAGCGTCGGATCGAAGTAGAGCACCAGCGGCGAGGCCGCCCAGATCGACATCAGCACCACCTTGCGGCGCAGATTGTAGCCGACCTTGATCTCTTCCTTGTGCTCGTGGGTGGTGTCGTTGATGTGGTCGTAGCCGCGCGGCTCGAAGAAGAAATGTCCGGCCTGGCGCGAGGTCATCGAGACCAGCCAGCCGATCAGCGCGGATGCTACCGGATCGAAAAACATCAGGGCATAGCCGACCATGAAGCTGACCGCGCTGACAAAATGCAGGCTCTGGTTGATCCGGCTGTGATGATAGTAGCGATGATCGTCCCAGCGCTGCACCCGCAATTGCTCTCGGAAGTTCTTGATCATTGTCTTCCCCCAAAATAGGTCGATTCGTTTTACTGGGATTCGATGTACGTCATATGACATCATCAACATGTCACATGACGTCAGGCGGCAGCCGCCATCTCGGCTTTTCGGATGCGGACCAGCGAGAAATGGCCGAGCGGGGGTATCAGGCGGCGCTCGACCAATTCCATGCCATGCGCGCCGGCCAGCCATTTGGCATAGCGCGACCAGGCGAACTCGGCGGTTCGGAAACCGAGCGGACGCACCACCGGCTGCAACCGCTGCTCGATGAAACGGCGCATTCCGGCGTCGGCGCTGACCCGCGTCAGGATGATCAGCTCGCCGCCAGGCCGCAGCACGCGGGCGAACTCGTCGAGCGCCACCTCCGGATTCGGCACCGCCGTCACGACATATTGGGCCATCACCACGTCGAACGAATCGTCGGGAAATTCGAGCTTCTCCGCGTCCATCACCGCGAGACCCTCGACATTCTTCAGGCCGAGCTCGGCGACCCGTTGCCTGGCCTTGCGCAGCATCGCTTCCGAAATGTCGGTACCGAAGATGCGGACATGCGGCGGGTATTGCGGCAACGAGATGCCGGTGCCGACGCCGACCTCGAGCACGCGGCCGCCGATGTTGCCGGTGGCCTGAATCGCCGCCTTGCGGCCTTTGCTGAACACGCCGCCAAACACCAGGTCGTAAACCGGCGCCCAGCGGTCATAGGCCTGTTCGACCGTCTCGCGGTCGAAGTCGGGTTGCGCTGCGCCGGCGAGTTTTGCGATGTTGGTCATTTGTCACTCTTGCTCGTTGTTGGCGGCCTGGTTCAGTTGCTGAAACAGACCCGTGGTTGATCCTGATGAGCCTGTCGTGCTCGGTGCCGTCAGCCGCGCACGGCGCTTCTGCCCGCCAGGCGGCGGGCAGGTTGCAGCGAGCGGCTTGGCTGCAACGCCGTCAGATTGCCGATGAACTGTCTTGCGCTGTTTTCCCAGGAGCGCTCGATCGCAAAATTCCGGCAGGACTGGCGCGACATGCCAAGCGCGCGCAGGCAGGCGCTTCGCAGATCATGATCCAGCGCGCCGACCGGGTGGTCGGCGATCACATCGAGCGGTCCGGTCACCGGGAATGCAGCCACCGGCGTTCCGCAGGCGAGCGCCTCGAGCTGGACCACGCCGAAAGTGTCGGTAAGGCTGGGGAAAACGAAGACGTCCGCCGCCGCCAGATGCGAGGTCAGATCGGCGCCGGTCTTTTCGCCGAGGAACTTGACCTTGGGAAACTTGTGCTCGAGCGCCGCCTTTTGCGGGCCATCGCCGATCACGACTTTCGACCCGGGCAGGTCCAGCGCGAGAAAGGCTTCGAGGTTCTTTTCGACCGCGACGCGGCCCATGGTCATGAAAATCGGCCGCGGCAGATCGAGCCTGGCCGGGGAATCGGGATTGAACAGATCGGTGTCGACGCCGCGGGTCCAGAAGCCGAGCTTGCGGAAACCGCGCTCGCCCAATTCCTGCCGCAGCGAGGCGGTCGCGACCATGGTCATGGCGGCCGCCGCGTGAAAATGCCGCAGCACCGCATAGCCCACTGCCGCCGGGATGATCGAGCGTACCGCGATATATTCCGGAAAACGCGTCGTATAGGAAGTCGTAAATGCCAGCCTGCGGCGGCGGCAATAGGCCCGCACCGCCCAGCCGACCGGCCCCTCGGTCGCGATGTGGACCGCGTCCGGGGAGGCCGCTTCGATCCGGCGGGCAATCTCGCGCCGGTTCGGCAACGCCACGCGCAGGCCGGGATAGCTCGGAACCGCCAGCGAGGGAAACCCGTCCGGAGTGAGGAAGCTGACCTCGCCTCCCAGCGCCGCAGCACTGCGGGCCAGCGAGGTCAGGGTGCGAACCACGCCATTGACCTGCGGATGCCAGGCGTCGGTCGCAATCAATATCCGCATCAGGGCAACCCCGGGAATTCCGTTGATTCTCAGTTCGTGACGTTCGGCCATGGATATTTCAAACGTGTGACGTCACGAACGCGTAGCCGTGGTTTTTCGCGTCCGGTCGGAAGTTTTTGCGTCAGACGACACGCCGACGAAACATTTCCCTCCCCTGACGAAGCCATTTTGAGCTTCTGACGCAAATATTCTGAAACCGGAACCGGGTACTGAGGGCGTCAACGACGCGCCGAACCGGCGCGAAAAACCGCTCAGACAGGGGACGGCCGATGTTCAATACGGATGCGATGAAGCCTAATTCGCGCCGCGCCGCTTTCGGGGCGCTGGCGATCGCCGCGCTCGCAATTTCCGCGCCCGCCGGCGCAGCCCCGCTGCCGCTGTTTCCCTTCATCCTGACGCCGCCGGCAGCATCGCCGCCGCCGGTGCAGGCCACCCCTTCCGAAGACGAAGGCGCCGTGGCAGAGGTGCCGGCGCGGTTCCGCCGCCAGGTCGTGAGCTACCCCAGCCGCGAAACGCCCGGCACCATCATCATCGATACACCCAACACTTATCTCTATTATGTGCTGGGCGGCGGCCAGGCGATCCGCTACGGCATCGGCGTCGGCCGCGACGGCTTCACCTGGTCCGGCGTGCAGTCGATCACCAGGAAGGCCGAGTGGCCGGATTGGACCCCGCCCCCGGAAATGATCGTGCGCCAGCCCTACCTGCCGCGGCACATGGCCGGCGGCCCCGGCAATCCGCTCGGCGCCCGCGCCATGTATCTCGGCGGCACGGTGTATCGCATCCACGGCACCAACGCGCCGCAGACCATCGGCACCCAGGTTTCGTCAGGCTGCATCCGCCTCACCAACGAGGACGTCGCCGATCTCTATTCGCGGGTCAGTGTCGGCACCCGGGTGATCGTGCTGCCGATGGACCGCCGCGCCGACAATGCCGAGGGCAAGCGAAGCTGAAGTGGACAAGCCTGCCCGGCATCGCCCCCGACGTGAAGGACGGTGCGGTCGGAACGAGGCGACGATGTGTTGGCGCGAGATCAACGCGATGTTTGTTTCTGACTGGCAACAAATTCCGTCATTGTTGCCGCAATGCGGCGACCCAGCACGATGTCGCCGTCAATTCCCCGCAGACGTGGCCGGCGGATGCGGAATTCGCCGCTCTGGCGCCGACAGACTCCGCCCTGTAGACTCGCGGGCTCAATCAGTCCGGGGGGGCGATGCGTCTGCCGATGCGTCTCAAGACGATTCTGTTCGCGATCGCGGTGCTTGCGGTCTCGTTCCTGGCCAGCCTGAAGGCCATGGACTGGTTGTCGCCGCGCGGCGCAGGCGGTGCGCCGGTGCTTGTCGAATTGCCGCCGCTGCCGCCCGCGTCGCGCTCCTCCATCATCCTTGCCACCACTTCGGTTTCGATCGCCGCGATTCGCGACGCCGCCGACCGCGCCGCGCCACGCACCTTCACCGGCAAGGCCGACAATCCGGCATCGCAGATCCTGCAGAACGCCGACATCGGCTGGACCGCATCGCGCGGGCCGATCGCGGCGACCGGCGCCCAGGATGTGCTGTCGCTGACGACCCCGCTGACGGGAACGCTGAACGTGACCGGCTCGCTGTCGTCGAAGGCGACCGGCGCGGTCGGCGACGCGCTCGGCAGCCTGCTCGGCAACGATGTCGGCAAGAAGATCGGCAGCGTGAAGATCAAGGCGCTCAACGCCAACGCGGAAATCAAGGGCAACATCACCATCACCTCGCGGCCTAAGCTTGCCGCGGCCTGGCACCTCGAGGCCAATCTCGCCGGCCAGGTTGCGCTCGGCGACAGCAGCCTTTCGGTGGCCGGCGCGCGCGTCAACGTGCCGGCGCAGGTCAAGCCGCTGATCGACAAGAATGTCGCCGATCAGATCGCGGCGGCGGGCGCACGAATCCGCAGCGATCCCACTTTCGAGCAGAACGCGCGGGTGCAATGGGCCAGGGCCTGCCGCTCGATCCCGCTGCAGGGCACCGGCCCCGCCTCGTCGCTGCCGCCGCTATGGCTGGAATTGCGGCCGATCCGGGCGATCGCGGTGCAGCCCCATGTCGATGCCGCGGCGGTCACGGTAACGGCCGGCATCGAGGCCGAGACCCGCATTACCTCGGCGCAGACCAAACCGGATTGTCCGTTTCCGGAAAAAATCTCCATCGTGCCGCCGACCCCCGGAGCAGTCAGCGTCGGCGTGCCGATCGACGTGCCGTTTGCCGACCTCGGCAGGATCCTGGAAGCGCAGTTCGCCGGACGGAGCTTTCCCGAGGACGGCTCGGGCCCGGTCGAGGTCACCGTGAAGCACGCCAGCGTCGCGGCGTCCGGCGAGCGGCTTCTGATCTCGCTGCTGGTCCATGCCAGGGAAAAAAAGAGCTGGTTCGGATTCGGCGGCGAGGCCACCGTGCATATCTGGGGCCGGCCGGTGCTCGATCAGGTACAGCAGACCGTGCGGCTGACCGATGTCCAGCTCGCCGTCGAATCCGAAGCGGCGTTCGGGGTGCTCGGGGCGGCCGCGCGCGCCGCCGTGCCGCATCTGCAAAGGGTGCTTGCGGAGCGGGCCGCCGTCGATCTCAAGCCGTTCGCCAGCAACGCGCAGAAAAAGCTCGCCGCCGTGATATCGGATTTCCAGAAGAACGAGGACGGCGTGCGGGTGGCGGCGGAAATCACCGGCCTGCGGCTTGCCGACATCGCCTTCGATTCCAGGACGCTGCGGGTGATCGCCGAAGCCGACGGCACCATCAATGTCTATGTGACGACGCTGCCGGCGCTGTGATGCCTTTGCTGCCTCGCCCTTTGCTGGGCGCGCGCGCCATGCGGCCAGGCCGCGTTCCGGACTCGGTAAAGCGTCCCGGACGCGGTGCAGCCTCCTTCACGCGCTGCGCCGCGGAGCCGGGATCATTGGTGGTCAAAAGGGTCCGGGGATCGGGGGTCAGCTGCCCTCGAACTTGAACGAGACGTTGAGCTTGGCGCGGTAGGCTTCGATCCTGCCCTTGGCGTCCAGTTGCATGTCGAGCTTGACCACTTCGGCCACCCGGAGATCCCGGAGCGATTTCCCGGCCCGGTCGACCGCCGCCTTGGCGGCCTTTTCCCAGGATTCCTTGCTGGTGCCGATCAGTTCGATGACCTTGTAAACGCTCTCAGTCATATCGTCCTCCCGTTCCATGTTGGGCGGGCGACGGGGTCCCCGCCGGCAGCAAGCCTAACATCGCAAAACCATCGCCGAAAGACGCAATCCCAAGCCGGCATCGCGCGGGCATTGCGCAAAACTCGGCTTTGCCGGCAGCCATGAAGCCGCGTAGAACGGGGCTTCACGACCAAGCCCAAAAAATCAGGGAGACATCCAATGAAGTCACTTGCAGCCGCGCTGGCCGCCGGATTCGCCGTCGCGGTGTCGGGCGGCGCGGCGAACGCGCAGATTTCCGACGACGTCGTCAAGATCGGCGTCCTCACCGACATGTCCAGCCTCTACTCCGACGCCACCGGCAAGGGTTCACTGGTCGCGGTGCAAATGGCGGTCGCCGACTTCGGCGGCACGGTCAAGGGCAAGCCGGTCGAGGTGCTGTCGGGCGACCACCAGAACAAGCCCGATGTCGGCGTCAGCATCGCCCGCAACTGGATCGACAACGACAAGGTCGACACCGTGTTCGACGTCCCGACCTCCTCGGTGGCGCTGGCGCTGCAGACCCTGATGAAGGAAAAGAACAAGATCTTCATGAATTCGGGCGCCGGCAGTTCCGACCTGACCGGGCCGGCCTGTTCGCCGGTCATGGTGCACTATACCTACGACACCTACGCGCTTTCCAATGTCGCCGGAAAGGCCATGGTGCAGCGCGGCGAGGACACCTGGTTCTTCATCACGGCCGACTACGCGTTCGGCGCCGCACTGGAGCGTGACGCGGCAAATGTGGTGAGGGAAACCGGCGGCAAGGTGATCGGCGACGTGCGCCATCCGCTCAACACCTCCGACTTCTCGTCGTTCCTGCTGCAGGCTCAGGCCTCCAAGGCCAAGGTCGTGGCGCTCGCCAATGCCGGCGGCGACACCACCAACGCGCTGAAGCAGGCTGCCGAGTTCGGCCTGATGAAGGGCGGCCAGAAGCTGATCGCGCTGCTGCTCGAAATCACCGATGTGCATTCGATCGGGCTTCGCGACGGCCAGGGCCTGATCGTGACCGACGCGTTCTACTGGGACCGCGACGACGAAACCCGCGCGTTTTCCAACCGCTTCCTTGCCAAGGTCGGGCACATGCCGACCATGATCCAGGCCGGGCTGTATTCAGCGACCATGCACTATCTCAAGGCCATCGATGCGACCGGCACCGACGACACCGCCAAGGTGATGGCGCAGATGAAGGCAACGCCGATCAATGACTTCTTCACCAGGAACGGCCGTATCCGCGAGGATGGCCGCATGGTCCACGACATGTATCTGTTCGAGGTGAAGAAGCCGGAAGAATCCAAGGGTGAATGGGATCTCTACAAGCTGCTCGCCACCGTCCCCGCCGACCAGGCCTTCCGCCCGCTCGACAAGGGCGGCTGCCCGCTGGTCAAGGCCAACTAAAAAGCTTTATCGGCGACAGTAACGTCGCAAGCGGTCAAGCCTGCTCAGCCCGAATATTTGAACTCCGGCATCGCCTTCAGCTGGTCCCTGGTGGCGTTGAAGACCGCGTGATCGGGATACCAGCGGTTGGCCAGCGACGCACTTGCCGGCGTGTTGCTGGTCGGCTCCCCCGTGGTCGATGGGCTCGGCCGGCTGCCGGTGGCGTTCGGAGCACCGGCCGCGCCGGTATAGGGCACCGGCGCGTTGACGAATTTGAGCTTGTCGAAGGCGACGGCGACCAGATGGGTGCCGACCCCGAGGAAGCCGCCGACGCTGAGCACGACCGCCCGGATATTTCCGTTCCGGTCAGTCAACAGATCGTTGATCGAGCCGAGGTTCTGGTTGTTGTCGTTGTAGACATTGAGGCCGACCAGCTTCGACGCGCGCCAGTCGCCCTGGAACGAGGAATCCGACGCCGTCGCGGCCGCCATGTTGTTGGTGGCGGCCGGCGTTTGCGCCAACGCCGCCGTCGCAAGCAGCGCCGAGCCGGCGATGCCGACCGCGATAAATTTCGGAAACATCTGTTTTCTCCCCAAGGCAAAATATCGGGACAAAACCCGCCGCTGCGCCGGCCGTTCCGCTGCCGAACCGCTTTTCAGCGACTATTCCGTGACCGGCTGATCGGAAATCTGCCAGTCCTTGCCGTCGAAGATCGAGATGTGCAGCGTCTTCATCGGCGAATAGTCGTCGGGCGTGTAGCTGAAATTGATATCGTCGAGGAAAAACGGCGAGTGGAATCCCGCCAAGGTCGAGGCCTGCTTCAGGACATTGGCGCGGGTGAGATCATCGCCGCAGCGGCGCAGGATTTCCGTCATCGAGGCGGCCTGGCCATAGCCGGCATAGGCGATGGTGTTGTCGCGATCGACGTTCGGCAGGTATTTCGCCCGCAACGCCTCGAACGCCATCGCGTCCTTGTCCTTTTCCCAGCGCCCCGGTCCGGCCTCCTTGGAGTAGCGGATCGCGACGATATCCTTGGCATTCCCGAAGCCGGCGGCATTGAGAATCGATCGGCCGGTCGAACCGGCCGAGAGCAGCTGCAGCGGCTTCCAGCCGAGCTCGGCCGCCGCGCGGATCGACTGCGACGACGCTTTGCCGGTGCTGATGTTGTAGAACACGTCCGCGCCCGACTTCGACAGATTGATCAGTTGCGAATCGATGGTCGGGTCGGTCAGGTCGTAAGTCTGCTCCATGATGACCTGGGCCTTGCCGCCGGCGTCGGCCAGCACCTTCTTGAAGGGGCCGAGGAAGTCGCGCCCGAAATCGTCGTTCTGATAGAGAATGCCGATTTTGGCCTCAGGCTTGACGCTCAGGACATGCTTGGCGAGGATTCGGGCTTCGGTCGGATAAAGCGGCAGGCCCGCCATGGTCCATTTATAATTCTTGGGATCGTTCCATTTCGAGGCACCGGTATTGAGCAGCAATTGCGGCACGCCCTTGGAATTGAGATATTTGTGCACCGCCGTCTGCGGCGCGGTGCCGAGCGAGCCGAACAGCGCCAGCACCTCTTCCTGCTCCACCAGCCGTCGCGTCGCTTCGACGCATTTCGGCGCGCTGTAGGCGTCGTCCAGCGTCAGGAACGTGACCTTGCGCCCATTGATGCCGCCCTGCTCGTTGATCATCTGGAAATAGGCCTCGCCGACCCGCCCCAGCACGCCGTAGAGCGAACCCGGGCCGCTGTGCGGCACCGTCTGTCCGAGCTTGATTTCGGTGTCGCTGGCACCGGGATCGTATTGCTTCCCGGCCGCTCTTGCCGAGGCGGTGGAGGCGAAGATCGTCGCAATGGCGGTCGCGCAGAAATCCCGCCTCGATTGATGATTTGTCATTCTTGTTTCTCTCCCTGGATTGCATGATTGTGCTGGGATTCCGCCTTTGGCGGCAAGAGCAAACTGGCGTTGCGTCGCAATATCGATCGCCGCTGCGCCGGCACCGATGGGCGCGTCCGCGCCCTCACTCGCCACAGTGCCTTGGCGGAGGTGCGTGATGGAGCCTGAAGTTGGGCCGCCAGCCACCGATGCAGATGCCGCCTGAGATCGCCAGCAGCGCCGTTTTGATCGCGCAGTCCGTCGGCCTGTATATTCTCATTGCTTGCGCCAACGGGAGGCCCTTGAAACGATGGGTTCGCGGTGAAGATTCTCGCCGGGCCGCCCCGACATTATGGTTAATAATGTCCTAGGGGCCTTTTTATTGCCCCGCTTGCGTGGTGCGCCGTAGGACGGGGGAATTGCGGGAAATATTGCGAAACAAAAATCCTGCAGCGGTTGCCCCGAATCCGGACAAAGGTCCCGCATGGCTACGGCACTACCGAACATTCTGGTCGTCGAGGACGACCGCGAAACGCGCGCATTGATCGCGAAATACCTGCGCAGCAATGGCTGCAACGTGACTACGGCCACAGAGGGCCGTGAAATGGCACGGGCGATGGCCGATCATCGCGTCGACCTCCTGATCCTCGACGTCATGCTGCCTGGCGACGACGGCCTCAGCCTGTGCCGCAAGGTGCGTGCGGAATCGCAAGTGCCGATCATCATGCTGACCGCGCGCGGTGAGGACGTCGACCGCATTCTCGGGCTGGAAATGGGCGCCGACGATTACCTTGCCAAGCCGTTCAATCCCCGCGAATTGCTGGCGCGGATCAACGCGGTGCTGCGCCGCCAGGCCGCCGCCCAGACCATCAGCGCCACCAATGGCGCGACCGCCCTCACCTTTCTCGGCTGGCGGATCGATTTCCGCCTGCGCGAGTTGCGCAATCCGGCAGGCGCGCGGGTGGCGATGACCAGCGCCGAGTTCGACCTGCTGCGGACCTTCTGCGAACGGCCGGGCCGCGTGTTGTCGCGCGACAGCCTGCTCGATCTCACCCAGGGCCGCAACGCCGGCTCTTTCGAGCGCAGCATCGATGTTCTGGTCAGCCGCATCCGGCGCAAGATCGAACCCGATCCGCAGGACGCCACCATGATCAAGACGGTGCGCTCCGGCGGCTACATGTTCACCCCGGCGGTGGAGGCGGCCACGACGACCGCGACCGACCGCTCATGAGATGGCTGGGGTTTCTCAATCTGAGGCGCATCAGCGGACAGATCGCGGCGCTGGTGGTGGCCTCGATCATCGCCATCCACCTGATCCTCACCGTGACCTTTCTGGTTCATCGGCCGGACCAGATCGATCCGTCGATCGACCGCGGCCACAGCCAGCTCGCCGCCTCCGTCCAGCTGCTTGGCGCGACGCCCGCCGCCGGACGGCCGCCGCTGTTCGCCGACATCGCGCGGGCGTTTCCGCAACTCGGCATCGAGAGCCTGCCGCCGGGCACCGCCGCCGCCAAGGATGCGGCGGGACTTGACCTGCGCGGGCTGCATCGCCGCCTCGGGCGCGGCTACCGGGTGTTTGCCCTGGCGCAGCAACCGGACAGCCACAAGGTCGGCATCGTGCTGCCCGACGGTGCGATGATTTCCGCAAACTTGCTGCAGGACCGTAGGCAACGCCCGTTGTGGGCCGGACCGTGGATCGTGACATTGCTGTTTGGCGTAAGCTGCGTCACCGTGCTCGGCCTGTGGGCGGCGCGGGCCCTGGCGGCGCCGCTGTCGTCATTCGCGCGGGCTGCCGAAAGCTTCAGCGTCAACGGCGCCGCGGCGCCGCTGCCCGAACGCGGTCCGGAAGAAATCCGTTCGCTTGCCAAGGCGCTGAACCGGATGCGGGAGCGGATCACCGCCTTGATCGACGACCGCACCCGGATGCTGGCCGCCATCAGCCACGACCTGCGTACCCCGATCACCCGCATGCGACTGCGTTCCGAATTCATCGAGGACGACGTGCATCGCGGCCGGATGCTGCGCGATCTCGACCAGATGCGGTCGATGCTGGAATCGGTGCTGTCGTTTCTGCGCAACGACCGCAAGCTCGAGGCCATGACGCTGGTCGACGTCGCCTCCACGCTGCAGCTGATCACCGACCAATTCGCCGATATGGGACACAAGGTGACCTACGACGGGCCGGAGCACGCCATGGCCACGGTCCGGCCCGACGATCTGCATCGCAGCGTCACCAACCTGGTCGATAACGCGGTCAGGTTCGGAGCCGAGGCTACGGTTCGGCTGATCGCCTCACCGGACAGCGTGACCATCGAGGTCGAGGATGACGGCCCCGGCATTTCCGATGCGCGCAAGGCGGTCATGCTGGAACCCTTTGTGCGTGGCGACGACGCCCGCAACATGGACGAGGCCGCAGGCTTCGGACTCGGCCTTTCGATCGCGCGCAGCATCGTGCTGGCGCATGGCGGCGAACTGACCCTCAACGACCGGCCGCCGCATGGACTGGTCGTCCGCATTCGTCTGCCCGTCCGACAGCAGATCCGGCAATCGGCGGCCTAGATTGATTGTTTCAATTTTGTCTGGCGTTTCAACGAGTCGTCCCTGCGCACGAAGGCAGGGACGCATACGGCAAGGAATCTCGTTTTCGCAGTGTGGCAAAGGCCTTTTTCTTCGCATTATGGTAGAGGCCTTTTTTCACTATTAAGGCCAGGGGTGATGGGTCCCTGCAGTCGCAGGGACGACTCGCTGGGGAATTCGTGCGTGACCACGAAGACATCAACGCGCGGTCGATTCGGCCATATGCGATCGCCGTGCGGATCAGCAGCGCACCACGCCGCAAGGCAACGCGCGTCAACGCTGCGCAGCATCCGGGGCACAAGAAGGTGCGGCTAGCTGGAGCGCGATGCCGTTAAGTTCAAAACAGCACCAGCGATAGGCACCTGTCCCCGCAAGCGGGGCGAGGGAGCAGCGGGCTATTGGCGCGGCGAATAAATCTCAACTCATCCCGCTCTTGCGCTTCGAAGCTCAGGCCGCCAGCGCTTCGCGATCGGGCTGCGAAGCCTCGAAATAGGCGATCGCCTCGAAGCGGTAATCGCAGGCCCGGCAGTGCCAGAGATAGGCCGTGCGGCGCGCACCGGCCTCGATCCAGTCCGGGGCGGCGATCGGCTTGCCGCATTGGCCGCAGGGGTTTCCTTGGGGCAAATAGCCGAAGTCTTGGCTGGCCATCGCGCATCTCCCTTTGCTGTCGGCGAATTGGACAGGCCTGCTGTCGGACAGCAACGTCCCGTCATCGGTGATTTGTGGGGAGCAATGAGTCTTTTGAACGGCGGGCCGGCCGCGCGAGCAAAAGACCCGCGATTACTTCGCCTCGGGATCCACCACCGGTTCCACGGTGTGCACCGCGCCGGGCTTGCGGACGTGGATGGTGGCGATGTCGTCGGCATAGACCTTCTGCCAGCCGTCCATATGATCGAGCAGCTTGGTCGCCGCACTCTGCGTCCGCATCAGCGTGGCTTCGATTGCGTACCGGTCCAGCAGCCGGAACAAATTGTCCGGCTCCATCAATCCGCTGGCGGCATTGTGATCGACAAAGAATTTCTCGCCATAGAGCTCGGTGCGGCCGTCGATGAAGGGTGCCACGCCGTTGGCGATCAGATAGCCGCCGAAATCATAGTCGTTGAAGACGCGGCTGAGATTGAGTTTCTTCAGCGCCGCCACCGCTGCGGCCGGCGAGCTGTGGCTGTGCGGCTCGAAGCGATGCACCGACGCATAGGCGAACGTCCCCGCCATCAGCGCCGCGGCGACGATCGCGAACAGCACGCCCCGCCGCGCCGTCGGGGCCTGGGAATTCGAGGCCTCGGCGCCGCCGATCTGGCCGGCCAGCGGGGCGGCCAGAACCAGCGGCGCCAGCAGCGCCAGAATTTCAGCGGAACGTTCCTGGGCAAGCGCCATGTGCAGCAACCCCAGCAGCAGCAGGATGCGGGTCGGCGGCAGCCTGATGCCGCGCAGCAGCGCCATGCCGATTCCGAGCAGCAGGCAAATCTCCAGCGCGCCGATGTTGCCGAAATTCGCCGGCCGCCATTCCATCACCAGCGGCAGCGCGTCGCCGAGCTCCAGGATGCTTTTCGAAGCCAGCATCGAATTCCAGCCATAGGGCGTGCAGCACCCCGCCGCCAATGTCGCCAGCGTGAATACCGCCCAGCGCAGCGCCAGCGACTTGCGCGACGCCGCATCGGCCTGCACCACCGCGTCGAGCGCGATCGGCGGCACCAGCACCAGACCAAGGATGAAGCCGCCATGCAGGTTGGCCCACAGCGCGAGCAGCGGCAGCAGCCAGAACGACGGCGCCTCGCGCCGGTCCGCCGCGGCGATCAATCCGGCGAACCACGCCACCATCACCGGCATCGCCAGCACGTGCGGCCGCGCCAACAGATGCCCCGCCGTCAGCGCCAGCGCCGCGGCAACGAACACCATGGTCGTGCTGTCGTTCAGATGCCGGCCGAGGAATTTGGCCAGCAGGGCAAAGGTCAGCGCACTGAAGGCTGCCGCCAGCACCACCGGTCCGCTCCAGCCGAACAGCGCATAGGCCTCGGCGTAGAGCACCTGCGCCAGCCAGTACATCGTAATCCAGGGATGGCCCCGCATGGTGAAGGAATAGACGTCGGCATGCGGCACCGCGTGATGTTCCAGGATCCACTGGCCGACGGTGACATGCCACATCGTGTCGGGATCGATCAGCAGGTGGTTGCCGGCCAGCACCAGCAGCGCATAGACGAAGACGCCGACCCACAGCGGCAGCAGGCCGTGCATCGGGCTGGTGCGCTCGGCGCCGTGGGTGACGGACAGGGTCATGGCTGCGGCCGGATTCTGTTGGGGCTTCCGGCGGGATCGAAGCACGCCAGGGCATAATGCTTGGTAAATCCCATCCCCGGGGATCGGCCCGAACGCGCAGGAAAGCCGGGATTTCGCCACACCAAAGCCCGGCAATTGCGACAAGAGGGCCCGCATGCCCCATCCCTTTATCCCAGTTGCGCGCTCCAGAGGCCCGGTTCCGATCAGACGACTGCTCTGGCTGGCCTGGTTGGCCACCCTGGCGCCGGCCTATTCCCAGACGGCCCAGCCGCTGCCCACCGAACCGGCGCAGCCGGCCGAGCAGGTGCAGTCAGCCGAGCAAGCGCCGCTGGCGGAAAAAGCGCCGCAGACCGAGCCGGCCAGGCATGGCGCAACAGGGCACCGCGAATATGATGCGCTGGTCGCCGCCCATGCCAAGGCCAACGCGGTGCCGGAAGTGCTGATCCATCGCGTGATCGTGCATGAAAGCCGCTACCAGCCGGCGCTGGTCGGGCGCGGCGGCACCATCGGGCTGATGCAGATCAAGCTCGCGACCGCGCGCAGCCTCGGCTACACCGGCGACGCGGCGGGGCTGCGCGATCCCGACACCAATCTCACCTATGCGGTGAAATATCTCGCCGGCGCCTACCGCGCCGCCAATGGCGACCACAACCGCGCCATGGCCTATTATGCCAGCGGCTATTACGAAGCGGCCAAACGCCAGCGCCACGATCGCGCCGCACATCCCCGGCCGGTGCCGGCAAATGCCCCGAAGGCCGTCGAGCCGAGCCCCACCGAGGCCGACGCAGCGAAGGTTCCCGCCCAGTAAGCTTGCCGTCTCCCGGGCGCGCAGGTCCTTCCCGCTGCACCGCATCCGGGGCATGCGGCAGCGTCGGTGTAGTTCCCGGACAGACGCGTTGACACTTCGCTGCATCGGCCTACATTGCATCCGTTCCGAGGGGAGCTCCGATGAGGAGCTGAGAGACCGCACGCTCAAAACCTGTTCGCAGGCGCGAGACCGCGGTGACCCTTTGAACCTGATCCGGGTCATGCCGGCGAAGGGACAGGGATGTTTCAGAGTCTGGAGTCATCGCGGGGGGATTCCCCCGTCAACGTCATCGGCGCCGGCATTGCCGGGGCCTGGCAGGCGTTGCTGTTTGCGCAGGCCGGCCGCGACGTGACGCTGCACGAGCGCAGCAGCGACGCCATGGCGCAATCGACCAGCTACTGGGCGGGCGGCATGCTGGCGCCCTGGTGCGAGGCCGAGACGTCGGAGCCCGTCATTGTCAGGCTGGGCATCCGCGCGCTCGAACTCTGGCGCCGGAATTTTCCGCACACCCCGTTCAACGGCTCGCTGGTGGTCGCCCATGCGCGCGACCGCGCCGACTTCGAACGGTTTGCGAGGCGGACATCGGGGCACCGGCGGCTCGACGCCGCCGAACTGACCGCGCTCGAACCGTCGCTCGAAAACCGTTTTCGCGATGGCCTGTTCTATGCGGACGAAGGCCATGTCGAGCCACGGAAGATACTGCCCGAACTGCACGAGCGCTTCGCCGCCGCCGGGGGCACCCTCAAATTCGATCACGAGGCCGACCCCGGCCGGCTCGACGGCATCGTGATCGACTGCCGCGGCCTCGCCGCCCGCGACGACCAGCCCGAACTGCGCGGCGTCAAGGGCGAGATGATCCTGATCGAGACCGACGAGGTCGAACTGTCGCGCCCGGTGCGCTTGATCCACCCGCGCTGGCCGCTCTATGTGATTCCGCGCGGCGGCCATCGCTTCATGCTCGGAGCCACCTCGATCGAGGCCGAGCATGCCGGCGTCAGCGTCCGCTCGGCGCTGGAACTGCTTGGCGCCGCCTATGCGGTGCATCCGGCCTTCGCCGAGGCGCGCATCGTCGAGTTCGGCTCCGGGCTGCGCCCGGCCTATCCCGACAACCTGCCGCGCATTGCGATCGACGACCGGCGCATCGCGGTCAACGGACTTTACCGCCACGGCTTCCTGCTGGCGCCGGCGCTGGCCGAACTGACGCTCGGCTATGTCGAACGCGGCGCGATCGACAACGAGGTGATGCAATGCGCGTGACCGTCAACGGCGAGCCACGGGAGATCGCGTCTTCGCGGGTCGATGCGCTGCTCAGCGAGCTGGAATATGAAGGCAGCCATTTTGCGATCGCGCTGAACTTCGACGTGCTGCCTAAAAGCCGCTGGGCCGAGACGCCGCTGCAGAACGGCGACGAGATCGAGATCATCACCCCGCGGCAGGGAGGCTGAGGATGGGGGAAATGGCTACTGCCTTTGGCTGCGTTCTCCTGACCTCGCCCCGCTTGCGGGGAGAGTTCGGGTTGCAAACAGGTCGGCGCAACGCTTTCAACGAGTCGTTCCTGCGAACGCAGGGACCCATACGGCGCGAAGTCTCGTTTCGGCACCGGAGCAGCGGCCCTTTTTCACTTTTGAGGCCAGGGGTGCTGGGTCCCTGCGTTCGCAGGGACGACTCGCCGAGAGCTGGTGCGAGACCACGACCACATCGACGTACGGTTCAAATCAACCATCTGCGATGGCCCTGCCGCACATGCGGGGAGAGGGAGCGCGCTGCGACCAGGTGATATGCCATGCTGAACTTCTACGGCAAGATCTTCTCCTCCCGCCTGCTGATCGGCAGCTCGCTGTATCCGTCGCCGGCGATCATGCAGGCGGCGATCCGCGCTTCCGGCGCAGAGATCGTCACGGTGTCGCTGCGGCGGGAATCCGCCGGCGGCAAAACCGGCAACGCGTTCTGGGCGCTGATCGGCGAGCTCGGCGTCACCGTGCTGCCGAACACCGCGGGCTGCCGCAGCGTGCGCGAGGCGGTGACCACGGCAAAACTGGCACGCGAATTGTTCGCAACCAGCTGGATCAAGCTCGAGGTGATCGCCGACAACGACACGCTGCAGCCCGACGTGGTCGGCCTGGTCGAGGCCGCATCCATCCTGATCAAGGACGGGTTCGAGGTGTTTCCCTATTGCACCGAGGATCTTTCGGTGGCGATACGGCTGGTCGATGCCGGCTGCCGGGTGGTGATGCCATGGGCGTCGCCGATCGGCAGCGCCAAGGGTATCATCCATCGCGATGCCCTGAAACTGCTGCGCGAGCGGCTACCCGACATCACGCTGGTGGTCGACGCCGGGCTCGGTGCGCCGTCGCACGCAGCCCAGGCGCTCGAACTCGGCTACGACGCCGTGCTGCTGAACACCGCCATTGCCAAGGCCGCCGATCCGGTGGCGATGGCCGCCGCGTTCCGCTCCGGCGTCGAGGCCGGACGCAGCGCCTTCGAGGCCGGGCTGATGGAAGCCCGTGATTTCGCCTCCCCTTCCACTCCAGTCATCGGGACCCCGTTCTGGCATGCCGTATCCTGATCGCTTCTATCCCGTGGTCGACAGTATCGCCTGGGTGGCGCGGCTCACCGCGCTCGGCGTCGGCACCATCCAATTGCGCGCCAAGGAGCTCGATGATTCCCGGGCGCTGCAGATCGTCACCGAAGCGCTGGCCGCCACCGCGGGGACCGCGACAAAACTCGTGGTCAACGACTACTGGCGCGCCGCCATAATCGCCGGCGCAAAACACCTGCATCTCGGCCAGGAAGATCTCGCCGACGCCGACCTCAAGGCGATCCGCGACGCCGGCCTTTCGCTCGGCATCTCCACCCATGACGATGCCGAGCTGGAAACCGCGCTGCGCGCCGGCCCCGACTACGTCGCGCTCGGCCCGATCTTTCCGACCACGCTGAAGTCGATGCGGTTTGCGCCGCAGGGCATTGCCAGGATCACCGAATGGAAGAAGCGCATCGGCGATATTCCCCTGGTGGCGATCGGCGGCATCAAGCTCGAACAGGCGCCGGCGATTTTCGCCGCCGGCACCGACTCCATCGCCGTGGTCAGCGACGTCACCCAGAACGCCGATCCGGACGCGCGGGTGCGTGCCTGGCTCGGACAAAACGCGGAGGCCGCGTGAAATATTTTGACCCCAGCGTCATTCCGGGGCGCATCGAAGATGCGAACCCGGCATCCCGCTCCGCCAATAGGACTTCCAGATTCCGGACGGTCCGCGTTCCGCGGACCGTCCGGAATGATAAACAATTCACAGGAGGATAGGCCATGAACATCCGCTCCAACCCCGACACCACGCTTCCCGCCGTCACTACCGGACCGCTGCCGTCGTCGCGCAAGATCTTTGTCACCCCCGACGAGGCGCCGGATGTGCGGGTGCCGCTGCGCGAGATCATCCTGAGCGAGGGCGCCGGCGAGCCGAACCTGCCGGTCTACGATACGTCCGGCCCCTACACCGATCCCGGCGTGACCATCGACGTCAATGCCGGGCTGGCGCGCCCCCGCATCGCCTGGGTCAAGGAGCGCGGCGGCGTCGAGGAATACCAGGGCCGCGACGTCAAGCCGGAGGACAACGGCAATGTCGGCGCCAGCCATGCCGCGAAATCCTTCAACGCCCATCACCGGCCGCTGCGCGGGCTCGACGGGCACAAGATCACGCAGCTGGAATTCGCCCGCGCCGGCATCATCACCAAGGAGATGATCTACGTCGCGACCCGGGAAAACCTCGGCCGCAAGGTCCAGCTCGAACGCGCCGAGGCGGCGATCGCCGACGGCGAAAGCTTCGGTGCCGCGGTGCCGGCCTTCGTCACCCCGGAATTCGTGCGCTCCGAGATCGCACGCGGCCGCGCCATCATCCCCTGCAACATCAACCACGGCGAACTCGAGCCGATGATCATCGGCCGCAATTTCCTGACCAAGATCAACGCCAATATCGGCAACTCCGCCGTCACTTCGTCGGTGGAGGAAGAGGTCGACAAGATGGTGTGGGCGATCCGCTGGGGCGCCGACACCGTGATGGACCTTTCCACGGGGCGCAACATCCACACCACCCGGGAATGGATCCTGCGCAACGCGCCGATCCCGATCGGCACCGTGCCGATCTACCAGGCGCTGGAGAAGTGCGACGGCGATCCCGTAAAACTGACGTGGGAGCTCTACAAGGACACCCTGATCGAACAGTGCGAACAGGGCGTCGACTATTTCACCATCCACGCCGGGGTGCGGCTGCCCTACATCCACCTCACCGCCAACCGCGTCACCGGCATCGTCTCGCGCGGCGGCTCGATCATGGCCAAATGGTGCCTGGCGCATCACAAGGAAAGTTTCCTCTACACCCATTTCGACGAGATCTGCGACCTGATGCGCAAATATGACGTGTCGTTCTCGCTCGGCGACGGCCTGCGGCCGGGCTCGATCGCCGACGCCAACGACCGCGCCCAGTTCGCCGAACTGGAAACGCTCGGCGAACTGACCAAGGTCGCCTGGGACAAGGGCTGCCAGGTGATGATCGAGGGCCCCGGCCATGTGCCGCTGCACAAGATCAAGATCAACATGGACAAGCAGCTCAAGGAATGCGGCGAGGCGCCGTTCTACACCCTGGGACCGCTGACCACCGACATCGCGCCTGGCTACGACCACATTACCTCCGGCATCGGGGCTGCCATGATCGGCTGGTTCGGCTGCGCCATGCTGTGCTATGTGACGCCGAAGGAGCATCTCGGCCTGCCCAACCGCGACGACGTCAAGACCGGCGTCATCACCTACAAGATCGCCGCGCATGCCAGCGATCTCGGCAAGGGCCATCCGGCGGCGCAGCTGCGCGACGACGCGCTGTCCCGCGCCCGCTTCGACTTCCGCTGGGAGGACCAGTTCAACCTCGGGCTCGATCCCGACACCGCGCGCAGCTATCACGACGAGACGCTGCCCAAGGAAGCCCACAAGGTGGCGCATTTCTGCTCGATGTGCGGCCCGAAATTCTGCTCGATGAAGATCACCCAGGACGTCCGCGACTATGCCGCCACATTGAACGATCCCGACAAGCGCGCGGTCGCAGGCAGCGGCGTCGGCCTGTCGATCTCGGGCGTGATCGAGGACGGCATGGCCAGCATGAGCGCCAAGTTCAGGGAAATGGGCTCAAGCGTGTATCTGGATGCGGAGAAGGTGAAGGAGAGCAACCGGGTGTTGTGAGGCTGAGCTCTCTTTGCGCCATGTCCGGGCGAAGGCCCGGGCCTCCACCGGAAATGCAAAAGGCCGGGTGAAAGCCCCGGCCTTTTTCTGACTTTGCCGCCGCATGGACGGCCGGACGCGGTCGCTCGACCCGTCCCGCAAATCACCTTGGCTCGATCTTCGTGATCGTCTTGTTGCCGTCGATCTGCTGGGCGGAGAAGGTGACCTCGTCGCCGGGGTGAACGGTATCCAGCACTCCTTCGGGGGCCTTGAATTGCTGTTCGGTGGCTCCGCCGCCGCCCGCGCCGACGGTGCCGTCTTGAGTCCGTTCGATCACGATGGTCTCGCTGGGCCGGTCGATCGTGGTCACGGTTCCATTGACCGATTGCTGGGCCAGGCTCACGGAAGGGATTGGCGCCAGCACGGCGGCCGCCAAGAGCAACTTTGCGAGATTCATCGAATCCTCCGGCACTCGACCACCTTCATCAAGCTCGAACGAACGGATTTGTTCCGTTAGTCCGGTGATCGCAGCTAGCGACGAGCTCGCCGAAACGTTTGACTTGAATGCGGTGTCGTAAACACATCCGCGTGCTGGAAGCGAGCGGCATGGTCGCGCGGCACGGGAAAGGGCGCGGCCACATTCTGTCGATCAATCCCGGTTCGCTGGACGAGATCGACGGCTGGATCGAGCGGAACGCGGGGCTTTTGGGAACAGCGGGTCGAAGGTCGCGATTTCCAAAGATAAGCGAGCGTGCGCCTGCGGTCGCCGAGCTGGCGCCGGTCGCCATCTTGCTCGCTTAAATAACTGACAAATTTATCTTTTCCTGCGGCCGGCGTCGCTGGCAACGCGCCAAATATGCAACTTGTGAGAGACATGATAACGTCTTAGTCTTAATCTCAGGGCTGGCCATCAACTCAACTGTCAAAAAGCAACATTGCGCCGGCCGAGGAAACTCTTTTGGTTGGGATGATTTGGGAAGTGCATGGTGGGGTTGCCTAGGGTTTTCATTTCATATTCACGCGACTCTGACGAACACACGGCGTGGGTTCGTCGATTGGCCGAGCGCTTGAGATTGAACGGCGTCGACGTCGTTCTGGACCAGTGGGACCTCGGACTCGGCGCGGACGTCACCGAATTCATGGAACGAAGCCTGTCCAGCTGCGATCGCGTTCTGGTTATTTGTACCGAGCAATATGTTCTCAAGGCCAACACCCTGAAAGACGGGGTTGGCTACGAGCGAATGATCATAACGGCGCAGGTCGCCCGCGATCTCAAGACGGTCAAGTTCATTCCGGTGCTGCGCGGCGGCGAGGGTGAAAGCCTGCCGCATTTCCTGGGGGCCAGAATTTATTGCGATTTCAGATCCGGGGAATTCAATGAAGCTTCCTACGAAGAATTGCTGAGAGAGCTGCACAATGCTCCCAAATTCCCGAAACCGCCGGTCGGAAGGAGTCCGTTTCCCGAAAGCGAAAATTCAAGGCCGGAGAATATTCCGAGGCATCCAAGCTCCAACGCCACGACGCCAAAATACCATTGGCACCGCGCGGTCCACGAATATTGCGGAAACAGGCTGTACCTGATCTTCGTCAGGTTTTCCAAGGACAGCATCATCATCAAGGAAAGCATCCTGGACGACATCAGACGATCAGGGATCTCCGATTACATCGTGTTCGGCCTGCTATCGACCTGGGATGCCCTGGTCCGGGTCTGGGCCAGCCAGGAGAGCATCGAGTTGCTGCGAAAAAAGCTCGGAGCAAACATCGATGTTCACCCCGAAAAACAACCGGAATACCTGATCGTAGACGACATCGCGCACTTCTCGGAAGATCAATCCTACAAGCCCTACGAACAAGTCACGCGGTTCGTCCAGGAAATCTCCTTGAACGATCTGCGAGACGTTCAGGAAAGAGCGAGCACGAGCAAGTCGTTCGACAAGATAAAATCACGAGGGTTGTTGCTGGAAGACTCCAACAGATACCATCCGCAAAGGATTCAGTTCTATACTCTCATCAGGAGCATGTACAATCTGGAGCCGGCCGCCATCAGACGCCTGCGTCAGCTTTTGACCGAGGCGAAAAACATCAATAACCGGTCGCTGTTCATCACTTCGGGATCTTCGGCGAGGGTAGTGCTCAAGGGCCAGGTGGACAATTTCTACGACACCGTGGCATTCATCCAGAAAATCGCACCGGAAGTCACCAACATAAATGCGGTGACGGAAACCATGCTGGTGGCAAGCCAGCATCCAAATCAATCGACCACGATCGATTTCCAGAAGGCCCGCGCCTTTGTCGCCTACAAGGAGTTCCGCGAGCTTTGCCCGGGCTCCTGGCAGCTCGGCCTGAGCGAACAACGCAAGCTTGAAGGCATGTATGCCGGTATCCGCGACGAGCTGGGTAGCGAGAACGGCGGCCTGCTTTTGGCATTGATCAAGGCAAAAGCCGCCGATTCCATCGAGCAACTGAACCAGGTCCTGGGCACGTTCTTCCCGCCATTTGAAAAAGCCTTGCGTGAGAAACTGGTGCCGATGCTGATAAAGGAATACGACTCGAACTGGCAGGGCGTGCTGGACAACCTGAAGAAAACCGAAGGAGTCGTCCAGTCAAACAAGGCGTCTTTTACGCTGGGCGATTCACTGAAAATCTATAAGCGCATGTTCCTCGATAAGCGGTATTTCGAGAAATATTCCGACCAGGAGTTATCGAACCTGATCGACACTGCTGCGTCGAAGCGGAACGAATACGCCCATGGATATACCGACCTGAAGCGGTGGGATGAATTGTTTTCCTTCTTTTCCGAATTCATGCCCGTGTATGCTGGGATCACAGCCTACCTTGAGTCGCTGCAAGCCTCTCGGTGAGGCTTCTGAATGGGTTGAGGCCGTCGCGAAACCATCGCATGCCGCGGTCGTCCCGACGGGTTTCGCTTGCGCCTGCATCGGTTGAGGCTGTCCGGACGAGGCCGCACCACCCATCCTGCAAACCGCTGAATTTGCCGGCCGATCGAAACGCCGGCGGCGAGTTATTGCTTCAAGGTGATCGCCAGCCCGCTGAGGTCGAAGTTCGCCATCAGTCCGAGCTGCTTGCCGCTCAATTCCAGGATCGCGCCGTTCGGGTTGGTCAGCACGATGCCGCGCACGCCGGCGCCGAACGCGACGCCGGCGCCCGCCGCGGCATAGACGCCGGCGATGTCCTGGGCCCGGTGGATGTTTCGGATCCGCCCCTGCAACGTGGTCTGGGAGCCGCCGAAGACGAGGCCATAGTCCAATCCGCCGGCCGAGAGCCCGTAGGTCTGGCCATGAAAGCTGAGCACGCCGGTGCCGGCGGAGCCGCCGAAGAACCAGCCCGCCTTGAAGATGATGAGCGTCACGGCCCCCTCGTCGGCCCGGGCGGCGGACGATCCGGCGAGCAGCGCCAGTGCAAGCAGGACGGCGCGGGCGACGAATGACGATTTCATGGGACGTTCTCTGAATGTCGTGAGGCAGATCGAATCAGCCCAATCTAGCCCATGGGCGGTCCCGTTGATATGGCCGCAAGGCGTGCGCCCGGATCCGCACCACTCTCCTCCCGCGTCGGCGACCCGCTGTTCATCTCCTGGCGGCGCGTTACGCTCGGTTTCAACGCGATCACCGACAAGCGGGCGGGGAAAGGCGCTCTTCGCGCCTTGCCCCCCATTCTATTTCCCGTATCCGCCGGCGTGGTGGGCTCGCGGAGTTTCCCATCGGACGCGTATTCGCGCGACCCGTTGGCTAGCCCACGCTATCCTGCTACTTCAGCGTGATCGCCAGCCCGCTGAGATCCACATTGGCCATCAGGCCGACCTGCTGGCCGGACAGTTCCAGCACGGCACCCTTCTGGTTGGTCAGCACGATGGCGCGGGCGCCGCCGCCGACCGCGAGCCCGGCGCCGGCCGCGGCATAGACGCCGGCGACGTCCGACGGCTGGCCGATGTGGCTGACCCGGCCGTGCAGCACCGTCTTGGATCCGCCGAACACCAGGCCGTAGTCGAGGCCGCCGGCCGACAGCGGATAGCTGCGCCCGTGAAACGTCAGCACGCCGCCGCCGCCGGAGCCGCCGATGATCCATCCCGCCTTGTAGATGGTCAGCGACACCGTGCCGCTGTCGGCATGGGAAGCCGAGGACAGCAGGCTGCCGGCAACAGCCGTCAGCGCCAGCAGCGCGACACGAAGGGCGGATGACATCTTCATGGGCAGAATCTCCCTTGGGTTTTTGTGAGCAGGCGCTGGGACGAACATCGAATCGCGGCTTGGCGACTGTAGCAATCCTGGCACCGATCAGCCACGGGCGCACGAAAACGCGGCCGCCCTGGCCCGTTGCCGGTCATTTCTCGAACATCGCCTCGAATAGCGCTTTCGCGTACTGCCGATCCAGAGCGGTGGTTTCGCGCAATGAAAGTATGGGTCCGAACCAGCGGAGCAGCGCGAAAAGAGCGCTGCACCGCATCCGGGACACGGCGATATTTGCGATGGCAAGCGCACCGCTTGATGTCGCGATGCCGCAGGCTACACTGTGTGGCTAAGGCCCAGAAGGAAAATTATTGTTATAGTTCCTGCTCCTTCCAGCCACCGAGGTGACCATGCCACCCATCCAGCACTTCGCGCCGCCGCCCGGGCTCAGGGCGCCACCGCTGTCGTTCGCCGCGCGCGTCGGCGACCTGCTGTTCATCTCGGGCATTCCCGGCTTCGACGACCACGGCGCCCTGCCCGCCGGCTTCGAGGCCCAGTTCGGCCTTGTCGTGCGCAACATCAAGCGCGTGCTCGAAGAGGCCGGCGCGACCTTTCGCGACCTGGTGAAGGTCAACGTGCTGTTGACGCGCGCCGCCGACGTCGCGGCGATGAATGCACTGTATGCGCAGGCCTTCGGGCCGCCGCCTTTTCCCGCACGCACCACCTGCGTGGTGCAGGCACTGCCCGACCCCGCCATGCTGATCGAAATCGAAGGCGTGGCCTCGCTCGGACGCTGAGCTTTCGTCGGCCGGTTTTGAACCTGATGGCGCGTCGTGCCTACTCAAACGTGGCCGGGGCGTTGAAGCCGCCGGCCTCCGCTTCCGCAGGCGACCCCCGCGGAGACGGCCCAACATTTCTCAACCGGAGACATTGCACCATGCGACGCATTTCCATTCTGTGTGCCGCGGCCGGGCTCGGCCTTGCCGCGACTAGCCCGGCGCGGGCCGCCTACCACCTGATCCGCTGGGACGGCACCGGCTTCTGCCAAGTCTGGGACGACAGCATTCCGACTACCCCGTTCCCGTCGGATTACAGGAACGTGTCGGCGCCGATGCCGAGCTTCGTCGAGGCGCTGGCCGCCAAGGAAGGCCTGTTGCGCACCCGAACCTGCGCGTTCTGAAGCCGTTCGCGTTGCATCCCCGATGGACGATTGCACATCGGGGATGCGTCCTCGGTTGGGGATGGCCGAATTTTGGCGGAGGCCCGCAATGACGATTGCTGTCAGCGGCCGCTACGGACCAGGATAATTCGAACTTCGACAACGCCGGACCGGGTTTTGCGAACGTCGCGGAGCGGGAGGCAATCAAGCGAAGCCGCGCCCGGTTCGGACTGCCTGCTGCGAAGATAGCACGCCGCCCGGCGGGTGGTCCCAGCCAGACTTGCGCTAGCCCCGCCAAGGCTTCATCTCCTTCAGCAGCGCATCGCGCGCGGCGGACAGTTCCAGAAATTCCCGCGCGCTGCCGCCGGCGTCCGGGTGCGCGGTCTTGGCGGCGCGCTTCCAGGCGCGGTGGATTTCGGCGCGCGACAGGCGGGCGTCGAAGCGCAATTGCAGCAGCTGGCGGCAACTCTCCTCCGGCGTCAGCGCCTTTGCGGCGGTCCCGCGCCTGCCGAATTGCGGCGTGGTGAGCGTCTGCAGCACTTCGTGCATGATGCCGAGGCGGCGACGCGCGGCGTCCCGGGTGATGCGGTCGGCGTCCTCGGCCGCGGCGCTGCGCAGGATCGGAAGTGTCTGCGTCGCCGCCCGCCGCAGCACCGTCTGATCGCTGAACCGGACGATATCGTCCGCAAGGCGCGCGGCGGCCTGGTAGTCGGGCGTCGCCGCCGACCAGATCTGCTCGATCCCGCGTTTCCATTCCGCCAGCTGCCTGTCCATGGGACCATGGCTACAACGCAGCGGTAAAGCTTTCGATTTCGGCAACAGTCATTTTGAATTAGTTTGTATCGACGCCCGAAACCATGATCGACCAGAGAGGAAACCCCGATGCCGCTCCTGCAAGACCATATCGCCGTCGTCACCGGCGCCGCGTCGGGGATCGGCCGCGCCATTGCATCAGGCTTTGCCCGCGAGGGCGCGCAGGTCGCACTGCTCGATGCCGATGCCAAAGCAGCCGCCGCCGCGGCGCAGGAAATTCGAAGGGCCGGCGGAAAGGCCGAGAGCTTCGCGCTCGATGTCACCAGGCGCGAGGACTGTGTCGCAATCGCAAAGCACGTCGCCGAACAAGTCGGCGCGGCTTCGATCCTGGTCAACAATGCCGGCATCGCCCGCCGCAACGGCATGCTGGGGGCGGCCGGAGCGGTGATCGCCGACTGGGACGACATCATCGCGACCAACCTCACCGGCGTCTTCAATGTGACGCACGCGTTTCTCGAACCCTTGCGCGCCGGCAGGGGGCGCATCATCAACATTGGCTCGATCCAGTCCTTCGTTCATGTCCGCCAGCCGAGTTCGCCGGCCTATACCGCCTCCAAGCACGGCGTGCTCGGCTTCACCCGGGCGCTCGCCGCCGAGCTCGGCAAGGACGGCGTCCGCGTCAATGCCATCGGTCCGGGCTTCATCGAGACACCCCTGAACGCGGGTACCCGCGCCAGCAATCCGGAAGCGGTGAAGATGTTCATCGACCATACGCCGCTCGGGCGGCCCGGCAGGCCCGAGGACATTGTCGGCCCGGCGCTGTTCCTGGCGTCTGACCTGTCGGCCTACGTTACGGGATCGATCGTGATGGCGGACGGCGGCTACCGGGCGATCTGAGCGGCCTCGGCGGTAGCGATCGGGCGCCGGGGCCTGCCAACCGGCGGCGCCGTCGCGCCGAGCGCTGCAAACGATTTGACACGGCTGCTCGGCTTCACCAGTTTACGCCAACAAGCAAGCCGTCTCACCGGCGGCAGATGTAGGCCGGGGCGGACGCCCCATGGAACCGCAGAACTCCATGTCCAACGCCCCGCATTTTGCCATCGACGTGCCGGCATTCTGGGCCGATCCCTATCCGGACCTCGCAAGGATGCGCCGCGAGGCGCCGATCGCCTTCGTGCCGCAGCTCGGCAGCACGGTGTTCACCCGCCGTGACGACATCTTCAGCCAGGAGAAGCGCACCGACGTGTTCTCCTCGCATCAGCCGGCCGGACTGATGAACACGCTGATGGGCCACAACATGATGCGCAAGGACGGCGACGCGCACATGTCGGAGCGGGCGGCGATGTTTCCGTCGGTGTCGCCGCGCACCGTGCGCGACACCTGGAGCCGGCAGTTCCAGTCCCATGCCGACCGCATCCTCGAGGCGCTCGCGCCGCTCGGCCGCGCCGACCTCTGCAAGGCCTTCGCGCTGCCGCTGTCAGCCGAGTGCCTGAAGGACATCACCGGACTCACCAACATGCGCTTTGAGGACATGGATGCCTGGTCGCAGGCGATGATCGACGGCATCGCCAATTACGGCGGCGACAAACAGGTCGAGGCGCGCTGCCATGCCGCCACCGCCGGTATCGATGCCGCGATCGACGACATGATTCCGGTGCTGACGAAGCACCCGAACCATTCGATCCTGAGCGTGCTGCTCACCGCCGGCCAGCCGCTGCAAAGCGTGCGCGCCAACATCAAGCTGGCGATCTCGGGCGGCCAGAACGAACCGCGCGACGCCATATCGGGCACGGTCTGGGCGCTGCTGACGCATCCCGGCCAGCTGGCGCTGGTGCGCGAGGGCAAGGCCAGATGGCTCGACGTGTTCGAGGAATATGCGCGCTGGATCGCGCCGATCGGGATGTCGCCGCGCCGGGTGGCCAGATCATGGTCATTCGGCGGGGTCGATTTCGAACCGGAAGACCGCGTGTTCTTCATGTTCGGCTCCGCCAACCGCGACGAAGCCTGCTTCGCCGACCCTGACGTGTTCGACATTCGCCGCGATACCGCCAAGAGCATCGCCTTTGGCGCCGGCCCGCATTATTGCGCCGGCGCCTTTGCCGCGCGCGCGATGGTGGCGGACGTGGCGCTGCCCGGCATCTTTGCCAGGCTGAAGGGCCTGCGGCTCGACACCGCCGACCCGGTGCGGATCGGCGGCTGGGCGTTTCGCGGACTGCTCAATCTGCCGGTGCGATGGGATCCGGCGTAGCCTGGCTAAAAAACTTCAACCGAACCGCTGCCGGGAGCGCTCCTTGGCCTTGTCGGCCTCGATCCCGCGGTCGCGCGCCGGCGCCTGGGTATGCAGCGACTCCAAAAGCCGGCGCGCCGACGCCGAGACTTCCGCGACCGCGCGGTCGAACGCGGCCTGATTGGCCTGCGATGGCCGGCCGAAGCCCGAAAGCTTGCGCACGAACTGCAGCGCGGAGGCGCGGATTTCCTCCTCGGTGGCGGGCGGTTCGAAATTGAACAGCGTCTTGATGTTGCGGCACATTTGTCTTACTCCCTCGCCAGGACGGCGCACGAGCCGGGTTCCCGTCCTAAACCGAGGACACCCGGCGCGCACGCAACACCTGCATCGCCCCCTATTTTATCATAGGATGGACGGCGCATTCAGTCCCATCGCCGCAAGCCGCGCCAAAAAAGCGAGTTCCCCATGTCCCATGTCACCTACAAGATCGTCCAGCACGACGGCGGCTGGGCCTACACCGTCGACGGCGTGTTTTCGGAAGCCTTCCCGACCCATGCCGCGGCACTGACCGCCGCCAAGCGCGCCGCCGCCGAGCAGCGCGTGCCGGGGCGTACCGAAGCGATCGAATACGAGACCGCCGACGGCAAATGGCACACCGAGACCGCCTCGGGCAGCGATCGCCCCGAGACCGACATCGAGGATCAGCCGTAGCCGCTGCCTGGAAATTGTCCTGACGGCCGCACTGCCGGCCCCACGTGGCAGGTCTGGGTCGGCGGCGCATGGGAGAGCATCATGAATCTATCAGCCGCGGCGTTGGCGGTGGTTCTGGCGATGACATCGACGATCGCGCTGGCGGCGGATTATCCGGCGCCGAAACAGGGCGACTGGGTCGCGAAGGATTTCAAATTCCACGGCGGCGAGATCATGCCGGCGCTGCGGCTGCATTATACCACCCTCGGCGCGCCGACCGGCCAGCCGGTGCTGGTGCTGCACGGATCGGGCGGCTCGGCTGCCAGCATGCTGACGCCGGCTTTTGCCGGCGAATTGTTCGGTCCCGGCCAGCCGCTCGACGCCGCGAAATACTACATCATCATCCCCGACAGCCTCGGCCACGGCCAATCGTCAAAGCCTTCCGACGGCATGAAGACCGGGTTTCCTAAGTATGATTACGCGGACATGGTCGATGCCCAGTACCGCCTGGTCACCGAAGGGCTCGGCGTCAAGCATCTGCGGGCGGTGATCGGCAATTCGATGGGCGGCATGCACGCCTGGATCTGGGGCGTGAAATATCCGCAGGCCATGGACGTTCTGGTGCCGATGGCGTCGCAGCCGACCGCGATGGCCGCGCGCAACTGGATGCTGCGGCGGCTGATGCTGGAGACCATCCGCAACGATCCGGAGTATCGCGGCGGCGATTACACCACCCAGCCGCGCATGATGAAATATGCCATCAATGCCTATCAGGTCGCCAGCGGCGGCGGCACGCTCGGCTACCAGGCACTGGCTCCGACCACCGCCCAGGCCGACCGGATGATCGACGAGCGGCTGGCGACGGCGGTGGCCGCCGATGCCAACGACTTCATCTACCAATGGGAAGCCTCGCATGATTACGATCCTTCCGGCGCGCTGGAGCGGATCCAAGCCATGGTGCTGGCGATCAATTCCGCCGACGATGAGCGCAATCCGCCGGAGACCGGCGTCACCGAGGCCGCGCTGAAACGCATCCGCAACGCCCGGCTCTACCTGATCCCCGCCAGCGCCGAGACCCGCGGCCATCTCACCACCGGCAATGCGGCTTTCTACAAGCAGCAACTGCTGCAATTGCTGCAGACCGCGCCGCAGCGCACGATGTGAAGCCGTGCTGATCTTGCACCGCATCAATTTGCTGCGCCGCGCATCGCTCATTTTTTCCGCATGACAGTCTCCGCCTGATCGCGTTCAATCGTGCGATTCGCGGGCGCGCTTGCGACAGCGGCACGCCACGATGATGCGAAAGCAACGCTGTGGAGGATCGCATGCGACGGCTCGCACAGATCGCCCTGCTGGCGTGCCTGTCGGCGCTGGCCGGCGCGGCTCTCGCCTTCGACAACGGACAATACCAGGATGTCCCCGCCGACATCCGCGCCTGGTTCAAGGGAGTGATGGCGCCGAACGGCGTGCCCTGCTGCGACATCGCCGACGGCCACCGCACCGAATATGATTTTCGCGAGGGCGCCTATTGGGTTCCGATCGAGGGACAATGGATGGCGGTGCCGGCGCACGCCGTGATCCGCGACCGCGGCAATCCGGTGGGTGAAGCCGTGGTGTGGTATGTGCATCACCGCGGCGGCATCATCATCAGCTGCTTCGTGCCGGCAGACGCGGTTTGAATCGGGTGGCCGGCGCCGCCGCCCGGCAGATGTCAGGACCCGTGAATGTCTTCACACCTCGAGCCTGCGCGCGCTGCGACCGCCCGCGCCGTCATGCGCTGGATCCTGGCGGCGTTTTATGTCGCGGCGGGTATCGCGCATCTCCGGGCGCCGGACCAGCTGCTGGCGATTACGCCGTCATGGGTGCCGTTCGCTCCGCAGGTCATCTTCATCACCGGCTGCTGCGAACTGGCCGGCGCAGTGGCGCTGGTGACGAGACCGCTGCGCTTCTGGGCCGGAATCGCGCTGGCCGCCTATGCGATCTGCGTCTGGCCGGCCAATTTCAAGCACGCGTTCGAGGGCATCGATCTGCCCCACATCAGCAGCAGCTGGCTCTATCACGGACCGCGGCTGGCGTTTCAGCCCGTGCTGGTCTGGTGGGCGCTCTATGCCGCCGAAGTGATCGACTGGCCATGGCGGCGTCCGCGATCGGAATAGACGGTGGCCGCCGCCCGACCGCGATGCTAGTTTCGGCAATCCCGTTCGTGAGAGCCGTTCGATCTTCTCAATCCTGGTTTCCGGAGACTGCCCTTGAGCGAGCTTGCCGCCAGCGACCTTCCGACCATCTACCCAAAGCCCTCGCCGCGCGTGATCGCCAAGGCGCGGCCCGAGCTCGACGCGCATGCCAGAAATTTCATCGCGATGTCGCCGTTCTGCGTGCTTGCGACATCGGGTTCCGACGGCAGCGCCGATGCCTCGCCGCGCGGCGGCAATCCGGGCTTCGTCCATATCACTGGACCGAACCAGCTGTTGATGCCGGATCGCTCCGGCAACAACCGGATCGACAGTTTCAGAAACATCGTCGAAGGCAGCGGCCTGCTGCAGCTGATTTTCTTTGTCCCCGGCATCGACGAGACGCTGCGCGTCGGCGGCAGCGGCGCATTGACGGCGGAGCCGGGGTTGCTGGCCTCGATGGAGGAATTCGGCAAGCTGCCCCGCGCAGTGCTGAGCATCGCAGTGCGCGAGGTCTATTTCCACTGCGGCAAGGCGCTGATGCGCTCCAAACTGTGGTCGCCGGAGAGCCGGGTCGAGCGCGCGGTGCTTCCGAGCATCAGCCAGATGATCCACGACCAGACCAGTCTCGGCGAGCCGGAAAGCCAGGCCGTGGTCGAGGAGCGCTACAAGACCCAGCTGTGAAGACTCAGTCCGGCTAATGCTCGCTTTCGAGCCCGCCGACATGCTTCTGGGTGTAGAGTTCGAGCCCGATCCGCCCGATCAGGTCGAGCTGGGTTTCGAGGAAATCGATGTGGTGCTCCTCGTCCTTCATCAGGCTTTCGAACAGGTCACGCGAGACGTAGTCCTTGACGCCGTGGCAATAGGTTGCGGCTTCCTGGTAGAGGGTACGGGCGCCGACTTCGGCGGCAAGATCGCATTCGATGATTTCCTTGACGTTCTGGCCTATCCGCAAGGGATCGAGCACCTGCATGTTGGGAAAACCGTCGAGGAACAGGATGCGGTCGGTGAAGCGGTCGGCGTGGTTCATCTCTTCGATGGATTCCTTGCGCCACTGCTTGGCCATTTCCAACAAACCCCAGTGATTGAGCAGCCGAAAATGCAGCCAATACTGGTTGATGGCGGTGAGTTCGCTGCGCAGGCCCTTGTTGAGATATTCGATGACTTTGGGGTCGCCCTGCATGATGCGCTCCGGTTGGTGGGGCCGAACCACGGCCCCCGTTGACATTTAGAACGCTTCTAAATGAGTTTGGCGGCAAGAGCAACCATGGCCCCCGAACCGCCGGCACGCGCGGAAGTCCTTTGAGAATATTCGAATTTTCAGGCGGCTGCTTCGAGCGAGAACTGTTGATCGACCGGCGCGTCGGCCGCGGCGCGGCTATGCGGACATCCGGAAACGCAGGACTTGGCGCAGGCGCCCAGGGCCTCGTCGATGATGGCCTTGATGGTGCGCGCGCAACGGCCGCATTCGGCGCTGCAGCCCAGGCAGCCATAGATCTGCTTGGCATAACGCGGCAGGTCTTCCGCAGCGCTGACGGCGTTGCGGACATCGTGGTCGCTGAGGACGTTGCAGGAACAGACGATCATGAAGACGGCGGGCTCACCGGTGATGCGATCGCCCATCGATATTTAAGACCGCCGCAGGATGCAAAAGGAAAAGCCGTCTTTTCAAGTGATTCCAAACTGCGCGAGGCCGAAGACTGGAATGAGTCTAAAATATCGATTTACGACCGGTCCGCCACCGCCGTCACTTACCGCCATCGCCGAACCGTCGGACGCGGCCTGATCTGGCGCAAAATGGCCGCTGCCGAGAGCGTGCAGATGGCTTTCGCCCTCGCCGGCCATGCTGCCGTTGTCCGCGCCGCCGCCATCGCCAAGACCGGCTGTCGCCGCGGCGGCAGCCGGTCGGATCTGCAACCGCCTCATCGCCCGGAGCAGATTGTGGCTGTGCCGCCGACCGCAATTGCGAAGGCCGCCGGGGGCTCATTATCGCGCGCAGGCTCCAGAATGGCCGAACCCCGGTTTTGCGCCGCAAAAAAGCCGCCCGGGCCCGCCAAGAAACGGTCAAGATTCGTCGTGAAATGTGGCCGCTCCGTTCATTGATCATTCAACCGGAATATGGAACTTTCGTGCTGACAGAGTGCTTGATCCACTGTCGTTGCTCATTCAGAAAGGTGAAGCCATGAAGAAGACCCTGATGGCACTTGCTGCCGTCGCCACTCTGGCCGTCTCGGCCGTGGCAGCGCCTGCGCCGGCCCATGCGCAACGCGGCCTCGGCGCGGCCGTGGCTGGCGGACTGATCGGCGGCGCCATCGTTGGCGGCGCGATCGCCGCCAGTCCCTATGGACCCTATGGCTATGGACCGGGCTACTACGCACCCCCGCCCGGCTATTATGGCGGACCGGCCTATGTCGCGGGTGGACCTGGCGGCTGCGTCTGGCAGCGCCAACGTTTCTGGGACGGTTATGGCTGGCGGATCCGCAACGTTCGGGTGTGCGGCTGATCTCGTTCATCTTTCTCCAAAGTTACGTTCCCGATTGCTTTCGGGAACGTCATTTGACATGGGCGCGAAAAAACCGTTTTTTCGGCCCACTGGCTCGACGTTAACTTTGGATTGACGGTTGTGCGCTTTTTTTAGCGATACGGCCTGTCTGGAATCCAGTTCGATACGGCGTGAGTCACCTTAAACCCGGTGCCGGAGATTGGCGCCAACTGCAGGAGAGCCCTAGACATGAACAAGACCTTTGCTGCCCTTGTCGCGGTCGCAACGATCGCCGGTTCGCTCGCCACGACGCCCGCCAGCGCGCAGCGCTACCTCGGCGCAGCCGTGGCCGGCGGACTGATCGGCGGCGCGATCGTCGGCGGCGCTGTGGCCGCCAGCCGTCCGGCCCCGGTGTATGTGGAAGAGGCCCCTCCGCCTCCGGGCTGTCGTTTCGTTCGCGAGCGGTTCTGGGATGGCTACGGCTGGCGCTTCCGCCGCGTCGAGGTCTGCAACTGATCTGATCGAACCGGCGCGCAATTCGCGCCGCACGGCGAAACCCGGCCGATGTTTCGGCCGGGTTTTGTTTTGAGTCCTCATCCCGGCGCAGCGGCTTCCCGTTGGGCTTGAGCACCCCTGGCCGCGTCTCGAAGGATCGTGCAGCGGACACGACCGATCCAACCCCAGGTTGCGCATCTTCCGTTCAATGCAGCGCCACCGCTCGGCAAGGCCGAACCGGCGGTCGCCATCGACATCAGCGCGGTGTCGACCACCACCATGGCGATGGTGGCGACGGCGAAACCTTCGACGCGCAGAAAGGCCAACGCGGAGTTGACGGCCTTGCGCCCCGCGATTTTTGCGATCTTTGAGCAAGCGGCTCGCAGCGCACGAATGCCGGCACCGAACGGGTGAGATACCGCGGTCGGGAAACCGGCGGGGTCGACCCGCCCGTGACGTCTGATCCGGCATGCATGAGGAGCCCACAACAACACTCGGACGGCACGCGCCCGTTTAGGTTTTGTTAACTTGCCTAAGGTGTTGATTTAAATGTCAGAAATTTTTTTGTTTGAACAATTGCCATCAACCCGATCAATATCTGGAACCTGACTTTTGCGTATGACGGATAGGTGACAGGTTAGACCGCGGATGAACCTCAAGAAACTCGATCTCAACCTGCTGGTCGTGTTCGAGGCGATCTACTCCGCCGCCAACATCAGCCATGCGGCAAAACAGCTCGGCATGAGCCAGCCCGCGGTGTCGAACGCGCTGGCGCGGCTGCGGGTACTGATGGACGACCCGCTGTTCGTGGCGCAGCGGCGCGGCGTCGAGGCCACCGTCAAGGCGCGCCAGATGATCGGTCCGGTGCGCGAAGCGCTGGGCATCATCAAGGGGCAGCTGAACACCCACGACATCGATCCCGCCACCTACCAGCGGCGGTTTCGCCTGCTGCTGGTCGACGCCATCGAGCCGATCGTGATGCCGCCGGTGCTGGGCATGATCGCCGATTCCGCGCCGGGCGTTTCGATCGAATCCTGTGTGCTGACCTCGCCGAATTTCGCCGAGCAACTGCGCGACGGCACCATCGACCTCGCATGCTTTTCGTACCCTTTCAATGCACCCGACATCGTCACCATGCCGATCTGCGGCGTCGACGCGGTGGTGATCGCGCGGCGCGGCCATCCCGAGATCGGCGACAGCCTAGATCTGGCGACCTATGCCAAGCTCGGGCACGTGGCGCTGGTCCCGGAGCTGCGCGCGATGATGCATATCGAGAAGGACATGGTGGCGCATCAGGTGCCGCGGCGGATCGTCTGCATGGTCAACAAGCTGTGGTCGATTGCGCCGCTGGTCGAGCGCACCGACCTGATCGGGCTATTGCCGCGCTGGTTCGCCGCCCAGATCTCCGGGAATTTCGACGTCGCGGTGCACGCGCTTCCGGTCAGGATCTCCGAGCAGTATATCTACATGATCTGGCACTCCAAGAATGAGGCCGACCCGGGCCTGCGCTGGCTGCGCAACGCGATGCTGGCCGCGATCCGGGATCGGGGCGTCGGATTTCCCGAAGACACTCTGCCGCGGCCGATGCCCGGCACGCCGGGCATCCCGGCAATGCCCGGGGCGTCGATCTGATGCTCCCAGGCGCTGACGAAAATCCGCCAAACCGAACCGGTGCACCGATGGAACTGGGCAACATCGATCTCAATCTTCTGGTTGTGTTCGAGGCGATCTATTCGGGAGGCAGCATCAGCGGCGCCGGCAAGCAGCTCGGCATGAGCCAGCCCGCCGTCTCCAATGCGCTGACTCGGCTGCGCGAGCTGATGGATGATCCGCTGTTCGTGCGTACCCGGCGCGGCGTCGATCCCACCGTCAAGGCGCACCGGCTGATCGGGCCGGTACGCGAGGCACTCAGGCTGATCGAGGGGCAATTCAAGAACGGCCGCAAGATCGACCTCGCATCCTACAAGCGGCTGTTCCGTATCCTGATGTTCGATCCGCTCGAGCCGGTGATGATGCCGGCGGTGCTGCGGCAGATCGCGATAGAAGGACCGGGAATCTCGATCGAGTGCGTCCGCGCCACGCCCGATTTCGCCGAAGCCCTGCGCGCCGGCACCATCGACCTCGCCTGCTACGCCTATCCGGTCAATGCTCCCGACATCGTCGCGGTGCCGATCATGATAGCCGACGCAGTCGTGATCGCGCGCCGCGGCCACCCCGGCATTGGCAAGACGCTGGACGCCGCGACCTACCGCAAGCTCGGGCATGTGACGCTGGTGCCGGCGCTGCGCGCGGTAACCAATGTCGACCAGGACATCGCCGCCCACGGCCTGACGCGCCGCGCGGTCTACATGATCAACAAGGTATGGTCGGTCGCCCCGATCGTGGAGCGAACCGATCTGCTGGGTACCCTGCCGCGCTGGGTCGCGCAGTCGCTCGCCCGCAATTTCGACATCGAGATCCACGACATGCCGGTTAAGGTGCCGGAGCACGCCATCCACATGCTGTGGCACCAGAAGAGCACGAGCGATCAGGGCCACGAATGGTTGCGCGAGACGATGCTGGCGGCGATACGGGAGCAGATTCAGCTGTCGGACGACGTCGCAAGCCCGGTCGTCGCCAACTTGCCGCACGCTGGATGAGGTCGCCGGCCCCCGGCTCAATACCGCCAGGTCACGCCGGTAAACAACCGCCAGCCGTCCTGGGTGGGGTCGTCGCTCTGCTGGCGCGAGCCTTCGACGAAGCCATAGAAGCTGGTCGGAATCGCGTCGGTCTCGCTGACATTGAACCGGATGCCGCCACCGAGATTGGAGGCATGGAGGTCGCGGATTTCGAGAACGGTCGGCTCGAGCAGGAGGCGCTCGCCGGTGGCGCCGAACAGATAGGGGGTCACCACCAGCGGCAGCGGGCCGATCGGCGCCGCAAACGGCCGCTGCAGCTCGGCGCGTATCACCCAGCCGGAATCGCCGACCAGGGTGCCGGTGTCGTATCCCGAGAGCTGCTTGGCGCCGACGATGTCGAACTGCTCGGACACCAGTAGCGGCCTGAAGGCGGTTTGGCCGGCCGCCGCCACCATTCCGGCGGGTCCGGAATGACAAACGGATCGATCACTTCCCATTCGATCGGTATTTGGAATCGCTTCCTCAGCGCGCCGCGGCGAGCGAATGCAGCACCGTCTCGCTCGGCCAGCAGTCGACCTTGAGCCCCGCCGATTTCTGGTACGCCCCGAGCGCCGCGCGCGTCTGCATGCCCGCCTTGCCGTCGAGCTTGTCGGCATACAGACCAAGCCGCGTGAGCTGACGCTGCATGGCCTCGACATCGGCGCTGCGCAGCTGCGAGGAGGCCGACCACGGCGTCGCAAATGGCTGCGGGCTCAGCATGCGGTCGCTGAGGTGGCCGACGAACAGCACATACAGATCGGAAAAATTATATTCCTTGATCACGAAATAATTCTTGGTGGTCAGGAACGCTGGACCGTAAATGCCCTCGGGCTGCAGCAATGACGCCGGCTCGGACTGCTCGGTAACGTTGAGTTTCTGTCCGCGCACCGGCACGAAGCCCTGGCGCAGCCACTCGCCGATCGGCTTTGTCACTTCCGGCACTCCCAGCGTGCAATCGACACCGGCGGGCGCCTGCACCTCATAGGCCCAGCGCACGCCGGGCTGCCATCCCTTGTTGACCAATTGCCGGGCGGCGGAGGCGAGCGCATCCGGCACCGAATGCCAGATGTCGCGACGGCCGTCGCCGTCGAAATCGACGGCATGCTGATAGAATTCCGACGGCAGGAATTGCGTCAGGCCGGTGGCGCCGGCCCAGGACGAGCGCAAATCCTTGCGCGCCACCTCGCCGTCGCCGAGCATCTTCAACGCCAGAATGAATTCGTTGCGATACTTGTCCTTGCGCCGGCCGACATAGGCTTGCGTCGCCAGCACCCGCAGCCCGTCATAGGGCAGCGTATAGCGGCCGTAATCGGTCTCGCGGCCCCAGATCGCCAGCACGACGGTGGCGGGCACGCCGAAGCGTGTTTCGATCGCGGTCAACGCCGCGGGGTACTTCGCCATCAGCCGCTGGCCTTCCGCAGCCAGGGCGGCGATATGGTCCTCTTTCAAATAGTCGGCCGGCACCTGCACGAACTCGGCCTGCGACGGCGCGCCGGTGGCCGGCCGTCCCGGCAATATCAGATCGGGCAATTTGTAGTCCGGCTCGAGACCGCGGGTCTCGGCATCGAACGTCGCGCGCGATACGCCGGCTGCCTGCGCCTCCGGCCATAGCGAGGCGATGAATTGCGTGAAGCCGGCGTCGGCGGCGCGGACGGGGGAAGCGCCGAGGAGAAACAGACAGATCACCGCTCCCAGTCGCACGCAACTGCCGATCAACGCCTGACGGCCGGCGCGGTCCGCTCGGGCAGTTAGACCTCGATCGTTGCCGGTCAGGATCGCCAATGCGTCTACCTCACCGCCACGATGAAGAGCCGGGGAAACCGCAGCAGCACCTTGCCGTCCGCCTGCGGCAGATAGCTGGCTGCGACCCGCGCGGTATATTCGGCGAGATATTGCTTGCGTTCGGGCGGCTCCAGCGGGTCGACGAACGGCCGCAGCCCGGTGCCCTTGACCCATTCCACGACGGCTGCGGCGTCGTCGAGCACGTGGTTGTAGATGCTGTGCCAGATTTCCAGCCGGGCGCAGAGCGGGCGGAGCGCGTCGTAATAAACCCCCGGCCTGGGAAGAACGTCGCGCGCCCGCGCATTTTCCGCGAGTGCCTTGCGCCACGGCTCCAGCTGCGCGACCTCGCGCATCAGGACATGAACCGGCTCGTCGAGATTGTCGGGCATCTGGACCGCGAGCACGCCGCCGGGCGGCAGCGCGCCGAGCAGCCGCTGCAACTGCCTGAGATGGCCGGGCACCCACTGAAAGATCGCATTGGCAAACAGCACGTCGGTATCCGCCGGCGGCGCCCAGTGCGCGATGTTGGCCTCGATGAAACTGTGTCCCGGCAAGCGTTGGCGGGCCTGCCGCAGCATGTCGGCCGATGTATCGATGCCGATCACCGCGGCCTGCGGCCAGCGCCCGACCAGAAGCTCGGTCGAATTTCCCGGTCCGCATCCGATATCGACGACCTTGCGCGGCTCGGCGAGCGGGATCTGCGCCAACAGGTCGCGCGCCGGCCGGGTCCGCTCGTCCTCGAATTTGAGATATTGCTCGGCGTTCCAGTCCGCCATGTCGGGCTCCCGTTTTAACGCGTCAGTTTCTTGTATTTCATGCGGTGCGGAATGATGGAATCCTGCCCCAGCCTGCGCATCTTGTCCTTCTCGTAGTCCTGGAAATTGCCCTCGAACCATTCGACATGGCTGTCGCCCTCGAACGCCAGGATATGGGTGGCGATGCGGTCGAGAAACCAGCGGTCATGGCTGATGATCACGGCGCAGCCGGCAAAATCCTCCAGCGCCTCTTCCAGCGCGCGCAGCGTATCGACGTCGAGATCGTTGGTTGGCTCGTCGAGCAGCAGCACGTTGGCGCCGGACTTCAGCATCTTGGCCAGATGCACGCGGTTGCGTTCGCCGCCCGACAGCGCGCCCACCTTCTTCTGCTGGTCGGCGCCCTTGAAGTTGAACGACGAACAATAGCCGCGCGAATTGACCTCGCGCTTGCCGAGCAGGATCAGTTCGTTGCCGCCGGAAATCTCCTCCCACACGCTCTTCTTGCCGTCGAGGCTGTCGCGGGACTGATCGACATAGCCGAGATGCACGCTCTCGCCGACCGTGATGGTGCCCTTGTCCGGCTTCTCCTGCCCGGTGATCATCCGGAACAGCGTGGTCTTGCCGGCGCCGTTGGGGCCAATCACCCCGACGATGCCGCCGGGCGGCAGCTTGAAGGTCAGATTGTCGATCAGCAGGCGATCACCGAAGCCCTTGGTCAACCCCTCGAAATCGACCACGTTCTGGCCGAGCCGCTCGGCGACCGGGATCGTGATCTGCGCGGTCTGGGTCTGCTTCTCGCTGGCCTGCTTCAACAGGTCCTCGTAGCGCTGATAGCGCGCTTTGGATTTGGCCTGGCGCGCCTTCGGCGAGGCCGCGATCCACTCCTTCTCGCGCTCCAGGGTGCGCTGGTGCGCGGCGTCCTCGCGGCCTTCCTGCGCGAGGCGCTTCTGCTTCTGCGACAGCCAGGCGGTGTAATTTCCCTCGTAGGGAATACCCTTGCCGCGGTCGAGCTCGAGAATCCAGCCGGTGACGTTGTCAAGGAAATAGCGGTCATGGGTGACGATCAGGATGGCGCCGGGGTAGTTGCGCAGGTGCCCTTCCAGCCACGACACCGACTCGGCGTCGAGATGGTTGGTCGGCTCGTCCAACAGCAGCAGGTCGGGCTGGTCGAGCAGCAGCTTGCACAGCGCGACGCGG
>Ga0302276_10000331_pt1 | contig 44090 bp, 51 predicted proteins | sample III_Bog_N2_3_FD_198768 | JGI IMG/M metagenome (GOLD analysis project Ga0302276, IMG submission 198768) | Peat permafrost microbial communities from Stordalen Mire near Abisko, Sweden - III_Bog_N2_3 | ecosystem: Environmental > Terrestrial > Soil > Wetlands > Peat | place: Sweden: Abisko...
AATGGCGGCAAAATTTGCTTGGGTGCCTACCCGCTGCACATCTTTCACGAGCTGATCTTCGCGTACATGGGGCCGCCCGAGAAGAAGCCGCCCTTCCCGATGCTCGACCTCTTCGACAACCCGAACATCTCGGTCGAACCGGGCCGCGGTCGCGTCGCCTATACGAAGTGCAACTGGATGCAGATGCACGAGAACGCGATGGACCCGATCCACACCTATTATCTGCACGCGATCGTCAGCGGCACGACGCGCGGTTTTTCCGACCAAATGGGCGTGCCGCCGATCATGCAGTGGTTCCAGGCCGAAAACGGCATGTACTACACCGCCAGCCGCCGGGTGGGCGACCTGGTCTGGATTCGCGTCGTCGACGCCTTCATGGCGAACTTCGGCATCATCCCGCCGACCGACCGTAGCGCGGAGAAAGAGAACACGACCCAATTGGCGCGCGTGTGCGCGTGGGTCGTGCCGATCGACGACTTCAACCTCAAGCGCATGTACCTGCTCTTCAACGACAAGCGCGAACCGCTGCGCCCCGACCTCTACGGCCGCGCGTCGGTGTGGGAACGCCCCTACGAAGAAGCGCAGCGCGCCCCGGGCGACAACGAGATGATGACGAGCCAAGGCCCGATCACCAAGCACAACGGCGAGAACCTCACGCCGACGGACTACGGCGTGATCGCGCTCCGGCAACTCGTGCGCGAGGGGATTCGCGCGGTGCAGGAAGGCCGCGATCCGGCCGGCATCCATCGCGATCCCGACGCGCGCATCCGCACGCGCGCGCAGAACACGATCCTGCGCGTGCCGCCCGCCGCGACGCCCGAAGAAGACGAAGTGCTGTTGAAAGAAATCGCGCGCAAAGTCGCCGAGGGCAACTACCTGCACGAGTTCTCACCGGTCTGACCGCGCCCGCTTCAGGGCGGGAACGCGCGCGGGTTCCAGTCGGCGCCGAAGCCGTCAACGATCCAGGTTCGGTAGGATCCGGCGTTGTCGGTCAACGTGACGCCGGAGTGCGGTTCGCTCGCGCACGAGCGAAAGAGCAGCACCCGCGTGCCGTCCGGCGAGCCCTTGGGGACGCCTTCGACGCAATCGGGTGCAGCCGGCAAACTGAGGTCGGTTTCCGTCTTGCCCGGTGTCCATGCGCCGCTTGAAAATGCATACAGGCGGCGCTCGGTGATGCCGGGCCGGCCGGCCGGTGCGCGCGGAAACCCGCGCGAACTGAAGATCGTCGTGCCGTCGGCGCTCGGGGCCGGATCGGCGTCGCCGTTTTGCTGCATGCCGGCGGGGGTGCAATTCGGGCCGCCGTCGCTGACTTGGGTCCGGCTGCTGCCGTCGGGACGAATCTTGTCGACTCGCGTCTTAAAGCAGCTGTTGGTATCTTGCGCGACGACGAAGTAGATCCAGCCGTCGTTCGACCACGCGTAATCGCCCCAGCGCTGATCGTCCAATGCGCCGGAGGGACTCGCCACGACGTGCGCGTTCGAGCCGTCGGCGTTCATGATCGAAAGCGCGCTACCGGCAACCGTACCGAAGGCGATGCTTGTGCCGTCGGGCGACCAGGTGGGTTGAAAGCCCGTGCGGGTATGGGTCAGTTGCGTCTCGGTCGCGGTGCGAAAATCGTAGCGCATGACGTCGGACTGCAAGTTGGGATCCGCATCGCTGCTGCCGACGAGAAACTTCGTGTAGACAAGCCGCGTTCCGTCGGGCGAGAAGTGAGGCAGAAACTCCGTCAGTCCGGCGTGGGTGATTTGGGTGCGGTCCGAGCCGTCGAGATTCATGGTGAAGATCTCTTGGGCCGTGCTTCCCGACCCGGGAACTGCCGCGGCGAAGACGATCTGAGCCGAGGATGCCGTCCCGCTTGCCGGACTTCCGGGCGCGGTCGAGCCGCCTGCTCCCCCGCAGGCGGCCGGCACGAGCCCAAGCAGCGCCACCAGCGCGAGCCGGCCGGCGCTCCACAGCGTCTTGCGCATCGCATCTCCTCACCGGCGTTCGTCGATGCGATGACACCGCCGCGGGCGTTAGCGTTCGCGGATCGCCGCGCGGCGAATCGTCACCGCCGGGCTGAGCGTCTGCGCCGTGCGCGGGCCGGCGTGGATGCGGCGCACCACGTCCATCCCGCGCACCACCTGCCCGAAGGCCGCAAAGCCGCGGCGGTCGGCCGAGCGCGCGCCGCCGTCGTCGAGGCTCGGCTGCGCGCCGATGCAGATGAAGAAGTTCGTCGTCGCCGTGTTGACGGCGGTATCGCGCGCCATCGAGACGGTGCCGTCGAGATGCCGGATGCCCGTGCGGCTGGTCGGCTCGAACGTGACCGGCGGCCCAGCGACGAGCCCCGGCCGGCTATCGGCCTGAATCACGTCGATCTTGGCGCGGTTGTGCGGCTGGTTGTCGGGGCGCGTCGTGACGGTGCGGAAGAAGCGCCCGCCGTCGAAGGCACCGCGGCGCACGTAGGCGAGGAAGTTCGCGGCCGTCTGCGGCGCACGGGCGCGGTCGACGGCGATATCGATTTCGCCTTGGCTGGTGTACAGCGCGACGAGAGCGGTAGCGAGGGCAAGCATGAACGAGCTTTCGCGGAGGTGCGCGGGCGCGCCCGCGCGCAACCTCCCCGGGGATGGGGTGGCTGAAGGCAACGTATATCGTGGAGTGCGCGGCGCGCGAGATCGAGCAGCGCGCAGCGCAGATCGCGTCGGAGCAAAGCGTCGAGTGCCCGCTCGAGGCGATCGGCGAGCAGCGCATTCTCGACGAGATCGTCGCCCGGGTCGCCGGCATCGAAGATTCGGGCAGGGGGCGCTATCGTGTCGACGTCGAGATTTCGATCCAGACGATCGGTACGAATCCCGCGCAGTTCGTCAACATGGTGTTCGGCAACGCTTCGCTCTGGGGCGACGTGATGTTCGCCGGGCTCGAAGTCCCCGATAGCGTGCTCGCGATCTTCCCCGGACCGCGCCACGGCATCGCCGGGATCCGCGACCTGCTGGGCGCGCCGAGCCGCCCGCTCACCAACGCCGCGATGAAGCCGCAGGGCTTGCACGTGCCCGAACTCGCCGCGCTCTGCCGCACCTTTGCGCTGGCCGGCGTCGATATCATCAAGGACGACCACGGGATCGACGACCAGGCGTACTCGCCCTTCGCCGAACGCGTACGCGCGTGTCAGGCGGCGATCGCCGAGGCGCACCGCGCGTCGGGCAAGCGGGCGCTCTACGCACCGAACTTGATCGGCACGCCGAGCGTGCTGCGCGAACGCGCGCGGATCGCGCGCGAAGAAGGCGTGCGGGCGGTGCTCGTCGCGCCGATGCTCGTCGGTTTGCCGGCGTTCTTCGAACTCGTCGAGGAGTTCCCGGACTTCGTCTATCTCGCGCACCCGTCGTTCGGCGGCGCGCGCTCGATCGCACCGGAATTTCTGTTCGGACGCCTCTTGCGACTGTTCGGCAGCGATGCGATCATCTTCGTCAACGTCGGCGGACGCTTCGGGTACACGCACGACATATGTGCGGCGTTGGCCGAGGGCGCCCGCCGGCCGTGGGGTGCCGTGAAGCCGGCGTTGCCGGTGCCCGCCGGTGGGATGAAGATGGAGCGGATCGAGGAGCTGCTCGACTTTTACGGCGCCGACACGATGCTGCTGATCGGCGGTAATCTGCTCGTCGAACGCGAGCGCGTCCTCGAACGCACGCGCGAATTCGTCGAACGCGTTATGGCCTGGTCGCCCGCGCGCTGAACATCCGCCGCACCGCAGCGACGATGCGTTCGATCGCGGCGTGACGGTAGGCGAACCGTTCGTCGCCGTCCGGAAAGTAGATCGCCATCGTGGGGTTGGCCTCGAACACCAGGACGTTGCCGGCCGCGTCGACGCCGAAGTCGATGCCGGCGTAATCGAGCCCGAGCGTCGCGGCGATCTGCGCGAGACCCGCCGTGGCACGCGGTCCGAGCGCGGCGGGCAGATCGGCCAGATAGCGCGCTTCCTCGGCGCGGTTCGCCTCGTTATGCCGCATGTCGGCCGAGAAGTAGTGAATCTTCCAGGTCGGCGAGATCGCGAGGTGCACCGGATAGAGCGCGCCGTCGACCATGAGCGCGCGGTACTTGCGCGTCTTCCCGTCGGCGCCGCGCGCGTCGAGGTACGCGATCGCGAGCAGGTCTTGACCGGGCAGTTTGGCGACGGCGCCGGCTAACTCGCCGGGCGTCGCGACGTACTCGAAGTGCTCGCCCATGTGGTAGCCCGGCGCGCGCACCAGCAGCGGAAACGTGAAGCCGCGTGCGGCAAGCGTCGCCGCATCGAACCGCTCGCGCGGCAGCGCGACGGTGAGCGGAACGATCACGCCGGCGAGGCCCGCAAGCCGCGCGACGTCGGTGCGTGCGGTGCGTCGCACCGCTGCGGGTGAATTGATCGTCGGTGCGTCCGATGCGGCGACGATCCGCTCGGCGAGGGCCAGGGCGTCGTCGCTGCGGTCGGCGTCGCCGATCGCGTTGAAGATCAGATCGTGCGGCGGCAGCGCGACATCCGCGCGCCAGCTGTCGGCAACGAGCGTGATCGCCTCGACGTGCGTGTCGTCGAGCAGCAAGGTCGTGACGATGTTGCCGCCGTTAGCCGCCAGAAGCACGAGTAAACGCAGCGGGGGGACGCTGCCGCGATACGGTGCGACGCGGACGATCGGCCGGGCGAATGCCGCCGCGCGATACGGCCGCGCCGCCGCGACCTCGCCCTGCGCTTCGAGCAGCAGCGCCAGCGCGAAGTTTGCCGTGGCGTGCGTGGGGTCGAGCGTGAGCGCCGCTTCGTAGGCGGCGCGGGCGCCGGCCGGATCGTCCTCGGCGAGCACGTTGCCGAGGTTGACGAAGGCGCTCGCTTCGTGCGGGTACGCGTTCACCGCATGCCGGTAGAGCACGCGCGCCTCCGCGCGCCGGCCTTCCAAATACAGCATCGTGCCGAGGTTCGTCAGCGCACCGAAGTGGCGCGCGTCGCGTGCCAGCACGCCTTTATACGCGCCGCGCGCGATCGCCAGGCGTCCGAGTTCTTCGAGCAGGCAGGCGCGGGCGAAGCGCAGATCGACCGCTTCGCTGTTGGCTGCGAGCAGGGTCTCGATTTGGGCGAGCGCGTCTTCGGTGACGTTCCCGGTGCATTCGACGCGAATCGCGAGCGTCGCGGGCTTGGGCGGCATCGGTTTGGGGCCTTTCGCCAGGCACTACCCCGGCCCTCGGCGTAGCGAGTGCGCATGTGGTGGCGCTTTCCCATCATCGCCGTCATGTGTGCCGCGCTCACCGCGCCCGCCGCGGCATCGTCGTTCACGCTGCAGACCTCGGCGTTTCTCAACGACGGCGTCATCCCCAAGACCGATGCGGCCGAGCCGTGCGGCGGACGGAATCTCACGCCGCCGCTCCTCTTCGTGGGGTATCCGCCGAACGTCCGCAGCTTCGCGATCGTGCTCTTCGACACCGATGCGGGCGCGGGCAAGGGCTTCGTGCATTGGGTCGCCTACGGGATCGGCCCCGCGCGCACCGAGCTGCCGCCCGGTTTCGGTTCGCAAGCGTCGGCGGCATTCGTCGGCGGGAAAAATAGCCTCGGCGATGCGATCTATTTCGGTCCGTGCCCGCCCGCCGGGCAGCCCGCGCACCATTACGTTTTCACCGCGTACGCACTCGATCTCGCCCCCGGCGCGCTTCCGCCCGGACTGACCCGCACCGATTTTCTCGCGGCGATCGCGGGGCACACGCTCGCACAAGCCCAGATCAACGGCCGCTTCGGCCGCTGACAAACTCATTGTAGGAGAACAACCGCATCGTGGAACTCGCTATTCGTGGACGCCTCGCCATCGTTACCGGCGCCAGCTCCGGTCTCGGTCGCGCCTGCGCCTTGGCGCTGGCGGCGGAGGGCGTTCGCCTGGCCGTCGGCGCGCGCCGCACCGAACTGCTCGCTTCGCTCGTTGACGAAGCGCGCGCGGCCGGCAGTCCGGAGGCCGTCGCCTACAAACTCGACCTGGCCGATCCGGCCTCGATCGACGCCATGCTCGCGGCCGTGCGCGAGGATCAGGGCGATGCGAGCATCCTGATCGCAAACAGCGGTCCGCCGAAGGTCGGCGCCGTCGCCAACTTGAGCTTGGCCGACTGGGATGCGGCGTACGGCCCGACGATGCGCAGCATGTTGCAACTCGTCCTGGCGGTGGTGCCGGCGATGCGCGAGAACAAGTGGGGGCGCATCATCAACTTGTCGTCATCGTCGATCAAGACGCCGATGGCGAATCTCGCGCTCTCGAATGCGTACCGCGCGGGCTTGGCCGGCGCGCTCAAGACGCTCTCGCGCGAAGTCGCCGCCGACGGCGTAACGATCAACGTGATCGCCACCGGCAAGATCGAGACGGCCCGTGCGCGCGCCGTCTATGCCGATCCGGCTGCGTGGGCGAAGCAGCAGGGCGAGATCCCATTCGGGCGTTTCGGCACGCCCGAGGAGTTCGCGCCGCTGGTCGCGTTTTTGTGCGGCGAGGGCGCGCGCTATATCAGCGGGACGACGATCTCCGTCGACGGAGGCCTCGCGCCGGGACTGCTTTAGGTCGCGGCCGGCAGCGGGCTGTTTTTGCCGCGGAAGGTCGGCGTCGCCGGCCCGCCGCGCGAGAGGTCGCGGTTGCTGAGGATGTAGCACGCCGCCGCCACCCCGCCCGCCAGCGCGAGCGCGGTGAAACCGGGCGTGTTCAGCTTCTTATCGAGGCCCAGCGCCGCGTCGATCGATGCGCCGCCGTATCCGGTGGCGGCGAAGGCAAGCGCGGCCGCGCTGTAGACCACGCCCAGTTCGATCCCGCCCTTGCCGGCGAAGAAGCCGTTGGGCGCGTGGACGCTGGCCTGCGCGACGATCATCGTCGAGATGAGCATCGCCGGACCGGCCGGGCCGCCGAGGCCCACCGCGATCATCGCGCCCGAGGCGATTTCGTTCCAAGCCGCCGCCTTGGCGTACGTCTCGCCCGGGCGGAAGCCTAGGCCGTGCATCATTTGGGCCGCTTTTTCCGGACCGGGGCCGTCGTACCACCCGAGGGCTTTCTGGGCACCGTGGGCGGCCATGCCGCCGCCGACGGCGCAGCGGGCGGCAAAAAGAGCGAGATCGCGTATCATGACGGTTCAAATCTACCCGGGGAAGGCAGGACTTGCAACTTGTTAGCGACTTTTGTGTTATGATGCGTGGTACCAGACAAGGCTCGAGCGTCGGCCCGGTCTGGGGTCAAGGCGTCCGCGTGGTTTTGTTGCTTAGTCTACAGTTCCAGGAACGGCGAGTTGAGTTGAATGGCGCTCCGATAAAAAGTCCTGGAGTTCAAGACTAGTGTATACAGACGAAACCCTCAATTGCGTTGACTGCAACGCTCCCTTCACGTTTAGCGCGGGCGAACAAGAGTTCTTCGCAGCGAAGGGCTTCACCAACAAACCGAACCGTTGCCCGGATTGCCGCGCGGCCCGCAAGGCCCAGCGCGCAGGCGCCGGTGGCGGCGGCGGGTACTCGGGCGGCGGCGGCGGCGGCTACGGCGGCGGCGGCGGTGCGCGTCCCCAACGCGAGATGTTCGAAGTCACGTGCAGCAACTGCGGAGGGAAGGCCACCGTGCCGTTCCAACCGCGCGGCGACAAGCCGGTCTACTGCCGCGATTGCTTCCAGTCGCGCAGCGGCTCCTACCGCTAGGACGTCCCTGACCCCTTAGCAGCGAGAACGGCCCGTTCACTCCGGTGAGCGGGTTGTTTTGCTTTCCGGCGGGCGCGAGAGTTCGTGCACCGCGGCTTCGACATCCGCCGCCGGCGGGTCGAAGCGCGCGGCGCCGAAGCGAGCTCGGATCGACCAGCGCGGGCCGCGCGTGTAATGGAACCCCACCGGTACGACAGCGACCGGTGGCGCTCCGTCGCGTGCGGCCCAGTCCAGCATTTTGCGGTAGCCGCCGGCGAACGGCAAGAACGCGTCGTCGCCGGTTTTTTGCGCGAAGGCCGGGTCGACGTTCGGATAGCCTTCGGGGAAGACCAGCACGACGCGGCCCGCGCGCAGCAGCGCGCTGACGGCATCGAGCGCGGCGCGCGTATAGCGCACGAGTTCGCGCCGCGCGTACGCCGGCCGTTCGCCGAGTGTTGCCGGGCGCAGCACGATCGGGTACTGCGCCGCGCGGCACGCGCGCTCCATCCAGCGACGCTGCGCGGCGCCGGCGGTCCAATCGAGTCCGACGACGATGTGCACCGGGCGCGGCACGTTGAGCACGATCACGGAGCCGTCGAGCAAGTGGTGGAAATGGCGCGCGACGAGCATCACGGGTCCGGTTGCGGGAACGTTCTCGAGGCCTTCGATCGACACCGACGATGTCTGCGTGCGCAGGCCCCACCACGCGATCGCCGCGGGCCCGAGTTGGCCCCACGGCGGGTAGCGGCTCACGCTTGAGCTTGTTGCCGGTCCGTGAACGCGAGTGCGGCGGGCAGCAAGGCGAAAACGATCGCGGCGATCGCGGTCGGCCACATGCCCGCGCTCACGCTGAGGATGATCGACCACACGATATTGATCGCGTACACCGCGTACGGGACTTCGATCGGTACGCGCGGCGCGTCGGCTTCGCGCCAGCCGAGCCGGCCGACCGCGATGAACAGCAGACCCGTCCCGAACCAGCCGGCGAGATTGCGCAGCGGCATCCCGAAGTACGGCCCCGTTTCGTGCCAGACCCAGAAGTGGATGTACTGCATGTTCGGAGCCGCCATCGACGGATCGAGCACGAGATCCCAGGCGACCAAGAGCCACGTGCCGAGCAGGATCGAGAGCGCCGTGCGGTTGCGCGCGGCCCGGATCGCGACGATCGCATCGGCCAGCATATACGATGCGAAACCCATGTAGAACCACGAGAGCGGGATCGCGAACGGTACGCGGCCGAACAGCTTCGCGCCGAGGAAATTCGTGTACTCGTAGCCCCCGAACGGCCAACCGGTCTTGGTGCCGGTGAGTTCGGCCGCGGCCGAGATGACGGTCGCGGCGACGAAGAAGATCAACGTGCGCCGCACGCCCAAGCGCCAGAAGCCGAAGCTCAACATCGCGATCGTGCCGAGGATCATCCCGGTGCCGCCGGTGTTGTTCAGGGCTTCGGAATAAAAGGCCAGCGCCTGCGGGTTATTCGCGAAGAGTTGCGGGTGCGGGATCGCGATCAACAGACCGAACAGCCCGAGCACGAGCGCGAGCGCGTGCAGCACGACGAACGTCCACGTCACCGGTGCGCCGAGCCGCTTCATCCGTGCGTCCCCGCGAGCACGAGTTCGCGCCCGCGCCAGGTGTGGCGGCGGCGCAGCAGGGCGGCGATCAACGCCAAGGTCACCGGCACGTCGGCCAGCGGCGAGAGCCAGTACGTCCAGGGCGGATGCACGTAGGCGCGTGCCGCCCCGGCCAGGACGCCGATACGCACGAACGCGAGGGCCGCGGCCACCGCGAACGTGGCGCTCGCGGTTTGATGCGCGAGCGCGAGTCCGGCCGCCAGCGGCAGCGGCAGCGCTTGCACGAGCGCCACTTCGAGCAGCCCGGCCCAGCCGCCGAAACGCGCGAAGCGATCGCGCAAGGTGAGCGAACGCGGCCAGTTGCGCCACGTCTCGCGCCAATCGGCGTGCATGAACACGCGCGCGAGGTCGCCGGCTTCGTAGAAGCCGACCGGCACACCGGCCGCGACGAGCGAACGCGCGAGCGTGACGTCCTCGCAGCGCGAAGCGCGCACGCAGTCGAATGCGCCGTGCGCGAGCAGCAGGGTGCGCGCGGCGAGAAAACATTGCCCGTTGGCCTGCACGTCGCCGACCGTCGTCGCTTCGCGACCGGGCAGCCCGAAGCGATAGATCAACGTCGCGAGCATCGCCGGGTGGACGATCGCCTGCAGCGGACCCGCCAGCAGTTGCCGGGTCGCGACGCTCAGCGCTTCGATGCCGCGCGTTTGCGCGTGCGCGGCCATCGCCGCGAACAGGCCGCCGGCGGGGCGGACGTCGGCGTCGATCGTCGCGATCCAACGCGCGGCGGGGTTCGCGGCGCGCAATCCCACGTCGAGTCCCCAGGCCTTGCCGTTCCAGCCCGCGGGCACGGGCGCGGCGTCGATGACGCGCACGCGCGCGTCGGCGGCCGTCAGCCGCCGGACGGTGGCGACGGTATCGTCGCGCGAGCCGCCGTCGACGATGAGGATCTCACCGACTTCCCCACCCGCGGCGAGCAGGCCGGACAGGCAGGGCCCGATGCGCGCGGCTTCGTCGAGCACCGGGACGATCACGCTAACGGAGCCGGCCGGCTGCGTGCCGGTCGCCGGCACGATCGTGGTCGCGCGCATCCCGCGCGCCATCCGCAGGATGACGCCCACGCCGAGCGCGGCGAGGACGAGCGCGCACAGGTCGTCGAGAGGCATCGCGCATGCTACCGTCCCACGACACCCGGCCCCTGTCGAGGAGCCGCTTGTTTCTGCCCGGGCCGGTGGGAACGAATGTCGAATGAGCGTGGGGATGGCGGTCGATGCGGGCGCGGTGACCGGTGCGCTCAAACGGTATTTCGGGTTCGACGCCTTTCGGCCGCTCCAGGAGGCGATCGTCGCCGACGTGCTGGCCGGCCGCGACGTCTTCGCGCTCCTGCCGACGGGCGGCGGCAAGTCGCTGTGCTACCAACTGCCGGCGCTCTTGACCCCGGGCCTCACGGTCGTCATCTCGCCGCTGATCGCGCTGATGAAAGACCAGGTCGACGCGCTGACGACGGCCGGCATCCCGGCGACGTACCTGAACTCGTCGCTCGAGTACGACGACGTTCGCGAGCGCGTCGACGGCCTGCGGCGCGGCGCGTACCGGTTGCTCTACGTCGCGCCCGAACGGCTGACGATCGGTTCGTTCGCCGCCGACCTCGAGCGCTGGAACGTGACGCGTTTCGCGGTCGACGAGGCGCACTGCATCAGCGAATGGGGGCACGATTTCCGGCCCGACTACCGCCGCATCGCCGAGTTGCGCGAGCGCTTCCCCGCGATTCCGTTTCTGGCGTTCACCGCAACCGCTACCGACCGCGTCCGGGCCGACATCATGGAGCGCCTGGCGTTGCGCGACCCGGCGGTGCACGTCGGCAGTTTCAACCGTGCCAATCTTACCTACCGGGTCACCCGCAAGCGGCGCGGACCGGAGGCCTTGGTCGCCTGGCTGAACGCGCGGCCCGACGATGCCGGGATCGTCTACGTCGCCAGCCGCGCCTCGGCCGACGATCTCGCCGCGCGTCTGGCCGCGGCCGGGATCGCGGCGCTGCCCTACCATGCCGGGCTCGACGCCGCAACGCGTTCGCGCCATCAGGAACGCTTCATCCGCGACCAGGTGCGCGTGATTTGCGCGACGGTCGCGTTCGGGATGGGCATCGATAAGAGCAACGTGCGCTTCGTCGTGCACTACGATCTGCCCAAGAGCATTGAAGGCTACTATCAGGAGACGGGCCGCGCCGGGCGCGACGGCGTACCGGCCGACTGCCTGTTGTTTTTCAACCACGGCGACGTGGCGAAGTTCGAGCGTTTCATCGCGGAGAAAGAGAGCGAAGGCGAACGGGCGGTCGCGCGCGCGCAACTCGAACGCATGACGCGCTACGCGTACTCGAACGATTGCCGGCGGCGCGACCTGCTCGCCTACTTCGGCGAGACGTATAGCGAGCTGAATTGCGGCGGCTGCGACAATTGCCTCGAACCGCGGCCGGCCGTCGACGCGACGCTCGACGCGCAGAAGCTGCTTTCGTGCATCGAGCGCATCCGGCGCGCGAACGGATTCGGCGTCGGGATCACGCACGTCATCGACGTGCTGCTCGGCGCGGAAAATGAGAAGATCTGGCGCTGGAACCACGAGCGCCTAACGACGTACGGCATCGGCAAGGACCGCAGTCGCACGGCGTGGCGTTCGCTGGCCGACGAACTGGCGCGGCTCGGCCTGATCGCCGTCGACGCCGCGCAGTATAACACCGTTTCGCTGACGCCCGGCGGGCGCGCGGCGCTGACCGAGCGGACCCCGGTAATCGTGCGCGAACTGCCGGCGGCGGCCGAGAAAGGCCGCAAGCGTGCGCCGTCCGGGGCCGTCGACGGACCCTACGATGCCGGCGTGTTTCGCGCGTTGCGCGATCTGCGCAAGGAACTCGCCGACGAGCGCGACGTTCCGGCGTACGTCGTTTTCAGCGATGCGGTGCTGCGCGCGATGGCGCGCGAACTGCCGCGGACGCCGGCGCAATTGCGGGCGATCAGCGGCGTGGGCGAGAAAAAACTGGCCGACTTCGGCGCGCGCTTTTTGGATGCGATCGAGAGCGCTCGTGGCTGAACCCGGCCGTTCCGAGGGGTTTCCAAGCCGAACGTGACAGGATGGCCCCCAATGATGACGCGAACGCGCCGGCTTCTTTGCGCTTGGCTTGCCGTGGCCGTAACCCTCTGCACGTGGGGGGCGCCGGCGTTCGCGCAATCGAGCGAAAACACCGGGATCATCCAGATCACGGTCAAGGGCGACGCCGGCAAGGCGTTGGCCGACGCGCGCGTCTTCTTGCTCGGGCCGAGCGTGGCAAGTGCGCTGACGACGCGCAGCGGGATCGTGAAATACACCGACGTCGCGAGCGGCATCTACCGGGTACGCGTCAACAAGCCGGGGTACCGCACGAGCATCTCGAGCGCGTTCGAATTGCTGGGCAACAAGGAAGTCGACGTCGACGTCGCGCTCGGACTCTCGTCGCCGGTTGCCGGCGCGCCGGCCACCGCCGACACGTCGGGAACCGTCAACGGCATGAAGATCATCGGGCGGACGACGGCGCGCGTGACGGTCTCGACGCACGACGTCGATCAGAACAGCGCCGTGCGCCGCATCTCCGACTCGCTCGCCGACGCGCTCAACACGCTAGCCGGCGTCGACGTGACGCAGTCCACGAACGATCCCGATTCACCGCAGACGATCTCGCTGCACGGCCACGACGAGTCGCAGACCGCCGTCACGCTCGACGGCATTCCGCTCTCGGCACCGGGCACGGCCGCGAACCTGCGCGGCATCAACACCGATCTGTTCGCCGGCGCGAGTGCGGGCTTCGGCGCGCGGGCGGGCGCCCTCGGCGGGGGCGTCAATTTCACCACCTTGCAGCCGACGCAAACGTGGCAGTACCGTCTGAACGCAGCCGACGGCTCGTTCGATAAATACAACTGGTCGCTGGGCGTGACCGGATCCGTCGGGAAACTCGGCGTAGCCGCGCTGACGACCAAACGCGGCGGCAACAGTCCGCTGACGTTCCAGGACTATCTCGACGAGAGCGGCCTGACGTACCCGCACGGCGGCGAAAGCACGAACGCCGGCGACTTCATCAAGTTGCGCTACGGCCTCACCGACAATACGACCCTCGTGCTGACCGCGCTCTCGAATCATTCGGATACGGCGCTCCTGTGCACGCAGTTTACCGGCCCGCTGCCGTGCGGTATCGGACCGAACAACACGTCGACGGGCCGCTATCAGTTCGTTTACGGCACGATCCAGTCGCTGGTCGGGCAAGTCGCGTTGCAAGCGACGGGCTACGTCTCGACCCAGTACGGGCTCTCGGCCCAAAACAACCGCTACATCGACCAGTGCGTCGGCGCGCCGGTCCCGTGTCCGGTGGCCGAACCGTTCGCGACCAACACGACGTCGGTGACCCGCGGCGTTGCGACGCAGGGCACGATCAGCAAAGACAACCACACCATCACGCTCAACGCGACGACGTTCGCTTCGCAAACCGGCTTCGCGCCGCTGGTCGCGTTCGGCGCGACGCAGCAGTTCGTGCTGCCCTCGACCAACGGCATCTCGGCCTCGACCTACGCGCTGAGCGATTCGATCAAGGTGAGCAATCGCGTTTCGGTCGGCCCGACGTTTTCGCTGGCCGCTACGACCGGCGCCGGCGCCTCGATTCTGGCGGGTCTCGCCGGCGATTGGCGCCCCAACGATAGCGACGACGTCTCGGCATCGGCCTCGGTCGGCAGTTCGCAGCCGCCGCCGGCGATCGTGCGCAGCTTCAGCGATCCCAATTCGGCGCGCGTCAACTGCCCCGGCGGAACCGCCCAGATCAGCGGCCCGGGCGACACCGCGACCGCGCAGTCGGCGATCGACTATTCGTTGACCTTTACGCACCAGTGGGCGCACGGCAATCTCAGCGCCGATCTCTATCGCCAGTCGCAGGCGGGGCAGCTGGTGAACGCCGCGGTGCCGGCGCTCGCCGGCGGCGTGCCGCCGCTGTTGACGTCGGCCGTGCAGACGTACTACTCGACCGTCTGCGGGACGGCGTCGCTCGCGAGCGTGTACGTAAGCGAGCCGGTCAACGGCACCGACCGCTTATATCAGGGCTACGACATCTCCGGTCGCGTATCGCTGGGCCGCGACGTGACCTTGATTCCGTCGTACTCGACCAACGTGTCGGAGTATACCTCGGCCGACCCGCTCTTCACCGGTCTCGGCAGCACGTTGATCCTCAACTCGCAGATTTACGGGCGCCCGCTCCACAAGGGCAACGTGACGGTCGATGCCTTCAACCCGCCGAGCGGCCTTGAATTCATCGCCAACGCGCAGTATGTGGGTGTCAATAACTCGCAGCATCTCGCGCCCTACGTCAACGTCAGTTTCGGCGTCACCCATCCGGTCGGTCTGGGTATGCTCACGCTGTTCGAGACCAACGCCTTCAATACGGAAACGGCGCTGTTCTCAACCTTGAGCGGCGCACAGCCGCAGCCGCTGGCGGGCGGCGGCGCGTTGCTGGTCGCGGCGAATCCGCTGCCGCCGCGGACGATCCAGGTTTCGTACTCGATCAATACCGGCGCGCGGCCCGGTGCGGGTTACTCGCGCGTGCCCGGGCTGCGCGGCGCGTCGCTGCGCCAAAGCGCCACCGCGACCGCGAGTGCGAGTCCGGCGCCTCCGCGCGGCGTGTTCGGTTTCGGTGAGCTGAAGTTCATCGCGCCGCCCGACGGCGGCGACCCGCTGGCGCTTGCGACCGCGCGCCCGGAATGCACCGCCGACTTGCAGCCGTTGGCGAGCGCCGCCCTCGCGCAACTCGGCGCCGCCGGCGTCGCGTACGCTGCCGGCAAGCCGCTGCCGGCCGTTACCGGCATCAACGTCACGCCGCACGGTGATGCATCGGGCGCGTGGTATTTCGGGCTCGGCCCGAACATCTCGCGCGATCTGTTTCCGCGTCCGCCCGCGGCTGCGCGCGCGCCCGCCGGTCCGGGTGGGCCCGGCGGTCCGGGCGGCGGTCCCCCCGAGGGCGGCCCGGGCGGCTTCGGCGGTCCGCCGCCGGTCTTCCGTTCGCAGGTCAGCGTCACGCCCAACAGCGCGCCACGGCCCGCGTTCACGCCGAGCCCGGCGCTGCTCGCGGCGCTCCAGCCGTTCCGCGCGCTGGTCTCGTGCGCGTACGCCTCGGTGCTCTCGCCGGCCGACGCGAAAGCGCGCGGCTTCGACATCGCGCCGCCCGGCCAACCGCCCGCTTCTCCGGCGCCCGGTGCGAGCCCGGCGGCGCGCGGTCCGGGCGGCGGCCGCGGCTTCATCCAATACGCGCCCAAGCCGGGGATCTTCGTCGTTCGCGTTCCGGACTTAGGAACTGGCGGAGGAAGCGTGAATCAAACCAAATGACGACGACGACGGTGCCGCCCCGGGTCGCAGTGATCGACGACGAGCGGCACTTGCGGGAGTTGCTCGAGCTGGGCTTGGGCGAAGACGGGTTCGAGGTTCGCAGTGCCGGCGACGGACAGACGGGCCTGGCCCTGGTGCGCGAGTGGCGGCCGGACGCGATCATTCTCGACGTGATGCTCCCCTACGTCAACGGCCTGGAACTGCTGCCGATGATGCGCCGTATCACCGAAGCGCCGATCCTTATGCTCAGCGCGAAGGCCGATACCGACGACCGCGTCACGGGCTTGCTGCGTGGCGCCGACGACTACATTCCCAAGCCGTTCGAGATGTCGGAACTTGTCGCGCGCCTGCACTCGGCGTTGCGCCGGCCGCGGCTGGAAGCGCCGAGCATCGTTTCGTACGCCGATCTCACGATCGATCTCGACCGGCGCGACGTCAAGCGCGGCGACGTGCTGATCGATCTCTCCGCGCGCGAGTACGCGCTCTTGCTGACGTTCGTACGCAACCCCGAGCGCGTCTTCACGCGCGATCAGCTGCTCGATTTGGTTTGGGGCAGCGACCGCGACGTCGGCCCGGGCGCGGTCGAGACGTACGTGTCGTATTTGCGCGCGAAGGTCGATGCGAATTTCGAGCCCAAGCTGATCCGCACGATCCGAGGAGCCGGCTACGCCCTCCGCTCCCATTGACGCCTTCTCGGCGCTCGCCCGGCGGCTGACCGGCTGGTACGTCTTCGTCGCGGTCTCGTTCGTCGCGGTGTTGCTGACGCTCGTCGGCGTGCTCGGCATCGCGCTGTTCGCGCACGACGTCAACGCTGAAATCGGCCTCTCGCAAAGCAACGCTTCCGCGTTTGCCGAGCGTGCCGCGCAGCGCCACGAAGGGTTCCTCGCCGCGGCGGTGGCGTTCGAGTCGAGCAATCGGCGCGAAGGCGTCCACGCGTACGCCGGCCGGCCGCGCGTTCCGCGCGCGGGCGGACCGCGTCCGCCCGAGATCGGTCCGCCGCCGGGTCCGCCGCGCGCCGGTCCGATTCCGCCGATGGACGTCGCCGTGATCGACGGCAGCGTCCGCTACGGTCCCGGGTTGCGCGCGCGCTTCGAGGGTAGCCGGCTGGGCTACGCGATCGCGACGCTGTTTGGGGTGCGCGTCCCGCCGCCGCAGCCGTTCTTGGACGGCGTGATCGCCTTCGGTCCGGATGCGGCGCTGTTTCAAAATATCGTTTTCGCCGTGTTCGGCGCGATTCTACTCGCGGCGATCGCGGTCGGCACGCTCGCGTATCTCATCGGGCGCTACATCACGCATCAGGCCATTCAGCCGCTCGTCGACGTGACCGAGGCCCTGCAGCGCTTCGCGGCGCGCGACTTCCGCACGCAAGCGATCGCGCTCGCCGGCAAGAGCGACTTCGACGTGCTCGCGCACGCCTACAACGCGGCCTCCGAACAAGTCTCGGCCGCGTTCGCCGAACGCGAGGCGGCCGAGGCGCAGATGCGACAGTTCGTTGCCGACGCCGGCCACGAGTTGCGCACGCCGCTGACGATCGTCCTGGGCTACATCGACCTCTTGCGGCGGCGCGCCAGCGCGACCGACGAGCGCTCGAAGTTCATCTTTTCGTCGATCGCGGCCGAGGGCCGGCGCATGCGGACCTTGGTCGACAACCTCGTGCTGCTGGCGCGACTCGAGGGCGACGAAGCGCGGCTGGTCGAGCCGTTCGACGTTACGGCGCTGATCGGCGAGATCGTCGACGTCCGCCGGGGCCTCGCGCCGGCGGTCGCGTTCGTCGTCACGACGCCGGTCGCGGCGCAGGCGATCGCCGAGCGCCACGACGTCTACGAAGCGCTGGCCAATATTATCGACAACGCGATCAAATACGCGCCCGGATCGCCGATCGTCATAACGACCTCGGTGCCGCGCGACGGCAGCGTCGAGATCGCGATTGCCGACGAGGGGCCGGGGATCGCGCCGCAGGACCGCGAGGCGGTCTTCGAGCGGTTCTTTCGCGGCGCCGGCCGCGGCGAGGTGGAAGGCAGCGGCCTCGGCCTCGCGATCGCGAAGCGCGCGATCGAACGCGCCGGCGGCACGTTGCGACTGGATACGGCGGTCGAGCGCGGGACGCGTTTCGTGATCGCGCTCCGCGCCGAGCGCGCTCAGGCGGTTTCGGACGAGACGCCCTCGCTGCGTCCCGTCAGCACCATCTCGCGCATGCGCGGGTGATCGCGGTCCTGGCGCTCCATCCAGCGCTCGAACGGCGGCACCGGTAAGCCCGTGCGGAAGAGCCAGTAGTAACAGCTGAGATCGCCGAGGAACGCGAAGCGCCGCTTGGCATCGGCATAGAGGGCGTCGTAGGAATCGAAGGAGCGCGCGTACGCTTCGACGCTGCCGAACGTCGCGACCAGGCCTTCGAGCGCGCGGGCGTTGGCGATCGTGCCTTCGATTTTCTTGCGCGAGTGGATGACGCCGTCGGCTTCCATGATCCGCTCGACGTCGGCTTCGCCGTACGCGGCGACACGCGCGAGCGCGAAGGCATCGAAGGCGCCCCGAAACGCCGGCCAGCGCGCGGCGATCAGTGCCCAGCTCAAGCCGGCCTGGAAGATGGCACGCGTGACGATCTCCAGATGGTCGTCGAGCGTGGGCGCCGCGACGACGCGCGGGATGCGTTCGGGCGGGGTCGGCTTCTTCGGCATGGCGCGGCTCCGGCGAAAGGGTCAGCACGAAGTATACCGGATATTGGCGCGTGGGCAAGACGTGGGTCCTAATCGCAGCGATCCTCGGCTCCGCCATGACGTTCATCGACGCGACGGCGGTCAACGTCGCGCTCCCGGTGATCCAGCGCGAACTGCAGGCAAGCAGCGATCAGATGCAGTGGGTCATCGAATCCTACGCGCTGTTCCTCTCGGCGCTGATCCTCGTGGGCGGTTCGCTCGGCGATCTCTTCGGGCGCAAGAAATGCTTCGCGATCGGCATCGCGCTCTTCGCGCTCGCATCGGCGGCGTGCGCGCTCGCGCCCAGCGTGGCGTTCCTGATCGTCGCGCGCTCGGCGCAGGGCGTGGGGGCGGCGCTGGCGATGCCCGAATCGCTCGCGCTTGTGAGCGTCGCGTTTCCCGGCGCCGAACGCGGCAAGGCGATCGGAACGTGGTCGGGCTTCGCATCGATCATGGGAGCGGTGGGTCCACTCGCCGGCGGCTTTCTGACGCAAACCGCGTCCTGGCGCTGGGTGTTTGCGATCAATCTGCCGCTCGCTGCGGTCGTGCTCGCGCTCATCGTCCGGCGCGTGCCCGAGAGCCGCGCCGAGGGGGCTGACCGGACCGTCGATTGGAGCGGTGCGACGTTGGCGACGTTGGGTCTGGGCACGCTGGTGTACGGCCTGATCCGGCTGCAGCTGCCGGCGGCCGGCCCGGCCGACGCCGCGACGGCCGGCGTGGGCGTCGTGCTCCTCGCAGCGTTCGTCATCGCGCAGCGCCGGGCGCGCCATCCGATGATGCCGCCGGGGCTGTTCGCATCGCGCACGTTCACGATTGCGAACGTCTACACGTTCGCGCTGTATCTCGCGCTGGGCGGCAGTCTGTATTTCTTTCCGTACACGCTGATCGACGTCCAGCAGTATACGCCGACCGCCGCGGGGGCCGCGTTTCTACCGTTCGTGTTGCTCCAGTTCGGGCTCTCGCGCTGGTCCGGCGGCCTATCGGCGAAGATCGGCGCGCGTCCGCCACTGGCGATCGGCGCGGCGATCGCCGGCGCAGCCTTCGTCGCGTTTGCACTACCGGGCATCGGCGGCAGTTACTGGACGACGTACTTTCCCGCCGTCGTTTTGCTCGGCATCGGTGCGGCGTTTTTCATCGCGCCGTTGACGACCGCCGTCTTCGATTCGTCGGATCCCGCGCTCAGCGGTCTCGCATCCGCAATGAATAACGCGATCGCGCGCGCGGCCGGCTTGCTGGCCATCGCGCTGCTGGGGATCCTCTTCAGCGCGACGTTCGCGCGCGGCTTCGACGGTGCAATCGCCGCGACGAACGTCGGCCCGGCGACGCGCGCGCAGGCGGTCTCGGAGCGCGCACGTTTTGCCGCCGGGACCGTTCCCGCCGACGTCGCGCGGGCCGACCGCGCCGCGGCTGGCCTCGCCGTGCGGCGCGGATACCTGGCCGGCTTCCGGAGCGTCATGCTGGCGTCGGCCGGGGTTGCCTTTCTCGCCGCGCTGATCGCGCTTGTCGCGTTGCCCGGACGGCGTGCCATACCGTTGGCACCGGCTACGGCTACGGTCGGCTGATGCAGCGGGTCGACGGCGGATTTATCTACTCGGCAACCGATCTCAATAACGATCTGGAATGCCGCCGGCTGACGTGGCTCGAGTGTCAGGTCGCGCTCGCCAACCTCCGCCGGCCCGATGCCGAAGCCGCCGTCGCGCTGATCGCGGCGAAGGGCGACGCGCACGAGGCCCGCTATCGCGATCGCCAGCACGCGCTCCTCGGCGAGGCCATGATCCGTTTCGACGGCCGGGTCGAAAACACGCGCGCCGCGATGGAAGCGGCGGAGCGCGAAACGCTCGCCGCGATGGCGAGCGGAGCGCAATTGATCTACCAAGCGACCTTTTTCGACGGGCAGTTTCTGGGCCGAACCGATTTCTTGCGCCGGGTCGAGCGGCCGAGCGCGCGCTGGGCCTGGAGTTACGAGGTCATCGATACCAAGCTCGCGCTGCAGCCGAAGGCGTACTTCTTGTTGCAATTGTGCAACTACAGCGAACACCTCGCGCGCCTGCAAGGCACGCCGCCGCTGCAGGGCCATCTCGTGCTCGGCTCCGGAGTCGAGGCAGCGTTCCGGATCGACGATTATGCCGCGTTTTACCGCCATCAAAAGCGTGCCTTTTTAGCGCGCGCCGCGAACGTCGCCGAAGCGTATCCGCTCGAAGTGCCGCACTGCGCGGTGTGCCGGTGGGCGGGGCCGTGCGCGGCGCGCCGCGACGCCGACGGCTATCTGGGCCTCGTGGCTTGGATGCGCAGCGGTCAGATCGACAAGCTGGCGACGTGCGCCATCACGACGATTGCCGAACTGGCGGTGGCGGCCGACGAACGCCGCCCGTTCGGGATGACCGGGAAGACGTTCGTCACGTTGCGCGCGCAGGCGGCGCTGCAGCACCGGCAGCGCACGTCCGGCCGGCACGAATACGAGCTGCTCGAGCACGGCGAGGGTCAGGGGTTCGAGCGGCTGCCGCGTCCCGACGCCGGCGACGTGTATTTCGATATGGAGGGCGATCCGCTCTACACGCCCGAGCGCGGACTCGAGTATCTGTTCGGCGTGTATACGGCCGACGACGACCGCTTCCGCGGGTTCTGGGCGCGTGACCTGACGCAGGAGCGCCGGGCGTTCGAGGAGCTGATCGATTTCCTGATCGAACGGCGCCGGCGCTTCCCCGCTGCGCACGTCTACCACTATGCGCCGTACGAGACGGTCGCGCTGCGGCGCTTGATGGGCGTGTATGGGACGCGTGAGGCGGAGCTCGACGATCTCTTGCGGGGCGAAGCGTTCGTCGATCTCTACGCGGTCGTCCGGCAAAGCGTCCGGATCTCGCAACCGAGTTATTCGATCAAGAAGCTCGAGCCGTTCTACGGTATGGTGCGGAATACGGACGTGCGCCGGGGCGACGATTCGATCGTGATGTTCGAGTCGTGGCTGGCCGACGGTGACGAATCGATCCTCGAAGATATCGAGCGGTACAACGAAGACGATTGCCGCTCGACCGCGCTGCTGCACCGTTGGCTTCTCGAGCGGCGCGAGGAGCGCGGTCGCGCGACCGGCCGCGACCTGCCGTGGCGCGCGCCGGCCGGCGAGCCCGCGGCGGGCAAGGCGGCGAAGCCGGAGCCGGAACTCGCGCGCCGCCTGCTCGAAGGTTTGCCCGATCCCGGTTCCCTCGAAGCGCTGCGTGCGGCTCACGCGGACGTGCGCGCGCGTTGGCTGCTGGGGCACCTCGTGCAGTACCACCGGCGTGAAGCCAAGCCCGCGTGGTGGAAAATCTTCGACCGGCGGAACAACGCCGACCAGCTGACGGAATTCGACCACGATGCGCTCGGCGATCTGACGCTGTGTGCGGACGTTGCGCCGTACTTGCTGAAGAAGAACGACCGCAATCGCGTCTACACCTACGAATTTCCGGACCAGCTCCACAACCTCGGCGCGAAGCCGGAATGCCCGCACACCGAGAAGGGCGCCGGAACGGTGGTAACGATCGACAACGATCGCAATCGCATCCAGATCAAACTTGCCGGCCACATCGACCCGCCGCAGCTCAAGGCGCTGATCCCCGGTGGCCCGGTGCATACCGACGCGCAGGTCGCTGCGCTCGAGGATATCGCCGCAACCTACCTTGCCGGCGAGCTCGCGCAGCGGTACCCGGCGATCCGGGATCTGCTCCTCGCGGATCCGCCGCGATTCGCGGGCCGCCCCGTGGCCACGGCCGTCCAGCCGCAGGCCATTACCTCGGATGCCGTTGCCGAACTGGTCGCCGCGCTCGATGCGAGCTATCTTTTTCTTCAAGGGCCGCCGGGCAGCGGCAAGACGACGCTCGGGGCCGACGTCATCGTCACGTTGCTGGCCGCCGGCAAGCGGATCGGCGTTGTCGCGCGCAGTCATGCCGCCGTGCACCACCTGCTCGAAAAAGTCGAGGAAACGGCGGACCGGCGCGGCGTCGCATTCACCGGCTTGTATAAGGACTCCGGCGACGATACGGTGTACGTGTCGCGCCTCGCGACCCCGTGCATCACGAGCACGGGCGATAACCGCGCGTTCGTCGATCGATCGCACGAACTGGCCGGCGGCACCCCATGGCTATTCGCGCGCGACGATCGCGTGGGCGCCTACGACGTGCTGTTCATCGACGAGGCCGGCCAACTCGCGCTCGGCGACGCGCTGGCGTGCGCGCGTGCGGCACGGAACGTCGTGCTGCTCGGCGATCCGCTGCAGCTGGCGCAAGTCTCGCAGGGTTCGCATCCGATCGGCACGGGCGAATCGATCCTCGAGCACCTGCTCGCTGCCGGCCGGACGGTCGCGCCCGACCGGGGCGTTTTCCTCGACGTCAGCTACCGCATGCACCCCGATATTTGCCGCTTCATCTCCGATGCGGTCTACGACGGCCGCTTGACCCCGGCCGCGAGCACCGCGCGTCATACGGTCGATGCGGTGGGCCTTACCGGCTCGGGGCTACGCTATCTGCCGGTGGAGCACGCCGGCAACGGGCGCGAATCGGGCGAAGAGGCCGAGCGCATCGCCGCAGCCGTCGCCGGCTTGCTGCGCGGCGAGGTCACGCCGCCGAAGGGCCCGCCCCGCCCGCTCGTTGCGAGCGATATCCTCATCGTCACGCCGTACAACGCGCAGCGCGTGCGGATCGCGCAGGCACTCGAGCGGCACGGTTTGCCGCCGGTCGCCGTTGGGACCGTCGACAAATTCCAAGGCCGCGAAGCGGCGGTCGTCTTCTATTCGATGGCGACGTCGAGCTCCGACGATCTGCCGCGCGACTTGAGCTTCTTGTTCGAGAAGAACCGCTTCAACGTCGCCGTCTCGCGCGCGCAGGCGCTTTCGGTGCTCGTGTGTTCGCCGCGTCTGCTCGAAGTCCGCACGACGACCCCGCAGGAAATGCTCCTGGCAAACATGCTGTGCGCGTTCGTGGAAGCGGCCGCTCAGGCGATGTAGTCGCGCAGCTCCGTCACTTGGATGCGACGCTTCATCGGCGCGAGCTTCGGTCGCCACGCGGCGTCGTTGGTGATGAGATGCGCGACCTGCGCCACGATGCCGGTTGCGATGACAAGCGCGTCGGTGGTCGTGAAGTGGTGGTTCGCTCGGAGCGCCGCGCCGTCCTGAGCAATGTGGAGATCGATCGGCAGCAGCCCGAGATGGGGTGTGTTCGTTAGGAATTGGTGGACGTGAACGATCCCGGACGGAGAGAGTCGCAGCGGCCGGACCAGAAGTTCCATGGCGCTGACGGGTGATACGACGGCCTCGTTGCGTCCGGTCTCGACGCACGAGTCGATCAAGAAGGCGGCGGCGGCGTGCGTTGCGTCCCGGGCCTCAAAGTATGCGATCAAGACCGAGGTGTCGATCAGGACCCGGTCGCCGGGTGCGACGCGCTGCTCGAAGGCCGCCTGATTCACTCCTTCTCATCCCGCATTTCCCGGATGAAGGCGACGTTCTCTTCCGTGCTGCTGAAGAACACGCCGGTCAGCGCACCGGCGTAGCTCTTGCGGACGAGCCGCACGACGAACTGGTCTTCCTCACCGGTATCGACGACCACCAGGCGCTGGCCGGGCTCGATGCCGCGCCGCTCCGCGATCGCTTGCGGGATCGTCAGTTGGTTCTTGGCGCGGACGATGGCCGCAATTGCAAGGGTGGGCATGATCGCCGGTTCATGTTCCATCGGTCTGATTATCGCAAGATTTTCAGAAAGTGTCCAGAAGATTCCGACCAAACCCTGCCCCGGCGCGTTGACGGTACTCGTCCGGCTTGATATAATCCGGGGGTTCGGCCCACCGACGGTGCGGCCGCTTTCGTGTGTGTTTCGAGGATAGGCGTGCCGACAATCTCCCAATTGGTCCGTAAGGGCCGCGACAAGCAGCAGAAAAAGGTGAAAACCCCGGCCTTCCGCGTCGTTTCGACCGGACCCAAGCCGGGCCACCCCGACCTGCCCAACCGGACCTTTGAAGTCGCGGGTAACCCCCAGCGACGCGGCGTCTGCACGCAAGTTAAGACGATCACCCCCAAGAAGCCGAACTCGGCCCTGCGCAAAGTGGCGCGCGTCCGCCTCACCAACGGTGAGGAAGTGACCGCCTACATCCCGGGGATCGGGCACAACCTTCAGGAGCATTCGGTCGTCCTGATCCGCGGCGGTCGCGTCAAGGATCTCCCCGGCGTCCGCTACCACATCATTCGCGGGACGCTCGATACGTCGGGCGCGGCCAACCGCAAGCAAGGCCGCTCCAAATACGGCGCCAAGCGCAACGCCAAGCCCACCGGTAAGAAATAAGGACGCCCAGAGAGATGCCGCGTAAAGGTCCGGTCCCGAAGCGACCGATTCTCCCCGATCCGAAGTTCAACTCGAAAGTGCTCTCGCGCTTCATCAATAAGGTGATGCTCCAGGGCAAGAAGAGCGTTGCCGAGCGCATCTGCTACAGCGCGCTCGAGATCGTCGAGACGAAGTCGGGCCGCGATCCGATGGATATCTTCACCCAAGCGCTTGGTAACGCCATGCCGCTGGTCGAAGTGCGTCCGCGGCGCGTCGGCGGTGCCACCTATCAGGTGCCGATGGAAGTGCGTCCGGACCGCCGGCAAGCGATGGCGATGCGTTGGCTGATCACCTACGCCCGCGCCCGGCCCGGCCATTCGATGGAAGAAAAGCTCGCGGCGGAGCTCATGGATGCCGCCAACAACCTCGGCGCTTCGATCAAGAAGCGCGAGGACACTCATAAGATGGCCGAAGCCAACAAAGCCTTCGCCCATTACCGCTGGTAATTGTAGCCGTTTTTCATCATGCCGCTTAACCGCGAATACCCCCTCGAACACACCCGGAACATCGGGATCGCCGCTCACATCGACGCCGGTAAAACGACGGCGACGGAGCGTATCCTGTTCTATACCGGCCGCACCCACAAGATCGGCGAAGTGCACGACGGCGCTGCGACGATGGATTGGATGGTCCAGGAACAGGAACGCGGGATCACGATCACGTCCGCTGCAACCGCGTGCACGTGGCGCGAAACGCGTATCAACATCATCGATACGCCAGGCCACGTTGACTTCACGGTCGAGGTCGAGCGTTCGCTGCGCGTGCTCGATGGACTCGTCGCGCTGTTCGACTCGGTTGCCGCAGTGCAGCCGCAGTCGGAAACGGTTTGGCGTCAGGCCAACAAGTACAAAGTCCCGCGCATCATCTTCGTCAACAAGATGGACCGCATGGGCGCCGATTTCTTCAACTGCGTGGCGAAGATCCGCGAGCGCCTCGGCGCGCGCGCGGTCCCGATTCAGGTGCCGATCGGTGCGGAAGCCGACTTCCTGGGCGTCGTCGACCTCTTCACGATGAAGAAGGTCGTTTACACCGACGATCTCGGTTCGACGATGGATTCCGAGGAGACCCCGACGGGCGAACTGCTCGAGGTCGCGCAGAAGTGGCGTCACGAGCTGATCGAAGCGATCGCCGAGCACGACGACGAGCTGCTCGAGCTGTTCTTTGACGGTAAAGACATCCCGGTCGAACGTCTCAAGGAAGCGCTGCGCAAGGCGACGATCGCCGGCGAAGTGCTGCCGATGCTCTGCGGCTCGGCCTTCAAGAACAAGGGCGTGCAGCCGTTGCTCGACGCGGTCGTCGACTTTCTGCCCTCGCCGCTCGAAGCGAAGACCATCACCGGCAAAGACCCGAAGAACGACGGGGACATCACCCGCAAGGCCGACGACAACCAGCCCTTCGCGGCGCTGGCCTTCAAGATCGCGACCGATCCGTACGGCAACCTGACGTACTTCCGCGTCTATTCCGGCGTGCTCGAAAAGGGCTCGTACGTCTACAACGCGCGCAGCGGCAAGAAAGAGCGCATCGGGCGCATCCTGCGCATGCACGCGAACCATCGCGAAGACATCGACGCGATCGGCGCGGGCGACATCGCGGCGGCCGTCGGCATGACCGACACGCGCACCGGCGACACGCTGTGCGATGAGAAGAATCCGATCCTGCTCGAGAACATCGTGTTCCCGGAGCCCGTCATCTCGCAGGCCATCGAGCCGAAGACGAAGGGCGATCAGGACAAGCTCGGCATCGCGCTGACGCGCCTGGCGCAAGAAGATCCGACGTTCCGCATGCGGACCGACGAAGAGACCCAGCAGACGATCATTGCCGGCATGGGCGAGCTCCATCTGGAGATCATCCTCGATCGCCTCAAGCGCGAATTCAAGGTCGAAGCGAACGTCGGCAAGCCGCAGGTCGCATATAAAGAAGCGATCACCAAGACCGTGGAAGTGCAGGGCAAGTTCGTCCGGCAGTCCGGCGGTAAGGGGCAGTACGGCGACGTCTGGATTCGTCTGGAGCCGCAAGAGCCCGGTACCGGCTACGTCTTCGAGAACAAAGTCGTCGGCGGCGCCGTGCCCAAGGAATACGTCAAGCCGGTCCAAGAGGGCATTCGCGAAGCGTGCGAATCCGGCACGCTTGCCGGCTACCCGGTACTCGACTTCAAGGCGACGTTGTTCGACGGTTCGTACCATGACGTCGACTCCTCGGAAATGGCCTTCAAGATCGCCGCTTCGATGGCGTTCAAGGACGCCAACAAAAAGGCCGGCCCGATCTTGCTGGAGCCGATCATGAAAGTCGAAGTGACCACGCCCAAGGATTACCTGGGCGCGATCAACGGCGACTTGAACCGGCGTCGCGGCCAGATCCAATCGCAAGAAGAAGCCCCCGGCGGCGCCGTCGTCATCGCGGCGAACGTTCCGCTCTCGGAAATGTTCGGGTACGCAACCGACATGCGGTCGGCGACGCAAGGCCGCGCGACGTACACCATGGAGTTTTCACACTACGAGAAAGCCCCGCGGTCGGTCGAAGAAGAAATCGTCGCTAAGGCATCCGGAAAGAAACTCGCGACCGCGTAGGTCGACTCTCAAACCGAAGGAACACAGAAGCAGATCATGGCTAAAGCCAAATTTGACCGGTCGAAACCGCACGTCAACATCGGGACCACGGGTCACGTCGACCACGGCAAGACAACGCTGACGGCAGCCATCATCAACTGCCTCGCGACCGAGAATTCCAACATCCAAAAGCGCAACGTCGACGACATCGATAACGCGCCCGAGGAAAAGGAACGCGGCATCACGATCGCCATCTCGCACCAAGAGTACGAGACGGCGAAGCGCCACTACGCGCACGTCGATTGCCCCGGCCACGCCGACTACATCAAGAACATGATCACCGGTGCGGCCCAGATGGACGGCGCGATTCTGGTGGTGTCGGCGGCCGACGGCCCGATGCCGCAGACCCGCGAGCACATTCTGCTCATGAAGCAGGTCGGCGTTCCGTACATCGTCGTGTTCCTCAATAAGGTCGACCAAGTCGACGACGAAGAGCTGCTCGAGCTCGTCGAGATGGAAGTGCGCGAGCTGCTCTCATCGTACGAGTTCCCCGGCGACGACATTCCGATCATTCGCGGTTCGGGCCTCAAGGCGCTCCAGTCGTCCGGCAAGCGCGGCGACAAGGATGCCGATCCGATCTTCGCGTTGATGGACGCGGTCGACAGCTACATCCCGACGCCGGAACGCGCCGTGGACAAGCCGTTCCTGATGCCGGTCGAAGACGTCTTCACGATCACCGGCCGTGGCACGGTCGGCACGGGCCGCGTCGAGCGCGGCCAGGTCAAGGTCGGCGAAGAAGTCGAGATCGTCGGTCTCGTCGACACGCCGCCCCGCAAGACCACCGTCACGGGCATCGAGATGTTCCGCAAGCTGCTCGACGCGGGCATCGCGGGCGACAACGTCGGCGTCCTGTTGCGCGGCGTGGAACGCAACGACATCGAGCGCGGCCAAGTGCTGGCCAAGCCCGGTTCGATCAAGCCGCACAAGAAGTTCAAAGCCGAAGTGTACGTCCTCTCCAAAGAAGAGGGCGGCCGCCACACGCCGTTCTTCGCCAACTATCGTCCGCAGTTTTACTTCCGTACGACCGACGTGACCGGCACGATCAAGCTGCCGGAAGGCGTCGAGATGGTCATGCCCGGCGACAACATCACGATGGAAGTCGAGCTGATCACCTCGATCGCATGCGAAGAAGGCCTGCGCTTCGCGATCCGCGAGGGTGGGCGCACGGTCGGCGCCGGCGTCGTCACCTCGGTCACGGATTAACCATCATGGCGAAGCAGAAAATTCGTATCCGGCTCAAAGCCTACGATCACGCGATCCTCGATCAATCCGCCGAGCGGATCGTCGATACGGCGAAACGCACCGGCGCGTTCGTGAGCGGCCCCGTGCCGCTCCCGACCGAGATCAACCGGGTTTGCGTGCTGCGTTCGCCGCACGTCGACAAGAAGAGCCGCGAGCACTTCGAGATGCGCACGCACAAGCGTCTGATCGACATTCTCCAGGCGTCGCCCAAGACGATGGACGCGTTGATGCACCTCGATCTGCCCGCCGGCGTGGATATCGAACTCAAGGCCTGACGGACTCCGGCTGCCGGAATACGAACCCCCCGGCATGGCGATTCCCCTGGATGTCTCGTACGAGCGTACTTTTTCCGGTACGGCCAAGCGCATCTTCCAACTGCTAACCGAGATGGGAACGTCGGGGGACGCCATTTGGCCGTTCGCCTCACAGCCGTTCATGCGCAGCCCGGGGCCGCTCACCCCCGGCCAAACCGAGGAGTGGCACCTCGGGCTTCACGCCGTCCTCGATACGGTCGAGCCCGAGAAGAGCATCGTCTGGCGCATCGATAACGACGGCGTCGACGGAACGCACGGCTTCTATATCGAGCAGGCCGGCAAGAAGACGACCGTCACCCACCGGATCGTCGCGCAACTCTCCGACACCGAGGGGCGCCTGCTCTGGAAACGCCTGGAAGACGGGCACGAGCGCGCGATCGAAGGGCTCTTCGATAAGCTGACGCGCGTCCTCAAACGGTAGTCCGCGCGTTTAGCGCGCCGGGCCGACCCAGATCGTCTGGACGTTCGTGAACTCGCGGATGCCGAGGTACGAGAGCTCGCGGCCGTAGCCGCTATGCTTCACGCCGCCGAACGGTAGCCGCGGGTCCGATGCGGTCATGCCGTTGACGAAGACCGCACCGGTCACGACGTCGCGCGCGAGCGCTTTGCCGCGCGCGACGTCGGACGTCCAAATCGCGCCGCCTAAACCAAACGACGAATCATTGGCGAGTGCGATCGCGTGCTCGGCATTCTGCGCGCGCACGATCGCCGCGACCGGGCCGAACGTTTCTTCGCAGAAGACCGGCATGCGTGCATCGACGTCGACCAGCACCGTCGCGGGGAAGAACGCGCCGGGACCGGCGGGGACCGTTCCGCCGAGCACGACCCGCGCGCCGAGCGCGACCGAGCCCGCGATCTGGCGGACGAGATCGTCGCGCAGGTCGGGGCGCGCAAGCGGGCCCATCACGGTTGCCCGGTCGGTGGGGTCGCCCGGGACGTACGCCGTCGCGGCGGCGAGGAAGGCCGCGAGAAAGCGATCGTAGGCCGCGTCCTCGACGATGAAGCGCTTGGCGCAGATGCAACTCTGGCCGGCATTTTGGAAGCGCGCCTTGGCGCCGACGCTCGCGGCCGTCTCGACATCGGCGTCGGCGAGCACGACGAATGCATCGGAACCGCCCAGCTCGAGCACGTGCTTCTTGAGCGCGCGGCCGCTGGCCGAAGCGACCGCGACGCCGGCCGGTTCGCTGCCCGTGATCGTCACCGCCGCGATGCGCTCGTCGGCGATCAGCGGCTCGACCTCCCCGCCCGGCACGACGAGCGTCGCGAAGGCGCCCGGCGGAAACCCGGCCGAACGGAAGACTTCTTCGACGTCGAGCGCGCACTGGGTGACGTTGCCGGCGTGCTTGAGGACGCCGACGTTGCCCGCCATGAGGGCGGGTGCCGCGAATCGGAAGACCTGCCAGAACGGGAAGTTCCAGGGCATCACCGCCAGCACGACCCCCAGCGGCTGGTAGGCAACATAGCTCTCCGAGGCGGTCGAGACGATCGGTTCGTCGGCCAGAAAGCCCGCGGCGCTCGCGGCGTAGTATTCGCAGCCCCAGGCGCACTTCTCAATCTCGGCCTCGGCGTCGGCCAGCGGCTTGCCCATTTCGAGCGTCGCGTGGCGGGCGAAGCGGGCGGCGTTGGCCCGCAGGTAGGCGGCCGCCGCGACCATCAGCGCGGCCCGATCGGCGAAGCTGCGCCGGCGCCAGAGTCGCTGCTCGGCCACGGCCCGATCGAGCACGGCGTCGATCTGGGCCGGCGTGCTATAGGGAAAGGCGGCGATCGGCGTGCCGGTTGCCGGGTTGACGGAGTGCGCGGTGCGGTCGTTGGTCGTCACGGTAGCGGAGCCGTTAGCCGAGCGGCCACGGGATTCCGGTCGCGCTCGACACGCCCGGTACCGTGGAAGGACCGCCCGGCACGTTTGACATTGTGGACCGCCATTGGTATCATTTGGCGGTTGTGGTCCACGCCGGCCGCGGTATTTTGCCGTGGCCGACGGAAAGCGTAGTCGATACGCCAGGACCCGTGGACTTCTAGGGGCGATTACGACGATGAAGAACATCATCGGCCGCAAGGTCGGGATGACGAGCGTGTTCACCGCAGACGGGCGCTACGTGCCGGTAACGGTTATCGAAGCGGGTCCGTGTTCGGTCGTGCAGCGCAAGACGAAAGAAAACGACGGTTACGACGCCGTCGCGCTCGCCTTTGGCGACGTGAAGAAATCGCGCGTCACGCGCGCGCTCGCCGGTCACTATAAAAAGGCCGGGCTGGAGCCCAAGCGCGAAATCCGCGAGTTCCGCACCGAGATCGAAGGTCTCGACGTCGGTTCCGCCGTGACGGTCGAAGCCTTCGTCGAAGGCGACCGAGTCGACGTGCAGGGCGTCTCGAAGGGCCACGGTTTCGCCGGCGGCATCAAGCGCCACAACTTCAGCGGCGGCGGCGCGAGCCACGGCTCGATGATCCACCGTCAGCCGGGTTCGAACGGCGACACCAACGCCGGCCACACCCCCAAGGGCAGCCGCCGCCCCGGCCACTACGGCGTCGATCAAATCACGCATCAGAATCTTGAGATCGTCCGGGCCGATACGGAGCGCAATCTGCTGCTCGTGCGCGGTCCCGTGCCGGGTCCGAAAAACGGCCTCGTCATCGTGACGCACTCCGTCAAAGTGAAGGAGAGCGCGTAATGCCGCAGGTCATCGACGGCAAAGGGAAAGTCGTGCGCGACGAAGCCGTGCCCGCGGCGTTCGCCGGCGACGTTTCCAAAAAGGGCAACGCGATTTTCCGCGCGGTGTTCCGCGAACTCGCCAGCCCCCGCGCCGGTACCCACTCGACGCTCAAGCGCGACGAAGTCCGCGGCGGCGGTCGCAAGCCCTGGAAGCAAAAGGGCACCGGCCGCGCCCGTCAGGGTTCGATCCGCTCGCCCCAGTGGCGTCATGGCGGCGTGGTGTTCGGCCCGCAGCCGCGCAGCTACGTCAGCTCGCTCAACAAGAAAGAACGCAAGGCCGCACTGCTGGCCGCGCTCTCCGATAAGTACCAGAACGGTTCGGTCACGCTGCTCGCGACCGACGGTCTCGTGTTGACGAAGACCGCCGAATTCGCGACGTTGATCTACGGTTCGGCCAAGGCCGCCAAGACCGGCGTCCGCACGCTGGTCGTGTTCGCCGAGAGCGAACTCGCGGCGATCGGCGAGAGCTTGCTGCGCACCGGAGCCAATCTGCAGCACGCCGCCGTGACGCACACCGGCGCGCTCGACATCAAGGACGTGGTCGGGTTCACCCGCCTCGTGCTCACCACGGCCGCGAACGACGCTCTCGTCGCTCGTCTGACCGCTACGGAGAAGCCCGCATGAAACGTCGTGTGTCAACCTCGATCTTGATTGACGAGGCGCAGCCGAGGTGGGTTCGGGCTCCGCAGGAGGTCGAACCCGCATGACCGCGCGCGATATCATTCTGGCGCCGGTGATCACCGAGAAGTCGATGGCCGGAACGGCGTTCCAGCAGTACACCTTCGAAGTGCACTCGAGTGCGTCGAAGACGCAGATCAAATCGGCGATCCACGAAATCTTCAAGGTCGACGTCGTGAAGATCAACACGACCAACGTCGGCGGCAAGGCCAAGAACTTCGCGCGCGGCGGACGCCGCTCATCGGGGAAACAGGCCGACTGGAAAAAAGCGATCGTCACCCTCGCGCCGGGCCAAAAAATCGAGCTCGGCGGCGTCAACTACTTCGAGCAATAATATGGCCGTTAAGAAGTACAAGCCGACCAGCGCCGGGCGCCGCTTCATCACGACCGCCGATTTCAGCGGGATCACCAAAAAGGATCCCGAGAAATCGCTGCTCGAGGTCAAGAAGAAGCACTCAGGCCGCAATAACAACGGGCACATCACGACGCGCCATAAAGGCGGCGGCGTGCGCAAGCAATACCGCCTTATCGACTTTAAGCGCGGCAAAGATGCGATTCCGGCCAAGGTCGCGGCGATCGAGTACGATCCCAACCGCACGGCCCGTATCGCCCTGCTCCACTATCGCGACGGCGAGAAGCGCTACATCCTCGCGCCGGTCGGCCTTGAGGTCGGGGCGTTGGTCGAGTCGGGCGCGAAGGCCGACATCAAGATCGGTAACGCCCTGCCGCTGGAGAACATTCCGCTCGGCACGGTGATCCACAACATCGAATTGCGGCCCGGCGAGGGCGGCAAGCTCGTGCGTTCGGCCGGCTCGTCGGCGCAGCTGATGGCCAAGGAAGGCGCGTACGCCCAGGTCCGCATGCCGTCGGGCGAAGTGCGCAAGATCCAAGTCGTCTGCCGCGCGACCATCGGTCAGCTCGGCAACCTCGACCACGAAAACGAAGTGATCGGCAAGGCCGGCCGCCAGCGCCACCTCGGCAAGCGGCCGTCGGTGCGCGGTATCGCGATGAACCCCGTCGACCATCCGCACGGCGGTGGTGAGGCGCGTTCGACTTCGGGCCGTCCGCCGACCACGCCGTGGGGCCAGATGACGATGGGCAAAAAGACGCGCCGCAACAAGCGCACCGCCAACATGATCGTCCGCAAGCGGAAGGGCAAGTAATATGGGACGCTCGCTCAAGAAGGGCCCGTTCGTCGCGGACCATCTTCTCTCGAAAGTGGAGAAGCTGAATTCGACGCGCGAGAAGCGTGTCATCAAGACGTGGTCGCGCGCTTCGACGATCGTGCCGCAGATGGTCGGTCACACGATCAGCGTGCACAACGGTAAGGCGCACATCCCGGTCTTCATCACCGAGAACATGGTCGGGCACAAGCTCGGCGAGTTCTCGCCGACGCGGATCTTCAAGGGTCACGCCGGCGATAAGGCCGCGGTGAAGTAGGATGACCGCCGTAGCCGCCGATCGCCAAGTCGCGGTCGCTCACCTCAAGTTCGCGCGGATGGGTCCGCGCAAGCTGCGTCGCGTTGCCGACGCCATCCGCGGGAAGTCCGTGCGCGAAGCGCTGGTCCTCTTGCAGTTTGCCGGCGTCTTCGCTTCGGAGCCGCTCGAGAAACTGCTGAAATCGGCCGTCGCCAACGCCGAGAACAACCACAACATGTCGAGCGACGGGCTCTTCATCACGAAGATCACGGTCGACGGCGGACCCGGCGGCGGCATCACCAAGCGCATGGATCCGCGCGCCCAAGGCCGCGCGAACTTCAAGCGCAAGCGCATGTCGCACGTCACCATCGCCGTCGGAGCCACCCCGCCCAAGCACCAGCCGCGTCAGCGCGCCGGTGCGGCGATCGCGCTCTCGACCGTCGAATCGCGCCGCGCGCAAGCCGCGTCGGCCAAACCGTCCACGTCGCGACGGAAAAAAGCCGCACCCGGCGCCGGAGCACCCGAATGATGATGGAGCGAGCACAGAAGAATCGCGCACTGCCGACCTCGCAACTTGCGAGCTCGGTCTGGGGGCCCCACGCAGTGGGGGGCGCGCAGTCAGGGACGGAGCGCCTTTAAATGGGACAGAAGATTCATCCGGTCGGCTTGCGCCTCGGGATTACCCGGACGTGGGACAGCCGCTGGTTCGAGAAAAAGAACTATCAGGCGTGGCTCCATGAAGACGTCGCGATCCGCAAGTATTTCGGGCGCATGACGCGCGCCGCCGCGATCTCGAAAGTCGAGATCGAGCGCCGCGCCAATCAGGCGCGCGTGATCGTGCACACCGGTAAGCCCGGCATCATCATCGGCAAGCGCGGCGTCGGCATCGACGAGATCCGCCGCAACCTCGAGAAGCTCACCGGCAAGCAAGTCCAGGTGAACGTCGTCGAGATCAAGGTGCCCGAACTCGACTCGCGCTTGGTCGGCCAGAACATCGTCGATCAGCTCGAGAAGCGCATCGCGTTCCGCCGCGCCATGAAGCAAGGCATCATGCGCACGATGAAGGCCGGCGCGCGCGGCGTGAAGGTCCAAGTCTCGGGTCGCCTCGGCGGTGCCGAAATCGCGCGTACCGAGCGCAATCACGACGGTAAGGTGCCGCTGCACACGCTGCGCGCCGACATCGATTACGCGCACGTCGAAGCGTTCACCACTTTCGGCCGCATCGGCGTCAAGGTCTGGATCTACAAGGGCGAAGTGCTGCCGGATCAGCCGCGTGGCGAACGCCTCGCGCCCGGCGCCGAGCGCCCGCAGTTCCGCGAGAACCGTCGCGGTACGCGCGGCGGTCGCGGCCGCGGTCCGGGCGGCGAACGCACGGGTCGTCCGGCCGGCGGGCTCGATACCGGTGCGGCGATGCACGTCGCGACGGCCGACGGCCAATCGGTCGACTCGGTGATCGACGGCGCGCCCTCGGAAGCGGGCAACCTGCCGAACGAGCCGCACGCCGGTACGGTCGTGCACGACGTCGCGGCCGAACACGGTCACGGCGTGACGGCGGAAACGTCAGTAGTCGATCCCGCGACCCAGTCCACCGTCGACGCCGCCGAACGCAGTGCTGTCGGTGATGGAGCGAGCGCAGGAGAATCAACCAATGAATAACCTGTTGTTGCGAGCTCGCGTTGGGGGACCCACGCTTTGCGTGGGGGGCCCGCAGCCTGGGGCGGAGGGCCTCTAAAATGTTGACGCCAAAAAGAGTGAAATGGCGCCGTCAGCACCGCGGCCGCATGCGCGGCACGGCGCTCGTCGGCAACACGCTGACCTTCGGCGAGTTCGGTTTGCAGGCGCTCGAACCGGTCTGGATGACCAACCGGCAGATCGAAGCCGCCCGTATCGCGATGACGCGCCACATCAAGCGCGGCGGTAAGGTCTGGATCAAGATCTTCCCGGACAAGTCCGTCACGAAGAAGCCGGCCGAGGTCCGCATGGGTTCCGGTAAGGGCAATCCCGAGTTCTGGGTCGCCGTCGTGCGCCCGGGTCGCGTGCTGTTCGAGATCGCCGGCGTGCCGGAGACCGTCGCCCGCGAAGCGATGCGACTTGCCGCCAACAAGCTGCCGATCGCGACGAAGTTCGTTTCGCGCGCCGACGAGCAGGCGGTGACCGCATGAAACGCACCGATCTGCGCGCCCTGCGCGAGCTGACCATCGCGGAACTCGAGACCAAGGCCCGCGAGACCAAAGAAGAGTTGTTCAACCTGCGCTTCGCGCTGCGGACCGGCCACCTTTCGGATTTCTCGAAAGTCAAAGCGGCCCGCCGTTCGTACGCGCAAATCCAAACCGCGATCTCCGAGAAGAAGATCGCCCTTCGACAAGCTCAGGACAAGTTCGAGGCACGTCATGGAGCAGCCTAACACCGTGGAAGCGACGACCGACGAGCGCAGCCGGAACCGCCGGCGCATCAAGCAGGGCCGCGTCGCCAGCAACAAGATGGATAAGACGATCGTGGTCGTCGCGGAAACGCGCGTCCCGCATCCGGTCTACAAAAAGGTCGTCCGGCAGTCGCGGCGTTTCAAGGCGCACGACGAGCTGAACACGGCCGGGATCGGCGACCTCGTCCGCATCCAAGAGTGCCGTCCTTATTCCAAAGAGAAGCGCTGGCGCTTGCTCGAGATCCTGGAGCGTGCGAAATGAGCAGCACGGTGATGGATCGAGCGCAGCAGTATCGTGCGCCGAAGACTACGTTGTTGCGAGATCGCGTGCGGGGGCCCCAAGCATCGCTTGGGGGGCACGTAGCCCAGGGCGGAGTGCCTTTCAAATGATCCAGCAAGAGACCCGGCTCAAAGTGGCCGACAACAGCGGAGCGCGTGAGTTGCTTTGCATCCACGTCAGCGGCGGTAGCCGGCATCAGTACGCCTTCGTGGGCGACATCATCGTCGGGACCGTCAAATCGGCGATCCCCGGCGCCGCCGTGAAGAAGGGTCAGGTCGTCAAGGCCGTGGTCGTCCGCACGTCGCAGCCGATGCGCCGCCCCGACGGTTCGGTCATCAAATTCGACGACAACGCCTGCGTGATCATCAAGGGCGACAAGGACAACCTCGATCCGCGCGGCACGCGCGTGTTCGGGCCGGTCTGCCGCGAACTGCGCGACCGCGGCTTCCTCAAGATCGCCTCGCTCGCGCCCGAGGTGCTCTAGCGATGGCCAAGGCGCACATCGATTACTCCATCCGCAAACCGAAGATCGTGACGGGCGATACCGTCATGCTGCGGCGCGGAAAAGAGAAGGGCAAGCGCGGCATCGTCAAGGCCGTGTTCCCGAAGGACGGCAACGCCACCGTTGAGGGGCTGAACGTCGTCAAGCGTCACACCAAACAAGGTCAGGACGGCTCGCGCAGCGGCGGCATCTTTGAAAAAGAAGCTCCGATTCCGCTCGGCGCGCTGCAAGTCATCGACCCCAAGACGAACGCGCCGACGCGCGTCCGCCGCATCCGGCAGAACGACGGCACCACCGTGCGCGTCGCGAAGTCGGGCGAACAGTTACTCGTGCCAGTCAAGGCCGGGAAGTAATCATGCCGACCGAACTACGCCTCAAAGAGAAGTACAAGCAGCACGTCGCACCGCAGCTGAAGGAGAAATTCGGCTACAAGAACGTGCACCAGATCCCGAAGCTGGACAAAGTCGTCATCAACATGTCGGTGACCGACGCGATTTCCAATTCGAAGGCGCTGGACGTCGCGCTGCAAGAGCTGACCACGATCTCGGGCCAGAAGCCCGTGATCACCAAGGCGAAGAAGTCGATCGCGGCCTTCAAGCTGCGCGAAGGCATGAACATCGGCGGTAAGGTCACGCTGCGCGGCGAGCGCATGTACGTGTTCCTCGATAAGCTGTTCAACATCGTGCTGCCGCGTATCCGCGACTTTCGCGGTCTCTCGCGCAAGTCGTTCGACGGTCGCGGGAATTACAACATGGGACTGCGCGAGCAGCTCGTGTTCCCGGAGATCAATTTCGACAAGGTCGACAAGGCGCGCGGCATGGACATCGTGATCGTGACGACCGCCAAGAACGACGAAGAAGCGACGGCGTTCCTCGAATCGATGGGACTTCCGTTGCAAAAAGCCGCCGGTGAACGTGTGGGGATCGCAAGCTAATGGCCAAGACCAGTTCGATCGAACAGTCCAAGTTGAAGCCGAAGTTCGCCGTGCGCGGACACAACCGGTGCCGCGTGTGCGGCCGGCCGCGCGGCTACCTGCGCAAGTTCGCCATGTGCCGTATCTGCTTCCGAGAGAACGCGCACCGCGGTTTCATTCCGGGCATCACCAAGGCCTCGTGGTAAGAGAGTAGACAGGAAATGGGCGTAATCACCGATCCGATCGCCGATCTGCTGACCCGTATCCGCAATGCGAATACGGCCAATCACCAGACCGTCGACATTCCGGCCTCCAAGATGAAGAAATCCGTCGCGCAGATCCTCGCCGACGAAGGCTTCATCGCGGGCATCGAAGAGATCAAGGACGGCCCCCAGGGCACGCTCCGGATCCAGCTCAAGTACGGCCCGGAAAAAGAGAAAGTCATCACCGGACTGCGGCGCATCTCGCGCCCCGGTCTGCGCGTCTACACCACGAAGACCGAGATCCCGCGCGTTCTGGGCGGCCTCGGCCTCGTGATCATGTCGACCTCCAAGGGCATCATGTCGGGCAAACGCGCGAAGCGCGAAGGCTTCGGCGGTGAAGTCCTCGCGTACGTGTGGTAAGCAGCATGTCACGAATCGGTAAGCTTCCGATCACGGTCCCCGCGGGCGTCAACGTCGACGTCGCGGCGGAGCTCGTGAAGGTCAAGGGTCCCAAGGGCGAGCTCGAACAGCACATCCTGGCCAACGTCGTCGAGATCTCGCTCGTCGACGGCGTGCTCCAGGTCAGCCGCAAGAGCGACGACAAGCCCGGGCGTTCGGCGCACGGTCTCACGCGCACGCTGATCAACAACATGATCGAAGGCGTCACGAAGGGCTTCCGCAAGAGCCTCGAGCTGCAAGGCGTCGGCTACCGCGTCAACAAGGCCGGCAGCGACCTCAACTTCTCGCTCGGCTACTCGCACCCGGTCGTCTACAAGGCGCCCGAGGGCATCTCGTTCGCCGTCGAGGGCACGACCAAAGTCCACGTCGACGGGATCGACAAGCAGCGCGTCGGCCAAGTCGCGGCCGAGATCCGCGATCTGCGTCCGCCGGAACCCTATAAGGGCAAGGGCGTGCGTTACGACGGTGAGGTCGTGCGCAAGAAACTCGGTAAAGCCGGCAAGGCAGGGAAGAAGTAATGTCAGTTCGTGTATCGCGGACCGAACAGCGCCTCAAGCGCCACGGCCGCGTTCGCAAAAAGGTCATCGGTACGGAAGCGCGTCCGCGCCTGCAGATCTTCCGCAGCCTGCACCACACCTACGCGTTCGTGATCGACGATGCCAAGGGCCACACGCTGGTCGCGGCTTCGACGCGCGAAGGCGCGGTTGCCGACGGACTCGGCTCGCGCACGAACGTCGACGCCGCCGCCAAGGTCGGTCAGACGATCGCCGAGCGCGCGCAAGCCAAGGGCATCAAGGCCGTCGTGTTCGATACCTCCGGGCTCAAATACCACGGCCGCGTGGCCGCCCTCGCCGCCGCCGCGCGTGAAGCGGGACTGGACTTCTAAGCATGTACAATCGTGGTCGCGATCGCGACAACCAAGGGTTCGAAGAGACCGTCGTGCGCATCAACCGCGTGGCCAAGGTCGTCAAGGGCGGGAAGCGCTTCTCGTTCTCGGCGCTGGTCGTCGTGGGCGATAAGAAGGGCCGCGTCGGCTTCGCCATCGGCAAAGCCGGCGAAGTTCCCGAGGCGATCCGCAAGGGCGTCGAGCAGGCGCGCAAAGATCTGATCACCGTGCCGATGGTCGAGAAGACGATCCCGCACATGGTCAACACCCACGTCGGCGCGGGCCACGTGTTGCTGAAACCCGCCGCGCCGGGGACCGGCGTGATCGCGGGCGGCGCGATGCGCGCCGTGCTCGAGTTGGCCGGCATTCACGACATCCTCACCAAGTCGCTCGGTTCGAACAACCCGATCAACGTGGTCTACGCGACGTTCGAGGCACTCAAGTCGCTCAAGACGGCCGAGACGGTCGCGCAACTGCGCGGCAAGACGGTCGCCGAGTTGTACGCATAATTATGGCTACCGAAGAAAAGAAAGCGACGGCGTTCACGCTGTCCTCGCTCAAACCCAACGCCCACTCCCGGCCGAAGCGCACGCGCGTCGGCCGCGGCCACGGCTCGGGCATGGTCAAGACCGGCGGCGAAGGCGGCAAGGGTCAGACCGTGCGTTCGGGCGGCGGTAAGGGCCCCGCGTTCGAAGGCGGCCAGACGCCGTGGGCGCGCCGTTTGCCGCAGCGCAAGGGCGTCTCGCAAAAAGCCCGCGACATCGGGCACTTCCGTCAGACCTTCGCCGTGATCAACGTCGGCGATCTGGCCGGCTGGGACGTCTCGATCGAAGTCTCGCCGCAGTCGCTCCAGACGCACGGCAAGCTCAAGGATCTCAAGGACGGCGTCAAGGTACTGGGCGGCGCGAAGAACGGCGGCGTTCTGCCGACCGGCCTGAAGTTCCGCGACGTGCTCTTCTCCGCGACCGCGCGCGAAGCGCTCGGCGCGGCCGGCGCCGACCTCGGCGAAAGCGCCTAGTGGATTCACGTACCGTGAACCCTTCGCGTTTGGGCTTCGCCCAAGCCGCCGCTAAGGAATTGCTGGGTTGCTGAACACCCTGCGTAACGCGTTGCTCGTTCCCGAGATCCGCAAGCGGGTCGGGTTCGTGTTTTTCGCGTTCGCCGTCTTCGTGTTCATGATTCACGTCCAGCTGCCCAACGTCAATCAGGCGAAGTGGGCGCAAGTGATCGCGTCGGGCGCGTTTTACCAGTTCCTCGGCTTCCTCTCGGGCGGCGCGCTGCAGAAGCTCTCGATCATCGCGATGGGCATCACGCCCTATATCAACGCGTCGATCATCATGCAGCTGATGACGGTCGTCGTGCCGCAGCTCGAAGAGATGGCGAAGAAGGGCGGCGAGCAAGGCCGCAAGACGATCAGCCGCTACACGCGCTGGCTTACGATCGTGCTCGCATTCATCCAGGGCACCTCGATGTCGATCGCGATGAGCCGCTCGGGCGTGTTCTACGATTCGTCGTGGCTGTTCATCGCGTACGCCGCGCTCTCGTTCGTCGCCGGGACGGTGTTCCTGATGTGGCTGGGCGAGCAGATCACCGACAAGGGCATCGGCAACGGAATCTCGCTGATCATCTTCGTCGGCATCGTGCTGCGCTTCCCGAGCCAAATCGGTCAGACGTTCTCGCTCGCCAGTACCGGTAGCGTGAACTGGCTCGGACTGGTCCTCTGGCTCGCCATCGCGCTGGTCACGATCGTCTCGATCGTCTTCATGTATCAGGGGCAGCGCCGGATTCCGGTGCAGCAAGCGCGCCGCGTCGTCGGCCGCAAGATGTTCGCCGGTCGCTCGAGCTACATTCCGCTGCGTTTGAACAACGCGGGCGTCATCTCGATCATCTTCGCGATCTCGATCCTGCTCCTGCCGCAACAGGCGCTCTCGTGGTTCGGTACGAGCGGCACCGGCTGGACCGCCCAAGTGGGCCAGTGGATCCAACTGAACTTCGGGCCGAACTCGATCCCCTACAACCTCGTCTATTTCTTGCTGGTCGTGGTGTTCACGTTCTTCTACTCATCGATCGTGGTCAACACCAAAGACATCGCCGACAACCTGAAAAAGTCGGGCTCCTTCATCCCCGGCATTCGTCCCGGCGATCCGACCGTGCAGTACATCAATAAGATTCTCTTCCGCATCACGGCCGCGGCCGCGGTCTACCTGGGCCTGCTGGCCGTGCTGCCCTCGCTGCAGCGCGACACCGGCCTGACGCAACTCTACATCGGCTCGACCTCGCTGCTGATCGTCGTCGGCGTGGCCCTCGACTCGATCACCCAGATCGAAGCCCGCCTCGCCATGCGCGACTACCGCGGGTTCATCAAGAAATAGTGGACATGGAGCGAGCGCAGCAGCATCGCGCCTTAGCAGTTCGGCTCCTAGCGAGCTCGGACCGGGGGACCCATGCGCAGCATGGGGGGCGCGGAGCTTGGGGCGGAGCGCCGTTATGATCCTGGTTTTCTTGGGCCCGCCGGGGGCGGGTAAGGGCACGCAGGCCAAGATTCTCGAGGATCGTTTCGGGTACAAGCAGATCTCGACGGGCGATATCCTGCGCCGCCATCGGGCCGAGAAGACGGCGCTCGGGGCGGAAGCGCAGAGCTTCATGGATGCCGGGAAGCTCGTTCCCGACGACCTGATCATTCGCATGATGGAAGCCGAACTCGCGCACGCCGAAAACGTGATCGTCGACGGCTTTCCGCGCACGATCCCGCAAGCCGAGGCCTTCGACGCGCTGCTCGTGCGCAAGGGGCTCTCCGCCGTCGCGATCGTGTTCGACGTGGACTACTCCGTGCTCACCGAGCGCATCACCGGCCGCTGGTCGAACCCGCGGACCGGACGCGTGTACCACACGAAATTCAGCCCGCCGCGCGTTGCCGGGATCTGCGACGAGGATGGCGGGCCGCTGGTGCAGCGCCCCGACGATAGCGCCGAGGTCGTGACCAAGCGCCTCGCCGAGTACGACGAGAAGACCGCGCCGCTGATCGCCTATTACGAACGCCAAGGCGAAACGATCCACGTCAATGGACTCGGAGAGATCGACGACGTCACGCGCGCGATCGTCGCCGCCCTGCCGGATATCGCCCCCGCCACCAAGGGCGCATCGTGATCACCATCAAGTCGAGCCGCGAGATCGAATTGATGCGCGTCAGCGGCAAGATCACCGCGCGCACCCTGACGATGCTGATGAAAACCGTCAAGGCCGGCATGACGACCGCCGAGGTCGACCGGCTAGCCGAAGAATCGATCCGCTCGATGGGCGGCGTCCCGACCTTCATCGGCTACCACGGCTACGCTCACACGATCTGCGCCTCGGTCAACGAGGAGGTCGTCCACGGCATCCCCGGATCGCGCGTGCTCAAAGACGGCGATCTGCTCTCGATCGACATCGGGACGACCCTCAACGGCTACGTCTCCGACTCCGCCGTGACGATCCCGATCGGGAACGTGAGCGAGGCCGCCGAGCGCCTTATGCGGGTCACCCAGGAGTGCCTGATGCTGGCCATCGCCCAGATGCAGGCCGGGAACCGGCTGGGTGACATCGGCCACGCCGTCCAGGCGCATGCCGAGGGGAACGGCTACGGCGTCGTCCGCCAGCTCGTCGGGCACGGCATCGGCACCAAGATGCACGAAGAACCCCAAGTCCCCAACTACGGTAGCCCCGGCCACGGGACGCTGCTGCGCCCGGGTCTGGTCTTGGCGATCGAGCCGATGATCACCGAGGGGACCTACAACGTTGAAACTCTGGACGACGGCTGGACCGTTGTCACGGAAGATGGTAAACTAGCTGCGCACTTCGAGCACACCATCGCCGTTACCAGCGAGGGTCCCCGGATCCTCACCCTCCGGGACTACGCGGAACATCCCGACGTGCACCGCTACCGTCCCAAAGAAGAACAGGCCGCCTAATGCATCACCACCACGGTGATGGAGCGAGCGCCGAAAAATCGTCCACTAGCACCAATACATCAAGCGAGCTCGGACTGGGGGCCCCACAAAGTGGGGGGCGCGCAGGCCGGGCCGGAGCGCCTTCAAAATGAAAGTCCGTCCGTCCGTCAAACGCATCTGCGATGCGTGCAAGATCATTCGCCGCGAAGGTAAAGTGCGCGTGATTTGCAGCGTCAATCCGAAGCACAAACAGGTTCAGGGGTAACGCATGGCTCGTATTTCCGGCATCGACCTGCCGCGCGAAAAGCGCATCGAGATCGCTCTCACCTACATCTTCGGCATCGGACTCCCGACGTCGCAGAAGCTGCTCGCGCAGACCGGGGTCAACCCGAACGTGCGGGTCAAAGACCTGACGAGCGACGACGAGAACAAGCTGCGCGAAGCGGTCGACGCGATGAAGGTCGAAGGCGACCTGCGCCGCGAGATCGCGGGCCACATCAAACGCCTGACCGACATCGGCTGCTACCGCGGCCTGCGCCACCGGCGCGGCCTGCCCGTGCGCGGCCAGCGGACGAAGACCAACGCGCGCACCCGCAAGGGCCCCAAGCGCACGGTGGCCGGCAAGAAGAAGGCCGCCAAGAAGTAGCGCGAATCCCCGCGTATGGAACGCGGGAAGTTCGCCGGATTCGATCATGTCGACGCGCGCGTCCGCAATCTTGCGGGCGTGCGTTCGTTTTACGACGTCCTGATGCCGGCGCTCGGCCTGACCGACGTGCACGAAGCCCCCGGTGAAGTCGAGTATTACCACCCGCCGGTCGGCACGCACGCCCCGCGGCCGTTCTTCGGGCTGCACGAGGACCCCGGCCACCAGCCGAACGAGACGTGCCTCGCGTTCACGGCGACGACGCCGGCCGACGTCGATCGCTTGG
>Ga0302276_10000336_pt1 | contig 43485 bp, 28 predicted proteins | sample III_Bog_N2_3_FD_198768 | JGI IMG/M metagenome (GOLD analysis project Ga0302276, IMG submission 198768) | Peat permafrost microbial communities from Stordalen Mire near Abisko, Sweden - III_Bog_N2_3 | ecosystem: Environmental > Terrestrial > Soil > Wetlands > Peat | place: Sweden: Abisko...
ACGCGCAACGACCCCTGCCCGCGATCATAGGCCGTTAACAGCTTGCATCGAAGATCATCCGAATAGGCCTTCGCCATCTCTCAATGCCGCGAAGTCCAGAGATATTACAGTGTACACCTATTAGAGATATGCTCTAGCCCCGAGCACTGCGCCATTTGCCCAGGCCGCCGAGCCACCGCCAAGGTTGGGGAAGATGGTGAGCCGCAGGTGGGTTGACCCGTATGGGACAAGAGTCACCTGCTCCACGGGGCCGGCGGGATGGCGCGCGTCGGCACCTGGAAGTGGCGGCGTGAACTGCTGCGGAGGCTGGCCGACTGCGTTCTCGGGTTTGGCGGGGAGGTTTGCGAGCTGCCAGGACTCGATGAGCTGCGCGGGGGCGGTGAGGGTGACCGGCGGATCGACCCAGGGGTCCGGGGTCATAGCTTTGCGTTGGAAGCGTATCTGGCCGGCGATCTTCGCCTGATCGACAGCCAGTCCATAATTCCACGCGCTGGCCGGCTGTGCATCCCAGCTCGGAAAGTCGGCGGTCGACCACTTCGTCTCAACAATGGGCGTCCACTGTTCCTTGATGGGGAGCGCGTAGACCAGCGGCCCGTGTTCGAGGCCGACAGCGTTGTCAGGCCAGTGGGACAGGGTAGTCGCCATGGGCAGCACAAGCGTCACCGTATCGCCTTGGCGGAACCTACGCGTGAGCGTGATGAAGCCGTTTTGCATGGCGGGCAGCGAGGTGGCGACGCCGTTCACCAGCAGGCTGGGCGAAGCGCACCACTGCGGAATGCGCAGGCTCAGCGGGAACTCGACTGGCTTCCTGGTGTTCACGGTAAAGTGAATCTGTTCGTCAAACGGATAATCGGTGGCCTCGACGATCTCGATGGGATGGCTGTCCGGGCCGACGGTTGTGTTCACGCGGCAGGGGCCGTAAAGCGTGGCGGCGAGGCCGCCCTTGGTGTCGCGCATCCACATGCGGATGACGTAGTTGGGGAAGAGGCGATGCACATCGCCGGCGCAGCAGGCGGTGGCGTGGCCGGGGTTGGGCTGGTACGACATCATCTGGTGGCCCAGGTTCATGGCGTTGTGGCCGGAGGTCTGGGTAGCGAGGAACTGGTTGGGGCAGGAGAAATACTGCAAGCCCTTCCAGTCCTTCTTGATGGCGCCGAAGCCGGCATTGAAGCAGGCACGCTCCACGCGGTCGCCCCACAGGCCATCGCCGGTGGCCATCAGCATGTAGCCCCAGGACCAGGTGTGATCGGAGATGTCGCAGGTCTCGTGCGAGTCGAGCGCGATGACGGTCCGGTAGTACTCCGACGTGGAGGGAATGCCATCGATGAGCATGTGGTGATCGAAGATGCGCTTCTCCGCGGCCAGTGCGAACTTCAGATACTCGGGCTTGCCGGTGTACATGTAGAGAATGGCGGGCTGCTTGGAGATTTCGGCGTAGCTGACGCCGTGGGCGTCGATGGGGGTGTCGGCAAAGACGCGCTCCGCCGTGAGGTCGGCGCCGTCCGCCTTGCCATCGAGAGCGCTGTAGTCGGCCCAGGCCATCTCGGCCATGGCTAGCAGGCGCGGGTCGCCGGTGCGCTCGTAGCACCAGAGCATGTCTTCGACGTTGGTGATGTTGCGGACGGGCACGCCGTAGCCAGCCATGTCGGCGAGATAGTGCTTGTGCAGGGCTTCCACAACAGCGCTGCGATGAGCCGCGTCGCCGGCATCGGCGTCGGCGGCTAGGCCGCGAAAGAAGAGTGTGTGCGGCCAGCGATGGAAGTTGCCCTCGGGGTTTCTGATCACCTCCGGCCCCAGATAGCCCTCGGGGCGCTGATGGGCCAGGGTGAAGTCGATGGGCTCGTGGACCCGGCGCAGCAGGCGTTCATCGCCTGTGACCAGCGCGAGGCGGGTTGCACCGTCAATCCAGTAAGCCTTCTGCTCCCAGGGCCACCATTCTTCCGATTGCCCATTCAGCTCCAGTCCCTGCCAGTACGGAGAGGAGAAGGGCCACGACGTATCGGGCAGGTGGTAACCGAGGCCGTCCGCCTGCTTGCCGAGCCATCCGGCAAGCCATCCATCGGCGCGGACGGTGCCGGGCGCCAGGGGACGGAATGCGGCAAAAGCGGGGGGCGCCGGAGCGGCAGGAAGCGAGGCGGACGGGGATTCAAGGGCTTCGAGCAGATCGCAGGGGACGAGTAGCGCCGTCGAGCCGAGGACGGCGAGGCGCAGAAAATGGCGGCGATTGAGTTCGCTGGAATGAAAAGGTCGCGATGTTGCGGCATCGTCAGAGGAGACGGCGCAGGTGCTTGGGCTGCTGGTGCATTCCTTCATAGGGGCCTCGGAGCGGGCGGCTCAAAGGAAAGGCGGTTTGCCTCCGGAGCGCCAGCGATTTTGAGTCGCATCTACTTTAAGGCTTCCGGAGTGGGCTTGTCAGGGAGGAGAAGGAGCATCTGCCTTCGAATCAGATTATCAATCCGCCTGGGACACTCTCATGAATTCCTGGCGGAGTGTTCGAGGACCTGCTGAATGTGCACGTCCACCTGTCTGAGCACGGCGGACGACACGGCGCAGCCGTCGGTTTCGTAGGTGAGCAGGGGCATGCCCTGTTGAATGCTGAGCGGCTTGAGAATGGCCTCCGATATGCGAAAGGGAAGACAGTTGAAGGGGCCGATCAGGATGATCCCGTCGTAGCCCTCGTATTCGGCATTCAGGCTCTTGCCTACCGTCGGGGTGATTTCGCCGAAGATATCCGGAGAAACATGTTCCGAGCTCTTCTCAAACTGGGCGACAACGTCGTTGGTCCTGGAGATGAGAAGCCCGGTGTCCAGGAAGATTTCGCGGTAGCGCTGTTCGGTCCTTCGTCCGGATTGATACCCCCACCATTGCTGCAGGTACTGTTGCCCATCGGATTCGAGGACCCTGGTGCAGGCTTTGGCCAGGGCAAATCCACCGGGCTTCAGGCCCCAGTTATTCGCCGTGCCCCTCATTCCGTCATAGGTGACATACAGGAACAGGTCGGTCAGGTCGACGGGCTTGAGGATGATTCCCCGCGCCGCGTAGAGATCGCGGACGCCATCCATGAAGAACGGACTGAATCGGGCGTAAAAGTCGCCTGTCACCACGACCCTGGGGCAGGCCATGGGGTCGCGCGTCCGCGGCAATGCGGCCAGGCACTGGACAAAACCGGGAAGTCGATCGGAGAAATCGTCGAGTGTTGGTGCGCTGGTCCTGAATCGTTCCCATTCCTGGTGAAACATCTCGAGACTGCCGGGAGCCCCTACTACGCGCAGAACATGATCGATCTCGACCAGGATGTCCGCCAGCAGAACCGCCGGCGAAAAGTGCTTCATCAGCGTGAACGGGTCCAATCCCATGTAGTCATTTTCCGGCCCTGGATTGACCATGAACGTATCGGCCAGCCTATGCTCCGCGATGAAACGCTCGAAATAGTTCATGTACGCTTCGCTCACGCAGGGAGCGCCGCCGCGCATCATGATGAAGCCGGCAATCTCGCCGGGCGATCGATCGCGATTGATTTGCAGAAGTTGTCCAACGGAGAGAGGCAGCGGCAGGCACTCGCGGCCTGAAGTGAACTGCAACCCGAGATCGAGTTGGCTGCGATCGAGGGGAACCAGGGGGCCAGAATGCAGGCCAAGCCAGTTCAAGGCCATCGTCGTCGACTGCGCATGGAACTCCGAGAAGTTGAGCATGTGCAGCCTGACTCGAGGGTCGGTAAGCGGCACGTTCTCGCCGTTTGAAGCGACCACGATGCCACCCTTGGCCAGCCGGCAGGGAGTGAACGGCGCGGCCTGGTCAGGTTGAGCCGCGCGATAGTTTTGCACGATATCGAGGAAGGCCTCGAGGCGCGTTTGCACGCCGGCGTCGGCGGTATGCGCATCGATCTCGAGAGTCAGATAGGGCTTGGATTCCAATGCGGAGGCCAGCAATGAGTGTGTGAATGCATCGATCGTGCAACTGAAATTGCTGACAGTGAGGAGGAAAAGGTTGGCGTGCCGCTTGGCGAGCGCGGCCGCATTCAATATCTGATTGGCGAAATGCCAGACCGTGGATCCTGCGCCATCCGCCATGAGGCAATCCGCGGGAATCGTCAGCACTCCCATGCTGGAGAGCTTCTTGCCCACAGATTGCGAGGCCTCGGGTGTGTACGCGTTATAGCTGTGCCCCGCCAGCAGGATGGCAGGCTTGTCTGCCGCCAGCGCCAATGCCAGAGCCTGCTTGCCGATCTCGACAAGAGCGCATTCGGCTCTGGTCTGCTCGCCCACGGCCGCCGCCCAGGCCTCGTTGGCAAGCTCGCGTGAGACGCCCAACTCGCGCACCGCCATCTCGGTCATGGCCGCGCTGGCCGCCAGCAGGTTGGTGAAATCCAGAACCGGGGAAAGGAACCGGGTATCGGGAAATGCCTTGGCAAGGAAATAGGGTCCGGCCTGCGTGATCGGGCAGAGATAGGAATCCTTGCCGGAGCCGTTCTGCGGCATGCGCGCCACCTGCGGCAGAAAGACGAGATGCACATCCTTTTGCGCGAGATCCAGAACAGCGCCGTGTGCGATCTGTGCCGGCAGGCAGAAGCCGGAGTGCGACCTGAGATCGCCACGCGGGTCGACGGCGGACAGCACAATCTCCATCCCCAAAGCCGAGAAGAAAGTCGAATAGAGAGGAAACAGGGAGTGCGTGGTCAGCGCGCGCGGAATGCCGATGCGCGCCTCCGACACAGGCGCCTTGGGGTTGGGATAGCCGAAGGATTCCTCAAGAAACGATTTGGCGGCTTCAAGCGCCGGCCCAACGTCCCAATAGGGACGCGGCTTCGGCGCCGTCGCCGGCGGGGCATCGCAATGCCTGGGACCGCTGTAGACGATTGCGGCCCGTTGTTCCACCAGGTCGGGGGCGGGCGCAGTGCGGGCCTTTCTCTTCCACACGTTCTCGTAGAGGCTGCACCGGCCGCCGAACGGGAAGCGCCTTCCGGCCCCTTCGAAGCGCTCGATGCTGCAGCACATCTTGCACGCCCGGCACGTGAATCGGCCAACAAGCTTCATCTCTGCCGACGCCAGGGTCTCGATATAGGTGACCGTGCCCATGGCGTTGCCTGAACGTTCAAGAGCCAGCAGTCCAACACCCAGAGCGCCGAGCAACTCCGGGTTGGAGGGGATCACGACGGGGCGTCCAACGCGCTGGGCAAATGCGTACCCAACGGCGCGGTTCAGGGCCACTCCGCCCTGCAAAAGCACCTTGTTGCCCACCGGTCGCTGCCCTTTGACCTTGGTGAGGTAGTTCTCCACGATGGCATACACCAGGCCGGCGAGGATGTTGTCGCGGCTCTGGCCCTGCTGTTGGGCGATGCGGATATCGGAATTGATGAATGCCGCGCAGGTGGTTTTGAATTTCACCGGCGCGGGGGCAGCCAACGCGATCTCCGCGATCTCAGAAACAGCAACGCCCAGATCGCTTTGCGCGCTCTCCTCGAGAAACGAGCCCGTGCCCGCTGAGCAGGCGTTATTCATGGCATAGCCGACGGGTACGCCATTGCGCAGGTAGATATACTTGGCGTCCTGCCCGCCGATCTCGAAGATCGTGTCCACGTCCGCGGCAAAGTGGGTTGCGCCGGCAGCGTGGGCCGAGATTTCGTTGTAGACCTGCTCTGTGCCCAACCACGCGCCAATGAGTTCACGCGCCGACCCAGTCGTACTCAGAAGGCCTACCGGGCGATTGCCAACTTGACCGATGAGCGCCTTGAGACACTCTCGAACCGCTGTCACGGGATCGTCGTGCGTACGGGTGTAGTGGGAAGCCACAATGCCGCGCGTCGCGGGGTCGAGCAAGACGGCCTTGGTCGTGGTCGAGCCTGCATCCACTCCAAGCACCATCGGGCCATCGGGCGGCGCTTGTAGAGGCGGTGCGGCCATCACCTGCACCTGCTCCTTGTAGCGATCCAACGGCGGCAGCGTATCGAAGGCCGGCGGATGCGAAATGTGCGGGGATTTGTGCAGCGGATTGTCCCGCGTGAGCAGCGCCGCTCCCCACGCTTCAAACCACGGGCTTTCCGCAAGCACGATCAACTCGGTCTCGGGCAACTTGGCGCGCAACGCCTCCAACAGCGCGGCGTTGCGCGTTACGCCTCCAATCAGCAAAACGCGGCGCAGCGAGTTCTGCCCTTTCTCAAGCAATGCGACGACTTTGCTGGCCATGCTGTCGTGCAGCGTCTTCAGGATGTCTGCGGGAGTGGCCTCATGGCGATTGAGTTTGTGGGTAACGTCTGATTTGCAATGCACCGTGCAGCGCGAAGCCAGCGGCACAACCGTCCCGGAAGACGAAAGCTGAATCGCTGCGTCGAGGCCGAGCCCCATGCGGCCGATCAGTTGCACGAAGAACTCACCGCTGCCCGCCGCACACTTGTTGTGCGACAGGACATTGACGACCTTTCCATCCGCGAGCGTATAGGCCAGGAACGATTCGCCGCCCAGCGAAACCACCGCATCGAACTCGCTCTGCGCGCGCTCACGCCCCCCTTCGCGCAAAGCCCGCTGGATGGCGGCAAATTCGGAGATGTGGCCCAGATGGCCGGATACGCCAAAGTACTCGCCGCCGGCAAACTGGGGCTTCGCGAGCAACTGCCCAAGAACTTCCAGGGGGCGTCCCCGATGAGCCATCACTTCGGCAATAGGGGCGCCTGAGTCTACTGCGACCACCTTGACCGTCAGTGCGCCGATGTTGATGCCTACATAGGACATGGCGGCTCGGTTCTGCGGAAATCGCGGGCGAAAGCATCGCTTGCAGGCGGAGACGGCGAACCTGATCGAATCAAACCTGCTTGCGATGGAACTCTACTCTCCCTCCGGGGAGAAAGATAGTTCAGTTCCAAAGTTGAAGAACAACTGGAAGGATGGCGCTCCAACAAGGAGAATCGGGCGCGCGATCCAGCATCCCCCGCCATCGCTCCCGTCCGGCGGATACTGCCAATAGACTCAGCATCCTGCTACCCCAGGAGGGCCAGCGAGACTGGCCATGCGCGCCCCAAGCCGGCGGTTCACCTGTCTGCTCGCGGCCAACTCGCGTGTTTTCCATGGCTGGCGCGATCGGCGTTTGCCGCGGCCTGTCCAGATTGTGTCCGCACAAGCCGAACTTTGTCACAAGGTTGGGCGAGCTGCGATCGGAAGAGAAAAACGTGCGCGGCAACGGCAGGATATCTGGGTGAAAGGGCACTCTCGCCCTCTTCGATGCCGGGCTGCCGGATCGATGGGCGAGTCGCCTACGGCGAACCTGCACGGCCCTTCTCATCCTTCAAGAAAACCGAAGCCCGTACGATACTCTCGCGCCTGTCCCCCCAGGAAACTCCTTCTTTCCCCAAGGTATGCCTGCATGAGATGGCCTTGCTCTGCACGTTATTTTCGTCTCCATCCCATGCGCTCTGTGCAGGGATGCGAGTTTCTTCTCCCGAAAGCCGGGAGTTATTGTACACTCTCCGTGTTCAAACTTTACCCGACAATTCGACACGGAGTGCGTATGAATTCTTCCACCGGGCACATGGTAGTGAAGTTCTGGGGAGTACGTGGCTCTATACCCACGCCGGGCGGGCAAAACATGGGAGTCGGAGGCAATACCACCTGCCTTGAAGTCCGACTTCCCGAAGGCCAGGCGCTGATCATCGACGGCGGCACGGGTGCGCGTCCCCTTGGTTCCGCCCTGGCAAAAGAAGCACCGGAAAAGCCCAGCGACCTGCACATCTTTCTCACTCATTTTCACTGGGACCACATCCAGGGACTGCCCTTCTTTCAGCCGCTCTATTCGAGTGAGAACAGTGTTACCTTCTACTCGTTGCTGGCTCCCGAAGAGACCCGCGAGGTTCTCGAAGGCCAGATGACAGTTCCATATTTTCCCGTCGAGTTCCACTTCCTCCCTGCCCAGCGCAGCTTTGTCAATGTCACGGAAAGAAGTTTTCACTTCGGCGAAACGGAGGTGAGCAGCTTCAGGCTGAATCATCCCCAGGGATGTTGCGGCTATAGCTTCACCCACCGCGGGAGCAAGCTGGTCTTTGCCAGCGACTTTGAACCCGGCGACCCCGCTTTCGACGGCATCCTGCGCACGGCGGCCGAGGGCGCGGAAGTCCTCATTCTGGATGCGCAGTTCACGCCGGAGGAGTATCAACGGCACCATGGATGGGGGCATAGCACCTGGCTCCAGGCCACCGAAGTTGCCCGCCAGACGGGAGCAAAGAAGCTCATTCTCTTCCATCACGACCCGTCGCGCAGCGACGAGATGATGCAGCAGATCCTTCTTGCAGCACGGGAGCGCTTTCCCGAGACGTACCTTGCCGTGGAGGGTGAGAGCCACGCGATTTGAGGACGACCTCCTCTTTTGCCGGCGCGTGGCCAGGAAGGTGCACACAACCAACGGCATGAGGAGCGGAAGTTACAGGAGCAAGCATTTATGAACGACCCGCACTTTGTTCCCGGTGAACGGAAAGAGTCAGAATCGGCCTCTCCATCCTTCCCCAGCACCACGCCGCTGGCGCTGGTGTTCACCGACATGGTCGGTTCCAGCCTGGCCAAGCGGGCCGAGGCGCTCGGACCGGACGCCAGCGCCCGCGACCACGCCTATCTGGAAGGCATACAGGCCAAGCATCTCCACCTGGTTCGCACCGCCGTGGCCGAGTACAAGGGCCAGGAAGTAATGACCATCGGCGACTCCTTCTTTCTGACCTTTGAAGATGTTGTCGATGCGGTCCGCTGCGCGGCGGCCATTCAGCAGCAACTGCGTGCTTTTCCCATTAATACGCCGACGGGCCCTCTCCAACTGCGCATCGGGATACATATCGGCACTCCGGAGTTCTTTGAGAACAGTTGGCACGGCACCGATGTGGACATCGCCTCCCGCGCCGAGACGGCGGGAACGCCGCAGCAGATCGTCCTTACAGACGCCGCCCGCGCCGCTGCCGGTCCCATGACCGGCATTCAATTCCGGCCGCTGGGAACCTTCGCACTGAAGGGCGTGGGCGAGGTGAAGCTATGGGACGCGGATTATGACCAGCACGGTCCGCGCCCGGCCGCAATCGCCTCCAACGAGACACGGCGCAAGAGAAAGCTGCTTGCCGCTGGCGTGGCGGGGCTGGTTCTGGTGGCCGCGCTGGGGGTCACCGGCAGGTACCTCTGGCAGCAGCACAAATTGCAGCAGCAGATAGCATCCAGAACATCGGCTCTCGCCAAGGATTCCATCATCCTGGCCGACTTTGAGAACAAGACCGGGGACCCGGTTTTTGACACCACGCTGACGCAGGCGTTTGCCATCCAGATGGAGCAGTCGCCGGTGCTGAACCTGGTCAGCCAGCAGCACATTCGCCAGAGCATGCAGTATCTGGGCAAGTCGCAGGACGATCCCATCACCCCGGCCATTGCCCGCGAGATCGGCGAACGCGAAGGCATCAAGGCCTACCTGACCGGCAGCATCGCCAAGTTTGGCAACACCTACATCATCACCGAGACAGCGCAGAACACCGCCACCGGCGACGACATCGCCAGCGAGCAGGCCCAGGCCGCCGACAAGGATCACGTCATTGAGGCCATCGGCACGGTTGCCTCGGCCATGCGTGCCCGGTTGGGCGAGTCGCTCAGCTCCATTCAGAAGCTCGATACACCCTTCGGGCAGGCCACGACCCCTTCGCTGGAGGCCTTCCGCGCCTTCGCGCTGGGCGATGTGGAGCACGAAAAGGGGCTGGATTCGCCGCAGGCCGAGGGCCACTACCGCCAGGCCATCGAGCTGGATCCCAACTTCGCCATGGCCTGGGCCCGGCTGGGGGTTGTCTATACCAACGCCGGAGAACAGGGGAGAGCGTTGCCGGCCTTCACCAAAGCCTTCGCGCTCTCAAAGAATGTGAGCGAACGGGAGCGCCTCTACATCCAGGGTCACTACTACACCTATGCCACCGGAGATATCGAGAAGGCCATCGACACGCTGGAACTGGCCGTCAAGACCTATCCGCTGGACATCTACTTTCCGGTCAACCTTGGCGTCGCACAGGGGGCCGTCGGCAGAATTGAAGAGTCGCTGGCCAGTAACCGCAAGGCACTTGCTCTGGATCCGGACGACGCCATTGCGCGTGAAAACGACCTCGGCGGCTTGATGGAGTTGGACAGGATGGGCGAGGCAAAGGAAAGCCTGACGGAGACGCTGCGTCTTCATTTGGCCGACTCAACCAACCTTCTGAACCAGGAGTACGTTTATTCCTATTTGACCGGCGACAAGGCTGCCATGGCGCAACTGGTCTCGAAAGTAGCTGGGCGGGAAGACGAATTCCGTTTCAAACTCAGCGTGGCCTACGTCGAAGAGTTCGGTGGGCAGTATCGCGCGGCAGAGAATACCTGGAATCAGGCCGCCGAGGAAGCCGCCTTGCAGAAGGCTCCCGATGGCCAGGCGAGTGCTCTGCTGAACCTGGTCTCGGGCCGTGCTCTGGCCGGCAACTGCCAGAACGCCGTGCAAACCGTGAAGAAAGCCCTCGCTCTCGACCACTCAAAACCCACGCTGGTGCAGGCGGTCCTCAGCGCGGCCCTGTGCAACGACCGCGCCGACACTCTGCCGCTGCTGGCCAAGCTGGACAAGGAGTACCCGGAAGACACCATCGTCCAGCGCGTCAACCTGCCGGAGAGCCGGGCCGCCCTGGCCCTGGCCGCGCACCAGCCGCAGGCGGCGCTGCACGAACTGGAAGGCTCGAAGGTCTATTACCTGGTCAGTCAAGAAGCTTATCTCGAAGGGTTGGCCTATCTGGATCTGCACGACGGGTCCAACGCCATAGAGGCCTTTCAGCGGGCGACAAAATACAAAGGCAACGCCGCTGCGCAGGGGTTGCAGGACTACGGCCAGGGCCTTCTCGGCCTGGCGCGAGCTTACACCATGACCGGCGACAAGAATTCCGCGAAGAAGACCTACGCTCAGCTTCTGGAGCTCTGGAAAGAGGCCGACTCCGATCTGCCGCAGCTTCTTGCCGCCAAGAAGGAGTACGCCGCGTTGCAGTAGCTGCTTTTCCGATCGAACCGCCGGGGAGGGGATCTTTGCAGATCGCCCGCTGCCGCCAGCAGTTTCCGGGATGGAGATTGAAGCACGATGGAACCACACGAACAACAAGCCACTACGCCCATTACCCTGGTCTTTACCGATATGGTCGGCTCCAGCGCCGCCAAGCGAGCCGCCGGGCTGGGAGCCGACGCCGCGGCTCGCGACGAAGCCTTCCTCGATGTGGTGCAGTCGCGGCATCTGCACGTGGTCCGTGAATGCCTCCCTGCCTACAACGGCAAGGAGATCATGACCATCGGCGACGCCTTTTTCCTTACCTTCGACGATCCGCAAAGTGCGCTGCTCTGCTGCTCCGAGATCCAAATGCGGCTCAAGGCCGCGCCCATCATGACCGTCGCCGGCCCGCTCAAGCTGCGCATCGGCATTCATGTGGGAACGCCGAAGTTCTTTGAGAACAGTTGGCACGGCACGGATGTGGACATTGCCTCCCGCGCCGAATCCGCCGGCTCGGGCGAGCAGATCATTCTTACCGATGCCGCCCGCCGCCAGCTCGGCGATCTTCCCGGCATTCAGTTCCGCCCGCTGGGAACCTTCGCGCTGAAGGGCGTAGGCGAGGTGAAACTGTGGGACGCGGACTACGATCAACACGGCCTGCGCAAACCTCAGTTCCTCTCGATTGCCCAGGAACGCCGCAAAGCCAGCCTGAAGATACTGCGGCGGGCAGGGTACGCCGCGCTGGCCGCCGGCCTCGCCGCCGGGTCCTTCTTCTTCTACCAGCATCGCCAGCGCAATCGCATCACCGAAAAAGACAAGCTCATCCTGGCCGACTTCGACAACCGGACCGGCGATCCGGTCTTCGACGCCACGCTCAAGGAAGCGCTCTCCATCCAGCTCGAACAGTCGCCTTTCCTGCAACTGGTGGGCGATCAGGAAATTCATGCCGATCTGCGCTATCTGAACCAGCCCACCGAGCAGCGCATCACTCCCGCGCTGGCGCGCGAGGTCGGCCAGCGGGAAGGCATCAAGGCCTATATCGCCGCCTCGCTGGTCAGCCTGGGCAACTCCTATGTGATCTCGGTGGACGCGCTCAACTGCGCCACCGGCGACCCCATCGCCCGCGTGCAGGTGGAGGCCGCGGACAAGAACCATGTGCTGGCCGCCGTCTCCACCGCCGCCAGCACGCTGCGCGCCAAGCTGGGCGAGTCGCTGGCCTCGGTGCAGAAGCTCACCACGCCCTACATGGACGTGACCACCTCTTCGCTCGAAGCCTTTCACGCCTTCTCGCTGGGCGAGGACTCACACCGCAAAGGCTCCGACCCCGAGGCCATCGTCTTCTACAAACAGGCGATCGATCTCGATCCCAACTTCGCCATGGCCTACGCCCGCATTGGTATCGCGGAAGGGAATGAGGGCCAGCTGGCCAGGGAAATCGAGTCCCTGGGCAAAGCCTACAACCTGCGCGAACACGCCACTGAAAGGGAGCGGCTCTATATCGCGGCTTCGTATGCCTATGCCAAGGGAGATATCCCCGGCTGCATCGCCGCCTATCAGAGCCTGCTCGCGAATTATCCGAACGATCCCGCCGGGCTCAACAACATAGGGAACGAGTTTCAAAGTGAGGGAGACCCCGAAAAGGCCGGGGTGTATTACAAAAAGGTGATCGTGACAGCTCCCTGGGATCTGGTCGCCAACGACAACCTGGCCGGCTTGCTCCTGCAACTCGACCGAAGCGCCGAGGCCAAAACCTATATTGACAAGATTGCCGCCACGGCAAACAGTGCCGATACCAGCCTGATTGCCAACCAGATGATTTACGCCTTCGAGATTGGGGATCCTGCCTGGAAGCAACTGGCCAACGCAGGCCGCGCGCGTCCCGACGGCTATCAAATCGACCAGCAATTGAGCAATAACTACTACCTGATGGGTTCGCTGACCGAGGGCAGAAACGCTGCCTTGCGCAGCGCGCAATCGGCCGTGCAAGCCAAGGCTCCCGATTACGCGGGCAATACCCTGGCCGCCGCCGCACTTTTTGAAGCCGAGTTTGGCGAATGTTCCCAGGTTCCAGCGCTGGCCCAAAAGGCGCTCGCCGTGGATACGTCGATCCAGACCCTTCCCGGCGTCACCATCGCCCTTGCCCTCTGCGGGCAGGGATCTGCCGCCCTGCCCAACCTGCGCAAACTGGCCCGGACCATGCCGGACCACACCCTGCTCAACTCCGTCTACCTGCCCGTCGCCCAAGCCGCGATTGCCCTCGGCCAGAAGCATCCGGAAGACGTCTCTGCTTTGCTGGAGAGCACCCGCGCCTTTCCACTCACTTCCACCGCTCCCATTGTGGAAGCGGAGGCTCTGCTCCAGTTGCATCGCTCCGCCGACGTCCTGGGCGTTCTTCAGTCTGCGCTCCGCTACCGGTACTATCAGGTTGGCATGGGAGCAAATGGCCAGATGCCCAGCTCCTCGATGGCCACACTTCTGGCCGCACGCGCACAGGCCATGCAGGGCGACAAGGCCGCGGCCAGCCAGAGCTACCGGCGCGCCATCGATCTGTGGAAGAACGCCGACGCCGGCTTCAAACCGCTGGAAGAGGCCAAACGGGAGTTGGCCGCACTCAATCAGAAATGAGGAATTGAAGAAGCCTGCGGACCAAGGTCGTTACCGCACCCGCAGCGCTGCCACGGTCATATCGTCGTACTGCTCGGCCCCGGCGGCAAAGCGGTCGGCCCCGGCGCAGAGCAGTCCCGGCAGTTGGGAGAGGGGAGCGTCCAGGTGCGCCAGGAGCGTCCGTTCCACCTCCGTTTCCTCCCAGAAATTGCCTTCATGGTTGCTCGACTCCGGGATGCCGTCGGAGACCACCACCAAAGTGTCTCCCGGCTCGATCCCAATTACTACCTCCTCAAACTTCCATTCCGGCATCATCGCCACCGGCGGTCCGCCGCCCTCCAGGCGATCCACGCGGCCACCCGCATGCAGCAGGAAGGGCGGCACGTGCCCGGCATTGATATAAGAAAACTGCGTCCTGTCTGCCGAGACCACGCCGCAGAAGAGCGTGGAATAGCGCTCGGCGGTCGAACTGAGATAGAGGGCGTGGTTGAGGTCGGCTATCACCCTGGGCAGGCTCTTCAGGTCTCGTGTCAGCAGGCTGCGCAGCAGCGTCTGGATGCTGGCCATCATCACCGCCGCGGGAACCCCCTTGCCGGAGACATCGCCCAGCGTCAGCGCGAATCGCCCATCCGAGAGCGGCAGCAGGTCGTAGTAGTCGCCGCCGATAGAGTGCGCCGGCCGGCAGAATCCCACACAGTCGATCCCCTCAACCTGTGGCGGACACTGCGGCAACAGACGCGCCTGCACATCGCGCGCCAATGAGACTTCCAGCTTCACCAGCCTGGCGCTATCCGCTTCCTGCCGCAGCAGTTCGCTTTCGATGGCGCTGGCGGCAAAGTGCGCCAGCAGCCCCATCAGAGCGGCGTCGGTCTCCGTAAATCCGCTCGGCTTGTTCAGCAATTGCAGCGCGCCGATCACCTTGCCTTCGGTGCGCAGGGGAACGCACAACACCTGCTCGGTGTGGTAGCCGCTGTGGCTGTCCACCTGGCGCAGCAGGCGCGATTCATGGGCGGCGTCGTTGGCCAGCAGCACCTTGTCCTCGCGGATGCAGGCGCCCACCAGCCCCTGCCCGAGGGGAATCCGGATCGGGTCCACGCCATGCGCCACACGGGTCCATAGCTCATTGCGCGCCTTGTCGATCAGCCACAAGCTGGCGCGATCAGCCCCGGCAAGATCGCGGGCAAAGTCGGCGTTCAGCCGGACAAGTTCGTCCAACTGCTGCTCGCGCCCGATGCGCGCCGCATAGTCGAAGATGGCCTGAATCGTGCGGTCTGTCTGGTGGACGAAGACATCGGCGCTGAAGCTCATGGAAATCCTCTTCCTTGAGATAAAGTAGTCCCCACTCTAATACAAAAGGGAGTTCCGCTGGCGACTCTGGGAATACTTACTTCATGTTACCCTTCGCCAGAATTCCACCAGGTTGCAGAAGGGTGCCTGCCAAACCCGTCAGAGGAAGGGAGGAGGATGATTCCAGGGTTTCTCCCCAGGCCTTTATCCCATGCAGTCTGCCGGGTTACTCCATATCCACTCGCACGGCTTTTGCGCACAGTATCGGCAACCGGCGCTACCGTATTGCGGATTTGCGCGAACTGCTGACCAAGGCAACGCCCTTGCGCAGCGGCGACGTACTTGCCGGTCTGGCGGCTGGATCTGCCGAAGAGCGCGTGGCTGCGCAGTATGCCCTTGCCGACCTTCCGCTTGGGCACTTTCTGTTAGAGCAGGTGGTTCCCTGCGAGCAAGATGAGTACTCGTCGTGTCCGCCACACAGAGGTTCGTTTATGTTTTGAAAGGGCACGACCGGGGTACCGGGGCGCCCTCTGGGTCGGGGTCGCGTGCCGTAAACGGCCCAAATGGGCTGGGCTTTAGCCCCTGAGGGAAGCCCCTTCCACGAATTCAACCCATTCGCGGGCCGCGGTAAATGATCCTATTTGCGGTGGCCTACACTAGGCTTGCACTGAATCGAGGCCATTTGTGACGCCGGCGAGCAGGCGCGCTTTGATGTCGCGTACCGGCGGCTGGCCAAAGAGCCTGCTGTACTCGCGATTGAATTGGCTGGCGCTTTCATAGCCGACCTCAAAGGCTGCACTTGCGGCATCGATACCGTTTGTCATCATGCGTACGCGCGCCACATGCAGGCGCAGCCGCTTCTGGTATTGCAGTGGGCTCATCGCGGTCAGCGAGCGGAAACGGTGGTGAAAGGTGGAGACGCCCATCTGCGCCACCGAGGCCAGTTCTTCCACGCGCAGGGGCTTGGAGTAATTCGCCTTGAGCCAGGCAACGGCCTTGGCCGTCCGGTTGCTCTGCTCGCCCAGCGTGGCGATGGCGCGCAGATGCTTGCCCAGCGCTCCGCGCAGCACACGGTAGATAATCTCCCGCTGCATCAGGCCGCCGAGAAAGGGAATGTCTGCGGGCTTATCCAGAAGATCCAGCAGCCGGGAGCAGGCGCCGAGCAACTCCACCGGGGTCTTGCCCACCGCCATGCCCCGCGTGCCGCTGGCGACCCCAGGAACCATGAATTCGTCCTGGCTGAGGATCTCGCGCACCACGGGCATCTCCAGCTTGAGGGACAGGGCCAGGAATGGCTCGTTCGCGGATGCCCTGGTTATCTGGCCCAACACCGGCAGATCGATCGAGGTCAGCAGAAAGTTGGACCCGTCACAGACGTGCGTTGTGCCGCCGAGGTTGATGCGCTTTTCGCCCTGGGCGAAGACGACCAGCTCCGGCTCGTAGGCGGCAGAATAGCACTCTGAAGGCGCACTTCTGCGGGAGAGGCTCAGGCCCGGCACCGCGCTGGCCACCGGACCCTCCACGTGGATGTGGGCAGCGATCTTGCGCGCCAGTTCCGCCCGCATCTCCTCCGCTTCTGCCCACGCTTCAGCAACTGCGTCCTTCCGTATCGCCATTTGCACTCCCTATCGTTTCTTCCCATCTCAGGCTAGCGCCGAACCAGCCCCGTCTGCACAGAAAAATCGCCAATCGACAGAATTAGGCAATCAAAGGGAAGGATCAGGATACCGCTCCGAGTCCGCTTCTTCGTAGCATCGGAATTGCGGAGATGCCGTTCCGGCCGGGCCCCTGGACGAAGGCAGAAACCGTGGGAGAACTGAGTGCGTAAGTCGATCCTTCAAGTACGAAAGACCCTTCTCATCGCGATGTTGCTGGTGCTGGCAGGCACGTGGGTCCCGGCGCAAACTACCACAGACCTACCCCCCAATCCGGAGGCGCCGCCAGCTTCCGAGACTTCGTTGGAAGACCTGAACTTCCGGGGGGGCGACGCCGCCATGCCGCCCTTCGCCGATAGCGTGGTGGATGTGAATTCAGGATTCCGCCGCGCGCTGTTGAGTAAGGGGATGGCCCTGCGCCTCATCTCCCAGAACCAATATGCGCAGAATGTGCTCAGGGCTCCGGCGGCGGCCGACCAGCAGGTGTTTGTCGGCGATCGCCCGTTCGGGGCCGCATTGGCGCATCTTATCCTCACCTCCGATCTGCGCCAATTGGGCCTGCATCACGCGCAGTTGCACGTAAGCGGCGTCTGGAATTGGGCGAGCTGGGAGCCGGCAGGGCCGAAGGCCTTCGAGTTGTGGTCGCTCAATCTCTATAAGGAATTCGGCCGGGATCGCGTGGAAATGAAAGTGGGATACAACTCCAACGAACTGGAGTTTGTGGGCATGCAGGTGGGAGGATCGACGGCCAGCGGCGTGCAGGGCGTTTATGCCGTGCTTCCCTACGAGGTCGGCATGGCCTTCTTTCCTCTGACGGCGCCTCAGCTCAACGTGCTCGTGCATGGGCCCGCTCACACCTACGTCAAGAGTGGCCTGCAGCGCAGCCTTGACCCTGGCGGCGGCCCGGCGACCGAAGCGCGCAATCACAGCGGCCTGCGCTTCGACCCGAAAGGCGACAAGATGCTGCTCCTCGACGAAGCCGGCTACCGGAGGGCATCGAGCGCGACCGGCGGCGAGACCTGGTTCCGCGCCGGCTACCTGCACAACAGCACGCTCTACACGGATGTGGCGAATGGAAAGATGGAGCCCGGCAACCACGCCGCCTTCGCGCTGATGGACTATCAATTGCGCAAGCCAGACCCGCTCAAACCGTGGCAGGGCCTCTACATCGGCGGCTCGGCCATGACAGCGGCCTCCAAATTCAACCCCTACGACCGCTACTTCGAGGCTCGGCTCTACCAGATGGCGCCCTTTCGCAAGCGGCCCGGAGATGTTGCCTCGATCCTCTCCACTTACACCGAGCACAGCAAATACTTCACCGATGCGCTCGTCGCCAAAGGCAATACGGTCTGGCGCAACAGCGCCTCGGTGACCGGCAGCTACAACGTGCATCTGGCACCCGGCAACTACCTGAGCGCCGGGCTGAGCTACATTCACGGGCCGGCCATCACCCCGCGTGTGGACGATACCCTCACCTTCGCCGCAAGCTATTCGGTGTTCTTCTAGGCAAGGACCGGGAAACCGCGCGCATGATTGCGCCATGCGAAATTCTGCATCATAAGAGTTGTTGGCATTCTGAATGCGCATGAAGCCAGGTAATCAACTTCAACACCAAGGGATGAGGTAACTCCATGTACAACGCAAGAGCTTACTCCGTTGCCAGCGCAACATCGCCGTTTGTTTCCACTACCATCGAGCGTCGCAATCTCACCGAACACGACGTGCAGATCGAGATCCTCTTCTGCGGCATCTGCCACTCCGATCTCCACCAGGCCCGCAATGAGTGGAGCGGAGTCATGCCCACTGTCTATCCCTGCGTGCCCGGCCATGAAATCGTCGGCCGCGTGGCCCAGGTTGGTTCCGCGGTTACCAGGTTCAAGCCGGGCGATCTGGCCGGGGTAGGCTGCCTTGTAGACTCCGACGGCACATGTCCCGAGTGCAAGGCAGGCTTCGAGCAGTTCTGCCACAGCGGGACCCTCACTTATAACTCCCCCGACAAGCACACCGGCGGCGTCACCTACGGCGGGTACTCCGACAGCATTGTTGTTACAGAGCGCTTTGTGCTCAGCGTTCCGTCGAACCTCGAACTGGCCGGAACCGCGCCTCTCCTTTGCGCAGGAATCACCACCTACTCGCCCATGCGGCACTGGGGCGTGACCAAGGGCAAGAAAGTCGGCGTCGTCGGCCTGGGCGGACTGGGCCACATGGGCGTGAAGTTTGCTCATGCTCTGGGGGCGCATACGGTGGTCTTCACCACCTCTCCCAGCAAGAAGGAGGATGCTCTGCGGCTCGGCGCCGACGAGGTTGTCCTCTCCCGCAATGCGGACGAGATGGCCAGGCACGGGGGCAGCTTCGACTTCATCCTCGACGCGGTCGCCGCCAACCACGACATCAACGCGTACATCCAGCTGCTTCGCCGCGACGGCAATATCACGCTTGTCGGGGCTCCGGAAAAGCCGCTTCCCGTTTCTGCCTTCGGCCTGATCATGGGCAGGCGCAGCCTCTCCGGATCGCCGATCGGCGGCATCGCCGAAACCCAGGAGATGCTCGACTTCTGCGGCCGGCACAACATTACCGCCGACGTCGAGGTTATCCCCATCCAGAAGATCAACGAAGCCTACGAGACAATGGTGAAGTCCGACGTGAAATACCGTTTCTCCATCGATATGGCTTCTCTCAAATCAGAGTAGTGGTTGAACCATGCACCCTCGATTCGAGGTGATTTCGTCCTCAACAGTTCCAGGCAATTCAAAGGAGAATCAATGCAAAAACGGAAACTAGGAAGAAGCAATCTGGAAGTATCGGCGCTCGGCCTCGGTTGCATGGGCATGAGCTTTTCCTACGGCCCGCCCGCCGACAAGCAGGAGATGATTGCACTTCTCCGTGCGGCCGTCGAGCGCGGCGTCACGTTTTTCGACACGGCGGAGGTCTACGGCCCGTTCACCAATGAAGAACTCCTGGGCGAGGCCCTTTCTCCCTTCCGCGGGCAGGTGGTGATCGCCACCAAGTTCGGCTTCAATCTCAATCTCGACGGAAGTCCGGGTTGGCAGGGCCTCAACAGCCGGCCGGAACGCATCAAGCAGGTGGCGGAAGCCTCGATCAAGCGCCTGAAAGTCGATGCCCTCGATCTCTTCTATCAGCATCGCGTGGACCTGGATGTGCCCATCGAGGACGTGGCGGGAGCGGTGAAGGAACTGATTCAGGAGGGCAAGGTGAAGCACTTCGGCCTCTCTGAAGCGGCCGCGAAGACGATCCGCCGCGCCCATGCCGTGCAGCCGGTGACCGCCGTGCAGAGCGAATACTCGCTGTGGACTCGGGGCACTGAGGCCGAGGTGCTGCCTACGCTGGAAGAACTCGGCATCGGCTTCGTTCCCTACAGCCCGCTCGGCAAGGGCTTCCTGACGGGAAAGATGGACCAGAACACCACGTTTGCCAGCAACGACTTTCGCAGCACGCTGCCGCGCTTTACGCCGGAAGCCTTGAAGGCGAATCAGGCTCTCGTCGAGTTGCTGGGCAGGATTGCGGCAGAGAAGAAGGCGACGCCGGCGCAGATTGCACTGGCCTGGCTGCTGGCGCAGAAGCCCTGGATTGTTCCCATCCCTGGGACGACGAAGCTGCATCGCCTGGAAGAAAACATTGGATCGGTCGCGATCGAATTATCGGCAGACGATCTGCACGAGATCGAAAGCGCCGCAGCAGAGATCAACGTGGAAGGCGCACGCTATCCTGAAGCCATTGAGAAGATGACCGGCCGCTGAGGGAACTCCGCTTCAGTTGGCGTCTTGAAAGGGCACGGATTTAGCCGCGCCGCAAAAGTCCCAAATCAACCGGGCTCTAGCCCCTGAGGGAATCTCTGCATGACCAAAGGAACCAGTGCAGCGATTCCTTCGGACTACTGCCGAAGCGCCGCCGCCGCTGAGCAAAGTCACAGAGCTTCAATCAGCAACGTGCATTTGTCGAAGGGAATGAAATGAGCAAGAAGGTACTGATTCTTTCATCGAGTCCCAGAAAGCGTGGGAATTCAAACGCATTGTGCGACCGGTTCATGGAAGGTGCAGTCGAGGCCGGCCATCAGGTTGAAAAGGTGGTGTTGGCGGAGAAGAAAATCAACTACTGCACGGGATGTTATGCCTGCAGGAAGAATGGGAAATGCGCCCAGAAGGACGATATGGCGCAAATCCTCGACAGCATGACGGCGGCTGACGTGATCGTCATGGCGACGCCTGTCTACTTCTACACCATGTGCGCCCAGATGAAGACCGTAATTGACCGGACCGTTGCCCGGTACACGAAAATCGCCAACAAGGAGTTCTTTTTCATCGTGACGGCGGCAGACAGCAACAAGGCGGCTCTGGAGCGGACCATAGAGGGCTTCAGGGGATTTACTTCCTGTTTGCCGGGCGCAAAGGAAAAGGGCATCGTGTATGGCGCCGGCGCATGGGAGATCGGCGACATCCTGGCAAGCCGCGCCATGAAGCAATCGTATGAAATGGGTAAGGCATTGTAGGCAGCCCGAAACCGGCGTTCCCGTTCGAGAGATTCGGTTAAGAGGTATCATGGTCGAACCGCGGACCTTCAGGTGACTCGATGGCAGCTCTCAGAGAATGGCAGAACTTCTACGTGATTGTCGGCTCCTCCGCAGGCGCCCTGATCGGGTTGCAATTCGTTGTCATGGCCTTGATCGCCAACATGCCCCGGTCGCCGGATTTGGCTCGGGCCGGAGCCGCATTCTCCACTCCCACGATCGTTTATTTTGCAACGGTGCTCCTGCTTGCCGCAGTCCTGTGCGCCCCCTGGAACGGGATCGCTCCGGTTGTTGTTCTCTGTGGGGGAGCGGGTCTGGCCGGTGTCCTGTACGTCGCGATCGTCACGCGGCGTTTGCGGCGGCAAACTGCCTACAAGCCGGAATTTGAAGACTGGTTTTTCCATGCCGCCTTGCCGCTTGTGGCCTATGCCGCGCTGATCGCTTCGGCGGTTCTCGGGCTCTTGCAGCCGGGCGTATCCCCGTTCTGCATTGCCGCAGCCACGCTCCTGCTGCTGATGATTGGCATCCATAACGCCTGGGACAGCGTTACCTACCACGTCTTCATCAAGAACCAGGCCCAGGAGGATCGTTGATTCTGCCTGCCCCTTACATTTCAGACCTGAGAGGAGTACATAGGAAATGGAAATCAAGCGAATCGGTTCCGTGCCTTCGGGCAAAGGACCAGCGGATTACTTCGCGGGCACGGTGCGGGTGGACATGTTGTTTGACGCGCCCGCGCCCGCACGCGTTGTTGGCGCCCACGTGACCTTCGAGCCCGGCGCACGCACCGCCTGGCACACGCATCCGCTCGGCCAGACGCTCATTGTCACCTCCGGCTGCGGTCGGGTGCAGCGCTGGGGCGGTCCAATCGAAGAAATACGGCCCGGCGATGTGATCTGGTTTGCACCCGGAGAAAAGCACTGGCACGGAGCAGCGCCAGCAACGGCTATGACCCACATCGCCATCCAGGAGAAGCTGGATGGCAAGACCGTCGATTGGATGGAGCAGGTGAGCGACGAGCAGTATCAGGCAAAATCCTGATCGCCCTCAGGGGCGGTCCTTCCCTGCATTTGGCCCTTTGGAAGATCAGATCAATGGGCCTTCCGCATGCCGGGTAATGGCTTGCAGCGTCATTCGCGCGCTTTCTGTTCAAGTGTATCCAGTGGAGATTTGAATTCATGCTCTCCCACCCATGAATGAAAGAACGATTCATGGATGGGGCACCCAAATTATTGTTCGCATTCGCATCGAAAACGCTCTAGCGCGCGAACAGATCGAGCGGAATCGAATCGCCCACGGCCTTGTATCCGGCAGGGGATGGGTGCAGGTGGTCGCCGCAGTCATAAGCCGGCAGCAGCCGGTCGGGATGCGCCGGGTCGCGCAGCACGGCGTCAAAATCGATGACCGCATCGAAATGACCTGTGGCACGAATCCACTGGTTTACCGTTTGCCGGTCGGCCTCGCTCAGTGGCCCGGGATGATAATAATCCGAGCCGGTGTAGGGTGTGATGGTCGCTGCGTAAACGCGCAAACCGTGCGCATGGGCGCGCAGCACGATCTGCTGGTAGGCGGCAATCACCTTCTGGACCAGCGCTGCGTGCTCCGCCGGGGTTACTTCACCATCGCGCGCCAGCCCGCCAAGGTCATTGACTCCCTCCCACACGATCACCCACCGCACTGCCGAGGGAGCCAGCACATCGCGATCGAAGCGCGCCAGCGCATTCGGCCCGAGGCCATCGGTAAGCAGGTGATTGCCGCCGATGCCCTGGTTTGAAACGCCGATGGAGCGGGTCGCAATCGAGGCCTGCAGTCGCGCCGCCAGCACATCCGTCCAGCGGTCGTTGCCGTTGGTTGTGGCTCCATGTCCATCGGTGATGGAATCGCCGAGCGCCACCACCGAGGCCGCTCCGGGCGCGCCCTGCACATCGATCTCCGAGATCTGGAACCAATGATCCACGTGTTGCGCATCGGCCATGGTGGAAGCGCTCACCGCGTCGCCATGCAGGTAATACGATGTGGCGCGCGACCCAGGATGCCCCGTCTCGGTGGACGGCGCGGCATCCAGGTGAAATGTCACAGCCAGGTTCGACAAAGGCGCAACCGCATAGTCCAGCGGGTCAGAGACGAACTCCGCGCCGGGAGGAACGGTCACTTCCGTGCTGCCGGCAAACCGCAGAGGACGATCGCTCTGGGGGTCAATGGCCGGCGATGAGGGCGACAGTGGCCGCGCAATGTGCACCGATGTGACGTGCAGCGCTTCGGTCCCGAAGGCATTGGAGAGATGCACCCGCAGCGCAGGTCCGCCCACCGAGAGATGAAACACCTGGCGCACGGTGGCATCGCGCAGGTCGGCGGCCGGCAGGGCGTTTTGCGGCTCCGGGATCTGTTGCGAAGCTCCCCAACTGGCCACCCACGCCGGCGGCGGGGGCGCGCCTTGAGAGGGAATTTGACCCTGCATGCCAGTCGCAAAGAGCAGAAAGCCAACGATCGCGAAGAAATTCCGTGTCTGCTTCATAGAAAAAGGTATACCATGGCTCCCGCAAGTAAATCGCTTTTCAAAAGCGCAATCAGCATACCACCCTGGAGCAGCATATGCCTTTTGCCTTGAAGTCGCCGTCTCTCTTGCCTCTCTGTCTCTGTTGCGTCCTGGCAGCCTCCGCGGTGGCACGGTCGCAGAGTTCCGCAGCGCCGTCCCCGATCACCTTTACCGCCGATCAGGACCACCAGAACATGATGGATCAGCTCGGTATCAAGGCTCTGCGGCCGGGACCGAGCGGCGACGAGAAGGCGCCCAACCACGCCAACTACGACGAGTCTCAGGCCAATCCGTTCCCCAATCTTCCTGACCCGCTCACCATGGAGAACGGCCAGAAGGTGACCACGGCGGAGATGTGGCAGACGCAACGGCGCCCCGAACTGCTGGATATGTTCTCGAAATATGTCTATGGCCGCGTTCCCAGCAATGTGCCCGAGGTGACGTGGACCGTGACGGCCGTCGATCGCGAGATGATCGGCTTTACACCGGTCCTTGCCAAGGACCTCATCGGCGTAGTGGACAACTCCTCCGCTCCGGAGATCAGCGTCCGTATCCACATGACCCTGGTGACGCCCGCGAATGCCAGGGGCCCGGTGCCGGTGCTCATGATGTTCGGCCGTGCCGGGTTCCCCAGCCCCAACGAGCCGCGCGGGGAAGAGATGGATCGCATCAACAAGGCGCTCAAGGCGCTGCTGGTGCAACAGGACTCCTCGCTCAAGGAGGTGTTTGCCCAACACCCGGCCTGGGAACCGATGAGGACCACTCCCTTCCAGTTTCCGCAGATGAACGAGGACGGCGATCTTCCCAACACCTGGCAACTGGTTGGGGCCGGTTGGGGCTTTGCGGTGCTCGATCCGACGAGCGTGCAGGCAGACGACGGCGCGGGCGTGACCCGCGGCATCATCGGGCTGGTCAACAAGGGCCAACCGCGCAAGCCGGAAGACTGGGGCGCTCTGCGCGCCTGGGCATGGGGCGCGGGGCGCGGGCTCGACTACCTTGAAAGCGATCCGTCCGTCGATGCCAGGCGCGTGGGCATTGAAGGCGTCTCGCGGTACGGCAAGGCAACGCTGGTCACCACGGCATTCGACCAGCGCTTCGCCATGGCTCTGGTCGGCTCCTCCGGCAAGGGCGGAGCCACGCTGCTGCGCCGCAACTTTGGCGAGGCCGTGGAGAGCCTCACGGGGGGCGAGTACTACTGGATGGCAGGCAATTTCCTGAAGTATGGCGCTTCTGAAGCGACTTTCGGCAGCAGGACTCCGGGCGACATCCCGGTCGACTCCAATGAACTGATTGCGCTTTGCGCACCACGGCCCACCTTCATCAGTTACGGCATCCCCGCCAAGGGCGATGCCAGGTGGCTCGATCACCAGGGCAGCTTCATGGCCACGGTGGATGCCAGCCGGGTTTACCAATTGCTTGGCGCAAAAGGTCTCGAAGTGGAGAGCGACTATCACAGTGCAAAGATGCCACCGGTCAACCAAGGCCTGCTTGGCGGCCAGCTCGCTTGGCGGCAGCACGACGGCGGTCACACCGATGCGCCCAACATGAAGTACTTCATCCAGTGGGCCGGCAAGTTCACGGCGCCTCCTCCGCCACAGCAGTGAGCCTGCAGAGACGAACGTGAACGGTGGAGGTCTGCGTATTCACATGCCCATGAACGCGGGCCGGCTCAAAACTGTTCGTTCGGTGCAACGCCAGACTTTATCGATCCGGCCCGGAAACACCGCGCCCCGTGCCCCATCCTTGCGGTTTTTTCCACCGCGGGGGTGGGAAAGCTATCACTGTATTTTGGCCGGAACAATAGCGCGCGGGGCCATGAACTCCCCGGCTGGCCGGTTGCTGCGCAGATCGGTTGCAACGACAAGCTGCGTGCAGGACCAGTCAGTACCGCCAGCTGGTCAGGTCCGCTCCCGCAGGCGCGGTCTTCTGAATGCGGTCAAGAATCTTGGGCAGGTATTGGGTGTTGTAGTGCAGCCGCGAGTAAGCATTGGGGAGCGTGGGGTCGCCGTTCCAGCAGTGCTCGGCGCGCGGGCCATAAGTCACTTCGCCGCCGTAAGGCGGATTCTTTGTCGAGTTGAGAAAGTCTTCCATGCGATAGACGGCATCGTTGAGGAAGTACGTGTCGTCAGAACCCACATAGATGTGAATCTTGCCGGCCAACTCGGGGCCGAGCTTTGCCCAGTCGCGCTCAAGAATGGCTTCGAGATCGAAGTGCCGCCGCCAGTACTCGGCGACCGCGTGGTCAATTTCGCCCGTCGCCTTGTTGAAGATGGGCTGCGGATAGCCGTCCGCGCCGACGGGACCGTAGACAGCCTGCCAGATATCGAACTGCTCCCCGCTGCGGCCGTGGTCGCCCAGAGCCAACTCGTAAGCGTTGGCCTCCTGCGTGGTGATCAAGGTGTGGCCCAGATAGTCCCGCATGGCCGGCTGGGCAACGCGCTTGTGTGCGCCTTCAAGGAAGAAGGCGTTCTTGTCGTCATAGAGATCGATATTCGTGAAGGCGTGGAAGTCGATGGGATCGGGGCAGGCCGCAAACGCGCCATTGTAGTGATCGGGATAGAAGACCTGGACGGCGAGGGCTTCCCATCCGCCCGTGGAACCGCCGTAGACAAAGCGCGCCCAACCCTGGCCAATCGCGCGGAACTGCTTTTCCACGGCGGGGATCAGTTCGTTCTCAATTGCGTCGCCGTAAGGGCCGACGTTGGCCGAGTTGACGGCGTAGGAGTCGTCGTAGAACGGGTTGGCGTGCTGTATTTTGACGATGAGCACGCGCGGAAAACCAGGGGCGATCCACTGCCGATAGAACTTGTAACTCTCCTGCTGCTGGATGCGGTTGTAACCGGCAAGGTGAAAGCGCTCGCTGTAGTCGGGCTTGAGGTTGGGGTCGGGCGGGGTGGTGCGGAAGTTGTCGAAGTCGGAGACAAAGTGGTCGTGGAAGATGATCAGCGGGAAACGCGCGTTGGGGTGCTCGTCGAAGCCCTCCGGGACCAGCACGATGGCGCTCAGGAACATGGGACGGCCCCAGAATTTGGTCAGCGCGGCGCTCTGAATGCGGATGCGCCGGATGTATTTGGTGTCGGCGGGCGTGGGGATGGGCGCAATCACTTCAGTGAGCGAAATCGGGATGGGTGCGCCGCCAGCCTTGAAAGCGATCTTCAAGGGCTTTGAGTAGAGATTGCCGGGGGAGCTGTTCCACTGTTGGCCTTCGCCCTGGTCCATGTGCAGCTTCACGGTCTTGCCGTCGCTGCGGTGGAAGGTTTCGTGCTTGTTGAGAACTACCTGCACGAAGTAGTCGCCGGCGGGAACATCCTTGAGGCTGCGCACTGGATAACCCCAGGCAGTTGCATCCAATCTGGCGGTCTGTCCGGGCTGCCATCCATCCACGGTGAGGCCGAAGACCATCTGCGTGCGAGGCGAGTCGTCAATCTGGTTGCGCGGCTCGTCGCTGGGGTCCGTGGAGAGGATGAGCAACAGCCGGCCATCGAGGGCCTTGGCGCTCAGCTCCCTGGGAAATGTGACAGAGAAGGACTGGGCTGCGGCGGTAACGGGAAAGAGCAGGAGTAGGGCCAGGAGTGAGCGCTTCATGCTGGCTACTATACAACGGCGAAGTACCGATTCCGCTCGGGCTGCACGCTGCGGGCTTGGCGCGCTCGTGGCTTTCGGCGAGTCATCGTGGCGATGGCGCCAGGGTCTCAACTTGTGTGCAGACGCCGTCGCCTCCGGCTCGTGCAATGAAATCGGGGTCGATGCTGTCGGCGGAACGGCCGGGATAGGGCGGAACACTGATGCAGCGGCAGTCGGCGGCGGCCAGCGGGACGTTCTTCAGGATGTACTCTGAGGAGATGGACTTGACCAGGATCTGCTGTGAAGTCATGGGCTGCATGTCGAGGTTATAGGAGTCCTTGACGGAGTAACCGATGCCGCTGAAAGCGGGGAAGATGCCGTAATTGTCTTTGAGCCACTTGGCGAGCGCGGCATGGTTGGCGTCGAAGAGCACGGCGGCGTAGCTGAAGGTGTTCGCCAGCGCGGTGGGCACGGACGTAGCTGGCGGGTCGCTGAATGCCCTGGCGTAGCAAGCGGCTTGGACCGCCGGGGTCAGCGGCGCAGAGGTGCAGGCGCCGGGGCCGCGGGGCACGTCGCGCTGAATGGCGAGGAAGACGTTGGGCCAGGTTGCCAGCAGCGCGTCAACGTTCTCAGGATGCTGCGGACGGCAGCGCATGGCCACCAGCACGCTGCTATCGCTGTTGACCAGACCGTAGTAGGCAGGCAAATCGGCGAGCCTGAGCGGCGGGGCGTAGAGCGGCGTGGCCGAGGCGAAGGCGCGCAACGCGCCGGGGCGGGAGAGGCTGGTGACCGGGACGCCGGCAGGCAGGAAGCTGACCCGGAGATAGTCATTGGGCAAAGCCTCGCGGACCGATCCGGTGACAACCACCGGAGGCGCAAGCGGCGCGGCCGCGACTGCATGTACGCGATGAACGGCACAGCCCGATGCCAGCATCAGGGCAGTAGGCAGGGCGAGGGACAAGGGAAGACGCATGGGGAACCTTCGAGGGAGTTGGATTAGTTCCAGCTGCGCAGTGTTGGCCGGATGCGCGGCGTGAGCTATGTGTTCGCAGAAATCATGCTTGCTTCAGAGGGGGTTGTCAACAGCGAACCTGCTCGCAATTCCGCACCCTGGATTTCCCCAGGCATGCCGGCTATGAATCCATGCCGGGTCCTAAGGCAGAATGAAAGTCATGGGGGGGGTGGGAATCCTCGATCATGTACACTGGGTTCAACAAAAAACAGCACAGGACTTCAGCGTGGATTCTCTTCAGCAACAGAATGCATTGGCCCTGATGAGCGGGGACGAGGCAGTTGCCATGGCCGCCTTCGACGCCGGGGTGAAAATCGGCACAGGGTATCCGGGCACTCCCTCGACAGAGATACTGGAAACCTTCGCGGCTCTGGGTGGAAAAGCGCAGTGGGCTCCCAACGAGAAAGTGGCGCTGGAAGTTGGCGCAGGCGTTGCTTTTGCCGGTGCGCGCGCTCTGGTGACCATGAAGCATGTGGGCCTGAATGTGGCCGCCGATCCGCTGTTCACCGTGGCGTATATCCGGCTGGACGGGGCGCTGGTGGTTGTCTCGGCCGACGATCCGGGGATGGCTTCAAGCCAGAACGAGCAGGACAATCGGCGTTATGCGCTGGCCGCCGGCGTGGTCATGCTGGAGCCCTCTGACTCGCAGGAAGCCTACGAGTTCACCTTGCGCGCCATCGAAATCTCAGAGCGCTGGCAAGTGCCGGTTCTGTTGCGCATGACGACGCGCGTCTGCCACTCCAAGACTCTTGTCCGGCGCGGCACGGTGGCGATTCCCGCGCCCCGCCCGGCCCATTTTGCGCACGATTTTCCCTCGCGCGTCATGATCCCGGCCTACGCCAAGCCGGCGCATGTGCGGCTGCGCAAAACGCTCGCCGCGATTGCTGCCTGGAACGACGCCGAGGGACCGAATCAGTTGGTCGCCGGTTCGTCTTCGCTGGGAATCATCACTTCGGGCATTGCCTTTCAATATGTGCGCGAGGCCGCGCAGGAGGCCAGCGTGCTGAAGCTGGGAATGACCCACCCGCTCCCCATCGAGCGCATGCGCGCGTTTGCCGCGAGCGTGGATTTGTGCGTGGTGATTGAGGAGGGCGACCCGTATCTGGTGGAGGCGGCGCGCACCGCGGGCATTGCAGTCGAAGGCAAGCAGGAGATGTACCGCTTTGGCGAGTTGAACACCAATCGGGTGCGCCGCATTCTGGAGGACGACAATTCGCCAGAGCCAAAGCGCGCTCCCGGCAAGCCGCCGGCGTTGTGCCCCGGCTGTCCGCATCGCAGCGTCTACACGATTCTGAAAGAACTGGACTGCATTGTCGCGGGCGACATTGGCTGCTATTCCCTGGGAGTTCTTCCGCCCTTTGAGGCGATGGACACCCTGGTGTGCATGGGCGCGGCCATCGGCGTGGGCCTGGGGTTGCGCCACTCGCTGCCGATCGAGGAAGCCAGGCGCGTGGTGAGCGTTGTCGGCGACAGCACCTTCGTGCACAGCGGCATCACCGGCCTGGTGGAGATGGTGTACAACCCTCCCGAGAGCGGTCATGTGCTGATCATTCTGGACAACGGAACCACGGCCATGACGGGCATGCAGGAGCATCCGGGAACCGGGCGCACGCTGGATCATGCCAAGACCGGCAAGGTGGTGTTTGAGGATTTGGCGCGCTCCTTGGGCATCAGCCATGTGCACGTGATCGATCCCGCGCTGGAGCCGGAGGAATTCAAGACGCTGATTCAAGCCTGCCTGGATGCGGGGGAGCTTTCCGTGGTGATTGCCCGCCGCAACTGTTTGCTGGCAGCGGGCTCGATCCGCGAGTATGAGAGGTGCAATGAGCAGCAAACCGACTAACGTGGTGCTGGCGGGGCTGGGTGGCCAGGGCGTGATCAAGGCCTCCGACATTCTGGCCGACGTTGCCTTCAGCACCGGGGTGGACGTGAAGAAGAGCGAGTTGCATGGAATGAGCCAGCGGGGCGGCTCGGTATCGAGCGATGTGCGCTTTGGCGAGCGCGTCTTCAGCCCCATGGTGGCGGAGGGAGAGGCGGATTTCCTGGTGGTTCTGGCGCCGGATCAGATCGCGGTGAACCAGGCGATGCTGCGCCCCGGCGGCATTCTGATCGAGCCTTCGCAGATCGACGAATCCCGCCTGTCCAACAAGAAGAGCATCAATGTGGCGTTGCTGGGCGTGTTGAGCCGCCATTTGCAGTTTCCCGTCGAGGCATGGACCGCCGCCATCCAGCGCAACCTGCCCGAGAAGTTGCACAGCGCGAATCTCCAATCGTTTTCCCTCGGGCGAAACCAATGAACGCAATCATGGAAACCGCCGCATCCGACTGTCACCCCGCCAGCGTGCCGGATTACACTCCGCTCCCCGAGCTTCGCGAGTTGCAGTTGAAGCGGTTGCAGGCGGTCGTTACGCTGGCCTGGAAGCAGGTCAAGCTCTTCCGCTCCCGCATGGATGAGCGCGGGCTGACGCCGGAAGATATTCGTTCGCTTGAGGACATCGCCAGGCTGCCCTTCACGCAGAAGAGCGATTTGCGCGACACCTATCCGTTTGGACTTTTCGCCAGCCCTATGAAGGACGTTGTGCGTCTGCACGCCTCCAGCGGAACTACGGGCAAACCCATCGTGGTGGCCTACACGCAGAAGGATGTGGACGTGTGGACCTCGGTGCTGGTGCGCTGCTTCGCCGGCTGCGGGTTGCATCGCGGCGACATCATGCAGATCGCTTATGGCTATGGTCTGTTCACGGGCGGCCTGGGCGCGCACTACGGCGCCGAAGGGCTGGGGGCGACGGTGGTTCCGACCTCCGGCGGACACGCCGATCGGCAGATCATGCTGATGCGGGATTTTGGGGTGACGGCGATGTGCTGCACGCCCACCTATTTTCTCCACCTGATTGACCGCGCGGCCGAACTCGGTGTGGATCTGAAAGAACTGCCCCTCCGGGCGGGAGTTTTCGGCGCCGAGCCGTGGAGCGAGTCCATGCGCAAGCACATTGAAAACATGAGCAGCATCGAGGCATTCGATATCTACGGACTCTCGGAGATTATTGGGCCGGGCGTGGGATGCGAGTGCCGGCGTCATCAAGGCTTGCACATCTTTGAGGATCATTTCTATCCGGAGATTGTCGATCCGGAAACGGGCGCGCCGTTGCCGGACGGGGCAGAGGGCGAACTGGTGCTGACCACCCTGAGCAAGCAGGCAATGCCCATGATCCGCTACCGCACGCGCGATATCACCACGATCTTGCGGGGCCAGTGCGAGTGCGGGCGCACGCTGCGCCGGATTGACCGCATCGGACGGCGCAGCGACGATATGCTGATTATTCGCGGCGTCAACGTCTTTCCGTCCCAGGTGGAATCCGCGCTGCTGCAGATCGAAGGCACCTTGCCGCATTACCAGATACTGCTTACGCGCTTGCAGGGACTGGACCAGATGGAAGTGCAGGTCGAGGTAACGCCGCAGATGTTCAACGACAAGATCGGCGCGCTGCAGGAACTGCACCACAAGCTACAGGGAGCGCTCGATCGCGTGCTGGGAATCCGCGTGCGGGTTGCGCTGGTCGAGGCCAATTCCATCGAGCGCAGCGAAGGCAAAGCAAAACGCGTCATCGACAGGCGGACATCATGAAGATTCATCAGGTATCGTTGTTTGCCGAAAACAAGCCGGGGCACATCGCCGCCCCCATTCGCCTGCTGGAGAAGGAAGGCATCGATATCCGCGCCTTGTACCTGGCAGACACCGAGCAGTACGGCATCGTGCGCATGATTGTCTCGGACTGGCAGAAGGCGGCCAGGATTCTGGAGACCCACGGATTTGTGGTCAAGGTGACGGAGGTTCTGGCCGTCGAAGTAATCGACCATCCGGGCGGCCTGGCTGATGTCTTGGGAGCGCTGGACCAAATCGGCATCAATATCGAGTACATGTACGCCTTTCCCGATGCCAGGGAAGGCAAGGCAATCCTGATTTTCCGCTTCGCCGATCCGGATGTGGCGATTGCGCGATTGCAGACCGCGGGTGTCAACCTGTTGACGAGCGATGAGCTGCTGAAAGACCAGTAGGATCAAACCTATGCCTGTTGCAAAGACCATCGCCCGGCAACTCGAGAACGCCTCCTGGATTCGACGCATGTTCGAGGAGGGCGTGCGGCTGAAGCGCGAGCGCGGGGCCGACGCGGTCTTCGATTTCTCGCTGGGCAATCCCGACGTTGAGCCGCCGCCCGCCGTAGTCGATGCGTTGCGCAGAATTGTGAACAGCAACCTTCCCGGCTCGCACGGATACATGCCCAATCCCGGCTACACTGAGGTCCGCGAGGCTGTTGCCGGCAAATTGCGCCGCGAAACGGGCCTCGCCTTTACGGCGGAAGATGTCTTCATGACGATCGGTTCGGCCGGCGCCTGCAACGTGATTCTGAAGTCGATTCTGGATCCCGGCGACGAGGTCATCGTCCTGATGCCGTTTTTTCCCGAGTATCAGTTCTACATCGCCAACCACGGCGGACGCATGGTTGCGGTCGAGACCGATGCTTCGTTTCTGCCTGCCGTGGAGCGCATCGCCGCGGCCATCACTCCGCGCACGCGCGCCATCCTGCTGAATACGCCCAACAATCCCACCGGCCGCGTTTACCCGGAAAGCATCCTGCGCGATTTGCAAGCGGTTCTCGCGCGTTGCGGACAACCCGTCACCGTCATCAGCGACGAGCCGTACAAATCCTTCGTGTACGACGGGCAGCGGCAGGCCGAAGTGGCATCGTTCATCGCCAATACCGCGATCTGCAACTCGTGGTCAAAGTCGCTGGGATTGCCGGGCGAGCGCATCGGTTACCTGGCGCTCTCGCCGCACCTGGAGGACGCCGCAAATCTGCGCGCAGCCTGCGCCTTCAGCAACCGCACGCTGGGCTTTATCAACGCGCCCGCCATTTGGCAAAGAGTGATGCTCGAAACGCTGGATGAGACCGTGGACGCCGCGCCCTACGAGCACAAACGCAACGTTCTTTGCGATGCGCTGGAGGCCATCGGGTATGAGGTGAGGCGGCCCGAAGGCGCGTTCTACATCTTCCTCAAGACCCCCATTCCCGACGACATCGCGTTCACCAGATTGCTGGCGAAGGAAGGCGTGCTTGCCGTTCCAGGCGCCGGGTTTGGACGCTCCGGTTACATTCGCTTGTCGCTGACGATTCCGTTGGAGCGGATCGAGAAATCGATCGCCGGATTTGAGCGTGCGTTCCTCTCCTCGGCAGGGCAGGGAGCCTGATAGCGCACGCGCACACTCCCTGTTTGAGATCGGCGCAGCACACCGTCCCGATCCGCTCTTGATTCGGGCCAGAAATACTGCGCTCCCTGCCCCATCCTTGCGGCCTTCTTGCGCCGCAGGAGTGGGAAAGCTATCGGCGCATTGGGGCCGGATCGCCTAACCCTGATCCCTCTTTTCTTCACTCCTCCCGCAGCAGAATGATTGGATTGACCGCCAGCGCCTTCTGCGCTGGAATCCACGCAGCCAGCAACCCCAGCACCAGCATCGTCAGCACCACTCCGCCCAGCACCAGCGGATCCTTCGGCCCCGCCTGGTACACGATGTGCGACAGCACCTTCGTGGCCAGAATGCCCAGCACCAATCCCGCCGCCGATCCCGCTGACAGCAACACGAACGCCCGCCCCAGCGCAGAACGCAGCACCTCCATTCGGCGCGCCCCCAGAGCCATGCGAATTCCCAACTCGCGCAGGCGCTTGCTCACGGTATAGGAGGCCATGCCGAAGATTCCCGTTACCGCCAGCATGGCGCCCAGCAGCCCCAGAACGCCCAGAGCCACCGTGGCCACCCGTGCGGCAAACAACGATGAACCCATCTCCTGGTCCCACGTCTTGAAATCGAGAGGCAACCCCGCGTCCAGGCCGTGAAGCTTCTGCTCCAACGCTCTGGAAATCTCTCCCGGATCGCGCGTCGACCTCACCAGCAGCCACGTGCCGCTCGACGGCTGCTGCTGAAACGAGAAGAACATGGCCGGCTGCTGATCCTCCGTGAGCGTTCGGTATTTCCCGTCTTCCACCACACCCACCACTTCTGCCCGCGTTCCGCCATAGAACTTGAAATGTCCGCCGACCGCCTTGTCCACTGTCCCGAAAACCTTCACAGCAAACTGGCGATTCACCAGGGCCACCTTCGGCGCCTTGCTGTCGTCCTGCATCGTCAGGTCTCTTCCCGCCAGCAGCTTCGTGCCCGCAGCTTCAAGGTAGCGCGGTGAAATGTTGTAGTTCATCGCGTCCGCTGCAAAATTGGTCGGCCGGTAGTCGGTCGTGCTGTCGGTGTACACATACGAGTCCCCACCTCCCAGGCTCAGCGGTATGTGGCGCGTATAGCCCACAGCCGTCACTCCTGGAATGGACTTTGCTGCTTCCAGCATGCGCCGCTGCATCTGCGGCATCCGCTCGTCCGTGTAGCCCGCCATGTGCAGGTCCGTCTCCACCAGCATCACGTTCTGCGGCACAAAACCAAAGCTGCTGTGCATCGATCGCGCCAGCCCGCGCACCGCCACCAGCGAAGACGTCACCAGCACTGCGCAAATCGCAATCTGCACCGCCAGCAGAACATCCCGCAACGTAAACCGCCCCAGCCCGCCCAAGCCTGCCGCCCCCGTACGAATCACCTGCCACGGATCCGCCCGCATCACTTGCCGCACCGGCATCATCCCGAACAGTAGTCCGCTCCCCAGCGCCAGCGCCAGCGCCACAGCGTAGGTGGCTGCATCGGGATTCACCGGCACGTTGATCGGAACATCCGGAATCGGCTGCCACGCGCTCAGCAAGTGCAGAATCACCACACCACCGGCCAGCCCCAGCGCTCCACCTGCCAGCGAAACCAGCACAGATTCCGTCAACATCTGCCGCAGAATCATTCGGCGCCGCGATCCCAGCGCCAGCCGCAGCGCCGTCTCCTTCGCGCGATCCGCTGCCCGCGCTGCAAACAGGCTTCCCAGGTTGGCGCACGCTGCCAGCAGAATCAGCCCCGCCAGCAGCATCAGGCCCGCCATGAACGCCCGCGCCGGCCCTCCCAGTACGTCCCCAATCAGTCCCGGACGCGCCAGCGTGAACTTCAAGCCATCGTCGTCTCCCGGATAGGTCTTTGCCAGCAATGCCCCAATTGCATTCAGATCTGCCGCACCCTGCGCCGCCGTGACCCCCGGCTTCAGCCGTCCCACCACAAACGCGGCGTGATTGCCGCGCTGTTTCAGTTCGTCATATCCCTCCACGGTGGGCTGTTCCACCATTGGAATCCACATGGCCGGCGCAAAAAACAGCTCCGTGCCCCGAAACGACGGCGGCGCCACACCGATGATCGTGAACTGGTGCTTGTTAATCTGCACCGTCCGCCCCACCACACCCGCGTCGTCATGAAAATGCCCATGCCAGTACGCGTAGCTCAACACCACGTACGGAGCGCTGTTCGCTCCCTGCTCCTCGGCGGCGTGATAAAACCGCCCCAGATACGGCTGAATCCCCAACGCATCAAAGTAGTTTCCGCTCGCCAGGTAAGGCCATGCAGTCGATGGATTCCCGCCGGTATCCACACCCACCGGACCGACGATGCCAAACATCACCAGGCTCTCAAACGTCCGATTCCGGTCCCGCAGATCCGCATAATCCGGATAGGACTGCGAAGGAAACTGGAATCGCTGCACCATGTAGAGATTCTGCGCATGAGGCACATTCAACGGCCGCAGCACCAGCGCGTTCAGCACGCTGAACACCACCGCATTCGCCCCAATCCCCAGCGCCAGGGTCAGGATCGCCGTCACCGCAAATCCCGGCGACTTCCTCAACTGCCGTAACGCAATTCTCAGATTGCTGGTCATCTTGGCCGCCCTTGCACGCTATTACGCCCGCGTCCGCCTCCCGGTTCCCAAGAATTGCGACCTGCCCCCCTGTTCCGTTCCTTCATCGGGAGCAGCTCAACTCTTGGGGGCGAGTTACCGCGGCAATGCACTCTGCGTCGGAAGCGGCGCAAAAGCTTCGTGCCCCATCCTTGCGGCTTTCTTCTGCCGCAAGGGTGGGAAGAACAGAAAACCTTATCAGCCCCGTTGATCGGGAGCGTCTTTACCGGATCCGCCCTCTTGATGAGCGTCAGCGAATGCGGGAAAAGCTAAGTATTGACTCTTCCGTTTCCGCAAAAAATGCGGAGAGGATGGGCGCCCACTCGCACTGCCTTCGGACTGGATCAACAAGTGGCGTGATCCCGAACCTTGCGGGAGCAAGGACCCTCTTGCGCGGCCACGGTTTGTTACCCTCTTTACGCAGGGCAAGATGCCGGCAGAAGGCGGGCGAAGGTTCGATGACACCAGAGGCATGTGCGGCGAGCGGAAACGGTTGGGTGGAACTGTGGAATGGCCGGGACCTCGACGGCTGGCGGGTGAGCGGGCCGAGGGAATCGTGGAGCGTTGGCGATGGGCTGCTCGCTTGCGGCGGTGCGCCATCCGCCCTCCTATATGAGGGGCCCGAGGGGCGCTCTGAGGCCCGCAACGTCGAGTTGGAAGTCGAGGCGCAGGCAGGGCCGCAGAGCCGCGCTGGAGTGGCCTTTCCTGCCGCATCTGTGGAGAGCGGCGAAGGCTTCGAGGTTTGTATTGGGAATAGCGCGCAGGCATCCGGGTGCGGCAGTGCCTGGAACAGGACCGGCTCACTGCAAGGGATTAGCCCTGTCTTCAAGCAACTGGTGGCCGACGGCGAATGGTTCAAGCTGCGCATTCTGGTGCAGGGCAGGAACGTGCAGGTGCGGCTGAATGAAACGCTGCTGGTGGATTCTGTGGAAGCGGCGAGCCCCGCGGAGTCCTGTCGCCAGGATCAAGGTGCGATCATTCTCAGGTGGTACGGAGAGGACGCGCGCATGCTGTTCCGCAGTGTTCGGCTGCGGAGCCTGCCCGATCATCCTGCCGCGGCGCAACCTGCCGCTGCGGAGGACGAAGTGCAGCGGCGCATCGCGCAGCACAACCGGGCGGGCCTTCCCATGCTGGACCTGCATGTGCACCTGAAGGGCGGACTCACGCTGGAGCAGGCGCTCACGAAAGCGCGCCGCGACGGCATGTGCTACGGCATTGCCGTCAACTGCGGAAAGGGCTTTCCCGTGCAGGACGGTGCGGCCGCCGCGGCTTTCTGCGAGAGCATGAAGGGGCAGCCTGCTTTTGTGGGGATGCAGGCGGAAGGGCGTGAGTGGACCAGCATGTTTTCGCTCGCGGCCGCGGCGCGCTTCGATTACATCTTCACCGACGCCATGACCTGGACCGATGACCATGGGCGGCGCATGCGGCTATGGATCCCGGAAGAGGTGGGGACCATTGCGGATGTGGAAGGCTTCATGGAGACGCTGGTGGCGCGCACGGTGAACATTCTCGAACGCGAGCCGGTGGACATCTTTGTGAACCCGACGTTTCTGCCCGCGGTGATCGCGCACGACTATGACCGGCTGTGGACCGAGGCGCGCATGGAAAAAGTGATTGGCGCAGCGGCAGCGAACGGCGTGGCGATCGAACTGAACAATCTCTACGATTTGCCCAGCGGCAGATTTGTGCGGATGGCGAAAGCGGCGGGATGCAAGTTTACCCTGGGGACCAACAATACGGGGCCGGACGATCTGCGGCGCTCAGAGTATGGGCTGCGCATGATCGATGATTGCGGCCTGGAGGCCGGGGACTTTTTCATCCCCGGCACAGGCGGGCTGAAAGCGGCGTTGCGCAAGCCGGAGGCATTTCGCAAAGTGTAGATCGGGTGCGGGCTTCAGATGCCTGGTGTTTTTGGGTTTTGAGTTTGTGCAGTCCCATGTCCCAAAATCGGGACCTGGGGCACCCGTGGTTTTTGGTTTCCCACCCCAGGCGCAAGGACAAAGGCGCGCCGAGGGTGGAGCGCCCCGCTACTATTTCGGTGCGTACCTGGCTGCAAAGCGGGTGATCATGGCTTGCTGTTGGCGCACCAATTCGAACGTGTCCACGCCGCCCTGGCCCTCGTACTCGCTGGACATCCAGCCGTCGTAGCCGTTCTCGGCCAGCACCTTGGTGACTTCTTCAAAGCGCACATCCGGTTCCACGCCGTCTTTCATGCTGAAGAACTTGGCATGCATGTGAATCACGCGGGGAAGGATGTCTTTCAACTCCTCGGGCTCCGAGTGGCCGAACGATCCCCAGATAAATTCGATGTTGCCGATGTTCTGCTTGCGCAGGCCCAGCCGCAGCAGCTCGGGGAGCGCCTCCTCTCCTGGAGTCTTCGCGTTCCACAACTCGACCGCGCGCGCCAGCAACTCTTCGCTGACGCCGGCCTGCCGGGTAGCCTCCAGACGGAACTGGGGAATGCTGCGGGCAAAGATGCCGGTGTCGGGGATGAGACCGAGATAGGGCGAATCGATGCGCTCGATCTGATCGAGCAGAACCCTGGTCTTTTCCGACTTGATCATCAGCGGCACATGCAGTTCATAGCCCATCTTCAAATCCAGCTTTTCAGCCCAGGGCAGCAGGCGCTCGATAACGGGATAAGAGAAGTACTGCATGCGCGCGATCTTGAAACCGAGTTGCGCGGCCGACTGCAACTGGGGAACCATGTAGTCCACCAGCTCGTCCTCGTTCAGATCGCGATCCTTCAGCATGAACGGGTCGGCATAGGTCCCATAGCTGGTGGGGGTCAGTCCCCAGCGCTCGATCGAACTCTTGAAGATGCGCTCGAATTCGTCGGTCAAGTAGGGGTAGCCGCGCTGGTGCGCCGGCCCCACGATTTCCACGCCGCCGCCCAACACGCTGACCAGTTGCAGCATGTCTTCCAGCGACCACTTGTAAGTAATGTACTCGGAGGTAAAGCTGTGCAGCGAGACTCCGAGTTTGAGGCCAGTGTTTGCCGTCATAACGTCTTCTCCAAATCCTGAGTGGGGTGAGCTTATTCCACCGCGAGCGTGCGGCTCGCCGGGTGATAGAACGAAAAGCGTCCAGCGGTCACGTAAGGCTCGACCGTGATCAACGTCGCATCCACCTGATGGCTGCCTTGCGGCAAGGGGCTTGAGCTGGGGACGAAAAGGGTGGCGGGGTCGAGGATGAACCACCAAACTCCGCTCAAACCGGTGAGGTCCTGCATCTTGTGGCTGACGCCGTTCAAGGTGAGATGCGCGTTGGCAACATCCATCTCTTTGCCGTCCACCTTCAGCAGCAGGCCCTCGATGCAGGAAAGAGGCAAGGCGCGGTAGCTGGTGAGATTCACGCCCAATTCAATTCCGGCGATGCCGTTGCGCGTGACATTGCGGATGGGTTCCTCGCGCAGAAACGATCTGGATTTTCCGGTGTGGGCCAGAATGGCGCGCACACCTGCCGGCAACTCAGGCCTGACAGCCGTAACACTTTGTTGGTTAGGCAAGTTCTTCCTCCTGTTGGTTTGAAAGTGCAGGGGAGAGGCTGGCGCCTCTCCTCATGCAGTGAATCGTGCGTCAGCTAGAACTTCAGCTTCAGTGCGAACTGCCACTGACGGGGAAGCTCATTGGGGATCGTATTGGAGATTACGCCAAAACCTGCGCCGGTGTTGGGACCGTCGGAAGCGAATGACCCCTGCGCCGAAGGCAGGCCGAAGTTGGGCGTGTTGGAGATGTTGTAACACTCGGCGCGGAACTGCAGGGTCGCCTCGCGATAGACGGGGAAGTTCTTGAACAGGGAGAGATCCACGCGGCGGTCGCGGGGAGCCTCAATCTGGTTGCGGACTTCATTGCCGGGAGTGCCTTCGGTTTGGCCGACGAAGGCCGCGGTGTTGAACCACTCGGAGATGCTGGGGTTGGAGAGCTTGATCCTGGCTCCGGGCACAACGCTGGGACGCTCGTTGTTGCTGACGCCGGGGACATTCATCAGCTCATTGCCGTTCATCACGGAGAAGGCCGTGCCGCTCTGCCAGTAGCCGAGCGCGTTGACCTGCCAGCCCTTGAGCGCCATGGCAGTGAGGCCCTGCGTGTTCTTGCCAAAGGGCAGAACATAGTCAGAGACCACAGCGATGCGGTTGCGGATATCCAGCTGGCTGTTGCCCTTGTCGTAGTTGATGTCGTCGGAGATGAGGCCGGCGCCGTCGTTACTGGTCCCTTCCGGCGTGCCATCGGTGATGCCATGAGACCAAGTGTAATTTGCCGAGAAGGTCAGGCCATGGCGCGAGTTGGTTGAGGCGCTCAACTGCAGCGCATGATAGCTGGAGGTGGCGTTGTTGAGCCACCAGTTGATGTTGCTCACGTTGGGCAACTGCTTGGCGAACTTCCAGGCAGGCTCAGGCTGATTGGCGCCCGGAGGGTCGGGACGGTTGATGTCGGTGGCCCAGAGCAGATGGCGGCCCAGTTCGCCCACATAGCCGGCGCGAGTAACCACGCCGCCGATTTCCTTTTCCACCGTCAGGTTGAACTGCTCAGAGTAGCCGGAGCGGAAGTTGGAAGGCTTGTAGCTGAGCGCTCCGGAGGGGCTGGTCAGGCTGACCGAGGGAATCGGCAGCACAGGATAAGTGAAGGCCGCGCAAAAGCCGCAGGTGTAAATGGTGGGCGGGTTCGCATTCTGGATGGGCGACTGGTAATCGACCGGGAAGTAGGTGAAGCCGAAGCCGCCGCGCACCACAGCCTTGCCGGGGAGCATTTGCGCAAAACCGAAGCGGGGCGCGAGGTTCGAGTAGTCGGTCTTGACGCCCAGCGTGCTCGAAATGCCCTTGCCCGCTTCCTCGACGGTGGCCGTGGCTGGATCGAAGTTGGCGTACTGGTTGTGCGCTTCAGTGAACGGAGAGAAGACGTCGTAGCGCACGCCCAGGTTCAGCGTGAGGCTGTGGGTGACGCGCCAGTCATCCTGCACAAACAAGCTTGGCTCCCAGGTGCGATAGCCGGGCTTGGTGAGCAGGTTGCCGCGATAGGCGAGCATCAAGCTGCCATTGTCCGCGGGGTCAAGGAACGACGCCATCAACTGGTTGACGGGGCCCGATCCATACTGCGAGCCGAAGAAGGAGAAGCCGCCCTGGCCGGACCACGCGTCCTGGAAGTAGTTCAACTGGCGGCGAATGACGGCGGCGCCACCCTTGAGGTTGTGATTGCCGTGCGTCCAGGTCATGGTGCCGCGGTACTGATAGGTGTTGTTGATGTCCAGGATCGGAACCCAGAATCCATCGCCGAGCGTGGCATAGGGGCCGTTCATGAACAGGATGGTGGGCACGCTGGCGGTATCCGCGGTGCCCTGATAGGCATTCTCAATGCCGAATTTGGTGCTCAGGTTGCTGCCGTAGTTCAAGGGATAAGTGGCGATGTGCACGCGCGTGTAACCAGCCTTGAGTTCGCCCACCAGGCTGGGCGTAAAGATGTGCAGGTAGTCCAGAGCGATGCCCTGCGCCGTGGTGGTGGAAGGCCCGGGAAGGTTTCCGAAGACATCGCCGAAGCCGGCCGCGCCGCTGGAGTAGATGGTCTGGCCGAACTCCGAGGCACCGGGCAGTTTGCCGGGAACAAACGAGGTGACAGGGTTATAGGAATAGTGGGCGAAGAGGCTGTTGTTGGCGTTGAAGTGATGGTCCACGCGAACGTCCGCCGTGGTGCTGTTCTGGGTGCGGCGCGGGCTATAAAAATAGTTGCCGGTGGGCACGCCGTTGCTGACCACCTGGTCGGCCGTGTTGTTGGGCGCCGGATACAGCTTGAAGTAGTTGAGCGAGGCCGGGTTGATCTGGGCCTGCGTCAGCGCGGTTCCGCCGATGTCGGTAAAGTCGCCAGGGTTCTGCTCCTCGTAGAGCGTGGGCACGGTGGAGGTGTAGGACTGGCCCATCACCTGCTTGTACAACTCGATGGCGCCGAAGAAGAAGGTCTTGTCTCTCCAGATGCGCCCGCCGATGCTGCCGCCGAACTGGTTCTGACGCAGCTCGGGAGCGGCCCCGGTGCGGGCAAAGTAGTCGCGCGTGTCAAACAGATCGTTGCGCAGATATTCAAACAGCGTGCCGTGGAAGTTGTTGGTACCTGCCTGGGTGATCACGTTGACCACCGCGCCGGAACTGCGGCCCACTTCAGCCGGGTAGTCGTTGGTGAGGACGTGCACTTCGCTGATGGCGTCAATGGAGGGGCGGAAACCGATCAGGCCCTGCTCGCGCTCGTTGTTGTCGAGGCCGTCGACCATGTTGTTGTTGAGAAAGTCGGACTGGCCGTTGGCGGAGATGGAGGCCGACTGGCGGCGATCGTCCGGCTTGCCGCCGGAGGAAATGCTGTTGGGGTTGCCGGCGTTCACGCCCTGCTGCACCTGCACCAGATTGACGAAGTTTCTTCCGTTCAAGGGCAGATCCTGCACCGACTGCTCGGGCACGGAACTCTCCAGGGACGAACTGTCGGATTGCAGCGAAGAGATGCTCTCTGCGGTCACTTCCACGGTCTCAGCGGTTTGGCCGATGTCGAGCCTGGCATCGACGCGGGGGTGTGCTCCGGCCGAGACCTGAATGCCGCTGACCGCGAAGGAAGTGAAGCCCTTGGCTTCGATCTTCAGGTTGTACAGTCCGGGCTGAATCTGGTTGAAGGCATAGGCGCCGTCGTCGTTGCTCTGCGCCTTGTGCACGGTGTGCGTGCCGGTTTCAATGAGTGTGATCTGTGCGTGGGGAATCACGGCCCCGGTGGAATCGGTTACGGCGCCGCCGAAATCGGCGGTGGTGAGTTGGGCTTGCATTCCTGCGCAAGAGAACAGGAGCAGTGCGCACAACGCGAGGAGCGGGCGGAACCAACCTATGTTGCGGAATTGCATCAGCTTGCGTCCTTTCAAGAGTCCTCCAAGTAAATCAGAACTCCGATTCTCACCGTCAGTATCAGCGGGACGGCTGTATCGTGTGATGTGCTCTAAAACTAGAATCAGAATTCGGATACTGTATACGCGCGACACGCAACCGTTGTCAAGGTATTTGTCAAGGCTGGCAGCAGTCCATTACTAAAACGTTATTGTTATAGAGATTCTGAAATAGGCGGCGCGCGGAACAAGCAGCCATCGCGGGATGCGTGTTTCCGCATCGAGCTTGCAGGTTGCGGCGGACGCGGATTCGCGGCCGATTCTGGTCTGGAACGGGTTGCAGGGAGTGTGCTTCGAGAAACCGCTTTGTGTCGGGCAGAACCTTCCAGACTGCGGAATTGCGAAATCCGCAGGGATGCGGTGGTTTTCAACCCCCGCATAAAACCGACAGAATCATCGCAGGCTTTAGAGCATTTCTCTAATAGGTGTACACTGTAATATCTCTGGACTTCGCGGCATTGAGAGATGGCGAAGGCCTATTCGGATGATCTTCGATGCAAGCTGTTAACGGCCTATGATCGCGGGCAGGGGTCGTTGCGCGT
>Ga0302276_10000338_pt1 | contig 43381 bp, 43 predicted proteins | sample III_Bog_N2_3_FD_198768 | JGI IMG/M metagenome (GOLD analysis project Ga0302276, IMG submission 198768) | Peat permafrost microbial communities from Stordalen Mire near Abisko, Sweden - III_Bog_N2_3 | ecosystem: Environmental > Terrestrial > Soil > Wetlands > Peat | place: Sweden: Abisko...
TTTTGTTTGGGCGGCCGCACTCTGGGCGGCCGCCGACGAACCGCTAATTGTTCCACTCGAATTCAATGCCGTTCTTGACGTAGCGCATGTGCGTCCCAGCCTTTTCCTGGTTGTCTCAAGGTTCTCCTTCCGTGATACAATGTATATACGTTTTGCCGGATCGCAAGGGGTGATGAACGGGAGAGAGGGACCGCAGCCATCGCCCAGGCTGCGGGCGTATCCCAAAGCCAGATCCACTATCATTTCGATACCAAGCGGAAACTCTGGGACGAGGTCCTCCGCCGGCGGTTCGCCGAGTACTATGCCGTCCAGTCGGGGACCCTGGATCGGGCCGGGATGACCAGCCTGGACCGCATGAGCGAATCCATTCGGGCCTACTTCGCCTTCTTCCAGGAGCATCCGCGGTTCGTGAAGCTCCTGGCCCGGGCCCAGTTGGAGGGTGGTGACGAGGGCATCCAGCCCATGTCCGCTGATCTGATCGCGCGGGGAACCGAGGTCATCGCCCGGGGCCAGGCGTCCGGTGAACTCCGTTCGGATGTGCCGGCTGCGTTCCTGCTGACCGGCTTTCTCTCCCTCGTCGTCCAGTACTTCCAGTCCCGGGGGAGCTTCGCCGCCGGTTCGGCCGAGGACCAGCGGCGGACCGACGAGGCCTACCTGGCGTTCATTTTGCGGGTCTACCGCCAGGGCATTGCGCCCTAGCCTCCGGTCCGCTGAGCCAGATGGCGAACCTGCGGGAGGTGCTGACCACGTACGCCCAGTGGCAGGAGGCCAATCTGGTGGCGGTGCTTTCCGACGAAGTCGGCGACGCCCGTTCCCTGGATGCCCAGATCGCTGCCCTGGCGACCCGCATGCTGAGACCCTTTGCCCGGCTAGGCCTGGAAACCGGCAGGCCCCGCCGCGATCGGGAATATGCTACCTCAGTCCGCAGGTTATAAAAACGCCCCTGGCGAGGAGACCCCATGGCCCGGCTCGACCCATCCCCCACCGCGCGTCCCGGTACCGTCGGCCCCGGTCCCGGCGCGGCGCCCGCGCTGCAGGCGCTGTACCAGGCCATCCAGGTCCAGGAGCCGGCCCTGGTGGCCCTGCGCCGGGAGCTCCACGCCCATCCGGAACTGGGCTTCCAGGAGCTGCGCACCGGCGACCGGGTGGCGGCATTCCTGGCGGACTGCGGCCTGGAGGTGCACCGCGGGCTGGGCCGGACCGGGGTGGTGGGCACCTTGCGCGGCCGCCTGGGGCCGGGCCGGGCGGTGGGGCTGCGGGCGGATCTGGACGCCCTGCCGATCCGCGAACGCGGCGAGCGGGAGTACCGCTCCACCCGCGACGGAGTCATGCACGCCTGCGGGCACGACGGCCACACGGCCATGCTGCTGGGGGCCGCCCAGTACCTGGCGGCGCATGCGGATTTCGCCGGCACCGTGCAGTTCATCTTCCAGCCGGCCGAGGAGGGCCTGGGTGGCGCCCGGGTCATGATCGAGGACGGCCTGTTCCGGCGCTTTCCCGTGGACGCGGTGTACGGCCTGCACGCCTTCCCCGGCATGCCAGCCGGCCGGTTTGGCCTGCGCCCAGGGCCCATGATGGCCGCCAGCGACACCTGGACCGTCACCTTTTCCGGCACCGGCGGCCACGGCGGCGCCGGGGTCCACCTGGCCACCGATCCCACGGTGGTCCTGGGGCAGTTCATCCCGGCCCTGCAGTCCATCGTCGGGCGCAACGTGCCGGCCATCGATCCGGCGGTGCTGAGCATCGGCTACCTCCAGGCCGGCGCGCCGGGCTCCCCCAACGTGATCCCCAGCGAGGTGGTGGTGCGCGGCACGGCGCGCAGCTTCGCCCCGGAGGTGCGCGACCTGCTGGAGCGGCGCCTGGCGGAAGTGGCCGTCAGCCTGGCCGCGGCCAGCGCCTGCACGGCCACGCTGGACTACCAGCGCCGCTACCCGCCCCTGGTGAACGCCGCGGCCCAGGCGGACCGGGCCGCCGATGTGGCCGCCGCCCTGGTCGGCCTGGCCCAGGTGGACCGGAACCTGCCGCTGGTCACCGCCGGCGAGGACTTCGCCTTCATGCTGAACGACGTGCCCGGGGCCTTCATGATCATCGGCAACGGACCGGGCGCCGACGGGGCGTTCCACGATCTGCACACCCCCTACTACGACTTCAACGACGGCATCCTGTGCCTGGGGTCGGCCTACTGGTGCGCCCTGGCGCTGGCGGAGCTGGGGGAGTAGCCCGATGTTTTTGCAGGAAACAGCGCAGGGCTACAGCAGCGATTTGATTGCAGCCTGAATGCCCTTTGAATCCAGCCCTTGATGGCCCATTTGTTGCCACAATCCGCCCGCGCCTTCCATGTGAGTCCCGATGTGATTGTATTTTCCCTTGAAGCCGGCCTGCAGCAGGTAGCTTCCGAATCGGCTCCCCAGGCCGGTCTTGACGTTCCATGCCTCTATGACCAAAACGAATGGCGCGGCCGCCAGCGTCTTCATCATGGCTTCGTCGATGATGTTCAATGTCGGCTTGTTGATGAGACCGACGTTCACGCCGTCTTCCTGCAACGTGATGACGGCATCGAGAGCACGATAAACGGCCTCGCCGAACGCAACGACATAACCACCCTCCGCCTTCGCCTCCCGAACCACGTAGTCCTTGCCGGGATCGAAAGATTTTCCTTTGTATAGTGGCTGGCCATCGCCATCGAGAATATCCGGTACCTGAGCACGCGTCGTGAAGACGAATCTCAGACCCGGGTCGCCATAGATCCGCTTGATGCAAGCGGAGAATTGATGCTGATCCACCGGGAAGTAAAGCCGCGTCGTGTCGTCTCCGTGACCTGGCTTCACCCCACCGTCGGCGAACATACTATTGATCCCGAAGTGACAAGTGTTGTCGGCCATATCGTCGACTCCGCTATGGCTGAAATGCGCCAGCACATTCGAAAAGTTCAAGCGTGACATGGTTATTTCACTCACGCACATTTCGAGGAACGCACTGAATGTCCCATAGATGCCCTGTTTCCCGGCGATGGACCCGAAGCCCGCAGCGGCGGAAAAGTTGCCGCGCTCCATAATTCCGCCGCGCACAAAGATCTCAGGATGAGACTTACGGATATGGTGCAGACCGCACGAGCCCTCCAGATCGTTGTCGAAAACACGCACACTCTCCAGCCGCTGCCCCTCGCTCATGCCGTCGAGGATCTCGTTGATGAGCTTACCGAAGTCGTCGCGATTTCGACCAACGCCGGATGACCCTTTGAACGTGAGCGGACTTTTCTCCGGTTTTGCCTCCTTCAACATGGCGACCGCCTGCTCATAGCCACGCTCTTCGAGGTATGCAATCGCAGTCTCAACCTTCAGGACCTCATGGGCGTGCGGGCTTCCCTCGGCACCCTTGATCCCGGGAGCCATTGGCCGCTTTATCACCAGCCCATGCGGAACAGGATCACGGAACGCGCGGCACAGATCGATGTATAGCGCGTCAAGATCTTCACCCATGGTCGTTTCAGTGATGAGGCCATATCCTGACAACGTCCGGCTGAGGTCATACCCCACCATGTACTCTTGGGGATGACCGGCAATGGTCACGTTGTTGTCATCGACAAGTAATTTGACATTCAACTGCTTGCCTACGGTGAGCCGCGCCGCTTCGGCATTGTCGCCTTCCATCTGGCTGCCATCCGAACCCAGCAGTACCACTGCCTTCCCAGGATTCGCCATTGCGACCCCATTCACGAAAGCCCACATGTGTCCAAGCCGGCCGGAACTGAACTCCACTCCCGGAGTCAGCCGTTTCTCCGGGTGGCCGGGAAGTCCGCTATTGAATTCCCGATAGTGCAGCAGCCGCTCCGCCGGCATTGCACCGTTGAGGACGCTCAACAGGTATTGGGTCGCGACCCGATGCCCGGCCTCATCGAAGAAAATGGGCACGATTGGGATGCCGTTCGCAATGAACGCCCGGACGATCATGACCTCTGGAACCGTGTCATATGCGCCGCCAGTATGGCCTGACAACCCGCGGGCCCCGGCCAATGCCGTAAAAAACACGATGGCATCTCGGCAAAGCTGGATGTTATCTCGTAAGGCCGCTTTCTGCTCGTCAGTCAGCGCGGTTACCGCAGGGTCAAGCTTGAGCGGATTGAGTTTGCCTAGATCAATCGGAAAGGCTTCGGGAATTGTCGACATCCTAGCTCCCACTCCTGTGATGGTCATATGGGAATTCTGGGTGCAACCTCGGTCTTCCCAGAACAGCCCTTCGCGATCGAACGGGTCGTCGTGAGCGGCTGCAGTCGAGTGCGCATTCGACTTTGATAGAATACGAACGTGGCTTCGACTTCGTCAAATATTGCTGAGCGCAATCCACTTCAGGAACGCGCAGAACGCCGACGTTGATGGGATCGTTGGCGGTGGCCTTTGCCCGCACTTCGATCGCGCATGAGCTTGCTTCGGTACCGGTCGCTTGCTATTGTTTCCATAGCGCTACTACTTTTGAAGCGCAAGGAGGCTTCCCATGCCCGTCATCACCATCCAGATGCACCAGCCCACCCCCTCCCAGAAGGCGGACCTGATCCGCGATCTCACCTCCGCCGCGGCGGCGGCCACCCAGATGCCGCCGGCCTCGTTCATCGTCCTCATCCAGGAGCTGGCGGACGAGAACATCGGCATCGGCGGCCGGAACCGGGCCGAGGTCATGGCCGCCCGCTGAGTGGAAACCGAAGGCGGCCGGGGGGCAGGCCGCCCCGGCGCAGGTATGATGGCCATGGAGCACGCGCATGGCCATCCCCAAGCCCGGAAAGAAAGTCCGGGGATCCCACAGCGGATCCCCCATCAATGCCCTGTTCGATCTGCTGGGGCGCCGCTGGGCGCTGGGGGTGCTGTGGAACCTGGGCGACGGGCCCCGCTCGTTCCGGGAGCTGCAGGCCCTGTGCGGCGCCATTTCACCGTCCATCCTCAACAGCCGGCTCAAGGATCTGCGGGAGGCCGGCATCCTGGAGAACTCCCCGGCCGGCTACCGGCTCACCCCCCGGGGGGCGGCCCTGCGCAAGATCATCGTGCCAATGGCCCAGTGGTCCGCGGTGTGGTCCGAGGAGGTGTTCGCCTTCGTCAAGGCCGGCATGCGGGAAAAGGTATTCGCGGAACCGACCGAGTCCTGACGGCTCCTGATATGTCCGTGGGGAAGCAACGCATGCGTTGCTTCGCGGTCGCTTCGCGCCCTCTCATCGCACGCATGCGTGCGATCCCCGCACCCCCACTTCATGCCCGGGCGGAGCCCGGACCTGAAGTCTAGTCTGGCCGTGGCAGGGCGGCCAGGCCGCCGCGGGCGGTTTCCCGGAACTCGTCGGGCAGCCGGCGGCCCACCCGGCCCATGGTCTCGATCACCGCGTCGGCGCTGAACACGCTTTCCAGGCCCGCCAGGGCCATCTCCGCGCAGGCGGCTGCGTTGACCGCGCCCATGACGTTGCGCTTGACGCAGGGCACCTCCACCAGGCCGCCCACCGGGTCGCAGATGAGGCCCATGACGTTGGCCAGGGCGAAGGCCACCGCGTGGTCCACCTGGACGGGCGTTCCGTCCAGCAGCTCCACCAGGCCGCCCGCGGCCATGGCCGAGGCGGAGCCGATCTCCGCCTGGCAGCCGCCTTCGGCGCCGGACAGGGTGGCCAGCTTCTCGATGACCATGCCGATCCCGCCGGCGGTGAAGCAGGCCCGCAGCAGGGCCTCCTCGCTGCGCCCGCGGGCCTCGGCCACGGTGAACAGCACGGCCGGCAGCACCCCGCAGGCGCCGGCGGTGGGGGCGGCCACCACCCGGCCCATGCAGGCGTTCACTTCGGCCACGGCCAGGGCGCCGGCGATCATCCGGGAAAAGGCCGGGCCCAGCAGGGAGGTGTCCTCGCCCAGCCACTGGCCCATGCGCTCGGCCCCGCCCCGGACCAGGCCGCTGCGCGAGTGCTGGGGGGTGGCCAGCCCGCGTGCCATGGACTGGCGCATGACCTGGATCCGGCCGACCATGAGCGCGCGCACCGCGGCCTCCGGCTGGCCCGAGGCCTGCACCTCCTGGCGCAGGAACAGCTCGCCCAGGGGCAGTCCGGCCGCCTGGGCTTCGGCCCGGTGGGCCTCCAGCGTGCCTGCACGAGGGGGACGCAGCGTGAGGGTAGCGAGCGTGCGGTCGACCTCGTTCATCGTTGACCTCCGAAGCCCAGCCGTGGGATGAACCGGACCTGCTCGAACTGGGGCAGGCAGCGCACCGCCTCCAGGATGCCCGCGGGCGGCTCGGCGTCCAACTCCACAGTCATGAGCGCCTGGCCGCCGCGGGTGGTGCGGTGCGTCTTGATGGTGGCGATGTTCAGGGCGGCGTTGGCCAGGATGGCGCTGACGATGGCCACCGCCCCGGGGCGGTCGGGGTAGGTGAGCAGCAGGGTGGGGTACTGGCCGTCCAGGTCCACCGGGAAGCCGTCGATGCGCCAGACCAGGATCCGGCCGCCGCCCACGGAGCTGGCGCACAGTTCCAGGCTGGTGGCGGGATCGGCGCCCGGATCGGCCGGCGCGGCCTCCAGCCGCAGCCGCACCGAGTTGGGGTGGGCCTCGTCGCCCAGGTCCACCGGCTCGAACTGGTACGCCAGCCCGTGTTCCGGGGCCAGGGCTTCGGCCTGGGGGATGCGCTCGTCGTCCGGGGCCAGGCCCAGCAGCCCGGCCAGCAGGGCCAGGGGGGTGCCGTGGCCTTCACCGGTGGCGGCGAAGGAGCCGTGCAGCTGGATGTCCGCGCGCACCGGCGGCGCCCCCAGCAGCTGCCGGGCGAAGGCGCCGATGCGCACCGCGCCGGCGGTGTGGGAACTGCTGGGGCCGACCATGACCGGCCCGAGGATATCGAAGATGCCCAAGGCGGGGCCTCCAGCTGATGATGGCTATGGATGATGCGGCGCGGACCGGCGGGATCCGCTCAGAACACGGACAGCGCGGCCTGGATGGGGAACTCCACCGGGTCGCCCGGGTAGCGCACCCGTTCCAGGAACAGTCCGGCCGCCGGGGCGGCCAGGGCGCCCCAGCACAGGTTGGCCTCGGGGCTGGGGTGGGCCAGGTCCTGGAGCACCCGTTCCGGCTGCTCCTTGCCCAGGGCGCAGGCCACGGCCGCGCCCACCATGCGCCGCACCTGGCGGCGCAGGAAGTGGGTGGCGGTGACCCGCAGCAGCACCAAAGAGCCGGCGCGCAGCAGCTCCGAGGCCTGGATCTGGCAGCGGGGATCCTCGCCGGGCTCCAGGTCGGCGAAGGCCGACAGATCGTAGGCGCCCTGGAAGGCGGCCCAGGCCTGCTCCAGCCGGCGCAGGTCCAGGCTGCCCTTGACCCACCAGATGTACGGCTTGGCGAAGGCGCTGCGGCGCAGGCTCAGCTGGTACAGGTAGGTGCGGCTCATGGCCTCGTGCCGGGCGTGGAAGCCCGGGCTGCAGGTGGCCACGGAGCGCACCGCCACGTCGCCGGGCAGGCCGCCGTCGAAGATCAGCTGCAGGTCGCGCGGCCGGGGCGCGGCGCCCGGGCCCAGGTGCAGGTGGGCCACCTGGCCCAGGGCGTGCACCCCGGCATCGGTGCGGCCGGAGCCGCCCAGGGCCGCCACCGGGACGCCGGCCTCCTGGAGGGTGCGTTCCAGGGTGCCGGCCACGGTGCGCACGCCCTGGCTGGTCTGCTTGGTCCCCTGCTTTTGCCAGCCCTGGAACCGGGAGCCGTCGTACTCCACCAGCAGCCGGTAGGCGGCGCCGGAAGCCGGACGCGGGGCGGCGCGCTCGGGCCGCCTCATGCGCCCACCGGCAGCACTTTGCGCACCTCATCCAGAAACAGGCCGGGATCGTGGATGGGCTTGGCCAGGTAGTGGTCGGCGCCGGTGTCGGCCAGGAGGCGCTCCCGGTCGCCGGCCATGGCGTGGGCGGTGGCCAGGATCACGGGGATGCCGGCGGTTAGGGGATCGGCTTTCAACAGCTTGGTGATAAAAACTCCGTCAACACGTTTGCCTTCGTACAGAGTGCGGGAAAGACTGATGTCCATGATGATCGCCGACAGCTCGCCGGATCGGGCCAGGGTGAGGATCTCGGTCACGTCCTCGGAGGCCGATACCTGGTAGCCGCCCTTGCGGATCAACACCACTGACATGAATTTCACATTAATAGGATCGTCCTCGACGATGAGGATTCGGATGGGCATGGGGCAGCCTCGGGGGGTCGGCATCATTCAAGACTTTATAATACAACCTTCCCCCCATGGGGCGGGCGGCTCCGGGGTCCGGAGCGCCTGCAGGCGCTCCAGCACGCTGTCGGGCACCCGCAGCCCGCCGGAGCCCACGCCCAGGGCCAGCCCCGGCTTGTGGCCGCCGTGGTAGTCGCTGCCGCCGGTGGGCACCAGGTCCAGTTCCCGGGCCAGATCCACGAAATAGCGCTGCTCGGCCGGGCCGTAGTCGGGGTAGTACGCCTCGAAGCCCTGGACGCCCAGGTCCTTGAGCACGCGCATGGGCTGGTCCCAGCGGAAGCCGCGCGGCACCCCGCGCCCGGGATGGGCCACCACCGCCAGGCCGCCGGCCTCGCGGATCCAGCGCACCCCCTCGGCCGGGGTCAGCTCCGGGAACGGCACGTAGCAGGGGCAGTCGTCGCCCACCAGCCGGTGGAAGGCATCCTGGGGGCTGCCGGCGGCCCCGGCCCGCACCAGGGCCCGGGCGAAGTGGGTGCGGGAGATCAGGTCGGTGGGCGCCTCGGCGGCCACGGCCTCCCAGGTGATGGCGATGCCCCGGTCCTGGAGCCGGCGCACCATGGCCTGGTTGCGCTCCAGGCGCAGGGCCAGCTGCTGCTGGATCCGGCCCACCAGGCGCGGGTCGCGGAAGTCCAGGAACAGGCCCAGCAGGTGCAGCGGCCGGTTCAGGAAGCGGCAGCTCAGCTCCACCCCGGGCACCAGCAGGGTGCGCACCGTGGCCTGCATGGCCGTGAACCGGGCCAGCCCGGCCAGGGTGTCGTGGTCGGTGAGCGCCAGGGCCCGCAGTCCGGCCGCGTCGGCGGCCAGGGCCAGGGCCTCGGGCGTCTCCGTGCCGTCGGAAAACAGGGAATGGCTGTGCAGATCGATCATAGCGATGTTCGTCCGTTGGCCCGATACAGGGCGGCCAGCATGATCGCCACCGCCTGGAACAGTTCGGGGGGCAGCAGGCGGTTCAGGTCCAGCGGCTCCAGGGCGGCCAGCAGGTCCGGGTCATGCTGCACCGGGATGCCATGCTGGCTGGCCAGGTCCAGGATCCGTTCCGCCAACAGCCCCGTACCTTTGGCCACGAGCCGGGGGGCCGCGTCCAGGTACGGGGCTGTGGGGTGGTAGCGGAGCGCGACGGCGCTGGGACGGTGCGGGCGGGCCACGGTCCGGCCGGGACTACTGGATGTGTTGCGTGGTCGGCTCTTCGTCTTCCAGTTCTTCCATGGCCAGCCGGCGGAAGATCTTGACGTCGGCGAGGGACATGCAGCTCATGTAGGCGAAGCCGCTGAAGAACAGCCAGATGAAGGGCACCGACGCCCACTTGCGGATGTAGATGGAGACGATGACGGCGGCCAGGTAGTAGAGCGCGAAGCCCAGTTCCAGGAAGGTCAGCAGGCTCTTGGGCACCTTGTAGGCCTTGGCGTTCAGGTGCGAGCTGCGCTGGCCGTTCTCGTCCACGCCCAGCTTGGGGGTGCGCTTGAACTCGATGTCGTCGGTGAAGAAGCCTTCCAGCACGGCCTTGGTCTGGTTCAGGCACAGCCCGATCCCCAGGCTCATGAGGCCGGGGATGTACTTCATCCGGCTCAGCCAGTTCTTGTTGTTGTAGACCTCGCGCTGGGAGAGGCCGAAGTAGAGGCCGACGCTCACGGCGTTGAGCAGGAAGAAGGGGCCGTCGGTGAGCAGCAGGACGTGCGGCGGCGTGCCGGCGCGGATGATCATGCAGGGCACCATGATGACGGCCAGGACCACCATCAGCATGTAGTTGCAGTTGGCGGTCAGGTGGAACCAGCACTCGGCCTTGGTGTGCAGGCTCTCCTTGCTGAACAGGATGGTCTTCATCATCTTGCGGATGACCTGGGCGTTGCCCTTGGCCCAGCGGTGCTGCTGGCTCTTGAAGGCGTTGACCTCCACCGGCAGTTCGGCCGGCACGACCATGTCCTTCAGGTAGACGCCGCGCCAGCCCTTGAGCTGGGCCCGGTAGCTGAGATCGGCGTCCTCGGTGATGGTGTCGTGCTGCCAGCCGCCCGCATCGGCGATGGCGCTCACCCGCCACATGCCGGCGGTGCCGGAGAAGTTGAAGAAGGCGTGGGTGCGGTGCCGGGCGGTGTGCTCGAAGACGAAATGGCCGTCCAGCAGGATGGCCTGGACCTGGGTCAGCAGCGAGAAGTCGCGGTTCAGATGGTCCCAGCAGCCCTGCACGAAGGCGATCTTGTCGTCGGCGAAGTGGGGCACAGCCTGGCGCAGGAAGTCGACGGTGGGGATGAAGTCGGCGTCGAACATGGCGACGAACTCGCCCTTGGCGGTCTTGAGGCCGTTCTGCAAGGCGCCGGCCTTGTAGCCCGTGCGGTCGGTGCGGTGCAGGTAGGCGATGTCCCAGCCCAGGGCGCGGTATTTGTCGCAGACCGCCCGGGCCACCTTGGCGGTGTCGTCGGTGGAGTCGTCCAGCATCTGGATCTCCAGCTTGTCCTTGGGCCAGTCCATGCGCACCACATGGTCCAGGAGCCGCTCGACGACATTCACTTCATTGAATACCGCCAGTTGTACCGTGACCACGGGCAGAAAATCGGGCCCGCCCATGGGGATGGGCGGATTTTTCTTGTTGCGGAAGTACAGCAGCAGCATCCAAAGCCGATGTGCGCCGTAGATGCTTAGGATACTCAGGATCGTGAAGTAGGTTACCAGCACGACCGTCTTGAGGAATTCCATCTCGCTCTCCACTGTGGCTTGCTGGGTCGGCAAGCATTACAATATCCTTTACTGTGCCAGGAAGTGTATGGATAATCACCACTTTTTCTTGCCGGGGGCGGTTTTTCCGCGGTCCGGTGCCGGTACGTTGTTGAGAACATAAGGTGATACGTCATGGATGAGTCCGAAAACCTGCCCGCTGCCATCGGCCGGTACACCATCAAGGCCCTGCTGGGATCGGGGGCCATGGGCTCGGTGTACCTGGCCGAGGACCCGCGCATCAAGCGCCGGCTGGCGGTGAAGGTGGTGCGCCTGGACACCATCCGCACCGAGGCCGAGCGCCGGGAATGCCTGGCGCGCTTCCAGCGGGAGGCGGAGGTCTCCGGCGTGCTGAACGATCCGGGCATCGTCACCATCTATGACGTGGGCGACAGCGACCGGGGGCCGTTCCTGGCCATGGAGTACGTGCCCGGCCACCCGCTGGACGCGCTGCTCCGGAGCGGCGCCCCGCTGGCGCTCAAGGACAAGCTGGCCATCGGCGCGGGCCTGGCGGCCGCCCTGGACCACGCCCACAGCCAGGGCATCGTCCACCGGGACGTGAAGCCGGGCAACGTGATGATCACCGAGGAGCTCCGGCCCAAGCTCATGGATTTCGGCATCGCCAAGCGCGACGACGCCTCGCTCACCCAGACCGGCACCTTCCTGGGCACCCCCAGCTACGCCAGCCCGGAACAGATCCGGGAAGGGGTGGCCAGCAGCCTGTCGGACGTGTTCAGCTTCGGCGTGCTGATGTTCGAGCTGCTGAGCGGCACCCTGCCGTTTCCGGGCACCTCCATCAACACCATCCTCTATAGGATCGTCAACGAGCCGCCGGTGGAGGTGGAACCGCCGGTGGCCGGACTGCTGTCCGAAGGCTGGCAGCGGACCTTCCGCAAGGTGCTGGCCAAGCAGCCCCAGGAGCGCCACCCCAGCTGCTCGGCCTTCGTGCGCGAGCTCCTGGACACCGCCGTGGATCTGGGCCGCACCGAGCGTCTGCAGCTGCTGGCCGGCCTGCGCCCGGCCGCGCCGGGACCGGCCGGCGGGCTGTCCGGCCAGGCCACCGCCCAGATCGCCCGGCCCCGGCGCCCGGCGGCCCGATCCTGGCGCCGGCCGGTGCTGGCCGGCGCCGCGGCGGTGCTGCTGCTGGCCGGCTTCGGCGTCCTGCGCCTGCGCAGGGGTCCGGTCCAGGTCGTCCTGGACAGTGCGCCCGGCAGCGCCACCGTATTCCAGGCCGGCCAAGCGGTCGGCACCACGCCGCTGGCCCTGCGCCTGCGGGACGGGGAGCAGCTGCGCCTGGAGCGCAAGGGGTTCCTGCCCCGGGACTACCAGTTCCACGCCGGCGCCGCCCCCGGCACCCTGCAGCTGGAGCCGGTGCGCAGCGAGGCCTGGCTGCGCACCGAGCCGCCCGGGGCCACCGTGGTGCTGGACGCGGTGCCGCTGGCAGGGGTCACGCCCCTGAAGCTCACCTGGAACCAGGGCCTGAAGCACGATCTGACGTTCACCCGGGGGGCGCGGGTCCTGGCCTTCACCCTGCTGCCGGGGGAGACGCCCGGCGACCGGGTGTTCACCCTGGGGGAAGCGGCCGAGACCCGGGTGGCGGCCACGCCTCCGAGCGTGGACGCCCACGCGCCGGGTGGGCTCCGGTTCAGCGGCGAGTACGCGGTGCGGGTGCGGCTGGACGGCAGGGATCTGGGCGAGCTGCGCCCCAACGCGGCGGTTCCGGCCGCGCCCGGCAGCCACCGCCTGGACCTGGCCAACGGCAAGGTCTATTTCAAAGAGGTGAAGACCGTCACGGTGAACCCGGGCCAGACCCTGGCCGTGCCGCTGCCGGCGCTGGCGCGGCTCACGGTGGAGACCTTTCCCAATTCCGGCACCGTGGTGCTGGACGGCATCCCCACCCAGGCCGAAAGCGATGGCGGCAGCCCCATCGAGGCGGTGCGCGGGCCGCACACGGTGACCATCCAGGGCCATCCCGGCGTGGTGAAGCCGGTGGATCTGCAGGGGGACACGCCGCTCAAGTTCAAGCTTTGACCGGGCCGCGGCGGATGTGTGATAGCGTTGGAGGCTGCCCATGAGCGATCCGGAAACGCCTCCCAGCCTTAGTCCCCGTGACGATCCCGCCGGCCCGGGGGCCGTATGGGGCCCCTGGCGCTTTCTGGGGGCCGCGCTTCCCGGCGGCGCCTCCCGCCGGGGCCTGCAGCTCACGGTGGCCTGGATGTGCTTCGCCCTGGTGCCGCAGCTGCTGTGGAGCCTGCATCTGAGCAGCCTGACCGGCTGGAGCGCGCTGCCCAGCTACTGGGGCGAGATGCTCACCGGCCGGGATGTGTGGGAACTGGGGGTGAACGGGGGCCTGGCCCAGCATGCCACCGGACCCTGGACCCCGCTGGCCGCCGGCCTGGGGCTGCTCTGGATCCTGTGGGCCGGCTGGCGCCTGCAGGCGGAGCGCATCGGCGTCCCGGCCCACTTCGGGCCCTGGGGCTGGGGACTGGCGGACGCCCTGCTGATCGCGGTGCCGCCCCTGGCCCTGCTGGCGGCGGTCCTGCTGGGCGGCCTGGCGTTTCTGGGGGCCACCGGCCGTCCGGCCCTGGTCTGGCTGCAGTGGGCCGGCACCGCCGTACTGCTGCCGGTCCTGATCTCGACCTTCTGCCTGCAATGGTGGCTGTGCCGGCTGGCCCGGGCCGAAGCCGCCCCGGGGTTCCGCCTGGGCTCCTGGCGGGCGCTGCGCCGGCACCTGGGCCTGGGTTTCGGCCGGCTATGGCGCCACCCAGGCCAGTGGCTGGCGCTGGTCCTGGCCGGGGTGGCGCTGCGCTCCGGGCTCACCCTGCTGGTCCTGACCCTGGCCTGGCGCCTGGGCGGCGGCGGCCTGCTGCGGGTCGCCCTGTTCCTGGGCCTGCAGCTGGCGGCGGTGGCCGCCAATGCTTGGTTGCTAGGCTGGTTCCTGCGGCTCACCGCCCTGTTCCTGCGCCACCAGGCCGGGGCCGGCGGCGGGGCGGAACTGGAGACCGTGCCGGAGGGCCTGCTAGGCTGAGAGGGTGACGACCTTTCCCGCCTTCCATATCGCCGCCCATGCCATCCAGCCGCCCCTGGTCATGGCCCCCCTGCACGAAATCACCGACCAGCCGTTCCGGCGCATGATCCGGCAGGTGGGCGGGGTGGGGCTCACCGTGTCCGAAATGATCTCCTGCGAGGCCCTGATCCGTTCGGCACGCAAGGCCCAGGCCATGATGGCCGGGGACGGGGAGCACCCGTACTCCATGCAGCTGTCCGGCAGCGTCCCGGAGCACCTGGCCCAGGCGGCCGTGCTGGCCGAGGCGGCGGGGGCCGACCTGGTGGACCTGAACATGGGCTGCCCGGCCAGCAACGTCACCAGCGGCGGGGCCGGTTCGGCGCTGCTCAAGGACCTGCGCCTGGCCGAATCCTGCGTCAAGGCCATGGTCAAGGCGGTGCGGGTGCCGGTGACCGTGAAGATGCGGGCCGGCTGGGACAACAGCCAGAAAGAGCGGGCCGACTACCTGGACTTCCTGCGCATGTTCGAGGCCGCGGGGGTGCAGGCTCTGGCCATCCATCCCCGGACCCGGGCCCAGCAGTACACCGGCAATGCCGACTGGTCGCTCATCGCTCGGGCGGTGGACGCGGGTCCCTGCTTCCCCATCATCGGCAACGGCGATGTGAACAGTCCCGAGGACGCCCGGCGCATGTTCCGGGAGACCGGCTGCGCCGGGGTCATGATCGGCCGGGCGGCCCTGAGCAACCCCTGGATCTTCCGGCAGATCCTCGACCCGGACCTGGTGGTGACCGAGCTGCAGCGGATCAATCTGTGCATCAGCTTCTTCCGGCTGCTGCTGGAGCTGCTGGAACCCCGGGAGGCCCTGCACAAGATGAAGAAGATCGGCTCCTGGTTCACCAAGGGGATCCCCAACGGGGTGGGCTTCCGGCACAACCTGCACGCCTGCAGCGATCCGGAACTGATCTTCGAGGCGCTGGAGCGGCTGAAGAGCCCTTCCTGAGGCCGGCCGGAACAGGCAAGGTGGATTGTCGCCATTCGGGACACAGGCTCAGACCCAAAGCCGCTCTTACATGCCTGGGCCGGAGCCGGGGCCATCCGATGAGGAAGAACTGGACTTCTCGCTGGAGCCGGCTTGCCATAAAAGCCAGGGATCGGAAGCAATGAGCCGCTTGGTATAAGCCTTCTGGAGCGTAGGGTGGTCCTTGAACTCGGCCGGATCAATTGCACCCGCTTTCCAACCGGAATATTGCAGCGTTTGAAGCTGGTCCAGCCGCCGGAGGAGTTTCACCATTCGGGTTGGGGTAAGCCACGCGCAAGAATGAATTTCCAGATGCGTGAGCGGGCCCGAGGGCCAATTGTCAGCCGTGCCGACGTGACGTAATGAGAGTTTTTTCAAGGTCGGCGGCAGGACCGTTGTTGCTCGAACTCGGCCGATCTTCAGGCACAGTTCCTCCAGGGCTGGTGGCAGATTTAGATCATAAGTATCATTAATATCTGTTATTTGTAGCCTGACAAGCTTGCTCAAATGCCTGAACTCAAGGCCCCCAGGTGTGGCTTGAGCCTTTTCCGTCGCAGCATCCATCGCCAAATGGGTCAGTCGATGGGGCAGGCCGGCCAGAAAGGAAGGACTGAAGCTGCCTGATAGCGTCAACCTGGTCAGGGAGCCGCATCCCTGGATGAAGCCCAGGAGATTCTGCTCATCCCAAGCCCCGTTGACCAACTTTGCAGCACCAGGCTGCCCTGCCGTCAATGACTGCAGGAGGGGTTGGTTGGCGAATCCGTCAAATAAATCAACCCTGTCAGTGGCAAAGGTATTCAGCCGGAAGACCGAATCCCTGCCCGTGAATTCCGAGCAGTTGGCGATGGATAGATCAGTCAGACCATTCGGCAAAAAGGCATCAGGCAGGGCGCAATTTTGGATGTGAAGCTTTTGCAGGTTGGAGAAATGGCTGAAATCCAACCGATCCACCCCGTTACCGCAGATCTCCAATGCCATCAGATTGGTTTTATCGATCAGTCTGTCGAGCAGCGCAGCTGTCACGTGACTCTTATCGTTCAGGGTAAAGACCCGGAGCCGCGGGTGGGCGTTGAGGATTCGTTCGATCCGATCCGGGGTGTGTACCTTGTCATCCAATATTTCTATTGTTTCGAGTGCGGTATTGGAATTCAGGGCTCTCTCCAGGCCGATGGAGGTAACCTTCGATTTCAAGCAGGTGATATGACGTATTCCCTTATTGACGGCCATGAACTCGATAAGATCTTCGTTTCTCATGGTTGCCGGCACGGTGAAACGGCGTGTGGTCATGCGGGCATGGACTTGAAAATGGCTGTTGAGCTCCCGGAAGGCATTGGGATCGAAGCTGACGACATGGCGTTGCAAAATGCCAGGCAGCCTCAGGAGCAGAGCGGAGGTGGGCTTTGGCTCGGCGACTGGATCCGCATCGGGTGGTGCTGGCGCGGCTTCCCGGGCGCGCTTGGTTCTGGGCTCCGCAGGATCCTTCTCTTCCTTGCCTTCCCCACCCGGAGGGGCCGCCAAGGGAGCGTCCCACAGCCGCTTGACCTCCCTTTCCTTGGTTTCCGCCGGCGGCTCCTCAACGGGCGCGATTGTGGATACCTGATGATCCTTGGGGTAGGTGAAAGCCACCTGGCCAACCGACTCACCCTCCCAGTCCTGAACATGGAACAGGACCGTCCCCGCACGGTGGGGCGGCGCGGCGAAGAAGTATTCGTTCAGGTGCCCCTGCAGGAAACGCACGGCCGTGGGGTCATGGTAGGCATAACGTCCCCCATCAGGGTGGCTCTCGCACAGGGACACCCTGAACGGTTCCGTCTTCAGGGCCGGGCCCTTGAAGGTCAAGCAGATGAGCATTTCTTTAGCAACACGCAGAACCCGCAAGGTCGGTTCCTGCAGCCCGAGGCGCGGGGTCTGGTAGGCGGAGTCGGGGCTGGAGAAAGCGTCCCCGCCGCTGGAATGGCAGAAATAACTTGGGGTGCTAGACGAAGCTTGAGCCAGGGCGCGGACCATGGCCTCCCTGGACATCTGCGGGGAAACCTCAGAAACGACTTCGACCGGGGCCAAGGAATTGGAGGGCTCCGCGGTGCCCACCTCCATGAGTCCAGCTCCGGAAACCACGATCGTTCGGTCCAGGCCTGAACCACCTCCCGCGCGTGGCGACAAGCTGTCGAGCTGAAAATGCATCACTGAACGCATGTCCATTCGAGACACCATGGGTCTGAGGGCAAGGTCTACCGACATCTTCCCGGGGTGCCTGAAGGTGAGCATGGGGCAGCATCCTGCCGGAATCAGCCAACCCCTGTTGACCTGCGAAAAGGGGATCGATACGGACCCATAGGCCAGATGGATGGTTCCCCCCGGTCGGGGGGTATGCAAACTCAGGATCAAGCTGCCGGAGGTGCGGTTTTCAATGCGGTAGCAGGTGTCGTTCGGGTCGGCATGCAAAGAGCCGCCGGCCATAAAGGCCAGGAGTGCCGGCACGAGCATTCGTCTCGCGATGTCCATGAAGTCCTCAACAAGGTGTTCGGGGGTAGGGTTCCGCTGTCTTCCAGCCTTCTTCAAGCAGACCTGGACGCGATTATTCATTAATGTCAAGTCTTGCCCCAAAGTTCCCCCGAGCCAGCCTTGACACGTTTTATATGTTCTATACATTATTCCTGGCCGCCGCGCTCTTTGGGCTTGCGCCTCGGAAGACCCATTCCCATGCGGCTGATTGCACCCAATGTCTGGACTCGAAGGTCATCAAAGGAAAGCCGCATGCATAAAATTTTAATTATGCTGGCAACCATACTGGTGCTTGGGGCAAACCCGTGCACGGGTTACACTGACGAACCCCTTTACACGGCGCCGCCCCATCGCCTTGATGCGGCCATCGCTGCGAATGACGTCGCCAAATACCCCCATACGGCCGATGACATTATCAAATATTCGATATCCTAGGGCGAGGGCTCAGTAGCGATGCCTGGATCGATTATGATCCCAGGACCGACGGGTATGCGCCATTCGGCCTCTATTACCTGGAAAGAGGTGCCCAAGTGGCAAGCAAAGACGCGAACGGGGAATTCCTTTTGCAGAATGAAATGCTGCGATACCCGGTCCAAACCCCTGGCGAAATCAGAGCCGAATCCAAAGCCGAATCCAAAGCCGAAACCAAAGCCGAAACCAAAGGCGAGGTTCATTGGCGCTACGTTCATGTGCGACCGGGCCGTCATCATACCGCTAAGAGCTACGAGCTGGTCCATCGGGAACCGGCGGGGGGAGGCACCGTCTACCCTTGCGAGCTTTGGAACTGATGGAGCCGGTTGCGGGGGGAAGCAATGCGGGCGAGCGGTCCCCGCTCGGATCCGCTAGACTGCCTCGAAAGGGGATTCCATGGAACAAGAATATCTGGCCTTCCCGCCCAGGAAGCGCATCGCCCTGGTGGCGCACGACAACAAGAAACGGGACCTGCTGGAGTGGGCCACATTCAATAAAGGGACCCTGATCCAGCACGAACTGTGCGCCACCGGCACCACCGGCACCCTGCTGGAGCACGCCTTGGGCGTGGACGTGCAGAAGCTCCAGAGCGGCCCCCTGGGCGGCGACCAGCAGATCGGCGCCAAGATCGCCGAAGGGCTGGTGGACTTCATCATCTTCTTCTGGGACCCCCTGGAGCCCCAGCCGCACGACCCGGACGTGAAGGCGCTGCTGCGCATCGCCGTGGTGTGGAACGTGCCGGTGGCCTGCAACCGCTCCTCGGCCGACTTCATCATCTCCTCCCCGCTGATGTCCTCCACCTACGAGCGGATCCTGCCCGATTTCGACAAGCACCGGCGCCGCTTCGATATGGACGTGGTGGAGCGCGAGGACCAGTGATCCCGGGCTTCCGCCGCGCCCGGGGACCCGGTGCGCGGCGGGAAGCGCCCGGCCGCCGCCCGGATTGGGCTACCATGGGATGAGCCCAGGGAACCGCCGTGCAGCAGACTGAAAACCTGAACATTGAATCCTTCGACGCCATGCCGACTCCGGACGAGGTCCACGAGCGGTATCCCATGTCGGAAACCGCGGCCCGGACCGTGCTGGACGGGCGCCGGACCCTGGAGCGGATCCTGGACCGCCAGGATCCCCGGCTGTTCGTGGTGATCGGCCCCTGTTCCATCCACGACCCGGAGGCCGGGGTGGACTATGCCCGGCGCCTGAAGGTCCTGGCCGACGAGGTGGCGGACACCCTGGTCCTGGTCATGCGCGGCTATTTCGAGAAGCCCCGCACCACCACCGGCTGGAAGGGGTTCATCAACGACCCGTTCATGGACGGCACCCTGCAGATCCAGGAGGGGCTGCAGCGGGCCCGCTCCTTCCTGCTGCAGGTGAATGAGATCGGCCTGCCGGCCGCCACCGAGGCGCTGGATCCCATCACCCCCCAGTACATCGGCGATCTCATCTCCTGGCACGCCATCGGCGCCCGGACCTCCGAATCCCAGACCCACCGGGAGATGTCCTCGGGGCTTTCCACGCCGGTGGGCTTCAAGAACGGCACCGACGGCTCGGTGCAGACCGCGGTCAACGCCATCCTGTCCGCCTCCGGGCCGCACAGCTTCCTGGGCCTGAACAGCCACGGCCGCTCGGCCGTGGTGCGCACCCGGGGCAACCGCTACGGCCACCTGGTGCTGCGCGGCGGCGGCGACCGGCCCAACTACGACACGGTGAGCGTCACCCTGGCCGAGGAGGCCCTGGCCCAGGCCGAGCTGCCGCGCAACATCGTGGTGGACTGCTCCCACGCCAACAGCTTCAAGAAGCCGAACCTGCAGCCGCTGGTGCTCAAGGACTGCCTGAGCCAGATCCTCAACGGCAACGGCTCCATCGTCGGGCTCATGGTGGAAAGCTTCATTGAAGCTGGCAGCCAGCCCATCGTCGATGGCCGGGCCCACCTGAAGTACGGCTGCTCGGTCACCGACGCCTGTCTGGACTGGGCCACCACCGAGGCCATGGTTCGCCACGCCCGGGAAACCCTGAGCGGGCGGCTGGACGCCCGAAAAATGCCCTAAGCCGTTGTCTAGAAATAACCTGAACACATCGCTGCGGCCCCGGCATAAGGGGCCGTAGCGAATCAACCTGGACTGCCACAAGTTATTTCGCACGCCCCCTAAAGGTACATCAGGCGCTGGCCGCGCTGTAGCGCTGGCCGTGGCGCTGCACCTGGATGGGCAGGCCGAACAGGGTGGAGACCGGACCGGAGCGCAGCACCTCCTCCTTGTGGCCGTCCAGGAACACCCGGCCGTCCTTGAGCAGGATCACCCGCTCGATCTCCGGGATCACCTCCTCCACGTGGTGGGTGACCAGGATCAGGGTCTTGCCGAGCCCGGCCAGCTTGGACAGGGTCTGCAGGAAGCGGTGCCGGGCGGCCAGGTCCAGGCCGGTGGTGGGCTCGTCCAGCAGCAGGGCGCCAGGATCCGGCGCCAGGGCGCGGGCGATGAGCACCCGCCGGGCCTCGCCGGTGGACATGGTGTCCATGCGCTGGTCGGCCAGGTGCCCGGCGTCCACCAGCTCCAGGGCGGCATGGGCCTGGCGGCGCATGGCCTCGGTCACCTGCTGGTGATCGAACAGGCCCAGGCTGGAAAAGAAGCCGGACAGGGTGGCCTCCAGCCCGCGGATGCGGCCGAAGCCCTGGCCCTGGGTGAACGCGTGGTGCAGGTCGGCGGACACGATGCCCAGGTGCGCGCGCAGTTCGAACACGTCCCAGCGGTCCCGGCCGAGCATCAGCAGGGACGGTTCGCCGCCGGGCCGGGCCAGGGGGTAGTCCTGGCGGGTGATCAGCCGGATGAAGGAAGACTTGCCGGAACCGTTGGGGCCCAGGATGGCGATGTGCTCGCCGGAGCGGATGGCGAAGGTCAGGTCGTGCAGCACCTGGCGTTCGCCCCGGGCGAGGGTGGCGGAATGGAGGGCGATGAGGGGAGGGTCAAGGGGCACGGCAATCTCACGGGTCCGGATGGACTTTTCATTCTGGCATGAGACGGGGTGGGCAGGCTCGGCCGGTCCGCCCGCCGCTACCAGAGCAGGGCGCAGGCCAGGGCCACGGCGACCGAGGTATGCAGGAGCGCGCAAAGCGGCCGGGACCGCTGCCGGATCCAGTCCCGGAGCAGCACGACCCCGATGGTGAGCCCGCCCACCAGCAGCACCTCCAGCAGGCCCCGGGGCAGCGACAGGGTGTGGAACCGGCCTTCGCCCAGGCCCGGGGTCCACGGGCTGCCATAGATGAGCACCAGGTGGCCCACGTAGACGAACAGCGAGCGCCGGCCCAGGGGTGCCACGGCCGCCGCCAGCCGGGGCGCGGCCTCGGCGGCCCAGGCCAGGGCGCCGAACAGCAGCAGGGTATAGCCCAGCCGGAAGGCGGTATAGGCGTAGCCCCCCTGGTAGGCGTCCCCGGGCGGCAGGGTCTGCCAGGGCAGGTGCCGGGCGGCCAGCGCAAAGAGCAGACAGCCAGCACCGGCGGCCAGGCAGGTCCGGCGGAAGACCCGTTCCCGGATCCCGGCCGGCCGCTCCATCAGCAGGGCGCCCAGGCCCACCCCCAGGCACATGTAGGCGGCATAGGGGAACAGCGGGAACAGCGAGCCATGGCGGAAGGACAGGAACGCAGCCAGCCCTTCGGGCAGCCAGCGGAACCCGTCCAGCCGCGCCACCAGCGGGGCCGCGGCCAGGATCAGGCCGCCCAGGCCGAGGCTCCAGGCGGCATAGCGGCGCACGGTCCGGGTCCGCCAGAGCAGGGCGGTGAGCAGCAGCAGGGTGGCGCCATTGAGCTGCAGGATGCCCACCTGCAGGAAGGCCCGCCAGACGTCCCGGGACACCCAGCGCAGCTCGACGACGCGCTGGGCCGGAAACACCAGCAGGTAGCCGATGGCCATCACCGTGACCGCCACCCGCACCCGGTGCCACAGCAGGGCGGCCGGGATCCGGCCGTCCGGTCCCTGGCGGATCCCCAGCACCGTGGCGGCCCCGGACACCATCAGGAACATGGGGGCGGTGAGCCCGCGCAGATCGGTCCAGACCGTCCAGGGGCCGCCGGCCAGATTCACCCGGGCGGGGTCCAGCATGGCGGCCAGGGTGTGGCCCTGGATCATGAGCAGCATGGCGGCCAGGCGAAGCACATCCAGCACCACCACCCGGGTCCGCGGGACCTTCGCATCGAGAAGAGGGGCAGCCATGGACGCTCGGACAAGGATGGGGAAGGCGGGATCGCGGGAAGCAGCTGGCGCGGGAGCGGCGCGACACCGCTCGGGCAATGGACCCGGCCGCGGGCCGCAGCGTTGAATGGGAAATGATGACATACCCCGGCCCGGGACCGGGCGCCGCCGGACCGCCTGGAGTGGGGCGCGAAAAGACTCGCCGAAGCGCCCCCCGGGAGGGCTAGTCCTTCTTGGCGATATGGGCGATGGCGTCCGGAAGGGCCATCCCGCTGGCCTTGACGTTGGCCGGATCCAGGTACAGCTCGGGCTTGCCGCCCGCGTCGACGATGGCCAGGCTGGCGCCGTCCTTCAGCCAGTCCACGTTGGGGCACACGATGAAACGTCCCTGGGCCTTCAGGGCCCGCACTTCCGGCTCCGAGGAGCCCCAGGCCAGCTTGAAGCCCGGGCCCACGGATACGCCCATGGACTCCAGCTTGGCCTTGAGCGCCGGCTCGTTGCAGGCGAAGCCGAACTGGCCGGTGGAGGCGAGCAGGACCTTCACGAACTTGGCCTGCAGATCCACGGACGCGCTCTGGGCCTGCAAACCGAGGGTGAAGACCAGGGCCACTGCCGTTGACATCATGCGGTTCATGAGGCGCTCCTCAGACCCTCTCAGACCTGGTCGATGGATGGGCGGAACCCAGATGAATGATGAGTCTTGTTGTGATATTTAAGGAAAATCGGGCGCCTGTCAATCCACGGGTTCGGGTGCGGCGCTTTTTTTCAGGTTGTACCAGGCCACCACCCCAAGGACCACGACCCCGCCCGCCAGGGCGAAACCCGACGGCCGCTCGCCGGTACCCAGGAACACCCACACCGGGTTGAACACCGCCTCCAGCATGCAGGTGATCAGGGCCGCGGTGGCGGACAGGTAGCGCATGCCGGCGGTGAACAGCATGTAGCTGATGCCCAGCTGGAGCACCCCCAGGTAGAGCAGGGCGAGCGCCTGGGCCGGGTTCAGGCGCATCCCGGGCAGGGCCAGCGGCAGGCAGACCGCGGCCACCAGGAGGTTGCCGAACACCACGATGGCGTACGGACTCCGGCCGGGGTGCCGGACCCGCTGCCATTTCAGCTGCAGCGAGAACAGGGCCAGGCCCAGGCCGGAGCCCAGGCCCAGCAGGTTGCCCAGGGCCCCGCCCCGGTCCAGGTGCCCGGCGAAGAACAGGGCCAGGCCGGCCACGCAGGCCAGCACCGCCCCCAGGTCCCGGCGGGGGAACGGCCGGTGGAAGCTCCAGGGCTCCAGGAACAGCAGGAAGACCGGGGCCGAGTACTGCAGGAAGATGGCGTTGGCGGCCGTGGTCAGCCGGGTGGCGGTCACGAACAGGACCAGGGTGCAGGCATAGCTCACGCAGCAGCCCAGGGACAACAGGTCCCATTCCGGGGCCAGCGGCTGGCCGCGCAGGCGCAGCACCAGCAGGATCGCCAGGGCCGCCACCAGGGAGCGGCAGCCGCTGATCTGCAGGGGGGTCAGGGACAGGACCTTGATGAACAGGCCGCTGGTGCTCCACAGCAGGGCGGCCAGGGTGACATAGCACACCCCCCGCCAGCGTGGACGGGGTGGGCGGGCTCCGCCTGCCCACCCCGTGAGGGTCAAAGGGGGAACATCGCGAGCGCAGCGAGCAGGCCGTTCCCCCTTTCGTAGCAGAGATAAGTTCAGTTTGGGCAATGCATACTCCGGTAGCCCATGATAGCGCCATGGCCGCGGTTGCCACTATGCTGGTAGCAGTGACCCCCATCCCAACCTCTCAGCGAGGACGCCCATGCTTGCGCTCAAAGATGAAAACCTGCTTCGGCAACGGGGCTTCATGAACGGCCAGTGGATCGCCGCCGACGACGGGGCCACCGTGGGTGTGACCAACCCGGCCACCGGGGCCGAACTGGGCCGCGTTCCGCGCATGGGCGGGGCCGAGACCCGGCGGGCCATCGCCGCCGCCGAAGCCGCCTTGCCGGCCTGGCGGGCCCGCACCGCCCAGGACCGGGGCCGGATCCTGCGCCGCTGGTTCGAGCTGATGCTGGCCCACCAGGACGACCTGGCCATGCTCATGACCGCAGAGCAGGGCAAGCCCCTGGCCGAGGCCCGGGGCGAGATCGCCTACGCGGCCTCCTTCCTGGAGTGGTTCGCCGAGGAGGGCAAGCGGGTGTACGGGGACGTGATCCCCAGTTTCGCCACGGACAAGCGCCTGGTGGTGCTCAAGCAGCCGGTGGGCGTGGTCGCGGCCATCACCCCCTGGAACTTCCCGTCGGCCATGATCACCCGCAAGGCCGGCCCGGCCCTGGCCGCCGGCTGCACCATGGTGCTCAAGCCGGCCACCGCCACACCGTTCTCGGCCCTGGCCCTGGCCGAGCTGGGACAGCGGGCCGGACTGCCGGACGGGGTGTTCAACGTGGTGACCGGTTCCGCCGGACCCATCGGCCAGGAGCTGACCAGCCATCCCGCGGTGCGCAAGCTGACCTTCACCGGCTCCACCGAGGTGGGTAAGGGCCTGCTGGCGCAGTGCGCCGGCACGGTGAAGAAGGTGTCGCTGGAACTGGGCGGCAACGCCCCCTTCATCGTGTTCGAGGACGCCGATCTGGACGCGGCGGTGCAGGGGGCCATCGCCTCCAAGTTCCGGAACACCGGCCAGACCTGCGTATGCACCAACCGCTTCCTGGTCCAGGACAGCGTCTACGAAGCCTTCACGGAGCGCTTCGTGCAGGCGGTGGCGGCGCTGCGGGTGGGCGACGGGCTGCAGGGCGAGGTGGAGCAGGGGCCGCTCATCGATCTGGCCGCGGTACTCAAGGTGGAGGAGCACATCGCCGACGCCCTGGCCAAGGGCGGGCGCCTGCTCCTGGGCGGCCGGCGCCACGCCCTGGGCGGCACCTTCTTCCAGCCGACGGTGCTGGCCGACGCCACCCCCGATATGGCCTGCAGCCGGGAGGAGACTTTCGGTCCCCTGGCGCCGCTGTTCCGGTTCCACACCGAGGCCGAGGCGGTGCGGATGGCCAACGATAACCTCAACGGCCTGGCGTCCTACGTGTACACCCGGGACCTGGCCCGCACCTGGCGGGTTGGCGAGGCGCTGGAGTACGGCATCGTCGGCATCAACACCGGGCTGGTCTCCAATGCCGTGGCGCCCTTCGGCGGGGTGAAGGAGGCCGGGCTGGGCCGGGAGGGCGGCCGCTATGGCATCGAGGACTTCCTGGAGGTGAAGTACCTCTGTATGCACATCGGCAGCTAGAGGATGCGCACCCAGCCCCACTGCCGGAGCGTCGCCTGCTGGTCGCCCCGGCGGTAGGAATACAGCAGCTCCGGGTGGCAGACGGTGCACAGCGGCAGCGAGCCGTCCCGGGCCGGATCCAGGCCCAGCTCCAGGGCCTGGGCCCGGAGCAGGCCGTGCAGGTCCAGGTGCGGCCGGCCCCGGGGGCCCGGTACGGCCAGGCCCTCCCGCCAGGCCGGATCCTGCCGGGCCGCGGCCACCACCTCCGCGCCCACCTCGAAGTGGCAGGCCTGGATGGCGGGACCCAGCGCCCAGACCAGGTCCCCGGGTCGGCCGCCCAGTCCGGTGTACACGGCCACGCCCCGGCGCAGGATCCCGGCCACGCTGCCCCGCCAGCCCGCGTGCAGGGCGGCCACCCAGGGACCGTCCGCCAGGGCCCCGGCCAGCAGCACCGGCACGCAGTCCGCCACCCGCACGCCGATGGCCTGGCCGGGGGTGCGGGTCCAGATCCCGTCGGCGCGCGCCGGCTCCTGCGCGGCCTCCGGCCCGGGCCGGTCCGCGGCCTGGACCACCCGGTCCCCGTGCACCTGCGTCAAGCGCAAGGGCGGCAGCAGGGCCGGGTCGTCGCCGCGGGTGGAAAAGCCCCAGTCCAGGGCAAAGGGCGGGGCGACGGCGGGCTTCAGCACGGCGGCCGGCCGCTCACCGGGGCCAGAGCAGGATGCTCACCGGGGCCAGAGCAGGATGCTCACCGGGGCCAGAGCAGGATGCTCACCGGGGCCAGAGCAGGATCAGCAGGCTCAGGTCGGTGACCGCCCAGGCGGCCAGGGTCCGGTACATGCCGTTCTGGTGCTGGCGGGGGGTCCACCGACGCCAGCCGGCCCACCATGGCAGCAGAACGGCGAGCCAGACGGCCAGGGACAGCAGCAGCGGCAGCGGACCGCGGCCGCTGCGCAGGGTCCCCCAGGCGAAGCACAGGTGGGCCAGCACGGCCAGCCCGGTGGCGCAGCCGAGGCTGGGCCCCTCACCCAGGACGATGGCCAGGGTGCGGTCGCCCCGGGCCCGGTCCTCCTCCATCTGGTACAGCTGGGTGGGCGGGTAGAGGGCGCCGAACAGGAAGGCGAAGCCGATGGCCATCCCCAGGATCCCGGCGGGCAGGGGCCGGCCGGTGAGCCCCCAGCCGGCCAGCGGCGTGAGCATCCCGAAGCCCAGGCAGTTGATGAGCAGGTCCCACCCGGCCCGGGCCTTGAGCCGGGCCGGGGGCACCGAGTAGAGCACCGACATGACCACGCAGGCGGCATTGCACCAGGCGAACAGGGGCGGCAGCAGGAAGCCCAGGAGCAGGGCGGCCAGCAGCATCAGGGCCGACACCGCCAGCAGGTGCCGGGGCGGTTTGGGCGGCTCGGCCAGGTAGCCGATATCGCCCGCGTCCTGGTCGAAGGCGCTGTTGATGGCCAGGGTGCCGCCGTTGAGCAGCAGCACGAACACCGTCCAGCCCAGCAGGGTGGCGCGCAGCGGCAGGCCCAGACCCACCGCCAGGAAGCTGCCCAGCAGGAAGTGGGCGGTCATGATCGGCCATTCCATGGGGCGCAGATGCAGCAGATAGGCGGTCAGCTCGGCGCCCACCAGGCGCTCGCAGGCCCGGCGCAGGCGAAACCGGTCGGCCACTACGCGATCCCCTGGTTGTGCTGGGTCTGCAAAGGCACCACCCGCTCGCCGGGGGCGGGCCGGGGCTCCACCAGCTGCGCCATGGCGGCCATGAGCCGGGCCACGTCGAACCGGGTGTCCACGCACATGCCGTGCGGGAGTTCCAGGGGGATGACGTAGGAAGGCATCTCGGGCACCTTGGCCAGCCCCTTGACCAGCCGGTCCACGCAGCTGACGGCCACCAGCAGGTCCGGACGGTACTCCCGGGCTTCCCGGTAGGCCTTGTGGCTGCGGTTGCTGATGCGGGTCTCCCAGCCCTGGGTCAGCTTCAGCGGCAGCAGTTCGCCCACGTTGCACAGCCCGCACTCGTAGCACTTGCCCAGGTCCTGCAGCACGTCGGCCCGGCAGCGGGCCATCTGGATGCAGTGCGGCAGCAGCACCAGGGCCCGGGCCGCCTTGCGCTCCAGGAACACCCGCCGCACCCGGCGGTTGTTCCAGGCGCAGAAGGACAGCAGCCAGGTCTCCTCATGCCCCAGGGCGCGGGCCAGGGGCCGCAGCGCCCGGGCCCAGCGGCTGTCCCAGCGCAGGTGGTGGCCCCGGGAGGCCAGGTAGGCCCGGCCTTCCTGGAAGCTGGGCGCCACCTCGGCCAGCAGCGCCACCGCCCCCAGCAGGTACCAGCCCCGGCCGGCCGGCTCGAGCGCGGCCAGGGCCAGGAGCAGCACGATCCCCAGCAGCGGCACACCGCGCCGCACCAGCAGGAACAGCCGGCAGTTCTCGGCGGGCAGGGAGGAGAGAGAGGGAACGGTCAGAGGCATGGCTCAGGAGGGGAAGAGGTCCGGCGGGACCCAGGCTAGCACGGCGCCGGTCATTTGCCGAGGGAGGCCAGGCCCACCAGCTTCTTCAGGTCCTCGTCGGTCCAGCGCAGGCCGCCGCCGATGAAGAAGGTGCGCAGATCGGCGTTGGCCACGTCCTGCAGGCCGGCCTGGGCGTAGATCCCCTTGTAGAACTGGTAGCTGCCGGTGATGCGGTAGCGGGGATTGGGCTTGTAGGTTTCCTTGGTGAAGTCGTAGCCCAGCACGCCCAGCCGCAGGCGGTCGTTCATGGTGCGGTACTCGGCGCCGACGCCGCCCTTGCCTTCGATGATGCCGCCGGTGAGCACGTAGTGCTCGGCCAGCCGCTTGGCGAACTCGGCCGTCAGGGTGAACGCCTGGTCGGTGGTGACCGAGGTGTTGGTGCCGGTGGTGAGGGCTCCGTTGGTGGTGTTGGTGTAGCTGAATGTGTTGTTGCTGATCTTGCCGTCGGGGGTGTTGTTGAAGCCGAGGGTATACCAGTGGTCGCGGCTGGGCACCAGGTCCACGCTCAGGCCGGCCATGGAGCCGCTGCGCCGGGTCCACTGGGCCGCGCCCATGTCCAGGTTCAGGTCCATGGACTTGAAGCCGGTGAGCATGCTGTTGACGTTGTCCACGGCGGTGTTGATCTTCTCCACCGTGGCGGGGTCATTGAGCAGCTTGCCGATGGTCCCTTCGCCCTTGTTCATCTTGTCGGTGATGGCGCTGACGTTGTCGGCGGTGGACTGCAGGCTGGCGGTGAGCTTGCGCACATCGGTCAGCACGCCCTTGAGCTCCGGCCGGCCCTCGTTCACCATGGTGTTGAGGTTGGCGCCCAGGTCCTCGAACTGCTGGGCGATGCGCGGCAGCCGGGTCTTGAGATCGGCGCTCATCTGCGCGACGTTGGTCATGGTGGCGTTGATGTTGCCGTGGTTCTCCTGGGCCATGGCCCGGAACTCCCCGGTGAGCTGGCGGATGTTGTCCACGATCTCGTCCAGCTTCTGCCGGCCCTGCTCGCCGCCGATGGACTCGTTCATGGCGCCGGTGATGCTCTTGACGTCCTTGCCGATGCCGCCGACGGTCTCCATCAGGTTGTCCAGACCGAAGACGGTCTTGCTGGGGATGACCGCGTCCGCCGGCATGATGCCGGCCTCGGGATGGCCGGGGGTGAGATCGATGTACTTCTCGCCCAGGATGCCGATGGAACTCAGGGCCGCGCTGGCGTCCTTGTAGACCGGGAAGGTCTTGGGCAGGCTCAGGGTGATCCGGGCCCGGGGGCCGTCCAGATCGATGGCGGTCACCGCGCCGACCTTCACGCCGGCCACCCGGATCGCGCTCTGCAGGTTCAGGCCCGCCACCTGGTCGAACTCGGTGATGAGGTGGGAGTCGGACTTGCTGCTGAACAGGTCCAGCTTTTCCATGCGCAGGATCAGGGTGCCCATGACCGCGATGGCCAGGATGAAGAAGGCGCCTACTTTGGTTTCGAGTTTCATGGTCGGTTCCGAGGGGTAGGGGTGGAGCTAGGAATGGTGTTGCCTATGGCTGACCGGAGGCGGGGGGTCCTGGAGGAACGGCCCGTCAGCGTCGCCGCGCAGGAACTGCTGGATGACCGGGTGCGGGTTCACCTTGAAGGCGTCCGGTTTCTCCACGGCCAGGCACTTGCCGCGGAACAGCATGGCGATGCGGTCGGCGATCTCGAAGGCGCTCTTCAGGTCGTGGGTGATGGTGATGCTGGTGACCCCCAGCTCCTCCTTGAGGCCCAGGATGATCCGGCCGATGACATCGGTCATCACCGGGTCCAGCCCGGTGGTGGGCTCGTCGAACAGCAGGATGCGGGGCTTGAGGGCGATGGCCCGGGCGAACCCGACCCGCCGCTTCATGCCGCCGGACAGCTCCGATGGGCGCAGCTTCTGGGTGCCCTTGAGGCCGACCATGTTCAGGCATTCGTCCACCCGGGCCGCCCGTTCCTTCAGGGTCATGGTGGTGTGGCGCATGAGCGCGAAGCCCACGTTCTCCTCCACCGACATGGAATCGAACAGGGCCGCCATCTGGAAGCACATGCCGATGCTCTTGCGGGCCTCGAACAGCTCGTCCCGGCTGAGCTCCTGGACGATCCTGCCCTCCAGGGCCACGTGGCCGACCTCGGGCCTGAACAGGCCGAGGATGCAGCGCAGCAGCACGGTCTTGCCGCTGCCGCTGCCGCCCAGGACCACCAGGCTTTCGCCCTCCTCCACGGTCAGGTTGACACCGTCCAGGACCACCTTGCGGCCGAAGGACTTGGACAGGTTGACGACATCGATCACGGGCACGGCGGACTCAGACAAGGAGGAGCTTGGTCAGGAAAAAGTCGGACACCAGGATCCACAGGCTGCTGGTGACCACGCTGCTGGTGGGGGCGTTGCCGACCCCTTCCGCCCCGCCGCGGGTGCGGTAGCCGCGCCAGCAGCCCACCAGGGCGATGATGAGGCCGAAGACGAAGCCCTTGGTGAGGGCGATGATCAGGTCGCGGCCGCTCACCAGCTTGTAGAAGTCCTGGCTGTAGACGTAGGCGCTCTGGCCCTGCACCAGCACCAGCAGGATGAAGCCGCCCAGGTAGCCCACATAGATGGCCATGCCGGTGAGCAGCGGCAGCATCAGGGCCGAGGCCAGCAGCCGCGGCACGAACAGGTAATGGACCGGATCGGTGGCCAGGCACTCCAGGGCGTCGATCTGTTCGGTAACCTGCATGGTTCCAAGCTCGGCCGCCATGGCCGAACCCACCCGGCCGGCCATCATGAGTCCGGTGATGACCGGAGCCAGTTCCCGCACGATGGCCAGACCCTCCACCTGCCCGGCCAGGCCCTCCGCCTGGAAGGTCCGGAAGCCATAGGCCAGCTGCACGGCGAACACCATGGCCACGGCCAGGGAGGTGAGCACCACCACCGGGATGGAGTTCACCCCCACCGCCGACAGCTGGTAGAGGAAGTTCCTGCCGTCGAAGGGGCGCTTGAAGATGGCGAGGAGGCTGCGGCCCGAAACGGTGACGAAATCACCGGCCTCTGTGACAACTTCAAGGACTTTGGTGCCGAGCTGTTCGAGCAGTTGGGACAGCATGAGATTCCTATGCGGGGGGTAGCAGTCACTTAACTGTAGCCTATTCGGCACCGGGCCCAAAAAATCTCCCAATTATTTTGTCGCCTTGGCTTAGATGGTGTGTGCGGATTAGGAGGCCTCCTAATTCGCACACACCCTCTTAGCCCTTTTGTGCCCGAAGCTTTTGCCGCAGTCGGTCCGCGGCGCCCTCTTTGACCACCATGGGCGCCCGGGTCAGGGCCAGCGCCCCGGCCGGCACGTCGGCGGTGATGGTGCTGCCAGCCCCGATCACGCAGCCGTCGCCCAGGGTCACTGGCGCCACCAGCTGGCAGTCGGAACCGACGAACACGTCCCGGCCGATGCGGGTCCGGTGCTTGTTGAAACCGTCGTAGTTGCAGGTGATCAGGCCGGCCCCTATGTTGGTCCGCTCCCCCACCTCGGTGTCGCCCAGGTAGCTCAGGTGGTTGGCCTTGGCCCCGGCGCGCAGGGTGGTCTTCTTGGTCTCGACGAAATTGCCCAGGTGCACGCCCGGTTCCAGCACGCTGCCTTCCCGCAGGTGCGCGAAGGGGCCCAGCACGCAGCGGTCGGCCACGCTGGCCCGGTCCAGCACGCAGTACGGCCGGAGCTCCACGTCCTCGCCCAGGCTGCAGTCGGTGAGCACGCAGCCCTGGCCCACCTGGGTGCCGCGGCCGACGGTCACCGCCCCGGCCAGGCGGGCCCCGGGGGCCACCACCGCGTCCCGGCCCAGCACGGCCCGGGGCCCCACCAGGGCGCTGTCCGGATCCAGGAAGGTGACCCCCTGGTCCATCCAGGCGCCGTTGATCCGGTCCCGGGCGTGGGCCTGGAGGCAGGCCTGGTCCCGGCGCGAGTTCATCCCCATCAGCTCGGCCGGATCGCACAGCGCCACCGCCACCGCGACCTGGCCGGCCAGGTCCACCACCGCGTCGGTGAGGTAGTATTCGCCCTGGGCATTGTCGTTGGTCAGCCGGGCCAGGGCCGCCTTGAGGGGGGCCCAGGGCAGGACGTAGGCGCCGCCGTTCACCCGCAGCACCTCCCGCTCGGCCGCGGAGGTGTCCTTGTGCTCGACGATGCCCCTCAGGCTGCCGTCGGGCCGTTGCAGGATCCGGCCGTAGCCGGCGGGATCCGCCAGGTCCATGGCCAGCAGGGTCGCGTCGGACTGGGCCAGGCGGGCCACGGTCGCGCTGCGGAGCAGGGGCACATCGCCGGACAGGATGACCACCCGGCTGGCCCCGAGCCGGTCCAGTTCGGCCGCGGCCATCTGCACCGCGTGGCCGGTGCCTAGCGGTTCGCCCTGGTCCACGGTGGTGATGGGGCAGGGCAGCAGGCCCTGGACGGCCCAGGCCGCCAGGGCCCGCTCCACCTGCTCCCGGCCGTGGTGCACCACCACCACCGCGGCCTGGATCCCGTCGGGCAGGGCCCGCAGCACCCAGAGCAGGGCCGGGTCGCCCAGCACCGGGTGGAGCACTTTGGGCAGATCGGATTGCATGCGCTTGCCGAGGCCGGCGGCGAGGATCAGGGCGATGGTGGACACGGGGACTCCTGGGACAAGGGGGAAGGGCTGGCGGGGATGGGTGGTCCTTCCTGGGACAAGGGGGAAGGGCCGGCCGGGCTCGGATCTTCCTGGAGGAGCGCCAGCAGGCACTGGATGAAGGTCGGGCCCGGGAAGGGCCTGGACAGCAGGACCAGGCGCGAACCGGGCGCCTGGGGCCAGGGCTGGCCATCGCCCAGCAGCAGGATCGCCCGGGGCGGGTGCCCGCCGCCAGGGCCACCCGGTGCGCCCAGGCGGGCCAGGCGCGGCTGGAAGCGGTCCAGCCGCGCGCTGCGTTCCAGCACCAGCAGGTCCGGCGCGGGTTCCCGCCGGGCGCAGGCCAGGAACGGGCGCAGTCCCGCCAGGGGCCGCGCCGTCCCGCCGGCGTCCTGCACCAGGCCGCACAGGGCCTCGCGCACCCCGGGGTCCTGCTCGACGATCCAGACCCGCCGCCCATGGAGCAGGCGCGAGCCGCGCTCCGGCCGCAGGTCCTGGCAGGGCAGGAACACCCGTGGCCACAGGAAGGCCTGGCCGTCGTGGGCCAGTTCCAGGAGGCCCTGGGCCTGGCGCACGGTGTCCCGGAGCCAGGTGAGGCCCAGGAAGTCGCCGTCCCAGGCGGCGGGGCTGCCGCTGCGCGCCAGGGTCAGCCGGGCCCAGGAGCCTTCGCCCAGCAGCACCGGGGTCATGACCAGGATGAGGGTGCCATGGGCCAGGCCCTGCCGGCCGTGCAGCAGCATCTGGGTGGTGATGCGGCGCAGGGCCTCCGGTTCCAGGAACAGGGTCAGGTCGGGGGTCTGGTGCTCGAATTGGCAGCCGGGCGGAAGCAGCCGGCGCAGGCGCGGACGCAGGGCCTCCATGGCGCTCCGGGCCTGGAGCCGGGGCTGGGTCTCGGGTGCGCCGGTCGGCAGCATCCGCCGGGCGGCGGCCAGGATGCGCTCGGCGGCCGCCCGGGACCTGGCGTCGCCGCTCTGCTCCAGGATCTGCGTCACGGCCGGCAGGATGGTGTCCAGGGCGTGCTCGGCCAGGTGTTCCGCACCCTGGCTGCCGGGCACGGCGGACCACAGCGCGGCCGTGGGCGCTCCGGGCTCCCCGCGCAGGGCCAGCGTCCCGGGCCGCGGATCGGCGATCCACACCAGCGCCAGGTTCCGGTCGAAGGCCACGGCTTCCAGCCGGGCGCTCTGGAAGCTGGAGTCCTTGCGCACCAGGGTGGTCTGGACGCTGCCCCGGAAGTCGCGCCGGAGCTTTTCCTGCAGATCCTCCCAGGCCGGGGCTTCCCGGCCCTGGAACAGGTCCTGGAGCTGGTAGCCGCGGATCTGGCTGCGGGGAAGGCCCACCAGCCGGCTGAAGGCGGTGTTGGCCTCCAGCAGCATGCCCTTTTCGTTCACCAGGAACATGGGCTGCCGGGCCTCGATGGCATAGGTGAGGGTGGGCCCTTCCGGCGGCTTGCTGCCTTCCAGGGCGGACAGGGCCACCCGGAAGCCGTTGCCCCGGCCCTCCACCCAGATGCCCTGCCGGCGCAGCCACAGCATCTGCTGCAGGGCCACCAGGCCAAGCACCACCCCCGCCAGCAGGGAGGCCAGCCAGGACAGGGGCGCGGCGTCCAGGGGCAGGTTGCGGAAGATGGCGGTGGCCACCAGGAAGGCCACGCCGCTGGTGACCGGAAGGCGGATGCCCAGCCAGCGGCCCTGGGTGATCCGGTAGCCCAGATCGGACAGCAGCAGCCACAGGCCGGCCTCCAGCAGGGCCATGACCCAGAAGGCGACCACGGAGCGGGGGTCCAGGCCCAGCTGGTGGCCCAGCAACCATACGAAGAAGGTGGCGCCGCCCACCCCGTAGGCCAGCCGCCGCAGCCCCTTGCCGCCATCCCGCTGGGCGGCGATGAACAGCGTGAAGCCCAGCAGGGCCCCGCCCAGGTGCGGCGAGGGCAGGTCCTTGCCCATCTGCGGCCAGGGCAGGGCCAGCACCGCGAGGATGCCGCCCAGGAAATAGCCGTAGCTCATGCCCACCCGGCCCCGGAACCGGTAGATGAGGAAGCCGAACCAGGGCGGCACCGGCAACAGCAGGGCGAGCAGGAGATCGTGGCTGTTCACCGGGCACCCCGTCCCGCGGCTGGGGTCATGGGGCGGCGTGCCAGGGCTGGCCCTTGGCCCGTCCTGCCAAACGCACGGCCAGGGCCGTGGCTTCCAGGAAGTTGGTGGCGTCCGCGGTCCACTGGCCGGCCCGGTCGAAGGCCGTGCCGTGGTCCGGGGAGGTGCGGATGTAGGGCAGGCCCAGGGTGAGGTTCACCGCCCGGTCCGGCTCCAGCACCTTGACCGGGATCAGGCCCTGGTCGTGGTAGAGCGCCACCACCAGGTCGAACTGGCCCCGGGCGGCCCGCTGGAACAGGGTGTCCGAAGGCAGCGGGCCGAAGAACTGCGGCCCGGCCAGGGGACCGGCGTGGGCGGCCGGGTCGGTCGCGCCGGACTGGGCGCTCTGGACGCCATGGGCGCTATGGGCGCCAGAGGTGCGGGGAAACAGGGACCAGCCCGGGGGGGCGGGGTCCAGGCCAAAGGGGGACGGGATCCGGGCGAACGGCGCGCTGGCGGGGGTGCCGTCGAAGCCCGCGAAGGCGGCCCTGGCCCGCAGCAGCGCCTGGTCAAGGAGGGCCTCCTCATGGCCGAACGCGCCGTTCTCGCCGGCGTGGGGGTTCAGGGCGCACAGGGCCACCCGCAGCCCGGAGGTGCCGGTGAGCTGCATGAACCGGTCCGCGGAAAAGATCAGCGTTTCGGCCACCCGCTCCGCGCTGAGCTGCTCCACCACCGAGCGCAGGCTCTGGTGCACGGTGTCCAGCACCACCCGGAGGGTGGGACTGACGAAGGCCATGCGGGAGATGGGCGAGCCGCACAGGGACTGCAGGAATTCGGTGTGGCCGGGAATGGGCAGGCCGGCCAGATGCACCGCGGACTTGGCCAGGGGCAGGGTGACCAGGGCGTCGGCCTGGCCCGATTGCACCAGTTCGGCGCCCAGACGCACGGCGGCCACCGCGCACTGGCCCGAGGCGGCCGAGCCGGTGCCCAGCTGCAGCTGGTCGGGGCCGATCCCGGGGGTGGGATCCAGCCAGGTGGCGTAGCCCGTGGCCGGGTCGGTGCCCGAAGCGGGCGGATCGGTCCAAAGCCCGTTGACGGCGATCCCGTCCGCCGGATCCAGACCCGCCCGGACGGCGGCGCCCCAGCGCCAGGCCACCCGGGGCGGCACCGGGCCCGAGGCCAGCAGTTCCACCCCCGCCTGGGCGCCGATGACCAGCACCTCGGCCCAGCGGTTGATCACGGGCAGCGCGGACAGCAGCAGTTCCGGGCCGATCCCGCAGGGGTCGCCCAGGGTGATGGCTAGACGGGGACGTCGGTTCATGGGCACTCGTGAGCGGAGGTGGGGAGCCGGGAGCGGCTCAAGCGTCGCGATCGGCTCATTCGACTCAATCGTACAGCGGCAGCTCCACATCCGGGGACGCGGACTCCTCTTTCTTGCCGCCGCGGTTCCGCCGGATGCGCGGCTCCTCTTCCTGCTTGTACAGGTACTTGATGTTGTGCTTCGGCACCACCACGTTGGGTTCCTTGATGCGGTTGATCTTGAGACAGTGCTTGTCGTACCACTCGATCACGCCCCGGAGCTTCTCGTCGTCCTGGAGCACGATCACCATCGGGGTCTTGGACTGCATCTGCTTCAGGTAGTAGAAGCTTTCAGCATTGGTCTGCTCCGGGGGGGCGATCTTGCGCCGGGGGCTGCCGGTGCCCTGGGGGGCGCTGGCGCCGTTGGCGGCGGAGATGCCCGTGGCCAGCGCTGCCTCGGCCGGCGCGGCGGTGACCGTGGCGGCCACGGCGGCGGGCTTGGCCGCCGGTGTCCGGCCGATCTTCTCTTTGATGGCGGTGAGATCGGGACGAATGAGCTTGCGATTCATGGCGAATCCTGACGACGCTGATGGGCCGGGGGGGGATGCTGCTGGTCTGGCCCGAAGGCAAAAAGTAATGGCAATGTCCCACCTTTCCCGGTGGACCGCAAGGCCGGGAGCCGGTCCAAGTTGCCCTAGTCGTGGGGAACGGCCGGCACGGACTGGGTTTCCGGGGCCAGCGGCAGGGACAGGGCCACCGTGGTGCCCCGGCCGGGGCTGCTGTCCACCTGGATGTCCCAGCCCATCTGCTGCACGAACTGGAACACCAGGCTCATGCCCAGGCCGGTGCCCTCCTCGAAGCCGCTGGAGAAGGGGATGAAGATCATCCGCCGGCGCTGTTCGGACATGCCACAGCCGGAATCGGTGACGGTCACCCCGAGCCGGTCGCCTTGCGGCTGGTAGCCCAGGCGGATGAACGGTTCATTCACATTCTTGAGCGCCTTGCGGGCGTTGCTCAGCAGGTTGCTGAACACCTGGTGGACCCAGACCGGATCGCCCAGCACCCACAGGTCCGGTGGGGCGCCCAGATCCAGGGGCAGGCCGCTGCTGCGCTGGTCGGTCTCCCAGCTGGCGCGCAGATCCTCCAGGATGGTGCGCAGCCGCAGGGGCTGGATGCGGGCCGGCCGGGGCCGGGTGAAGTCCAGGAAATCGGTCACCAGGGCGCTGACCCGCTCCGATTCCCGGCCCAGGATGGTGAGCACCCGTTCCACGGTGCGCGCAGGCTGCTCGCCCTGCCGGAGGATCTGCACGCAGCCCAGGATCGAGGCCATGGGGTTGCGCAGTTCGTGGGCCATGGCCGAGGACAGCTCGCCCACCGCCGCCAGCCGTTCACTGGTGCGGGTGCGCTCTTCCAGCACCTTCATCTGGGTCAGGTCCTGGAACACCAGCAGGTGCCCCGAGATCAGGCCGCCCGGGCCGAGCAGGGACACCAGGTTGCCGCCGACGATGCGCCTGGGGCCATGGCTCATGGCGACGGGCAGCTCGAAGCGGCCATCCTTGAGCCGGCTGCCCAGATCGGCCAGGGGCCCGAAGCCCTGGTCGCCGATGGGCTGCCCCGCCCCCAGTGGCCGGTGCAGGATGTTCTGGGCGGCCGGATTGGCCGAGGTGATGCGCCCGGACAGATCCACGGTGATGAGCCCGGCGAACATGGACTCGAACACCTGCCGGTACAGGGTGGCCAGCTCGTCCACCGCGGATTCCGAGCGGCTCAGGTCCTGCTTGAGGGTCTCCAGGTGCTTGCGGATGACCACCACCACCAGGGCAGCCGCGAAGATCTGCAGGGTGGCGAAGCCCAGGACGAAGCCCAGCTGGGCGGGCTCCAGCCACTGGGTGGCGATGGAACGGCCGAAATCGGGCACGCTGCCGGAGGTGAACAGCAGCACGCTGGTGATGTGGAAGGCCGAGGAGATCACGGCCACCGCCACGATCTCGGCGATGTTCAGATAGAAGGCCGAGGCCAGCACCGGGAAGATGTAGATGGTGGCCAGCTGGGCCTGGTCCACGCCATGGAAGGCGATGAGCAGGGTGATCAGCAGCGCGTCCAGCAGCAGGTTGAAGCGGATCCACGGCGCCGCCGGGGTGGCGAAGGGGGACAGCCCCCGGCGCACGGAGCGGTGGGTCTCCCACACGCTTTCCAGGAACAGCAGGGCCAGGCAGGCCATGAAGAAGCCCTCGCCCGGAAGGGGGCCGAGGGTATCGGCCGGCAGGGCCAGCTGCAGCACCATGAGCCCGAAGGTCACCCCCAGCCGGAAGGCCAGGGGCAGGAACGGCGAAGCCTGCACGGTGTCGTCGGCGAACGCTGGGACCTGGGGGAACATGGGACCAGCATGACGCAATTAGGCACCGCGCCAAAATCACCTGTGCGGTTCAGGTGTTTTTTGCTGCGGTGCCTTAGGCCGGGACACGGTTGATTTGTCCCGATTATTTCGCCGCGTTGGCTTCCGCCCCGGCGCCGTCGGGAAACACCGGCGCCCTGCGGCCGGGCCGGGAAGCGGTTCCAAACCCATGCCATTGGGGTCATCCTGGAACATGGCCACCGTCAAGCCCCACTCCCCGCATCCCGCCCCCCAGACGCCCTCCCTGCGGGCCGCGGGCCTGCGCCAGACCCCCCAGCGGGAGGCCATCCTGCAGGTGCTGCAGGCCTCGGACCGGCCCCTGACCGTGGACGAGATCTGGGGCGCCATGGCCCAGGCGCGCTCCGGACTGCCCACCGTGTACCGGAACCTGGAGCGGTTCGTGCAGGAAGGCTGGGTGGAAAGCATCCTGGGCCAGGACCAGGTGATGCGGTTCGTCCGCTGCTGCAGCGCCCACCACCACCACCACCTGTCCTGCGAACGCTGCGGCCGCATGGTCGAAGTGGACATCTGCGGCATCGAACCCAGCCTGCGCGGCATGGAACAAAGCACCGGATTCCGGGTCACCCGGCACCAGCTGCACGTGTTCGGCCTGTGCCCGGAGTGCCAGGCCGCAAATTGAGGCTTGACGCCATTCTCAGCCATGATAACCTTTATGAGTCAAGCGGGTGTAACTCAGTGGTAGAGTGCAACCTTGCCAAGGTTGAAGTCGAGGGTTCAAATCCCTTCACCCGCTCCACTTGATCAGGGCCTCGCAAGAGGCCCTTTCGCGTGTCCCATGGCCGGCCGTTCGCCGGACCTGCGCGAAGAGCTACCACAAAGCCGGTGATCATGTAGAATGGAATCTCCTTGAGCCGGGGTTGCGCGCTGAACGTGGGGTGCAGCTTTCGTCGTCCTGCCGTCATCCCCTTTTTCCCGGCAGGCGCGGCATACGGCCCAGGAACCACAGGACTTCGCGGAGCGATGTGGACCCCGACACCAGCGCTGGTTGCAAGCCCCTTCGGCCCGAACCAGTAATGGTTGACACGGGAAGAGTTACCTTGGTAGGATACTTGCTTGTCAGGGTTCAGTGCCGGCAACAGCCCGGCGACGTAGCCAAGTGGTAAGGCCGCAGACTGCAAATCTGCCATTCATCGGTTCGATTCCGATCGTCGCCTCCAATAGATTCAAGCCATTACGTCCCGAGACCTCGGGGCGTTTTTTTGTCATGATCACATTGTGATCACACCTCCTGTACTCTGCTTCCAGGCAGGGCAGCGGGGCCTGATGAGTCTTGGTTGCCTTCCATCATGGATTGGAGAATCCGGTGGATGTGGGCGTGGCGCTTCCATCGATTTCGGCTGCCCACCCCTTCACATCCAGATCGATGCTGCCATGGACTTTGCCGCCGCCATCCGCCTTGAAACGGATCCGGATCGAACAACCGTCCAGATTGGCATCGGCCTGGAATTCCGGCAGCGCGGGCGGGGCTTCCCGGAACGCCTGGATCAGTGGGCGCCGTAGATCCTGGCCTCGACCTCGGAGGGTGCTCCGCACTGGTCCACCCGCCGACCTGAAGCGAGTGGACACCTTTGACGTGACCCTGCACGACCCCCGACGGACTTTCGGCTCGGTCGCAGCTCGCATGGGCTACCCGGAATTGTTCATCGCTGCACTCCTTGGCCACAAAGCCGTGACCGTGACCCAGGTTTATGCAAGATTGGTCGGTGACCCACTGCATGAGGCGGCCGAGGCAATCGGGGCATGGATCACCAACTTGATGGGCGGAGTTCCCCGATAAATGAGGACTGTCCGCGGATGTAGCATTCTCGCCAGGAAGCAGGAGCGCGGAATTACAAATCGGACTTGGCCGACCAACAAAACACATGCTAGGATCTAGTCACACTGCGGGTGTAACTCAGTGGTAGAGTGCGACCTTGCCAAGGTCGAAGTCGAGGGTTCAAATCCCTTCACCCGCTCCAATTAGGGTCGGTTCTGGCCGGAAGGCAAGTCTCGGATGGCCCATCTACTTACCAATCGCATGAAGAAAGCCTTTCTCGAGGGCCACCCCATCGAGATTCTTGGATTCGGTGTCTTCGAGCCCCGCCCCCGCAAGCAAGGCGCTGGCCGAAACATCAAGACCTGAGCCAGCGTTGAGATTCCCAAGGGCCAGAGCGTCCGCTTCAAGCCGGGCAAGGACTTGCGGAATATCGAGAACAAGTAGGGCTCCTGATCACACCTTCGCCAAGGCCGCGATCTGTGCATCGTACTTCTCCAGATGATCTACAATCCGCACCTTGCCGAGATTGACCGAGAGGCTGCCGCCCGCACGCACCACGTAAACGTCGCGAATGCCTATGAAATCCAACACCTTCCGAAGCACAGGCGTCACCAGATCAGCCGCTTCGCTGGGCTCGCCGGTGATATAGCTATCACGCGACACGACGATCAATCTAGCCTTTTTATGTTCGAGCATTCCCGGCCAGCCCGGCGTCAGGCGGAAGGTGAACCCTGGGCGCACCACATAGTCGATCTAGGATTTAAGCACAGCTGGAACGGTGAAGTTGTACATCGGTGTGCTAATGAGCAATACGTCAGCAGTTTGAAGTTCCGCGATCAGCTCGGCAGACAGAGCGAGATCCTGTTCCATATCAGGAGTCCTAGGTACGTCGTGAGGTACATATACACCGACGATCCAGTCGTTATCCAGGTAGGGGATACGCGCGGCATTCAGATCGCGGGAGACAACCTGTCCGCCCGTATTATTGCTCTTCCAGTGTTCGATGAACCGCTTTCCGAGAGCGCGAGAAATGGAACCATCGCCACGAGGGCTGATTTCGATATTAAGTAGGGTCGGCATAGTAATGTCCTTTGGAGCGGTGCTATACGATGGGAAGTTAGCCCAAAGTGATCCCGCCATCGACACGTAGTTCTGTGCCGGTGGTAAAACGCGAGTCATCGGAAGCGAAATACAACGCCGCAGCGGCGATCTCCTCGGGCTCACCCGGCCGGCCGAGCGGCACGCGAGCGATCATCTGCCCGAACCCAGCCATTTGCTCGGGCGTGAGTCCCATCTTGCCCGCGATGGGCGTGTTGATGGGTCCGGGCGTAATCGTATTGATCCGGATACGGCGCGGCGCCAACTCCGCGGCGAGCGACATCCCCAGCGAGCGCAGCGCGGCCTTGCTGGCGCCATAGACGCTCAATCCCGGCATGCCCTGCACGGCAGCGCTCGACGAGGTAAGAATGATCGACGCGCCGTCCGACAGTACCGGGATCGCGTGCTTGAGAAGGAAGTAAGGGCCCCGCACGTTGGTTGCGAACAACTTATCGAAGAGGTCTTCGGTGGTGGCCGTTGCCAGCGCGACGCGCGCGATCCCGGCGTTGACAAACAAAATGTCGATGTGCCCATGCTCGCGCGCCACCGCCTCGATGAGTTGCTTCGCAGCCTGCGGGTCGCCGGCGTCGGAGCGGAACGCCTGCAAGGAAGGCAAATTCTTCATTGCAGCGGCCACGCTTTGATCGCTTGACCCCGTGACGATCACGGTTGCGCCTTCTTCCAGGAAGAGCTTTGCAGTTGCGGCTCCCATGCCGCTGGTGCCGCCCGTGATCAGGGCGATTTTGCCGCTTAACCTTGCCATATCATTCTCCTGATGCCGCCTCGTGAAATCGCGCACTCTACATTACGATTCGGACACTGATACGCAGGGGTCGATGAAGCTATCACCTGCGGAGCCCGAAAACTCATTTCTTCCAAGACCTATACTTGACTAAGATTACGAATATCATCAAATGTGAAACAATTACCAAAGGAGCGTAAAACGTATAGACATACCAAAAGGTGGCTAGGTTGAAACTCGGAACGTTCAGCTGCAATACGCCGCGTATTCCGTTTAGCAGGTCCAGGAATCCCCACGTGTTGGCCACCCACACCAGAGGAACGGTAACACGCCAGTTTCTCCGCAGAGTATAGATGGAAGCGAGGGCCAGCGCCGCTTCTAAGAGATCACCGTAAGCAGCACCGGAAAGAAACTCTCTGGGCAGTTTGGGGTCGACCATGCCCGTAACCAATAAAGTCATTCCCACATAGCGGGGCACATGCACCCAGAGCAGGGGAATAAGAGCAGAATTACGAGAAATTTGGGTTAGTGACGGCCAAACGTACCACACCGCGATGATGCCAAAGACGACACAACTCAGAAGAATCTGCATCCAGAATATGGTGACGTTATCCATTGCGAGTCCGATGCCCATGCCTACCTCCATTCGAGGCCGCGCCGATGCTGAATACAGAGTGCATTACAGCTCGACCTTCTTTCCGTTTCAGATCGTGTCCCACCACGTGGTGTAACTGCGGTGGTGTGTCCACCGCGACCTCCGGCATGGCCTGATCGGCCAGGATGACAATTTTGTATCCCGTGATTATCTCCCGATATTTTCTGGGTAACTTCAGCTCCAAGCCGGCTAACATTCGCGCTACCGTTTATTCAGCCGTTGCAGGTCGCATAGTCCGAATTCAGGTTCCGCTCGCGGCCCACTCCGGATAGTCGGTATAGCCACGTTCATCGCCGCCGTAAAAGCTCCCGATATCGGGCACGTTCAATGGTCCGTGGCGACTTAAGCGCGTGGGTAGATCGGGGTTCGCGAGGAAGAGCCGGCCATAGGCCACGGCATCGGCAGATCCGGCCAAGATCGCGTGCTCGCCCCGTTCAGCATCGTATCCTCCGTTGGCGACATAGATCCCCTTCCATGCCGAGCGCAACCGTCGGGAAAAGTCCGCCTTGGGATCCACCGGGGATGCTTCGTCGATCGTGTCTTCCACAACGTGCAAGTATCCGGGTCGATGTCCGTTGAGCACATCCACGACGCAGGCGAATGTTTCCTCTGGATTTGCATCGCCCATGTCATTGAAGGTATTGAGCGGAGAAATACGTACCCCAATGTGACCCGGATCCCAGACGTTCAAAACGGCCTCGACGACCTCACCGAGAAAGCGCACCCGGTTCGCAGCACTGCCGCCGTACATGTCGGTGCGGACGTTCGAGCTCGACCGTAGGAACTGGTCAATCAGGTAACCGTTGGCAGCGTGAATCTCCACGCCATCGAAGCCAGCGGCCTTGGCATTGGAAGCAGCGCGACCATAGTCCTCAATCGTGCGCAGGATCTCCTTCAGGCTAAGTGCTCGGGGCTCCGAAACATCA
>Ga0302276_10000348_pt1 | contig 42706 bp, 43 predicted proteins | sample III_Bog_N2_3_FD_198768 | JGI IMG/M metagenome (GOLD analysis project Ga0302276, IMG submission 198768) | Peat permafrost microbial communities from Stordalen Mire near Abisko, Sweden - III_Bog_N2_3 | ecosystem: Environmental > Terrestrial > Soil > Wetlands > Peat | place: Sweden: Abisko...
GAAATGCACTTCCTGGCCCTTGTAGATTATTGACCCCGCGTCGGGCCGGTGGACCCCGCTCAGGATCTTCATGAGGGTGGACTTGCCCGCGCCGTTCTCGCCGACCAGGGCATGCACCTCGCCCCGCCTCAGCTCGAAGGAGACCTTGTCCAGGGCCTGGACCCCGGGGAAGCCTTTGGAAACGTCCATGACGTGCAGCAGTGTTTCCGACATCGGATCAGCCCTCACGGGGACAAAGGGGGGTGGCGGGCAGGTCCGGCGCGCCGGCGGGCCGGGTTCCGGGCAGGGGCAGGGGCAGGGTGAAGATGCGCTCCATGGGGCGCCACTTCTCGGCGCTGCTGGCCTCCGGCGTTGAGTGCTGGAGGCGCTGGAAGCGCGACACGAAGGCCTCCCATTCGGCCTGGCGCGGCAGCGTCGCAAGAAGGGCCATCCGGGCATCGAAGGCGAAGTCGGCCGGGGTCTCCATGAGCATGAACAGCCGGGTCCCCTCCAGGTAGATCTCCATGTCCAGGATCCCCACCGCGCGGATGCCCGCGGCGATCTCCGGCCAGGAGCCCTCCGGGCTATGGACCCGCTTGTACTCGGCGATCAGCTCCGGGTCATCCCGGAGATCCAGGGTCAACGCGTAGCGCTTGGTGGCTGGGTGGGGCATGGGCGTTCCCTTCGTAGAACCGGTGTGCCGAATTGATGGAATTTGTATTGAGTCTAGACGCCTTTGCGTCCGGAACGGGCTTGTGCGCCGGGACCGGGGATCCCTGCTCCCGGGCGCGCCGGCCGGGGTTTCAGCCCAGGCGCGGGTCAGGGATCCCGAGGGTCTGCTTGATCGCCAGCAGTTCCTGCATCTGCGGGCCGGGGATGGTCCGGGCGGCACTGCCCAGCTGGCCCAGCTGGGCCGTGACCAGCATGGTCCGGCAGTAGGCTTCCAGGATCTCCATCTTGAAGTAGGCGTCCTCCACCCCGAAGCCCCAGGACACCACGCCGTGGTTGGCCATGAGGATGGTATTGTGCTGCACCGACAGGCTGGCGACGGCCTCGCCCATGGCGTGGGTGCCGGGGGTGATGTAGGCCGCCACCCCCACCTGGCCGATGAAGATCTCCATTTCCGGGATCATGCAGCTGGGCGGCTGGATGCCGCACACCGCATAGCCGGTGGCCGTGGGCGGATGGGCGTGGACACAGGCCTTGGCCTTGGGCTGGGCGGCGTAGACGGCCAGGTGCATGAGCAGCTCGCTGGTGCGCCGTTTGCCGCCGGCCAGCATGGTGCCTTGCATATCCACCAGGGCCAGGTCCTCGGGCTGCATGAAGCCCTTGGACACCAGGGTCGGGGTGCACAGCACCAGGTTCTCGGCCACCCGCACCGAGATGTTGCCGCCGTTGCCATCCACGTAGGCCCGGCTCCAGAGCCGGCGGCCGATGTCGCAGATCTCCCGCTTGAGCGCCTCCAGTTCCGGGGATACGAAAAAGGCGGGAATCTCCGCGGCGGGGACGGTGCGGTACGGCGGCTCGGCGGATTCGGTGGCGGGGTTCGACATGGACAGGCTCCTAGGCTTGCAGCGTCCGGAACCGGCCCAGGGCCTGTTCCGGAACGGACTTGGAAGGCAGATAGGTCTCCACCGCGCAGGAGCGGCGGACGTGTTCGCGGGCCTCGGCCAGGGAACGGAACACGTCCCGGGCCAGGAACTGGAGGCAGGCGTTGCCGATCGCCGAGGTCTCGGTCGGGCCGGCCTGGACCGGGATCTGGCAGGCGTCGGCGCACAGCTGGTTGAGCAGCCGGTTCTGGCTGCCGCCGCCGACGATGCGGATGGTGGTGGGCTGGTGGCCGCGCAGGACCCGGATCTGCTCCAGCACGGTCCGGTAGGACAGGGCGAGGCTGTCGAACACGCACCGGGCCAGGCAGCCCGGGCTGGCCGGCTCCGGCTGCCCAGTTTCCGCGCAGAAGGCGCGGATCGCCGCGGCCATGGAGGGCGGGTTCCGGAACCGGGCATCGTCGGGATGGATGAGCGAGACCCAGGCCGGAGCCTGGCCGGCGGCCTGGACCATGGCCGCGTGATCGAGTCCGGTCTCCTTGGCCAGCTGCTGCACCGGCCACAGCCCGGTCATGGTCTTGAGGATCTGATAGCGCCCGGCCACGCCGCCTTCGCTGCTGAAGTTGAACCGGAAAGCCTGGTCGTTGGCCTGGTGGTCCGCGCTTTCGAAGCCCATGAGGGACCAGGTGCCGGAGCTGAGGAATACCTCATTGTCATCTTCGAAGGGAATGGCGGCGATGGCCGAGGCGGTGTCGTGGGTGGCGGGGGCGATGACCACGGCCTCCGGCCCGGCTCCGAAGCGCCGGTCCAGATCGGCCAGCACGGTCCCCGGGTCCACCGGGCTGATCATCCGGCCCGGCTGCAGTCCCGCCAGAGCCAGGAGCTCCGGGTCCCAGGCGCGCTGCGCCACGTCCAGCATCTGGGTGGTGCTGGCGTTGCTGTACTCGTTGGCCATCACCCCGCACAGGCGGTAGTGCAGGTAGTCGGGCAGCATGAGGAAGTGCTGCGCGTCCCGCAGCCAGCCCGGGTGGCGGCCCGCGGTCTGGGCCAGCTGGACCAGGGTGTTCAGGGGCAGGAACTGGATGCCGGTGCGCCGGTAGACCTGCTCGGCGGGCATCCGCGCCAGCAGCTGCTCCAGCACCCCCTGGGTCCGGCCGTCCCGGTAGGATACGGCCGGACCCAGGCGCCGCTGTTCGCCGTCCAGCAGGACATAGTCCACCCCCCAGCTGTCGATGCCCACGCTCTGGATCGGCGCCTGCCGCTGGGCGAGCCGCAGGCCATGGACCGCCTGGGCCTCGATGAGGTCCAGGTCCCAGCAGTCGTACCCGGTCTCCGTATCCCGGAACAGGGGGGTGGGGAAGCGGTGCGCCTCCTCCAGGTCCAGGCGGCCGGCACGACAGGTGACGGTCACGACCCGCCCGCTGCCGGCTCCCAGATCGATGGCGATGGCGCTTGCTTCAGTCACGTTCATGCTCCAGGGGGATGCGGTGGGGGGGGCGGAGCCTAACTGAGCCGTTCGGCGGCCGAACCGGCCACGAACACCTTCAGGTTCTGGGTGACGGCCTGGGCCACGAAGGCCTGGAGCACCTGGGTCAGGCTGGCCTCCTCCACGTAGGCCACGGTGATGTGGTTGGACTGGTGGCCGGCCATCAGTTCGTCCCGGCCCACGCCGTCCAGGACGCAGTTGAGCAGGGGCCACTGGGGGGTGGTGGCGTCGAGCCGGCGCTGGAACTCGGCCGCCGGCAGTTCCACGGCGGTGCCGGTGCCCACGTGCAGGATGGCCTGGGTGCCTTCGTAGTGGGCCCGGGCCCAGATCAGCCGCCCGGCCTTGCCCTGGCCGGCGATGGTGGCGCCGCCCAGCGGGAAGTACATCGGCGGCTGGCGGTAGCCGGTGGCGCCCGCGATGCCGCCCTTGAGGTGCTCGAACGGCACGGCCCCGGAGATCTCCAGGTCCCAGTAGAAGGTGCCCTGGAATTCGCTGCCCCAGCGCAGATCGTGGAGGGTGGTCTCGGCGGGCAGGCCCAGCGACTCCAGCAGGCGCCACAGCATGACCTGCGGGATGGCCGTGCCCATGTCCACCTCGTTGACGCAGGGGATCGGGTGGCCGGGACGGATGATCCGGCCATCCACGTCGGGGATGGGGAAGCGTTCGGTGGAGCCGATGGCGCCCTCGGCGAAGTCCGAGGCGGCGCAGGAGTGGGCCAGGCCCTGCTGGTACTGCACGCCCACCGCCGACAGGCCGAAGCGCTCGGTGAAGCGGGCCATGGCGATCAGCATGGCGCACTGCTCCTGGACCTGCTCCCGGGTCAGCTCGGTGGCGCCGTCCTGGCCATACTGGAACTTCATGCCGCGGGTCTCGTACCAGGCCAGGCAGGCCTCGCGCAGATCCTGGGGCACCTTGGCCATCTCCACCAGCAGCGCCGACTGGGACAGGGACTCCATGGGCAGGCCGATGTCCACCAGGGCCTTCTGCGGGAACACGCCGTTCATCATGCCCATGCAGAAGCTGTCGAACAGGCCGATGATCTCCTTGTGGGCGAGGATGTAGCGACCCACCTGGACGCCCTGCTGGCCGGCAGGTGTGCCCAGCACCGGATGCGTGCCGTCCACCGGGTGCAGGTAGCTGGTGTCGTGGACGATGGTGCCGGTCTTCAGCCAGGCCTCCAGGCCCTGGAAGAACAACGGATCGTCGAAGTCGGAGGACCACAGGCGGGAGTGCGGCTTGCCCAGGCTGTTGAGGGTGGCGGACAGGCACAGCATGCCCACCAGGCCGGGCCAGGTGCCGTCGAAGTTAGCCAGCAGGAGCACCGGGCCCCGGTGCTGGACCAGGCTGGGTGCCAGGTGATGGGAGTACTGCCAGGCGGTGAGCAGTACGATGAGCGGGGCGTCGCTGGCGATACCTTCCAGCAGATCAGAGCCCTCCCGCTGGCTGCTGATGAAGCCGTGGCCCCGGTCGCTGTGGATGGGGTGGGCGCGCCTGGTCCGCAGTCCGAAACGGCTGGCCATGGCCTGCTCGAGCTTCTGCTCGTACTTGAGCTGGACGGGCCAGCAGCTGACATTGGCCGATTCGCGCAGATCGGCGTTGGTGAGGATCAGGATTTCACCCGCACCCGGCTTGATGGGCGCTGGGCTGGGGGGAAGGGTCAAGGTGCGCATGGCGTGTCCTTGTAGAGGTGGCCGGGGAAGGCCGGGGAACGTGCACGGGTGCGTCCGGACCCAGGGCACGACGCAAGCGCGATGGGCGTTCCGACCCGCGTCGCGCTTCCGCGGCCCTGGGGTCCGGAGGCATCCCTTTCGATGTGAAGGGTGTGCTGCTATCTCAAGTTAGCTCTGTGCTTTTTCCTGTTAGCAAAACTACCCGTGGATCGGGCCGGCCACAAGCCTCTTTTGCAAAAAAATTCCCGGGTCCGGGAACCGTTCGGCCTTGTGTTCGGTCGGTTGGTCCATCAAAGCAGGTCGTCGCGGCCCATGGCCTGGAGCCGCGCGACGATCCGCTTCACGTCCTGGGCCCGGTCCTTGCGGCAGATCAGCAGCGCGTCGGGCTCGTCCACCACGATCAGGTCCTCCAGTCCGGCCCCGGCGATGAGCCGGCGCTCGCCGAACACGGCGCAGCCGTGGCTGTCCAGCAGGAGGGCGGGGCCGACCCGCACATTGCCATCGGCATCGGCCTCGTGGAAGGCCACCACGGCCGGCCAGGAGCCCACGTCCGACCAGCGGAAGCGGGCCGGCACCATGGCCACGTTGGCCGAGCGCTCCATGAGCGCATAGTCGATGGAGATGCTGGGCAGGCGTCCGTAGGCCCCGGGCAGATCCGCCGGACGGGCTCCCGCCACCACCCAGGCGTCCAGCGGCTCCAGCAGCTCCGGGCAGTGCAGGCTCATCTGGGCCCGGAAATCCCGCAGGGTCCACACGAACATGCCGGCGTTCCAGTAGTGGCGGCCGGATTCCAGGTAGCTCAGGGCCGTGGCCGGGTCGGGCTTTTCCCGGAAGGCCCGCACCGGCAGCACGGCGCCCGCGCCGGTGGTCTCGATGTAGCCGTAGCCGGTCTCCGGGGCGCAGGGCCGCAGGCCGAAGGTGACCAGATCGTGCTGCGTGCAGGCGTGCTGGACCGCCGTGTCCAGATCCTCCAGGAACCGGTCGCCGTCGCCGATCCAGGCGTCGGCGCTGAGCACCACCATCACGCCGTCCGGCACCCGCCGCTCCAGGGCGACCAGGGCCAGGGCCAGGCAGGGCGCGGTGTTGCGCCCCTCGGGCTCCACCAGCACGTTGCCGGCGGGCAGCTCCGGCAGCATCCGCCGGGTGTCCCCGGCCAGCGCCTCGGTGGTCAGCACGAAGATGTCCTCGGGGCGGAAAGCGCCGTCCAGCCGGCGCACGGTCTGCTCCAGCAGCGAGGTCCCGCCCACCATGGTCAGGAACTGCTTGGGCCGACTGGCCCGGGAGCGCGGCCAGAAGCGGGTGCCGCGGCCACCGGCCATGATGAGGGCGAGCTTGTGGGGAAAGGTTTGGCTGGGGGGCATCTTGGGGGATCCTGTTCGGGGGCAGATGGATAGAGAGCCCGCATCGCGACGAGGGATGCGGGCGATGCGGGCGGTTCGGGTGGCCTCGGGCCCCGGCGGGGCGCCGGCCTCAGTCCCCCGCGGGGCCTTGGGCCAGCCTGGCCTTGAGATCGGTGCTGGACCGGGGCGCCAGGCCGGCCTTGGGGGTGCGCTGGAGCACCACGTACTCGATGCCATGGGCGCGGCAGAAGGCGGCCTTTTCGGGCTTGTCGCCGTCCTCGTTCACGGCATAGACGTCCGGGCGCAGCCGGGCGATCTCGGGCTCGGCGTCCAGCCAGCCGTCGCCGGAGGAGACCAGGGCCTGGTGGACGAAGCGGATGGCGCCGCAGAGGTAGCTGCGCTCCTGCTCCGGGAACAGGGGATGCCCGGGGCCCTTGAGCAGCTGGATGTTGCGGTCGTGGCCCACCACCACGTAGAGATCGCCCAGGGCCGAGACTTCCTCCAGGAACCGCACGTGGCCCGTGTGGAACCAGTCGAAGCTGCCCGTTACCAGCACCTTGCGGCGGCCGGGGGTGGGCGGACCGGGTTCCCAGGCCGGATGGCCGGCCAGATCCGCGTCGGTGAGCACGCGGCAGTCCAGGCCCCGGGCCCGGCAGAAGGCCACCTGGTCCGGATGGCCGACGCGACCGTCCACCACCCACAGCACGGAGGGAGCCTGGTCGTCCGAGGGATCGGCCGGATCAGCCGGCCGATCCACGATGCGGGCGTCCCGGACGAAGCGGACGGACTCCAGGAAGTAGAGCCGCTCGGCGGCGGGAAAGCGCGGCTCCCGGCCGGTGGCCTGCCGCACGGCCGCGTCGGACCATAGCCGGGCATGGATCTCCCCGAACCGCGCGGCCTCCTGGAGGAACCGGATCTCCCGGGAGCCCGGGTTGTCGAACGGAAGGGATACCACGACATGGGGGACAGGGGGGACATGGGTCATGGCAGGGCTACTCCAGGCGGATGGCGACGTGGAAGGATCCGGGCACGGGCTGCTCCGAGACCACGAACAGGTAGCCCCCCCCGCAGCCCGAGTACATCGCCCCCAGGTGATTGGCCTGGTAGTGGTGCAGCAGGGCCAGCAGGTCCACCTGCACCGCCGGGTGGCGGACCGTGCAGGGCAGGATCGCCTCCCAGCAGTCCATGCAGGCGTTGAAGGAGGCGCCCAGGGCCCGCGGGTCCCTGGCCAGGATCGCGGCGTAGCAGTCCTTGCCGGTCTGGCCCAGCCGCTGGATCCAGGTGGGATCCAGGTGCTTTTCCAGCAGGGGGTTGTAGCCCTCGGGGCGGGAGCCCACCGGCAGCACGTGCAGTACCCCTTCCAGCCAGCGGGCGATGCCGGGATCCCGGTTGGTTTCGATATGCCGGGGATAGATGCCGTCCCGGTAGGCATGATCGTAGTCCAGGCGGTTCACGCCGGGGTAGATCAGGCCGATCATGTCCTGGGTGCCGGAAGGCTCCGCCCGGCCCTGGTTCTCGGCGCGGTACAGCTCCTCCACCAGCTGGCCGGGGTCGCCCGCGGGCAGGCGGCCCCAGATCCGGCGGATCACGGACCGGGTGCCGGTGGCGATGCCGGCGCGCTCCATCCAGTGGAAGGCGGGCTGCACCCCCACCACCACCATGGAGCCGGGGGGGGTGGGGTTCAGCTGCGAGCAGAAGGGCTGGTCGATCCAGCCTCCGGCCAGGGCCAGGCGGTAGGGGATCTCGCCGACCACGTCCTGGATCCGGTGAACAGGCGCGTTGGGCACGACGGTCCCCGCCTAGAGATCACGGACGGTGTGCTTGCCCGCCTTGCGGTCCTGGATCTGCTGATCGATCCAGGCGAAGGTGCGCTCCATGCCCGTGCGCAGGGGCAGCGACGGCTCCCAGCCCAGGATCTGCTGGATGAAGGTGTTGTCGCTGTTGCGCCCGGCCACGCCGCGGGGCGCGTTCAGGTCATGGGTGCGCTCGAGCTGGACGCCGCCGATGGCTTCGGCCATGGTCACCAGATCGTTGATGGCGATCAGCTCGCTGGAGCCCAGGTTGATGGGGGTGGCGATCAGCTTCTCGCAGTGCGCGATCTGGTCGATGCCGTGCACGCAGTCGTCGATATACATGAAGCTGCGGGTCTGGGTGCCGTCGCCCCAGATCTCGATCGCCTTCACGCCGGAGTTGCGGGCCTCGAGCACCTTGCGGCAGATGGCGGCGGGGGCCTTTTCGCGGCCGCCGTCCCAGGTGCCCCAGGGGCCGTAGACATTGTGGAAGCGGGCGATGAAGGTCTTCATGCCGCGCTCGGCCCAGTACTCCTGGCAGAACATCTCCGAGATCAGCTTCTCCCAGCCGTAGCCCCGTTCCGACATGGCCGGATAGGCGTCGGACTCCTTGAGCGCCCGCACGTTGGGATCCGCCTGCAGGGTGGTGTTGTAGGCGCAGGCGGAGGAGGAGTAGAAGTAGCGCTTGGCGCCGGCCCGGTAGGCGGACTCGATCATATGGGTGTTGATCAGCACGCTGCGCAGGCACTCCACCCGGAACCGCTCGATGAAGCCCATGCCGCCCATGTCCGCGGCCAGGTTGTAGACCTCCGTGGCGCCTTCCACGGCGCGCCGGCAGTTCTGCTCGTCGGAGAGGTCCAGGCAGAGGCATTCCACGCCAGGGGTGCGCTGGTACCATACCGGCAGCGGCTTCTTGTCGATGGCCCGGATGCGGGTGAAGCCCTTGTCGCTGAAGTAGCGAACCAGGGCCCCCCCGATGAAACCTCCGGCACCCGCGACTACGATCAGATCGTCCTTGGCCATCGTTGAACTCCTTTTCCAGGTGGAGCGAGCGGCATACCTGGTATGCCCGATCGCATGGTTAAAATTGCCCCCATTGCCCAAGGGTCATGGCAATTATCCCGCCCTGGTTCCGGACGGAAATGGACATTCTTTGCCAATACATGCATATTATTGACCAGACCCTGGCGCTGGCGGGCGCGCCCATGGCCCGGCCCGGGGATCGCTGGCCGGGCCGCGGGCCGGCGCAACCGCCCACGGCAAGGGGGCCGGAGCGCCGGCGGTCGATTCGGCTTTCCGGGTTCGGCCAAGTTCCGGGCGCGATCCGCCGGGGGGACCCTGGAGGATGTTGTCCGGGCCGGGACCGGGTCCCGCGCCTGGAACCCGGGAGACGCCCGGCCTGAGTCAAGAATGTCCATCCGTTAGCCAAAAATGTCCATTTACTATCCGGAAATAGGAACGACAATCTTGCGAACACTGAACAGAACTGACGAAGGGTCGGAGACCGTCCTCGCCCGCTCCCGGGTCGTGGCCACGGCTGGGCTTCCGCGCCGCAAGGGCAAGGATGTTCATCCTGGGCGGCAGGAGGGTTTTTGACCGGCAAGCAGGCTAACCCGCGGTCCTGTGGACCGTTCCCTTTTCGAGGAGCATTGCATGCGAAAGGCTCTACCGCTCGTACTCGCCCTGTCGTTCGGCTCTATGCTCGCCTTCGGCCAGGAGGTGGCCGTGGTCGTCAAGACCGGCAATTCCAGCTTCTGGCAGAACGTCCAGACCGGCTGTTTCGATGCCCAGAAGGAGCTGCGCAAGGGCTCGCCCAAGTTCTCGGTCACCTTCCTGGGCCCCCAGGCCGAGTCCAACGTGAACGAGGAGATCAACATCGTCGAAAGCGCCATCGACCGCGGGGCCAAGGCCATCGTGCTGGCCCCCTCCGACACCACCGCCCTGATCCCGGTGGTCAAGAAGGCCAAGGCCGCCGGCATCAAGGTCATCATCATCGATTCCAAGCTGGAGGGGGACGCGGCCAACTACGAGTCCTTCCTGGCCACCGACAACAAGGCCGCCGGCGAAGCCTGCGCCAAGGAGCTGATCGCCCGGGTCAAGGCCAGCACCGGCAAGGACACCGGCAACATCGCGGTGGAATCCTACGTGGCCGGCGTGGGCTCCGAAGTGGGCCGGGTGGGCGGCTTCAAGGACTACATCGCCAGGAACTCCAAGCTCAAGGTCGTGTCGACCCAGTACTCCCAGTCGGACCAGGTGACCGCGCTCAACCAGGTCACCAACATGCTGAACTCGAACCCGGACCTGGTGGGCATCTTCGGCGCCAATGAGCCGTCCGCGGTGGGCATGGGCCGCGCCATCGCCCAGGCCGGGCTGGCCGGCAAGATCGTCGCCGTGGGCTTCGACGGCAACGGCGTGCTGCAGAACTTCGTCAAGGACGGCACGCTCCAGGCCATCTGTGTGCAGAGCTCCTACAACATGGGCTACCTGGGGGTGAAGACCGCCTTCGAGGTGGCCATCGGCAGGAAGAAGATCGCCAACTACGTGGACACCGGCTTCCTGCTGGTGACCAAGGACAACATCGCCTCCACCCAGGCGAAAAACGTACTCTATTGATACTCCAAGCTTTCGGGGTGGGATGTGTAGAATTGACCTCATCCCATCCCGAAAGGACCGCGTGACCCCGGAGCCCGGACCGCAACCCGCATTCTTTTCCGCGCAGATCATGGAGGCGCGGCGGTTCTGCCTGGACCTGAACCCTCCGGACGGGACTCGGCTGGCGGTGGTCTGCGGCGGCAACGAGAACTGCGGTCCCGACTATGTATTGAGCCGCAGCACGTTCCCGTACTGGGGCCTGGAGTTCGTGGCCCAGGGCCAGGGCCGGCTGAGCCTGGCCGGGCAGTCCCACGCGCTGGTGGCCGGCACCGTGTTCTCCTACGGCCCGGATATCGCCCAGGAGATCCTCCCCGGCGAGCGCGGCCCCCTGGTGAAGTACTTCGTGGATTTCGCCGGCGAGGAGGCGGAGCGGCTGCTGCGGCGCCATGGACCCGTCCCCGGCACCGTCATCCAGACCTCAGCGCCCAACGAAGTGCTGGCGCTGTTCGATAACCTCATCCGGGAGGGGCTGAGCGGGACCCCCCTCAGCCCGCAGATCACCGCGGTGATCCTGGAGCACCTGATCCTCAAGATCGCCGACACCGCCATCCCGGCCGGGGCCGCGGACACCCCGGCGTTCTCCACCTACCGGCGCTGCCAGCGCTACCTGGAGCTGCACTGGCAGGAACTGACCAGCCTGGACCAGGCCGCCCAGCAGTGCCACGTGGATCCGGCCTACCTCTGCCGGCTGTTCAACCGCTTCGATCACCAAAGCCCGTACCAGTTCCTGCTGCGGCTGCGCATGACCCGGGGCGCGGAACTGCTGCTGACCCCCGGCGCCTCGGTGAAGCAGGTGGCCGAGGACCTGGGCTTCGCCGACGCGTTCCATTTTTCCCGGACCTTCAAGAAGCTGATGGGGCTGCCGCCCGCGCACTTCGCCCGGCTGCGGCACCGCGCCTGAGGTGCGCCGTGTCGCGGCCACCGCCAAAGGGGTCCTGGCCACCACCCTGGCCGTGCTAACTTTGGAGGCGATGACGCCCTGGCCCCTCTCCCTGCAACTGCTCCGGTTCTACCCCAAGCGGCTGGGTTCCGCCGTGGTGGGGTGGGCCGCGTCGCGGACGCTTCCGGTCGCTTGGCGCGGCCCGCTGCTGGGTGCCTTCGCCCGGGCCTACCGGCTGGACCTGGACGAGGCGGAACGGCCCCTGGTGGACTATCCCAGCCTGCAGGCCCTGTTCACCCGCAGGCTCAAGCCCGGGCTGCGGCCCCAGGCCGAGCCGGTGGCGGGCTTCGTCAACAGCCCGGTGGACGGCCGGATGGTGGCCTGCGGCCGGATCCAGGCCGGCCAGGCCATCCAGGCCAAGGGCCTGCCGTACCGCATCGAGGAGCTGCTCAAGCACGACCCCCGGGCCAGCCGGTTCGATGGCGGGCACTACCTCACCCTCTACCTGTCGCCCCAGGACTACCACCGCATCCATGTGCCGGTGGAGGGCCTGGTGGACCAGGTGAGCCGGGTGGAGGGCGAACTCTGGCCGGTGAACCCTGCCAGCACCACCCATGTGCCGCGCCTGTACGAACGGAATCGCCGGGCCGCCTGGGTGGCCCGCGGCGCCGGGCCCGACCAGGGCCTGGAGGTGGCCGCGGTGCTGGTGGGGGCCACCCACGTGGGCGGCGTGCTCATCGATCCCTGCTGGCTGGGCGGCCGGGCCCTGCCCCGGGACGGCGCCCTGGCGGTGCCGGGCCTGCCCTGCGCGCCGGGCCAGGATCTGGGCACCTTCCAGTTCGGCTCCACCGTGGTGCTGCTCATCGGCGGGCCCCGGGCCGACCAGTGGCGACCCGCCCTGGAAGCCGGGCCGGTGCGGGTGGGACAGCGGCTCGGCTGTTTCCATTCCTGAAGCGGGGGCGACGTGGCGGCAGAACCCTTGGACAGCTACGAACCGCTCTGGGAGCCCGGCGGCGATCTGCCCGGGGCCCTGGAGGCCCTGCTGGTCTCCAGCGGCGAGGTGCTGGACCTGGCCCGGCTGCGCGAACTGACCGGCCTGGGGGAGGGCATCCTGCGCCAGGGCCTGGACAAGCTCCAGGACCGCCTGGTGCCGCCCCGGGGCCTGCGCCTGCTGGAGGTGGGCGGCGGCTGGCGCATGGCCGCCGCGCCGGAGTACCAGACCCTGGTGGCCAAGCTGGTGACCACCATCCGCGGCGGCCGGCTCACCCCGGCCCAGGTGGAGACCCTGGCCATCGTTGCCTACCGCCAGCCGGTCACCATGCCCGAGATCAACGAGCTGCGCGGGGTCACCAGCTGTTCCAACCAGATGAAGCTGCTGCTGGAGCGGGAACTGATCCTGCCGGTGGGGCGCAAGCCGGTGGTGGGGCGGCCCATGATGTACGCCACCAGCCTGAAGTTCCTGCTCCATTTCGGGCTCAAGTCGCTGGCCGACCTGCCCCGGCTGGGGGACTTCGGCGAAGGCAACCTGGAGGCCCTGGCTCTGGCCCGGCTGGAGCCGCCGGAACTGCCGGCCAGTGGCGGCTTGTTCGACGGCTTGGACGACTTGCCCGGGACCGATGAGGATTCGATGACCGGCCTGGAGGAGGCACCCCATGACTGACCCGCGCGCGAGCCATTCGGAGACCCCGGCGCCCGAGACGCCGGTGCCGCCGGTCAACGCGGCCAGCTACAAGGGCTGGACCCGGCCCGGGCCGGAACCCCCCGGCGGCGTGGCGCCGGAGCCGGGGGAGACCCTGGACCATCTGTGCGGCCACTTCCGCATCTTCCAGTACGCCAAGGGGCACCGCTGTTCCACGGACGATCTGTTGACCGCCTGGTACGGCACCACCTGGTGCCCCCAGGCCCGGCGTATCGCCGATCTGGGCTCCGGCATCGGCAGCGTGGGCATGGCGGCCGCCTGGCGCTGTCCCGGCGCCACGGTGCACACGGTGGAGGCCCAGGACATTTCCGCCCGCCTGGCGCGCAAGAGCGTGGCCTACAACGGCCTGCAGGACCGCTACCGGATCGAGGAAGGGGATCTGCGCGACCCGGACCTGTTCCGGGGGGAGGTGTTCGATCTGGTGCTGGGCTCGCCGCCGTACTGGCCGGTGGGCACCCGGATGGAGGCCAGCCATCCCCAGGCGGTGCCGGCCCGGCTGGAGGTGCGCGGAGACATCGGCGACTACGCCCTGGCCGCGGCGCGGATCCTGGCTCCGGGCGGGGTGTTCGCCTGCGTGTTCCCCCTGGACCAGGTGGCGCGGGCGGAGCGGGCCTACGCCGGCGCCGATCTGCTGCTGCTGCACCGGCAGGACGTGATCTTCAAGGAGGGGTCGCCCTACGGCGTGGCCCTGTTCGCCGGATCCCGGCGCGCCGACCTGCCGCCCGACTTCCAGGACGCCGCGGCCCTGCCGGCCCTGGCGGCGCCCATCACCGTGCGCCGGCGCGATGGCCAGGTGGATCCCAGCATCGCACTGGTGCGTCTGGCCATGGGCTTTCCTCCCGGGCTGGGCGGGGCGCGAAACTTGCCTGGTTCCCGTACCGGGTCGATAGATTGAAACGAGGCTAGCCATGGATCGAGGCACACTGATCGGCTTTCTGCTGGGCCTGGGCCTGCTGGTCCTGGTCATCGCCATGGGGCCGAACCCCCGGGTGTTCCTGCATCCGGCCAGCCTGGTGGTGGTATTCGGCGGCATCCTCGCCTCCACCCTGATCCGGTTCCCCCTGGGCAATGTGGGCCAGGCCGTGGCCGTGGCCTCCCGGGCCTTCTTCACCCAGGCCGCCTCGCCGCACGCCGTGGTGACCCACCTGGTGGCCCTGAGCCAGCGGGCCCGGCGGGAGGGCGTACTGGGCCTGGAGAAGCACCTTCCGGACGATCCCTTCATGCGCCAGGGCATCCGCATGCTGGTGGACGGGGTGGGCCGGGAGTACCTGAACGATGTGCTCACCCAGGACATGCACGCCACCCAGGAGCGCCACGCCCTGGGCCAGGAGATCTTCCGCTTCATCGCCACCGCGGCGCCCAGCTTCGGCATGGTGGGCACCCTCATCGGCATGGTCCAGCTGTTCGTGAGCATCAAGGATCCGTCCGGCATCGGCCAGGGCATGGCCCTGAGCCTGCTGTCCACCTTCTACGGGGCCGTGATCGCATACCTGTTCGCCATCCCCATCTCCGGCAAGCTGGAGTTCCGCTCCCGGGAGGAGCTGCAGAACAAGCGGCTGATGCTGGAGGGGATCCTGGGCATCGCCGCGGAGATGAACCCCGGCCAGCTGGAAGAGCAGCTCAACGCGTCCCTGGCGCCCCGGTACAAGACCCGCCGGGGCGAGGTGGGCCGTGGCTAGGGTCCCGCAGCGGCCAGTCCGCCGCAAGGACGACTTCGAGGGGCTCTGGTTCATCACCTTCGCCGACCTCATGGTCCAGCTCATGGCCTTCTTCGCGGTGATCTATTCGTTTTCCGCCCGGGACCAGTACAAGCTGCAGCAGGTGCTGCAGTCGTTCCAGCACGAGCTGGGCGTCCAGAAGGACGGCATCCTGCCCGGGTCCCTGGGCATCGATCCGGCCCGGGCGGCGGATCTGGAAAAGCACCTGTCCGATCTCAAACCGGTCGAGGGGGAGGACGTGGGGGTGCGCATGCGCATCGTCAGCTTCCGCGGCGCGGTGCTGTTCGAGGAGGGCTCCGCCGAGGTGCCGGCGGTGTTCCTGCCGCTGCTCATCCGCATCGGCGACATGTCCCGGGAATATCCCGGCTTCACCCTGGTGTGCGAAGGCCACGCCGCCCCCGGGGAGCGGGGCCCCCGGGGCGGGGACGCCCTGGCCCTGAGCGGGGAGCGGGCCCAGGCGGTGGTGCGTTTCCTGGACCGCCAGGGCGTGGATCCGGCCAGCATGGCCGCCGAGGCGCACGGCGATTCCCAGGTGGACGGCGATCCCCGCAGCCCCGAAGGCCGCGCCCTGCAGCGGCGGGTGCGTTTCCGCTTCCAGCGGGTGGCCGAGCGGTAACCCTGAATGCAGAAGGCCCCGCGGTTGCGGGGCCTTCTGCGTTCAGGGATTGCCGTTCGTTAGTCTTCCGGCTCGTCGTATTCGGCGTTGTGCCAGACGGCCTGGACGTCATCGTTGTCTTCCAGCAGATCGATGAGCTTCAGGAAGGACTTGAGCTTGTCCCCGGCCATGGCCACCTTGACCGAGGCGGTGCGGACGATGCCGCCCTCGATCACCGGCAGCTTGGCGGCGTCCACGGCGTCCTTGACGGTCTGGTAGGCGTTGGGGTCGGTGGTGATCACCCAGGCGCCGTCTTCGCTGCGCACGTCGTCGGCACCGGCCTCCAGCGCCACCTCCATGATCTGGTCCTCGGAGATCTCCGGTTCCACCACGATCTGGCCCTGCTTGACGAACATGTAGGCCACCGAGTTGGAGGCGCCCAGTTCGTTGCCGAACTTGGTGAAGAAGCTGCGGATCTCGGGGGTGGTCCGGTTCTTGTTGTCGGTGAGGGCTTCCACGATGATGGCCGCGCCGCCGGGGCCGTAGCCCTCGTACATCACGTCCTCGTAGTTCACCCCTTCCAGCTCGCCGGTGCCCTTCTTGATGGCGCGCTCCCAGTTCTCCTTGGGCAGGTTGCTGGCCTTGGCCAGATCCACCGCCAGCCGGAGCCGGGCGTTGGCGGCCACGTCACCGCCGCCCAACCGCGCCGCCACGGTGATTTCCTTGAGTACCCGGGTGAAGACCTTCCCCCGCTTGGCGTCCAGGGCGCCCTTCTTGTGCTTGATCGTTGACCATTTGCTGTGGCCGGACATGGACTACTCCGAGAAATGAATTACACGTTCATCAGCCGCGCAGGGCGCGCTTGGAGACCCGGGCGAATGGTGGCGGTTCCTGGCGGATCATGGGCCGCTCCAGCATGAACTGGAACCACTGGTCGCCGTAGACCTTCATCTTCATGGGTCGGTTGTTTTGCAGATTGTTGCGGTTCACCAGCAGGCGCTCGTCGTCCTTGCAGATCTTAAGGCCCTGGTTGAGCACCGCCACGGCCTTTTCCCGGTCCTTCATCTCGTTGAGCACATACGCGTACACCGCGTAGAGCAGGCTCTCCTTCTTGCCCGACTTCAGGGCCAGCTGGAAGGTCTGCCGGGCCTGCTTCTTTTCGCCCCGCTTCCACAGCAGGATCCCGAGCATGGCCTTCGCAATGTAGTGCTGGAGGCTGGCGGAGCGGAGCAGGGGCTCGGCCAGGTCGTTCTTCTTGCGCAGGTACTGCACCACCCCGATCTGGCCATCGATGGAGCCCTTGATCAGGAACTGCCACTTGTTGAACTGATAGCCTTCCTTCATGATCTCGATGGCCTGGTCGAACTGCTGCTTCTTCATGGCCTCGGAAGCGCGGTTGAAGATCGCCTCCAGCCGGCCCTGGATCCGGCGGCCCAGGTAGATGAACATCGCCACCCCGGCGATCAGGCCCAGGGGAAAGGTGATCCAGCCAGTGATGTGCAACAGCGATAGCAGAAGGGCCACGACGATGGCAACGCCAAGGCCCGAAAGAACATTCAACACAGCTGCTCCCGGGGGTAGACCGCAATAGGGCCGAATGCCTATCTTACCGGCACTTCACTGGACAAGCCATACGAGGATTCCGGGCTTTGCCCGGAATTCCTCGCAGGGGTCCAAGGTCCTTGGCCATCCAGGGGCGAGACGCGCCCCGGGATAGCCAACCGCGCGGTCGCAGCCAGCAGGCAGGCGGATCGCACGTCCTGGTATCGCTTCAGCTGAGGACGCCCGTGCGCAGCCGGGGAGCGCGCTTGCGGCGGACCGTGCGGCGCGGGGTGGGGACGGCCGCCTCGGCGACCTTCCGGGGCCGGCCCGGCGCGCGCTTGGGCTTCTCCGCGACCTTGACGGGAACCTTGCCCGCCTTCTTGACCGGCTTGGCCTTCTTCAGGGCTTCCTTGCGCACCAGGGCGTTGGCTGCCCGCCCGGTAACCACCACCCGGCTGCCGTCCTTGAGCCGCTTCACCTTGCTGCCCGGCTTGCGGCCGCGCTTGACGGCCATGATCAGCGGCTCGGATTCCAGCAGCTCCCGCTCCAGGTTGGCCTGCAGCGCCATCATCTCGCCGTTGTCCACCTCGTGGTCGTGCTGGCACAGGTGCAGGAACCCGTGGATGACCAGGGTCTCCACTTCCCGGCGGCGGCTCACGCCGAGCTTTTTAGCCATTTTTTCCGCGACGGGCAGGCTGATGACCAGGTCACCCAGATGCTGGAAGGCACCTTTTTCTGGATTTGCCGGAAAGCTGAGGATATCGGTGGTTTGGTTGACTTCCCGGTGTTCGCGGTTCAGCTTGCGCATGGCCCGGTCATCAAGATAAGTGATGGAAATACCTTCCGCCTGGGGCGCCAGTTGGTCCCGCAGCTTCTGCAGAAGGTCGCCCAGGGAACGCTCTCCGGGGCCTCTGAGCTTGCTGCGGCTGGACCAGTCAATCTTAAAGGGTCTAGTGTCTTCGCTCATCTGGTCCTCGCTCAAAAAGAATCATCCTGATAGTTACAGTATTTGAAATGTGGTTTTTTTTGTCAATACCGATATTAGGCCAGTGAAAATTCTTTTTAGATGGAGACCCAGCCCGTTCTTGAATACAATAAATAATGAATTCAGCAAGCGTTGCATGCAAACGGCGCCAGCCTTCAGGCCGTACCGGCCCTTCTGCCCGTTTCCGGCTTGTGGCCGCTATTACTCATAATGCACCTATGTATTCGCATTCATGGCCCCGTTGCGGGAGGACGGTGTATTTTGGACGGATGCATCCGACCCTGCCCGCCCCGCTCCAGGAACCCATCGCCCGCTACCTGGCGCTGCTGGATCAATGGAGCCGCACCCACGCCCTCACGTCCCTGGAAAAGGAGGAGCGGTTCGAGGAATTGATCCTGGATTCCATGGCTTTGCTGCCATTCCTCGCGCCGCTCGCGGCCGGCTCCACGGTGGTGGACTTCGGCACCGGCATGGGCATCCCGGCGGTGCCGATCGCCCTGGCCCGGCCCGACCTGACGGTGGTCGCCCTGGACAAGTCCAGCAAGAAGATCGCCTTCGTGCGTCAGGCCGGGCTGGAACTGCACCTGGCCAATCTTGCGCCCAGGGTCGGCCGGGCCGAGCAGCTCCCGCCCCTGGCCGCCCAGGCCGGGGTGGCCAAGGCGGTGGGGACGCTGGACCTGCTCACGGGATGGTGGCGCCGGCACGGGCAGCCCGAAGCCCCGCTGCTGGCCCTCAAGGGCCCCCAGGGGCCGCCGGAGACCGGGGGGCACTGGGAGGCTCCGGCGGGCTTCCGGCTGTGCCTGCACCCCTACCAGCTGCCCAGCCGCGGGCAGCGGGTGGTGGTGGAGTTGCGGGGCCTCAGCGGGTGAGGGTGTCGCCCACCAGGGTCTCGCTGTTGCTGCGCAGGATGCGGCAGGTGGCCGAGTGTTCCTCGGTCCGCACGACCATGAACTGGCCCAGGTAGAAGGTGGTCATGGCCTTGGCCTTCTTGTTGCCGGGATCCAGCAGCATGCTCCGCCCGCTGAGCAGGATGTCGCCGACGTTGAAGCCGTCGCTGGTGCCCCGGTCGATGATCACCATGTCCCCGGCCGCGGCCGCGGCCTTGGTGTCCGGGATGAACATCACCCTGGGGGTGGGATCCTTGAGCTGCACCGGGTTGCCGGTGTCGGTGCGCAGGCGCAGCGGGATGGCTGGCGGCTCGGTGTAGGGCAGCGCGTAGCTCCCCTGGGTGATGCCGGCCAGGCACTTCTCGATGACCGCCACGGCGTTGCCGGGATAGATCTCGGTGACGCGGACGATGCCCTCCTGCTGCAGGATGGCCCCCAGTTTGGTCCGGCGGTGCGTGTCAGTGGGGTTATAGAACTTGGACTCCGCGACGCTGGTGATCACCAGCCGGTCCCCCGGCTTGAGGCCCTGGTCGGAGCCGCCGTCCAGGTAGAGCACGTCGCCCGAGGCCATCAGGTTGCGGGTGGTGTCCTGCTGCCCGACGATCTTGAACGCACCGGCCTTCTTGAAGTAGGCCTCGGCGGAGGACGGCACCAGATAGGGCATGGTGATGAAATCGGCGAAGGCGAAGGCGTACTCGGCCAGCACCGGCTTGGGGACCAGGTGCAAGTCCGGCTGCAGCTCCGCCACATCCTGGGGGGCCAGGTTCTGGTCCTTGGACTGGCCCACCGTGCTGCGGGAGGCTTCCACCAGGATCGGGTCGCCGGGGTAGATCCAGTGCGGATCCTTGACCCACTTGTTCAGCTCCCAGATCTGCGGCCAGGCGAAGGGGTTCGCCAGGTACTTGGTGCCCAGATCCCACAGGGTGTCCCCCTTGACCACGATGTGCACCTCCTGTCCGGGGCCGGGCGTCAGGGTCCTGGGATAGTCCCAGCGGGATCCGTGCGCGGCCACCTTGACGGCCTGGGCCTCGGACTGCGGCGCGTCGTCAGCAGTCCGGGCATACAGCCCCATCGCCAGGAACGGGACCACCGCTAATGCACAAATCCTATGCCTCTGATGCATGAGGTTCTCCCTGGGAGGTTGGATGAATTATAGTACCAACCTTGGAAATAGATGTTGTCTAGTTTTCCGCGGCGCCTTGACTGCGGAAATAAAGGATCCAGGCCTGGGGGCCGCCCATGGGCACCGGTGCCTGGGCGTAGCGCACCACGCAGCGCCCGGCCGGGCTCAGGAGCAGGTCCAGGACCATCTGCCGCAGATCGTCAGAGGGCCCCACCACCACGTGCAGGGTCCGCCAGCCCAGGGCGTAGCCATCCAGGATGCGCTCCTTGAGGCGCTCCTCCGCGTCGCTGCGGGCGTGGCCCTTGAGGTCCAGGCTGCCGTCCACCACGATGGCCATGCCCGCCGCCAGGTGGATCTGCACCTGTTGCTGAATGTTTGATTCATCATCGAGGTGCGATCCGGGCGCCTCCGGCGCCGGGACCTTGGCGGGTGGGGCAAGCGCCGCGAGCGCCTGGGGTTCGGGCGCCGGCGGGACCGGAACGGGCACCGGCGGCACGGTCACCGGAGGAACGGTCGTCACGAGCTCCGGCCTGGGCGCCGCGGCCACGCCCTGGACCCCGGCCGGCAGGATGGGCTTCAGCCCCTTGAGATCGCCCATGGCCTCGCTGAACTCCACCTTGCTGGTGGGTGGCGGGGGCACCGGCTTCATGGCCGGCGGCGGGGCGCTGTCCACCGCGGGCGCGCTGGGACGGGGTGCGCTCCGGGGCCGCAGGCCCATGGCGCTGAGGAAGATGTTGTCCTCCTCCTCGATGGAACTGGAGACCGGGTGCACGGGCTTGGCCTTGGGCGGAGGCACCGCCTTGCCCGACGGTGGTTCCTCCTTGCCCAGTTCCTGTTTCAGTTTGGCGAGATCCTTTTTCCAGGGCATGGTCGACTCCGATTGTTTCTAGGGTAGCCCGCTCTGGCCCGGCCCCGCCACCACGCATGCGCCCGGCCACCGGCACCGGGCCGAAGGCGCAGCGAGCAGACAGCTACCCCGGGGAGGACTGGACTCGGGTCCCAACATGGTGCCCGTAGGTCGGTTCGGTTCCTTGACCTCCGCGCCTACGGCGCTCCGATCAAGGAACCAAGCCGCTTGATGTTCTTACGAGCAAGGCATTGGTTCCCTTATGCCGGGGCCGCAGCGATGTGTTCAGGTTATTTCTAGACAACGGCTTACCCAGCCCCGCAATCCCCCACGCCCTGCGAAGGTGGAACCCACGCATCGCCTGGGGCTGCTTCCTTCCGCTCCCGGTCAGTCGCATCCGCGACTGCCGTAAGCGAACAGGACGCTGGGTCGCCTACCGTCCCTTGCCCATGAGCGCGTCCACGAAGCGCTGGCAGTCAGGATTGGAGGGATCCAGGCGCAGCAGCCGGCGCGCGTAGGCCAGGCGCTCGGGCCTGGGCCGGGCGTCGTCCACCTTCACCTGTTCGAGCTTTTCCGCCACGTAGGCGGTGACAGTGCCCAGCCGGCTGATATCGCTCCGCTCCTTGGCCAGGAAGGCCTGCCAGTCGGCCAGGGCGGTGGCATGGACCTCCTTTTCCCGGCGCAGGGCGGCGAGCAGCCCGTCGATCTCCTTGAGCGAGGTCTCGCTCTGGGCGATGGCGTTGCGGTGCTCGTCCAGGAAGCCCTGGATCTGCGCCTGCAGGCGTTTCTGCTCCAGGGTCAGGGTTCCCTGGCGTTCCAGGGTCTGGAGCCGCTGCTCCTGGGTCGCGGTGGCCTCCCGCCAGGTCTTGAGCTTGGCCTGGTGTTCCGCCACCAGCTTGGCGAAGGTGGCCTCGGCGGTGCTGGCGTTGGTATCCGCGGTGCGGGCGGCCTTGCCCAGATGCTCCACCGCGTCCTCCCAGGCCCCCTCCACCACGCAGGCCCTGGCGGCCAGATCCATCACCCCCACCATGGCGTGCATGGCGTTGTAGTCGGCCGGGTTCACCGTCACCCCGTCCTGCAGGAGCAGGGCCTCGGTGGCCTTGCGCACCGGCGTGCCCAGGCCCTGGTTCAGGCTCTGTTCCCAGACGCCGCGGTTCTCTTTGAAACGATCGGGCAGCCCCTGGGCGGCAACCGGGAGGGCCAGGGCGAGGAGGGCGGGGAGAAGCGGATGCATGGCGGTAAGCCTTTGTTCAGGAAAAGGTCAGGTTGACGCTGCGTTCCAGGATCAGGTGGATCAGCCGTTCCAGCTCATCCACCAGCAGGAACTTGAGGGTGGACCTGGCGTACAGGCTGGACACGGTGGAGGCGGGTTCCGAGGGCGGCAGGCCGCCCTTCAGGATGAAGAAGACCTTGCCCTTCTCCAGCCGGGTCACGTATTTCCAGGGGAGGTGGCCGGCCCCCAGGCGAGCCGCCAGGATCCGCGGCAGGCCCGCATGCTCCACGGTGATGCCGATCTCGTCCACCAGGATATGGGTGCCTTCGATGAGGCCCAGGCCCAGGGTGGAGAACAGGAGCAGCAAACCGCCCACCAGGCAGAGACCGGCCGACACCCCGATGGCGACCCAGAGCATGAGGGTGGGTTCTCCCGCGGCCTCGGCCAGGCGCAGGTTGGCCATGAGCCTGGGCAGGTGGTTCAGCAGCAGGGCCAGGCCGCGGATGCCCACCACCCAGGAACCGGCGCAGAGCAGGGCGGCCAGGGCGCGCTGGGCCAGGCCGGGCCGGAAGACCAGGGGCGAGGTGGCGGACATGGGGTCAGGCTTCGCCCATTTCTGCGAGGATGGCGGCGGCCGCGGCGGCCGGATCCGCCGCGCGGGTGATGGGGCGCCCCACCACCAGCCAGGTGGAGCCGTCCCGCAGGGCCTGGGCCGGGGTGACCACCCGCGCCTGGTCCTGGACCGCCCCGCCCCTGGGCCGGATGCCGGGGGTGAGACGGTGGAACGCCTCGCCGCAGGCGTCACGCACCGCGGCGGCCTCCTGGGCCGAGCAGACCACCCCGTCGCAGCCGCATTCGCTGGCCAGCCGGGCCAGGTGCAGGGCCATGTCGCCGGGATCGGCCGCCAGGCCCAGCCGGGTCAGGGCCTCCCGGTCCAGGCTGGTGAGCACGGTGACACCCAGCAGCTGGGTCCGGCCGCCGCGCTGGCGGTGCAGGCGCACCGCCTCGGCGGCCGCCTCGATCATGGCGGGCCCGCCCTGGGTGTGGATATCGATGAGGGCGGGATCCAGGGGCAGCAGGGCGGCCATGGCCCGGGCCACGGTGGTGGGGATGTCGTGCAGCTTCAGGTCCAGGAACACCGGCGCGTAGCGCTGGATCTCCCGGATGAAGGCGGGGCCCTGGGCGCAGAACAGTTCCAGCCCGACCTTGAGCATGCCCACCCGGCCCTGGAGTTGCCGGGCCAGGGCCACGGCCTCGTCGGCCGTGGGCACATCCAGGGCGACAACGAGGCGGTCAACGGCGGACTTGGGACTGGTCATGGGATCTCCCCCGGCAACTGGCGAACAAAAGGCGTACAACCTGAAAGGACGGGCGCCACCCCTGTCATTCTGGCAGAACTCACCCGATCCCGGCGCCCTGGAGCAGGCCGGTGATCAGGCTCCAGACCATCTGCGACCAGTAGTGCAAACCCCGGCGGGCCGGCTGGGCGGAATAGCTGGCGTGAAGCCGGTCCTTGAGCATGGGATAGTTGCGATCCGGATCCAGGACAGCCACGGTGACCGGGCTGTCGAATTCGTAGGTGGCCCAGCGGTCCTGGCCATCCCAGGTCAGGCGCTGTTCCATGTGATTCTCCAGGCGCACCCACAGAGTGATGGGGTAGCGCAGGCCGCCCCGGCGGAGCAGGGTCACCGTGCCCCGCCGGCCGGGGGAAGCCGACTGGGGGGCGGCGAACACCGGTCCCCTCGGCGAATCCATCCAGCCGCCCTCCAGCACATCCTGGGTACCCACCCGCTGGATCACCACGTCCAGCACCTCGGTCCCATCCACGAAATCGTGCCAGAAGGAGGTCAGGTTCCGCCCGGTAACCTGCTCGGCGATGCGCTGGAAGTCCTGGCCGGTGGGGTGGCGGAAGGCCATGGTCCGGGTGTATTCCTGCACCACCCGATCCATCATCGGCCGACCCAGCAGGGCCTCCAGCTGGTCCAGGACCAGGGGCGGCTTGAACCGGGCGGCGGTCGCGGCGGAGGCCCGGTCCCGGGTCTGGTCCCCGGGCCGGCTCAGGGGATCCACGGCCGGGTCGCGCCAGTAGCCGATCAGGCCCGGGGTGTCGGTCCCCAGCTGGAACCGGCGGCTGCTGAACAGGTTCTGGTCGGCCCGGGCCACGGCCCGCTGGGTAAACCAGGCTGTCAGTCCGTCATCCAGCCATGGTTCCCGCTGGCTGTCGGCCGCCAGCAGGCCATAGAACCATTGGCGGCCCACGCCGAGGGTGGTGGACTGCTCCGGCTGGGTGCGTCGCTGGAGCGGATCGAAAGATCGGGCGGCCGTGGTGATCAGGGTCGGGTATTCCGCCAGGTCGGTGGTCGCGTCCCCCCCGGGGCCGTCCACCAGGGTCAGCACCGGGTACGGGTAGGGGAAGAACCATTCGCCGGCGTGCTTCAGGGCCGCCTGGACCGCCAGCACCTGGCGATCGATGGTACCGGCGCCGGCAGCCTGGAAGAAACTGGCCACCCGCACGCCCCGGTATTCGAAGGCCCGGTAGCGCCAGGCGGCCCGGGGCAGGGCCACCCAGGCGAAATCGTGCACATCCTCGGCGTGCAGTTTCCAGAGGGTGTTGCCCGGGCGCTGCGGGTCGGGGCTCGGGGTCTCCGGGTCGCCGGCGCCGATCCGGGTGCCGGTATGGGCCACGAGCAGGTGCCCGGGGACGGACAGATCCACGTCGTACGTGCCGAAGTCGGCCAGGGGACCCGCCCCGGACTGGCTGGCGGGGCAGTTCCAGCGGTCACCCGCGTAGACCCCGATCTGGGGGAACCACCGGGCGGCCATGAGGCTGTCGCCCTGGCGGCCGCAGGCGTCCCGTCGCCGGGGGAAGCGGCTTTCCCAGGCGAGGTCCAGCCGGATGGTCTCCCCGGGCGCCACCGGGCGCGGCAGGTTCAGCCAGTAGACCGTTTCATCCTCGCCAAAGTGTCCATCCAGGGCGCGGTTGTCCAGCCGTGCCGACAGGATCCGGCAGTAGCCCCAGCTCTGGGCCAGGCTGGCCTGGCCCGCCTGCAGGGGGGCGCGCGACAGGCCGAAGGCGGTCTGGGGCCCCCTGAAGGCATTGAGCTGCAGGTGCAGCGGCAGTTCCTGCGTCGCGGCGGAGCCCGTGTTGCGCCAGGTGATTGTTTCCTGACCGGCCAGGGTCCGGTCGGGCCAGTCCAGCTGCGCCTGGATGCGGTAGTTGGCCACCCGATTGGACTGCGGCGATTCGAACCAGTGATCTGGCGTCCATGCGTCCAGGCGGATCGGGCCCAGCAGCCATCCCATCATCATCAACCAACGCCACATGCCGACCCCAAAACCGCATTCGAGATTAGCGCGATTGCCGCATTAGGGCTTTCCAAAGCATTTCAGGGGTGCTACTATTAAATCTCCGGCGCGGGGTGGAGCAGTCCGGTAGCTCGTTGGGCTCATAACCCAAAGGTCGCAGGTTCAAATCCTGCCCCCGCTACCAATTCGAAGAGCTCGACACGTGTCGAGCTCTTCGTTTATCTGTCCGCCCGTCGAAGCCCGGGGCAGGATTTGGACCTGCGATCGGCAATGGCGCGCAGTGAGTGTCTGCCTCGGCGAGGCGGAGCCGAGCCGGAGCACGCTGCTGTGCAGCGTGTGATCGGCAGACGGAAAAGCGGAGCACGCACCGCGTGCGGAGCGGTCCGCCGTAGGCGGATTTCCATGCGCAGCCAGTGCCGCGGGGTGAGCGCCAGCGAACCCAGGTTCAAATCCTGCCCCCGCTACCAATTCGAAGAGCTCGACACGTGTCGAGCTCTTCGTTTATCTGTCCGTCGGTCGAAGCCGTAACGGTTGTCGGTGACACCATGCTCGGATGGACGCCAACGAGTAATAGTAATATTAATAAATTCAACAACTTGAATATAATCATTTTGATTATGATTATTTATTTATATAGACACCTGAAGGGGGTCCCTCCATTCGCCCCCGAATGCCTTGGCGCTTTCTAAGCAATCCACCCGATGGTTGAGTTTGTGCCTATTTGCTTGTCTGCTGACGGTCTTCGGGGCGATGGGGTGCAATTACCGTTCGGGTCCCGGTCCTTCCGACACCCGGGCCCCGGCGGGCCTGACCTACACCACCAACCCCGCTTCCTATGCACCGGGGGTGGCGATCACCGCCAACGGCCCGAGCAGCACAGGAGGCGCGGTCGCGTCCTACCGGGTGAGCCCAGCCCTTCCAGCCGGCCTGGTCTTCACCACCGGCACGGGCGTCATCAGCGGCACCCCCACGGAGCTCACCCCAAGCGCCAGCTACACCGTGACGGGCGTGAATGCGGCGGGCAGCACCCAGGTGACCCTGGTCATCCAGGTCGTGGCTTTGGTCAATGCCGATATGCTGGTGCCCCTGTCGGTCCACCCGGGTGATGCCTGGATGAAGGCCAGTGTTCTGGCCCCATCCGGGACGACGGATCTGCGGCGCATCGCGACGGGAACCGGCACAGGGGCCATCACCTCCGGACAGGGCACGGACCTGCTCGGCTTCGGTGCCGGAATCTCGGCCGGCACCTTCCAGGTCCAGGCCAATGTCCAGGACCCGGCCGGGGATGCCACGACGAATGCCCGGACGGTGACGGTCCAGAAGGGCACCTGGCTCGTCGAGAACGGCGGAGCGGCCGTGCCACGCATGGCCCACACGGCCACCCTGCTGAATGACGGGACGGTCCTGGTGGCGGGAGGTTCCGATCCCAACGGCACCTCCCTCGGCAGCGCGGAGATATACAACCCCGCGGCAGGGACCTGGGCCCCCACCGGGGGAATGAATGCGGTACGTGAATACGCCACGGCGCTCCTTCTGCCCAGCGGGGGAGGGGTCCTGATGACGTTCGGTCTGGGGGGTGATGAGGTGACGGAGATCTTCCAGTAGGACCCAGGGGCCAGGTCCATTCCCCGGAAGCTTTCCTGCTCCCAGCCCCCGGGTTTCCGAGGGTCTGGGAGCCCTTTTTTTAATGGAATTTTAATCTCGTTAACGTGGTTTTAACGCCGTTGCCCTGCGCTTTGATGCGTTCCTGATGCGATTGGGATCATTAATGGTCCGTGATGAATCCCTCACCACCCGGTTTTCAAGCTGAAGGAGGACGCTCGAATGCAACCTGCCATCTGGCTGTTGGCGATGTTTTTTCTGGGGATCGGCGCGATGGCGCTCTGTTTCCTGTTCATGAGGGCATGCGAAAAAATTTAGAAACGGAGGCGCGTAATGCTGATCTATCTCACCGTGGCGACAGTGACTTTCCTGTTCGGCTACTTGTTCGTGGCGCTGATCCGGCCCGAGTGGTTCTGATCGAAAGGAGCTGAAACGATGTTTTTACATATCTGGTTATTGCCCTTGGCGTTGATGGCCACCGCGACCCTCATCGCCATCCCGCTCAGCCGCTACATGGCCTGGATCATGGACGGCAAGTTCCGGCAGTTGCCGGTCCTGGGCGGCATCGAACGCCGCCTGGACAGCGGCCAGCAGAACTGGAAGCAGTACCTCATGGCCCTTCTGGTCTTCAATACGGTGCTGTACGTCTTCAGTTTCGTGGCGCTGGCGCTGCAGCCAGTGATGCCGCTGAACCCGGACGGCAAGGGCATGCTGGCCGGCAGCACCATCTTCAACAGCGTGGCGTCCTTCATCACCAACACCAACCTGCAGCACTACGCGGGCGACGTCCATCTGTCCAACTACAGCCAGATCTTCTTCTGCATCCCCAACCTGTTCCTGTCCGCCTCGGTCGGCCTGTGCGCGCTGGTGGCGGTCATTCGGCTGTTCCGCGGCCATGCCCAGGTCGGCAACTTCTTCGTGGACATGTGGCGGGTGCTGGTCTACTTCTTCCTGCCCGCGGCCGTGGCCTTCGGTCTCCTGTTCATGACCCAGGGCAGCCCCATGACCCTCAGGAGCTCGTACCAGGTCGCGACCCTCGAGCCCGGCGCCATGGGGACGACCGACAAGGGCGAAGCCAAGCAGCAGACCATCGTGGTCGGCCCGGTGGCGGCCTTCGAGTCCATCAAGATGCTCGGCACCAACGGCGGCGGCTTCTTCGGCATGAACTCCGCCCACCCCTACGAAAACCCCACCGGTTTGTCGAATTTCTTCGACACGCTGGCCATGATGATGTTCCCGTTCGCCCTGGTGCTGATGTACGGCCGGATGCTGGGCCGGATGCGGCACGGCGTCGTCATCTTCTCGGTCATGGCGGTGCTCATGGCCGGCACCGTCGTATGGTCGGTCTACTTTGACACCCTGAAACCGAACCCCGGCTTGACCGCCCACCCCACGGTCCGTGCCTACCAGATCCCCAATTCCAAGGCGCCGGGCGGCCTGCAGTCGGTGACCGTGCCGGCGGTGGCGGGCCTGCCGGTGGACCAGCACCTGGGCAACCTCGAAGGCAAGGAACTGCGCTTCGGCACTTCGGCCGGCGCCACCTTCGCCGCCCTGACCACCGACGTGACCTGCGGCGCGGTGAACGCCGAATCCGACAGCCTCAACCCGGTCTCGGCCATCGGCCCCATGGTCGGCATGTGGCTGAACTGCGTGTTCGGCGGCAAGGGCGTGGGGGTGATCAACATGCTGATGTACATCATTCTCGGCATCTTCATCGCCGGCATGATGGTGGGCCGGACCCCCGAGTACCTGGGCCGGAAGATCGGCGCGCGCGAGGTCAAGCTGGTGGTGCTGGCCATCATGGTCCACCCGCTGCTGATCCTCATGCCCACCGGGCTGTTCGCCGCCACCGCCTGGGGCCTCAAGGCCGTCAGCAATCCCGGCGCCCACGGCTTCTCCCAGATGCTCTACCAGTTCTCGTCGGCCTCGGCCAACAACGGCTCCGCCTTCGATGGCCTGGGGGTGACCTATGGCTTCGCCCACAGCCTGACCCCCAACCTCAACGCCATCCCGTGGGATATCGCCACCGGGCTGGTTATGCTGTTCGGTCGTTTCCTGCCGATCATCGCCCCCCTGGCCATGGCGGCCTACCTGGGGTCCAAGAAGGCCAGCCCCGAAGGCCTGGGCACCCTGCACGACAATACCGCCACGTTCGGCCTGCTCCTGATCGGGACGGTCCTCATTGTCGGCGCCCTGCTGTTCCTCCCGGTGGCCGTGCTGGGTCCGGTGGCGGAACACCTGGGTCCCTTCCCGTTCGGTGGCTGATACCCCAGACGAACTGGAAAGCCGTGAAATGACGCGATCAACCATAGGAGTATTGAATGACTAACACGGTACTGCCCCCCCCCCGAATCGTTCCGGGCCCGCGCCCGCAGCTTGAACCGCCGAAAAAGCATCGGCCCAGGAAGGGGGGCGGACTCCTGGACCCGGCGACCGCGGTCCCGGCCCTGAAGCAAGCGTTCGTGATGCTCCGGCCCGACCTGCAGTGGAACAACCCCGTCATGTTCGTGGTGGAGATCGGGGCGATCCTGACGCTCATCTCCATCCTCGACATGGCCTTCGGCAAGGCCTCGAGCCTGGCGCCCATCACCTATTTCATCGCCCTGGACGCCTGGCTGTTCCTGACCGTGCTGTTCGCCAACTTCGCCACTGCGCTGGCCGAAGCCCGGGGCAAGGCCAGGGCCGATTCGCTGCGCGGATCGCGCCAGAACACCCTGGCCTACCGCCGGACGGCGAGCGGGGCCATCGAGGAAGTCTCCTCCGCCGACCTCAGGCAGGACGACGTTGTGGTGGTGGAAGCCGGCCAGATGATCCCCGGCGACGGCGAGATCATCGAAGGCGTCGCCTCGGTCAACGAGGCCGCCATCACCGGCGAATCGGCCCCGGTCATCCGCGAGTCCGGCGGCGACCGCTCCGGGGTCACCGGCGGCACCGAGGTGCTGTCCGACCGGATCGTGGTGAAGATCACCTGCGGCCAGGGCGATTCCTTCCTGGACCGGATGATCGCCCTGGTGGAAGGGGCCATCCGCCAGCGCACCCCCAACGAGATCGCGCTCACCCTCCTGCTTTCGGCCTTGACCCTGGTGTTCCTGATCGTGGTGGTGCCGCTCTGGCCCATGGCCTGGAACGCCGAGCAGTACATGATGGGCTACCTGGGCGTCACCACGCCTCTGAAGAGCCTGGGCACCGACATCCCCACCCTGATCGCCCTGGTGGTCTGCCTCATCCCCACCACCATCGGCGCCCTGCTGGCCGCCATCGGCATCGCCGGCATGGACCGCGCCATGCAGGCCAACATCATCGCCAAGAGCGGCAAGGCGGTGGAACTGTGCGGCGACATCGACGTCATCCTGCTGGACAAGACCGGCACTATCACCGTCGGCAACCGCCACGCGACCAAGTTCATCCCGGTCGGCGAGGGCTCCCCCGCCGATGTGGGCCACCTGGCCGCCCTGGCCTCCGCCGCGGACGAAACCCCCGAAGGCCGGAGCATCGTCGCCCTGTTCGAACAGGACAGCCTGACCACGGTCAAGATGCCGGAGCAGGCGGTGCCGGTGCCGTTCACCGCCCAGACCCGGATGAGTGGTCTGGATCTGGCGGACGGGCGGCAGCTCCGGAAAGGGGCCTCGGATGCGGTCATCGCCTTCGTCAAGGCCAGCCACGGCTCCGTGCCGGACGACCTGCTGACCGTGGTGGAGACCGCGGCCTCCGCCGGCGCGACGCCGCTGGTGGTCGCCGATGGCGCCCGGATCGTCGGCGTGGTGGTCCTGGAGGACATCCTGAAGCCCAACATGAAGGCCCGGTTCGACCGGCTGCGGATGATGGGCCTGCGCACGGTCATGATCACCGGGGACAATCCGCTCACCGCTGCGGCCATCGCCGCCCGGGCCGGGGTGGACGACTTCGTCGCCCAGGCGACGCCGGAAATCAAGCTCGCCTACATCCAGGAACAGCAGGCCACCGGCCACCTGGTGGCGATGACCGGGGACGGCACCAACGATGCCCCCGCCCTGGCCCAGGCCGACGTGGCCCTGGCCATGAACGCCGGCACCCAGGCCGCCAAGGAAGCCGCCAATCTGGTGGATCTGGACAGCGATCCCACCAAGCTGATCGAGACCATCGAGATCGGCAAGCAGCTCCTGATGACCCGCGGGGCGCTGATGACCTTCTCCATCGCCAACGACGTGGCCAAGTATTTCGCCATCATCCCGGCGCTGTTCGCGGGGGCCCTGCCCTGGCTGGCGCCGATCAACATCATGCGCCTGCACTCCCCCACGTCGGCCATCCTTTCGGCGGTGATCTTCAACGCGCTCATCATCCCGGTGCTCATTCCCATCGCCCTCAAGGGCGTCAAGTACCGTCCGCTCGGCGCCGATGCCCTGCTGCGCCAGAACCTGCTGATCTGGGGGCTGGGAGGGGTGATCGTGCCCTTCATCGGCATCAAGCTGATCGATCTGGCGCTGGTGGGTGCGCATCTGACCATGTAGTCCGGTTTTCCCGGAAGGAGACATTGATATGTTGAAATACCTCTCGAAAAGCCTTCTGCTGGTGGCCTTTTCCGTGGTGATCCTCTGCGGCCTCTATCCGCTCGGCATGTGGGCGATCGGCCAGACCGTCATGCCCTTCCAGGCCAACGGCAGCCTGCTGAAGGGGCCCGACGGAGCCATCGTGGGCTCCCGGATCATCGCCCAGCCCTTCACCAAGGACGAGTACTTCCAGCCCCGTCCCTCCGCGGCGTCCTATGACGCTTCGGCTTCCTCCTCCTCCGCCCTGGCGGCTTCCAACTATGCGCTGCGGGACCGGGTGGCCCGGATGCTCGGCCCGATCGTGAAGTACAGCAGCGGTCCCAAGGCCGGCCAGCCGGTGGCGCCCGATATCGAGCAGTGGTTCCAGAAGGACAGCTTCCAGGGGGCGCCGCACATCGTCGCCCAGTGGGCCGATCTGCACAACAGCCTGGCCCAGGCCTGGGTCGGGGCCGACCCCAAGAACGGCGCCTACGTGGATGCCTGGACCAAGCAGCACCCTGCGATCGTGGCCCAGTTCGTCAAGGACAACCCGGCCACCCCGCAACCCAAGGCGGCCGACCTGGCGGTGGTGTTCTTCAAGGACTTCGCCAGCGCCAACCCCGGGCGGTTCCCCTCCGCCGTGACCAAGAACGGCGCCGACGGCAAGCCGGTGACGACCCTCGAGCCGGTCAAGGAGGGCTCGGACATCCAGTCCATCTACTTCGACATGTGGCGCCAGGACCACGCCGAGGCCCAGATCGCCCAGGTCCCCGGGGACATGGTCACCGCCTCGGCTTCCGGGCTGGATCCGCACATCTCCCTGCAGAACGCCGAGTTCCAGCTGGACCGCGTGGCCGCCAAGTGGGCCGCCGACCTGAAGCTCGATCCGGCCGCCGTGCGCGCGGAGATCGAACAGATCCTGCAGAAGAATGTGCAGGCCCCGTTCGGCGGGCTCGCCGGGGAGCCGTTCGTCAATGTGCTGGAAGTGAACCTCAAGCTGCGCACCCGGTTCGGCCAGCCGTCCTGACCGAGGTAGCGGACATGGCCAAGGCGCATCCTCTTGTCCTCGTCATTGAAAATGAGCCATCCCTTCTGAGATACCTGCGGGCCATCCTCCAGTCCAGCGGCTTCCTGGTGCAAATGGCCGGCACCGTGCCGGAAGGCCATGAGCTGGTGGGCCGGCTCAGTCCCGATCTGGTGCTCTGGGACTTGGACTTGGACCTGGACCTGGATTCGGACCCGGCCCACGATCTGCTGGAAGGGTGCCGCGCGCCGATCATCGCCCTGAGCGACCGGGGCCGGGAAGAGGATGTGGTCCGGGCCCTGGACGCGGGCGTCGACGACTACCTGGTCAAGCCTTTCGGCGCCAGGGAGCTCGTGGCGAGGATCCGGGTGGCCCTGAGGCATTCGGTGCTGGAAGCGGGCACCGGTGCCGGCCCCTCGGTGGAGGTCGGCCCGTTGCAGGTGGACTTTGTCGATCGGGAAATCAGTCGGGATGGGGTGCCTGTGCCTCTCACCCGCCGGGAGTTCGCCCTCCTGGCCATCCTCATCCAGCACGCAGGAAAGGTGGTCACCCATGAACAGCTGCGCTATGAAATCCTGGGGGCGCCCGCCCGGTCCGATGCCCTCCTGCGGGCCCACATCGCCCATCTGCGCCAGAAGCTGGAAGCCGACCCGGGGAAGCCCAGCCTCATCCTCACCAGGCCCGGGCTGGGCTACTGCCTGGGCCTGGGGGGCGTGGCCCGCGCCACGCAAGGACCATCCAGCCTTCCCCGCAACGGGAGGCCATCGCCCTTGACCGGGCCTGCCGTTGAGCCAGCCCTGGAATCGTCCTGGCGGCCCGGGGAGGGGTGAAACGTTCCTTGCGCTGGGGTTGGACTTTACGTTTTTTTGACCAGGCGCGGGGGTTCCCTTCTGTTTCCTTGAGGTAGGCGCCCGTACCTTGGGACTGGAAGGGCATCAGCCTGGTGCCCCGCGGAAGACCGCTGGATCTCCCAGCGGGATGGGGGACCGGCCCCCCATCCAACCCCGAAAGGATGATCCCATGAACCAGGAATTCCGCACCGTATCCGGCGCCCTGCTGCTCGCCCTGCTGGGTGGCGTCTCCCTGGGGGCCGCCGCCGTGGCGCTCACCACCCCGAAGACCGGCAAGGAGGTACGGAACCGGCTCCGGACCCTGGGCCTCCGGCTGACGGCCAAGGCCAAGGCTAAGGCAGACGGCGAGACCAGCGATGACGTTCCGCTGATGCAGTTCATCTGATCGGAAGGCCTGGGCTCCGGGGAGCCCGGCGGCAACGGAGGTCGCCTTGAGCAGAAAACATTCTCTACCCGGCTATGCCATGCTTTCCTTGCAGAATGCCGAATTCCAACTGGAGTGCGTGGCCGCCAAGTGGGCTGCCGACCTGAAACGGGACGTAATGACCATCCGGGAGGAGATCCGACAGATCCTCATGAATCACGCGGTCGCTCCTTCCGGTGAGCCCTCGGGGGTGAAGTTCGTGAACGTGTTCGAGATCAATCTGGAGTTGCGCAAGCGCTACGGTTCGCCGCCCATGGCTGGGCGCTAGCCGTCCCATCCAGCCCGGAGACGTTGCCTTGAATCCTCAAGTCCGGCCCGCGCTCATCGCCTTCCTGGCCCTGTCGGTCCTCACCGGCGTCGCCTACCCGCTCGTTCTCGGTGGCCTGGCCTGGATGGCTTTTCCGGATCAGGCCGCGGGCAGCCTGCTCCGCAAGGACGGACGGGTGGTGGGATCCAGGCTCATCGGGCAGGGCTTCACCGGCCCGGGGGATTTCTGGGGCCGTCCTTCCGCGACCGTGGGTCCCGATGCCGGGCCCTTGCCCTATGACGCGGCCAACAGCGGGGGGTCCGGCCTGTCCCCGGGCAACCCGGGCCTGCGGCGTGCGGTGGAGGCCCGGGTCGCAGCCTTGCGGCTGGCCGATCCGGAGCAGCCAGGCCCCATTCCCGTGGACCTGATCACCGCCTCGGGCAGCGGGCTGGATCCGCACATCAGCCCCGACGCCGCCCGCTACCAGGTGCACCGGGTGGCCCGGGCCAGGGGCCTGCGCGAAGCGCAGGTCCAGGCCCTGGTGCGCAGGGAGACCGAGGGGCCGCAGTTGGGTATCCTGGGCGACGCGCGGGTCAATGTGCTGGAACTGAACCTGGCGCTGGACGCCATCCAAGGCAAGTAGACCAACCCAGGTGCCCATGGCTTCCCGCGACCTCGCCCAGTACGCCCTCTTCCTGATCCTGGTGGCCCTGGCGACGGTCCCCGTCGGACGGTACCTGGAGCGGGTCTTCACCGGCGATGCCGGCCTGCTGGAACGCGCCCTGGGTCCGCTGGAACGACGGATCTACCGGCTCATGGGGGTGGACCCCAGGGCGGGCATGGGGTGGAAGGAGCAGGCCTGGGCCTTCATCCTGGCGGGACTGGCGGGAACGGCTGGCCTGTTCGCGCTGCTCCTGGTGCAGCGCTGGCTTCCCGGGCCTCCTTCCGGAAATTACCTCGCCACGCCCATGACCTGGGACCTGGCCTTGAACACGGCGGTCAGCTTCGCGACGGGCACGACCTGGCAGGCCTATTCCGGCGAAACGACGCTCCGGCACGCCGTGCAGATGGTGGGGATGGTCACCCAGGGCTTCCTGGCCGGCGGCACCGGCCTGGCCCTGGGGATGGCTTGCATCCGCGGCTTCGCCAGCCGGAAGGAGACCCCGGAGCTGGGCAACTTCTGGTCGGATCTCGTCCGCGGGGTGCTCTACCTCCTGCTGCCCCTGGCCCTGCTCCTGGCCCTGGCGCTGGTGGGGCAGGGAACCGTCATGTGCTTCAGGGACCACCTGGCCCTGACCCCGCTGCGCGGGGGGAGCCAGCTGCTGGCGCTGGGGCCCGCGGCGGCCCTGGAAGCCATCAAGAACCTGGGCACCAATGGCGGCGGCTTTTTCGCTGCGAACGGGGCCCACCCCCTCGCCAATCCCACCCCCCTGACCAACTTCCTGGGCATGCTCGCCATCGTGGTCGTTCCGGCCGGTCTGACCCACACCTTCGGGCGCATGACCCGGAGGCGGGACGCGGGATGGGTGCTGTTCGCGGTCATGACGCTGCTGTTCACCCTCGGCCTGGGTGGGCTGCACCTGGCCGAAACGGCCAGGTCGGCGGCCCTGCCGGCGGCCATCGCTTCCGGTCCGAATCTCGAGGGCAAGGAGGTCCGCTTCGGTCTGGCCCAGACGGTCCTGGCGGGGGTCGCCACCTCCAACGGCGCCTGCGGTTCCAGCGCCGCGCAACCCGGTTCCTTCAGCCCCCTGGGCGGCGGCGTGCTCCTGTTCAACATGCTGCTGGGGGAAGTGGCCTATGGCGGCCTCGGCACCGGCCTGGTCGGCATGCTCATGGCGGCCGTGATCGCCGTCTTCCTGGGGGGGCTGATGATCGGCCGGAGCCCCGAGTACCTGGGCAAGGCGGTGCGGGCGAAAGAGGTCCGGCTGGCCATCGGCTACGCCCTGATCATGCCGTTCACGGTGCTGGTGCTCGCGGCCGTGGCCGTATCCACCGGGGCTGGCCGGGCGGGTTTAAGCAGCAACCCCGGGACCCGGCAGTTCACGGAAGTGGTGTTCGCCTACGCTTCCTGCGCCGCCAACAACGGCCAGGCCATGGCAGGACTGTCCGCCAACAGCCCCTTCTGGAACCTGACCACGGCCCTGGCCATGCTGCTGGGTCGCTTTGGCACCGCCACCCTCGCCTTCGCGCTGGCGGGGGCCCTTTCCTGCCAGCGCCGCCGGCCGAGGAGTGCCGGTTCCATGCCGGTGGGCTCCCCGCTATTCGGCGGGCTGCTGTTCTTCACGGTGATTGTGGTGACCGGGCTGAGTTTCCTTCCGGTCCTCGTCCTCGGGCCGGTGGCCGAGTGCCTCTCCATGAAATAGAGATCACCGTTCCGAGGTGCCTAGGAGCCACGTGAGGTCGGTGATCCGGGTGAGGATTTCTTCCCGGCTGTCGCGCAGGCGCGAACGGGAGCGAAAGGCGAGACTCTCTTCCTCGAAGATGTCCTGATCCAGCTCTTCCAGCTCGGCGCGCAGCGAGGCCAGGCGTTCCTGCCAATCCTTCCGGCTGGGCATGCCGAGGGTCGGGGAGGGAGCGTTTCGGGAAATCATCGGCCTGGATGTGGCCTCGACCGCCTCAGATTGAATATCCATGCCCAGGAGATTGCTGTAGTCATTCATGGGGGTGCTCCTTGACTCCGTTCCCGTGGAGGCGAACTCCGGTGATTCTTTCCTGCGTCTCATTAAAACGGTGTCAAGAACGGGCCCAGACTGTCAGGGAATCATCAAGACCACGCGGCCCCTGATGCCGGGACACGATGGTTGTGTCCATGCTATTTCTGCGCGTTGGCTTTGGATCGGGCCCTGGCGCATCCTGCGGATGCTCCCAGCCACCCGCAGCCGCCGCTGGCGGCCAAACGGTTGCTGGCGTTTTATTAACGGGATGGGGGCTCATATTTAGGTTTCCTTGACGAGCCAGGGCGGACCCTTCTTTGTGGGCCGCTGGATGATGGGATTCACATGCGGCCCGTCAAGGAGCACCCCTGTGGCCCTGCATTCAGAACACCTCCACCCCCTTCACCTGCTTTGGACAGCCGCTCGAAAGGACAGGCTTGTGCGGGGCCTGCTTCAGGCTCGGTCCGTCCCGCCAAGGCTGAACGCATGGCCGAGCGGTATGGACCCGGTGGCGGGCCCATTGGGCGGCGCCCATCCGGAAAGACACGCCTCCTGGCGCCGTTCGCCGTTCAAGACCGCGCAGCCAGGCCAGGGTCAGCCGCAGGCTGGGGGGCTCGTCATGAAATTCGGCGGCAGCTCGGTGGCCGATGCCGCCTGCATGCGCGAGGTCGCCGCGCTGGTGACCCAGGCCCTGCCCAGTGCTCCGCTGGTGGTGCTATCGGCCACCGCCCGAACCACGGACGGCCTGCTGCAGGCCGCCCACCGCGCCGAGGCTGGCGACCTGGAGGCCGCCCTGGAGCTCAGCCGGAGCATCCAGCTTCGCCACCGGGCCATCGCCCTGGAACTGTTTCCCGGGCATCACCCCGCGGTCCTGGCCCAGGCCCTGGCGGAGCTGGGCCGGGAACTGGACACCCTGATCAGGGCCGTGGCGATGCTGCGTGAGCTGAGTCCACGGAGTCTGGATGCCATTGCCAGCATCGGGGAACGCCTGTCCAGCCGGATCCTGGCTTCCTACCTGGACGCGGACTGGGTCGATGCCCGCACGGTGGTGCGCACCGACGACCGGTTTGGCGCCGCCCAACCGCTGACCGGTGAATTGGCCGCCCTGGCGGCCCGCCATCTGGCACCTATGCTGGGACCCGGCCGGGCGGTGGTGACCCAGGGCTACATCGGGTCCGCCGCTGGCGGGCTCACCACCACCCTGGGCAGGGGCGGAAGCGATCTCAGCGCGGCCCTGCTGGGCGCCGCGCTGGGGGCCGCGGAAATCCAGATCTGGACCGACGTGGAGGGGATCCAGACCTGTGACCCCCGGGTCGTGCCCGAAGCAAGGCCCATCGCCGAGCTGAGTTTCGCCGAGGCGGCGGAGCTGGCGACCTTCGGTGCCAAGGTGCTGCATCCGGCCACGATCCAGCCCGCGGTGGCGGCCGGCATTCCGGTCACGGTGCGCCATACCCGCCGCCCCCGGGGCCGGTTCACCCGGATCACGGCCCGGGTTTCCGCCGGCCACCGGGTCACGGCCCTGGCCCAGCGCGGTCCGGTCACGGTGCTGACCGTATCCTGTGGCGAGGTGCTCAATGGGAACGGCTTCCTGGCCATGGCCAACCTGTTCCAGGTGTTTTCCCGCCATCAGGTCAGCATCGACCTGGTCGCCACGACCGAGGCGAGCGTCTCCTTCACCATGGACGGGGATGAGCCCCTGGAGCCCCTGCTGAAGGACCTGGCCGGTTTCGGCACCGTGGGCGTCGCCCGGGACCGGACCATCGTGGCCGTTGTCGGCGAGCGGCTCAAGTCGACCCCCGGGGTGACGGGCCATTGCTTCGGAGCCCTCACGGGGATCAATGTCGAGATGATCAGCATGGGCGCCCATGACCTGAACCTGAGCTTCGTGGTGAAGCGGGAGGACGCCGAGCCCGCGCTTCGGGCGCTGCATGCGGCGCTCATCGAGGGGGTGCAGGGGGCGGCCGAAAACCTCCCCCTGAAGCGGGGGCTTGCCGGATTTCATCCGATGGACATTCCCCGGAGCGCATAGCGGGCATGGACCTGCAGGCCGCTAGGCCCAGATCGACCTGGCGACCCACTTGAGGAAGACAAGGGTGGTCTTTCCCTTGCGTCTCTGCTGGATGCGTCGCTCCACCGGGTGCGGGAGGTCCCGTTGCCTGCGGTCCGCGGAGCGGTGTTCCTCCTGGTGGACCGAGTGGATGACCAGGAGGTACAGGGCAATGAAAACGAGGATGCAGTAGCTGCTGGTGCTCATGGTCGGGTCGCCTTGATGCATAGCGGTTCCGGATGGAGGTGCTGGCAGAGCCCAGAGAAGGGGCCCTATCCTCTCACATCGGCTTCCATGAACCTCCAAATACGATCCAAGATTTTGCCGGTCTGAGCCTGGAACCGCCACCAAAACGAATCCGCCCGGAAACCCGCATCAGTGCTATACTTTCCATTCCGGCGCGGGGTGGAGCAGTCCGGTAGCTCGTTGGGCTCATAACCCAAAGGTCGCAGGTTCAAATCCTGCCCCCGCTACCAATCAAAAGGCCCGACTAACAGTCGGGCCTTTTGATTAAGTGCCTATTGCATCCGGGTTGGTGGGTGTGGTGCGGGCCTGTGAGGGATTCTGGCCGGGTCTATGGACGATGGTCCAGGCAGCCTCCTTTCCTTTCGAGTCGCGCCCTGGTGTCCCCTCTCTGCCTTTCTCTGGCTCTCAGGGGCGGGACATGCCCCATCCGGATTAAGAGACCGCCCTTCTCTGCCCGAAACGCTCTCACTGGGATTTCTGAATCCTTGCCAAAACCCCCGCTGGTCAGCCCATGCCGGGAGCCGCGCCACCAGCAGCAAGTGGTGGATGGTCAAGTGGGCGATCGCGGGGTTCCCCTCAAGGATCTGCTCCTGGATGTCCGGCGCCAGGAAGGTCAGGGCCACCAGTTGGGACACCCGGGCCTGCGTGACCCCGAGCCTGAGGGCCAGCTCTGTGAAATCCCGCGCTTCGCCCTGATCGACCGCCTTTGCCAGCCGATGCCCCAGTGCCAGGCTTCTCGCTCCGGATGTGGTGGGGCAGGGGGAGGCCGATGGAAGGGCTTTGGGGTTGATCCGAAAGGCCACCGACCTGCCCGTTCGAATTCTGAACAAGGGGATTTCAATGTCCATCATGGGCGTTCCTCCCCAGCCAGTGGCTCCAGGGTGGCCAGATCGCGCAGCCGGATAGCCATGGTCCCCTTCGCTTCATCTACCCGGACCTCCTCCACCAGCAGACGCACAAGCCGTTGCCGATGGCGCAGCGCGAGAACTTTCCAAAGCTCATCAAACCCATGGAGTGCTTCCGGCAGGTCCGGGAAGCCAGCGTGAAGCCACCGGCTCATCATCTGCCCCTGCCCCGGGGCCATCAGGGTGGCCCGCAAGTGCTCGACCACAAAGCGCTCGATGGCCTCAGCGGGGAGTTGCTTCGTCCCGCAGGCCTTCTTTCCCATTTTGTCTCGGGTGGTACAGCGGTAGTAGCGGTGGGTGCGCCCATCCCTATGGGTGGAGGCGCTGGTCATGGCCACCCCGCATGCGCCGCACCGGAGGGTGCCCCGCACCAAGTAGCTGGGATTGCGAGAAACCGCCATTGTCCGACGAACCTTGGGTTCCAGCAGGTGCTGGACACGTTCAAATACCTCAGGCTCGATGAGCGCGGCATGCTCCGCAACCACGAACTCCCCTCGGCAGTGCAGCTCGCCCAGATAAAGCCGATTGCGCAGGATGCGCAGCACCAAATCCTTGGTCCAGGGGTGCTCCCTGAGCCTCTGTGCCGTTTTCAGGGGAACGCCTTCGTCGTTCAGCCGCTGGCTGATGGTGAGAGCACTCTTACCTTCCAGATACCAGGCAAAGATTTGCCGAGTCCATAGGGCCTCCGAGTCCAGCACCTCTAGCTTATGGTTCTTGTTCTCATAGCCCAGCGGGGTATGGCCTCCCGTCCATTTCCCCTTTCGGCGTTGCGCCAGGACCTTGTCACGGATGCGCTCAGTAATCATCTCCCGCTCGAATTCCGCAAAGCTCATGAGCATGTTCAAGGTCAACCGTCCCACAGGATCGGTCGTGGCAAAGTTCTGGGTCACACTGACAAACGCGGTGTCATGGCGGTTGAAGTGTTCCATCACCTGGGCGAAGTCCACCAAGGACCTCGACAGGCGGTCCACCTTGTAGACAACTACAACATCCACCTTGCCTTGCTGAATGGCCTCAAGCAGCTTCTGGAACCCGGGCCTATCAGTGTTGGCGCCCGTGAAGCCGCCATCGGAGAAATCCTCGGGGAGCCCTTCCCAACCTTCAAAGGCGTGGCTCAGAATGCACGCCTCGCAGGCCTCCCGCTGGGCGTCCAGTGAATTGAAGTCTTTCTCCAACCCGGCTGATGTGGATTTCCGCGTGTAGATGGCACACCGTAGCTTCTTTTGAGAATCAGGCTTGGCCATCAGTGGTTGCCCCCATCAATCGAAAGAAAGCGAAGCCGTTCCAGGCGGTCCCGGTGATCTCCTTGGCAATGGCCGAAAGGCTCTGGTAAGACCGGCCGCGGTAAGAAAACCCGTTCACCTGGACCTCGACCTCGTGGGCGAGGCCACCGAACTCACGAACCAGGCTGGTTCCGGCCGAGGGCAGCCGGGGGTCTCGTGGTTTGGGCACGACCGCCTTGACTGCAGCAGGAACGACCTGGACGCGCCGCGGTTTTCTCGAGGATGACTGCGGGAGTTCCCTGGGCCCGATCGTCACCAGGAGCGCCAGGGCGTGGGGCGAGAGACCGCCCACAGAGCGTTCCTGTATCCGAAACGCTAGTTTCTTCCGCAGAAAGGGAAGATTCTTCGAACGGGGTTCCTCGCCGAACAGTTCGTGATAGCGCTCCCGCAACTGGGCCAGCCCCATCTCCTCCAGGCCTTCCAGCTCTCGGGCGAGCTTCTTTAGCCGTTTCCCTTCTTGAACCAGGTCTTCGCTGGGCTCGAGGTAAACCATGAACCACCTCCTCATCCCCGATCTCGGGGTGGTCCATGGACGCTCTGGAAGGGTTTTGGATCAAGTCAGAAAGAGGGCATGGTGGACACGTCTATGCGGGCTTCCACCAGGACAAGTCGCACCCTATCCACACCTTCCGCCACTTCCCGCCCGACCCATCGTGAGGAGCCCCATGGGCCAGGATCCGTTCCACCGCCTCCTCGACGGCCACCCGGTTCCGGCGGCGGTTGTTGGCTTGGGGCTCTGGAGTTTGTCGTTGAGTTCCTGGATGCCGTCGAAGGCCTTCTGCAGGGCCGCGAATGGCGATTGCTCATTCCGCTGCACCATCAGCTTGCTCCACACCCAGACGATGCGGTAGGGATTCACCCGGTTCTGTATGATTCATGAACCATCTCCATGTCCCCGTTCTCGGAGAGGTTCCTGGACGCTCTCTCTGGGGGCCGAGTCAAGTATAGAAATTCAATAAAGTGAAGATGGATGCGGCCACTGACGCATTCGCCATCCAGGGGTCCCGGGCACCGGGGGCATCTCCTCGAGCATACGCAAAATCTCATCGGAAATGATTATGGGGTGATGCGCCGTCAGGTAGTCCAGCGCTTGGGAAGTGGAGTCTACCTGGTCGTCGAACCGGCCCTTGGGGAAGGCGCTGAGCTCTTTCAGAAAGTCCGGTAACCAGCCCGCCGACGCCGGGAGCAGGACGAATCCGTTTTCGATCACGGCCGTCTGCCCATTCATCCGCATGACCTTGTCCCCGACCGGCTTGACCCCCTTGACGTTGTAGACCCCATCCCGCTGCAAGTCCTGAATCAACTGGGTGCCCGAGGCTTGGTCCTCGATCAGGATGATATTGGCGTTGTGTTGGCGCTGCAGATCCAGGATGGCCCGCTTCAAGTCTGGGTAGTTGACCCGCTTCCGATATACGTGAAGCAGGTAGAACGTCTTGCCCTTCCGACCCCAGGTGGTGCAGACCGAGTAATCGCTCAACTCGGTAGCCTTGTTGGCCGTGTCCCAGCTCTGCACAATTTGGTCGAAGGAGTCCGGCTTGACGGTATAGGTCCCCCACCAGGCCTCCTTCACCATTCCGCCGCCGAGGGGCACCGGCTCCTGCTGGTACTGCGCCGACCAAGCATATTCCCCCAGTCCGGCCCGATATTCCGCCAGGGTCT